>Ga0315294_10001924_pt1 | contig 22742 bp, 19 predicted proteins | sample YL17G13_40_MG_FD_203626 | JGI IMG/M metagenome (GOLD analysis project Ga0315294, IMG submission 203626) | Sediment microbial communities from Yellowstone Lake, YNP, Wyoming, USA - YL17G13_40 | ecosystem: Environmental > Aquatic > Freshwater > Lake > Sediment | place: USA: Wyoming | collected...
TCTTGTTCATCCTTGAGCCTCCAAAAACTCATAATTTGTTATTAACGCTGGAGACATTATAACATTATCTAAAGCATATTCAGCCATTACTCGGACAGACTCCTAGGACAGATAGTCTTGCAGGAATGCGTCTGACACATATAAAGGTGACATCATTGATGGCAACAACCCAGCTGCTAACACCGCACCAGAACCACCAGCAAGAAAAGCAGGATAATAGTATCTATTGGGCTTTTTCTTCATTCTTATTTTTGTCTTCGTATGCCCTCGATACTATCGAGAACGTTTTTAATACACCACTTAAGTGAGAATATAGTTTTTTTGATGAACTTCTCTAGAGCGTTAGGTGGCCTCATATATTTTTGGTATAGCTGCTCAAAAGGAACATGGTCTATATCCGTGAATAGTTTTGCTCTTTTTTTTGGACAGCGTGCAGAACGCATCAGAGTACTGTTAAACTGAATATATCTGAATGGGCACGATTTCAGGGAGAGATACTTCTCAGAAATGTTCAGCAGCTTTTGGCCTTTATCTGAATTCACCAGCACCATGGATGTGCCCTTGTCGTCGTCCAAATTGGGCTCCTGATTGCGGATGCTCCAAAAATCACCCAAAATAATGTCCGCATAACCAGGCAATCCTTTGAAAGGGCAGACATAACAGGACTTACGCGATAAAAGAGCTTTGTGTGAAAAAGCATAATAAAACGATGGCAACGCGGAGTTGTTTTCACGACCGAAAACTTCTTTCCCATTATTAAATCTTATCGCTTCTTTGCATGCCCAACCCTCTCGCTTATCGCGAAATGAGTATGAGGCAACAGAACTGTTATATGTCTGTTCTATATATTTTAAGTACTGACGAAATACTTTAGGTGAAGGAGCACCAGTGCAAACCAAGGCACATGTGAATAGATTGTAAAAAGGCTTTTTTAGGTAAGAAAGAAGCCCGGCTGTTTGACAAGGTGTACCCACAAACAGTACGAGAGACCCCCCTTCCAGATGGTGCTTCACTTCCCGAAAGGAATTTCCAACTCGACTTTGTATGTATTTGGATCGGCGCAATTCATCCACGTTTTCTTCGGAATCAATTGACTTGTGATAGACGGAAAAATCTTTGTCAAATACGGCACCGAATACAACGCCCCCTTGTTCAAGTATACTGGATGCAAATGCGGAAAAAACGCCACCTGATGAACTTTGTAGACGAATCTCCTGATTACGATGCCAGGCAGCGAAAACATCAGGTATCGCTCGAAATTTCGGCAAATGGTCTTTCGACAAGACCGGACAGGTTTTTCTGCACAAATCGCAATCCGTACACAACTCCTTCTGTACCAAAGGATAGTCAAACCCTTCGGAATTTCCCTTCATAACAATCGCATCGTGCGGACAAATATTCAAGCATGCGGCACAACCAGTACAATTTTGTACATTCATATCTAAATTACTCCGTAGCTGCGCGCAATGAATTACGCAAAAAGTCTAAAGATCGTTCCCGCTCCTCATCCAATCTTTTTTCTATACCGTTATAATCAATATCCAACGGAGTATTTGAGACTGCTGTATTCCGTTCCACTATTCGCGATGAGAGATTTACAATTTCCAGAAGGCCTTCTATTCGCGAAAAAGTTTTCGCCGGGCCATTTCTTGAATAACGACGAAAAGAATAAAACGGTTTCTGGAACATAATCGAAAAACAAGTTCCGTGGAACGAGTCCGTGCAAAATAGAGATGCATTTTTAATGAGTCCAAGAAAATCTTCAGGTCCTACGTCCCGAAGTTTTTGGCATCCTCGATTGAAAAGATCGCGATAGTTCGAAAGAATACAAACGACATCATAATTCAATGCACGAGCAAGTGTACGCACATATTTCCTTATATATGCATCTGACTCAAGCAGATAGCATAAAATATAGGGCTGATCACGATCTGGAGACAAAGCAATTGTACTCCATTTATCCGTCGACAATAATAATGTGGGATCAAGAACAACGTTCGCAACTCTTCCTGTCAGATTTTTGATGATCTCAGCACCGGTTTTTTCACGAACCGATAGATAAGTTACGCCTTCAATTAATGATTTCATTATGTCTTTTTTATCATTTGGAATAGCTGATAAACCAATACTTGGCGCATAGGAAACCCGTTTTGACTCTGGAGCAAATGCCAAAAAATATGTCGGATCGTTATTATAGCAGCATAGCGGATTCCAAATTTGATCACTTCCACAGATAAAAGCATCGTAGTCAGGCATGTCATATTCAAGATCAGCACACGATCTGTAATATCTTCCACTAACATGAATATGACGGTTCAGGAAGTTCTTAAATTTTCGAGCGCGTGGTGGATGACGCGCGAGAGAACTCGAAAAAAGCGTCTGAACTGCATACCTTGGATGCCGCAATAATCCCGTAACACACCGAATCAATCGTTTCCCGAAACCCTCACGCAAATGACTTAACGGAGAATAGTCGATCAATTCGTATTCATATCCCAAACTCTTGATTACCTCTTGGAGCGCATACAGTTGCAAAACCGTACCATAATTATGAAATTTAACTCCAATGCCACCTATTCTTTTCATTATATCACGCCAGCTTTACATCCAAATTCAGCATCAGCACATTATGCAAAAACTCCCAATTATATTCGCTAAATCATTAAATGAATTTCAAGAATCTCGTGGACATACCGATACACACGTTCCGTAACCTACAGAGGTTGTGGACAAAAATTTCGGTACAGACATTTCTTGTCATTTCTGCAAACTATATTCTTCTGATATGCCGCACCATGACAAACCAGTAAATCCCCATAGTAATCCCATGAGCAATCAATAATGCCAGGGCTGCTCCCAGGTCTCCCATCGACGGGATGAGCAAAAAACATAGTGCAACGCTCACTGCTCCACCGATAATCACGCTAAGAAAGTACGTCCTCTCCATCCTGCACGATACAATGAACTGAGCAGCTACTATCCCAACAGAAAGAACCATCATGTAAATCCCCATGACTCTCATCGAACTTGCAGCAGACGAATACTCAGGCCGGTATATGCTTTTTAGAATAAACGTGGGACAGGCGATAGATGCTACGGCGATTGGCGTTGCTGCCAAGAGCATGACCGCTGAATACTTCATCAGGAATCGAACCTGTTCACGTCTGCAAATGCCTTCTTTTGTGATGTGAGCACTCATAGGATTGCCAATACGGCCAACATGGCCGAGGAAGACTGCCGCAATACTGGCGATCTGCCATGCGGCAGCGTAACCACCAAGTTCCGCGGTGCCACAGTAGTGTTTGAGTACAAGTTGGTTCAGGCAACCGAATGAAAGGCCACCCATTGCTGCAAGCCAGATAGTCGTATTCCCCTTGGCCATTTGTATCGCTGCGCGAAACAACGGTTTCCTGCTGGCTGAGAAGACTATCCGTTTCATGGCCCAGCTATGCTGCATAACCAGGTACAGCACAACCGAACCAAGTGTAGCCACTCCTATCCAAAGTATGTTGAGCCTGCCTGGGGCAATCATAATGATGGTCCATATCGCTGCGAAGTACAGGCACCGCTGTATGAGGTTATAAACTGCATGCCTGCTCATCTTGTGCCAACTGTCATACACAGGCTGCAGATCCATCGACATCATTGAGCTGGCGATGATCACAAGCAACAGGCCCCAGGATAAGTCGCTTCCATCGCCTGCCGCAAGTTTCCACGCCAGAAACACTGCGCCAACGAATGCGAACAATGTCCACCGAAGCAAAAGGCTTGCAGCGACAAGCTCCCCGAATCGCTCGGGATAGTGGATGAGGTCCCTGACGAGCGTTTTATCGAGTCCAAATCTGATGAACACTCCGCCATAGGCGGCAATCGCCAGGCCGTAGGCAAGCAGGCCAAATGTTTCCTTGCCAAGGGTATTAGCGATTTTCACCGTGGTAATAAATCCGATACCCGCGGTGATAAAGTTGACTGCCACCAGTATGGAAAGATTCTGCAAATTCCGTCGTTGGGATGCTATCAAACTGCTGAGCCGAGATGTAAGATCATTGGTCTGGTTGTTCTGAAGAAGAGATTCCACATCAATCCCTTTTTCTTCAATCGTTTCATAATTCACAATAGGCATAAAGTGTCCGCTGTCAGTATGCTCTTTGTGAAAAACAGAAAAACTGCCAGAGGGCGCAGATACTTTTCTGCGCCCCTGGCGCTTGCAATGTTACAGTACTACCATCGCAGTATTCGACGGCTCGCCGTCGCCGGATTTGTTTACTGCGATGATGCGGTATTCGAGCTCCTTGCCGCGCGGCTGCTCGACTAATGTCGCTTCGCTGATAACGGCGGTAGCGACGTCCTCCCAGAGGCCGGCGGGCCGCTCGCGGCGCATTACCTTACATGCGCTGGGATTGCCGCCGTCGGTGGGGGCCTTCCAGTCGAGGAAGACCCAGCCCTCGCCCTGGCGGGGCGCTTCCAGTAGTCGTGCCTGGCCGGGGATGGCCAGTGGGGTTGCGGCCTTGCGACCCGCCCAGCCGATGAGCTTTAGCTTCTCATCGTCGAAATCGACGGTATTCTCGGCGTAGCGGATGTCGTCCTTCATCGAATCGCCCAGGTCCTCGAGCACATCGTCTTTATCGGCTGTCGCCTGTTCGGCGGCGGCCTGCGCGGCGATAGCGGCGTTCTTAGCGGCCGTATAGGCGCTGATCCGGACCGTAAGAGTTGCGGGCGCAACCGGCGGGGCCGGGTAAACCGCAACATTGGCGGCCAGGCCGCTTTTGAGCGCCTGCACTAATGCTAAAATTTCCGCCTCAGTAATAGGGAATCTTGCCATTTTGTGACCTCCTTAAAATGAATAGTTTGTTTGTTGGACACGGTCCCCGCCGAAATCAGCGATGTCCGCGTCTGGATCAATACCTGTCCGCGTCCAGCTTGCGGACAAGGTAGTTCCGCCAGTTCCATCTTGCCGGTTTTTAAATGTTGAAGAATTTGTTTCATTCATCCCTCTTCGCCTATATGAATGTCACAATCAATGTTCTGAAGATTGCTATATATCCCATATTTATTCTATTCCGAATCCATTCTCTTCCTATATTATCGTATTATTTCATCGTGCAAAGATATGTTATACCCTCTGGTGATAAATAAAAAATCGCGTTATCTTCATGTTCCTTTCACCGAATCCTATTTGTAAAATAAATTCCGTAAATTCTTTATTACACGATCCTTTTTGGGAACATAACGTACATGGTCTGTTCCCAACGCACGATTTAATTCATCTTCAGAAACGCCTAAAGTTCGAGTTATTAACTCTCTTGTCAGAGATTCTTTACTGGCGATTTCGCACTCATGTTTTTCTTTCATTTCAAAAGCCTTTTCTCTTCCAATCTGCCCATCGCTGACTAGCGCTGATAATTTTGCAGTTTTTTCAGATACTCCAAATTTTTTCCATCTCAGATATTCTTTTGCATTGCTCATTAGGCAGTCTGTATGCTCTTCCCATAAGTTGCCTTTCCATCCAAGTTTATCCTTAATAACTTTTAACATATTTTCTTCATCCCAAGACATATACCTCGGCAACTGCAAAAATCTGATTTTACTTGACACATGCCACCAAATCCTCTGAAAATCGCTGACAAATGCAAATGCGTCAATTTCCTCTTTTGTAAATTCATCTTTTGTCACATTTCTCAAATATCCCTCTGAGCATGCAAACCAATCAATAGGACTATTTGCTGCTTCAGTGCGAGGTGAGGTTCCTGATACGATCCATTTTATGCCATAATTCCTGGCTGTCCTATAGAGTGCAGCACGTATTCCAACATTACATACAGCGCAAAAATCACCTGTTTTTAACAATGTGTGCTTATACCATTTCATCATACTATCTCTGCTTGGTTTTATCATAATATGAGGCAAAGAAAGGTGCGTGATGGTCGCTTCAATATTTGATAGTGCTGACTCAGAAAGAAAACCGTTGTCGAAAGTCACAGCAATTGGACGCAAACCCATTGTAGCAATCACATATGCTACATAGCACGAATCTTTACCCCCGCTCAAGCCAATGACACAATCATAAGCCTTTTTCTCGTCACGAACCAAATTAGCAACTTTGGAAAAATCCGCATTTTCATTCATAAATTTTGCATTCTTCCATTTTAAATCCCAGTCGAGACAATAATTGCATACTCCCGAATCATTGTAACTAATACAAGGATAATTAGAAGGCAAAATACATCTGTTACATATGTTTTGATTTCCCATATCACTCTTATCCTTTACTTATAAAAAAGTGTTATTGAATTTTTTCGATTCTGATACTGCTATGCACAATGCCCTAATTATGTCCCCAATATGCGAATCCCGGAGATTTTTTTAAGAACATTTATCATCAGCTTGGTCCATAATTAGATCAGCAACTACGTCGTCTGAATGAGCACCATTCCCTGGCCTGCCGATAGACACGGGACTGTGGCAAGGGACATTTCACCAGTCTTGAGGTTTTGAAGGATTTGGTTCATTACAACCGCCTTCCCCGCGAGAACAGAAAAATAAACCCAGAGTCAGTCAGAAAGTTCTTCCGACAAAACAGAGGGGTCGAATTTATTGACTCTTACTTTGTGATTGGATTCCAGCGCTTCACGGGTCTTTAGAAACAGATTACCCGTTTCCCACACATATTCAACCGAACATCCAGGCTGTGCCTCTCCCGCTCTTGGTCTAACCATTTCATAACTGCGCTTGATGGTTGCCTCATACGCTAGAATCAGTGCCAGAACACCGTAATTCTCCGGGCGAAGTGCACGGGCGGTCAATATCGCCACAACGAATTCCAGAACAGCGGCGATTCCGTTCGCACCCAGTAGTTTGCCAGCGTTGGCAAAGAGGCGACGGAAAACATCATCCTGGAACCAGGACCAAACCCGACGCCAGTTACCAATAAGCCAATTCACCATTGCTTCCATGTTTTGTCGCGCGCGTTCATAGACCACCCGCTTGTCAGGCTGAGTTTCTCAGAACTACTTGTTGTGTTACTGCTGCGTCATGGCATTCAGGATTCAGAGACAACTTGTGAATTCTGAACCCCCGGCATCTTATGTTGAGTGTATCACGCCGCTGTGATCTTATGCTTATCGATGCTTGCTGCCATCTGGAAGTATGCGCCCAGACAAACACCAGAGGCGCAGGGATAAACAACAGCGTTTAGCGGATAGCGGTTAGCATTTAGCAATCAGCGTCTAGCGGTTAGCAGTTAGCGGTTAGTAATTTGATTTTGACAGACCCTGCTCTGAGCGAAGCCTGTCCTGAGCGGAGTCGAAGGGCCGAATGGGATATACAGGATGAACAGGACAATCCCGCCCATCCTGTAATCCCGTCGTACTTTTTACAAAACTACCATAGCGGTGTTGGACGGCTCACCGTCACCGGATTTGTTGACGGCGATGATGCGGTATTCGAGCTCCTTGCCTCTGGGCTGCTCGACTAATGTCGCCTCGGTGATAACGACGGTGGCTGCATCCTCCCACAGGCCGGCGGGTCGCTCGCGGCGCATTACCTTGTATGCGCTGGGATTGCCACCATCGGTAGGGGCTTTCCAATCTAAGAAAACCCAGCCTTCGCCCTGGCGGGGCGCTTCCAATAGTCGTGCCTGGCCGGGGATGGCCAGCGGGGTTGCGGCCTTGCGACCCGCCCAGCCGATGAGCTTTAACTTCTCATCGTCGAAATCGACGGTATTCTTGGCGTAGCGAATGTCCGCCTTCATTGCATCGCCCAGATCAGCCAGTACTTCATCCTTAGTCGCCGTTGCCGCTTGAGCAAATGCCTGCTTTGCCATTGCAGTATCCCGGAAACTCAGATACTTCAGCGTCTTCCATCTGAGGAACAGTACGCGAACGGGTGGACGCGGGTATATTGAGACGTTCCCCGTCAGACCGGCGTATAATCGCTCGGCTAATGCGGCGATATCAGCTTCTTTTTTCGGAAATCTCGGCATATTGTTAGCTGTTAGCTATACGCTGCTTATTACTTCGTACTCATCGATTAGTCTGCTGAACAGGGTTGCTCGATGGCCGGCGGATTCGAGAGAGCCGTTGACCGAGATGGCTATTTCAAACTCCATCGGTCCAGCTAAGCCGTGATTGCGGATGGGGACATTCATGATAACAACATCAGCTTTATCCGCCATCCTTTCGGCAGACAGGTCCGGCGGGGTATCGGCCAGCCGCCAAACTTCGGTTCGGACTGTTCCATCCTTATCCTTGGTCTTCATAGAAACCCAGGCGAGATCCATTTGCTGCGCCGCCTCACAAACGGCCTGCCACCACTGCTCAAACGTTTTGGCCTGGCGAAAGTGCAATTGTGCAGCTTCAAAGTTCCGTATTTCATCCTTTGTTTGGTTGGTTATCGCGTATTTCTGCTTAATGCCTGCAATTGTCTCCCGCAGTCGGACCGACCCGACAACACGAAATACAAGAATTAGCAGTAATAAGATGCAGAAGAGGACAATCAGAGAACTGGCATTGCGGGTGACCATCATAAACATTCCAAGACCGGTAATGACCACCGTTACGCCATAAGCTGCAATCACGACATGCCTTTGATTGAGGCCGAGATCGAGCAGTCTGTGATGAAAGTGACTGCGATCAGGGGCAAATATTGATCGGCGCTGCAGGAACCGCCGGAGCATAGAAAAGAGCGTATCGAAAATAGGTATCCCCAAGGCGAGAGCCGGCAGCGCAAGGCCAACGAGGGCGGAAGACTTGTTTGAGCACATCACACTTGAGACTGCAATTGTAAAACCCAAGAACATGCTGCCGCAGTCGCCCATAAAGATTTTCGCGGGATTGAAGTTAAAGAACAAAAAGCCGGTCAGACTGCCAAGCAATGCGAGCATTAAAACCGCCATAACTACCTGGCCACTTTGTACCACTAATATGGCAATCACTCCGCAAGCCACCGCTGAAATGCCGGCCGCAAGACCATCGAGGCCGTCACTCAAGTTGACTGCATTGGTGATACCCACAATCCAGAAGAGCGTAAGAGGCCAGGAAAACCACCCAAAGTCCAGCGTCAGCCAGTCGGCAACGGTGACGGACTCTATGCGGACGCCGGCTGCGCAGACGATAGTAGCAGCGGCAAGCTGTGCGAGCAACTTCATACGCGCACGCAGCCCTTTAATATCGTCAATCAGTCCGATGAGGAAAATAAATGACGCAGCAGATAACAAAGTAGTCATCTTCGGTTGAATGTCCCTAAAGGCATTGGCAATAGTGTTGTTCAGAAAAAACACAGATAATATCGGGCAGACTGTAGATACAAAGATAGCCACGCCTCCTATTCTCGCGATATGCTTGGAATGCACATTGCGGACGCCAGGGACATCAACTGCGTTGATTTTCTTGGCAAACCAGATTACCACCGGTGTAATAACTACCGCGAGAAGAACAGAACCAAGATATACGCATAGATAAGTTTTCATTAGTCAGCAATCAAGAGACGGTGATTGAGCAGGGAAAGGAATTTTAGTGTTCAGGTGATAGGTTAGCTTGTAGGTTCAAGGAAATCTGCATCGATTTCAATTACTGCACCCTGGCCAAGAATTGTTACCTCCATAACCATCCTGGCCTTGGCATCTTTTTTTTCTATGACCACGCCCTCAATTCCCATCATAGGCCCGCGGGTAATTTTGCACCTGCTGCCAACAGGAAGACGAGGATAACTGTCAATAACGATTTTACTCAAAAGGGCTTTTTCTATATGAGTGAGTTCTATCACCAAATCTGCCTGGTCAAACACTTCTATCGTCTGGCAAAGGCGGTTGGTTTTAATTGCGGTATGGCGGTCCTTTTCAGTTCCGCAAAAGAAAACATAAGAAGTAAAAAGCGGCATCATCACATGCCGTTTTCTTCCCCCCGAAAAGATAACCTTTTCCCGCAAGGGCAGAAAGTATCCAACGTTTAGTTTAAGCATATCCCAGGCAAAGACCTTTTCGAATCGGGCCTTAGTGTGGCCGACCCACCACCTGCCGGCGAGTTCAGTAAGTGACTTCACACTTGGTGAAAGAATGGGTGGATTGTCACATAATCTTAGCATTGTTGGCCATAATCTCCGAGAATCTATTGGTGGTTGCAACTTCCTATTACTTCAGCGCGTACTCCGTTCCCGTTGGTGCACGGACTTGCAATTTACCACCTCACATTTGAGCTCGTGTTCGGCTCTCTTTTTAGCTATCATTATGTTTTTCTCTGTTCGTCAGTTGCCAATCCTATGGTGTCGATTCTCCTTTGCCCACGGCAGCCGGACGAACCGAAAGGTCGGCAATCAGTTTTTCGGCTGCCTTGAATTCCGGACGAAGGCGAAGGCAAATCCTCGCCTCATGGATTCCCTGTGGTATTCTGTCTGTCTCCGCCAGCAGCCTGGCGAGATTAAAACGCCAGTACACTTGGCCATAGTCAAGGGCCAGGGCCCGGCGGTAATACTCTATTGCCTTGTCATTATCCTTTTGTCTGCCATAGACGTCGGCCAGCGACGCAAATACCCAAGCCGGAGCATCGGGCTGCCGGCATTTAGCTTCGAGCAGCTCTATCACCCTCGCTCGTGTTTTCTCCACAATATCCTTGTGCTCTTCCGTATCGGCAAGGGCGTTAGCGATATGGCTCAACCGCCCTGTATCATCACCAGCGATTGCTAAGGCTAAGTCAGGACGGTTGATGTGATTGATATAGATATCAGCCACATCTCCAAACAGCTCGCTATTAAGCTCAATAGCCCTGCGGAATTTCTCAAACGATGCATCGAATTGCTTTTCCTCAATATCCATAAAGCCGGCCACGAAGCATGCTGTGGGGTCGCAGGGTGCGAGGCGAAAACCTTTTCGTATAAGCTCCGCACCGCCAGGGTCATCTAAAATAAATCTCCGAATTTGTCCTGCAACGCAACAGGTTGCTCCATAAGTTGGACAGAGCAAGCGGGCATTATTGAGTTCCGCAGCTATTCGGCGTGCAAACTCCATTGCCTGAGCAGGAACAATAACTGCTCCAGTATTGGGGTCGGTTATACGGCTTATTGACCTCCAGCGGTAAACATTCAACCAGTGCCGATATATAACATTATCCGGCTGATAGTCAGAGGCGGCGGCTGCATTTGAAATCAAGGCGACATAATCTTCGTCGTTTGCGAGCCATTTTTTTTCGCTGAGGGTCTGCTCGATGGCAAGAGCTTGTTTCCAGCGAGCTTCCGCGAGCCGGGCATTATTAGCACCGATTATCGCCCACACCCAAACCCCTATCAAGCAGACCAGCGCCGTGATGCGCAAACCTTTGGACCTTTCAGAGACTTTGGCCAAGCCTGTGATTGGGTTATTTTCTTTCCCAGTGCGGCCAAGACTAATCAAAAGCGAAGAAGAGATGCCCGAAAGAAACGCGTTAGCGGGAAGGTGCTGACCAAAGTCACTAAGACTGTGAAGCATTATCGCCAGAAGGCCGAAGCCAAGCCCATAAGCCGCCGAACGAATCGGGATAGAACCGACTGTTATATTGCGAACATAATTTATCCATATAATAATTGCAAAGCCTGCCAGCGCTACAAGGCCTATAAGCCCGGTTTCTTCTGCAGCTTGTGCGTATTCGTTTTCTGCGTGGGCAGCCAGTGAGGGTATGGTAGAACGGTCGAACATTGGATAAACTACTTCGTGAGTACCCAGGCCTGTACCCAGCAGCGGGAACTTAGCCCATGCAACCGCGATGTCTTTGACTATTTGCCATCGACCTTTGTATTCGTGCAGTTGTCTAAGGGTTGCCAGGCGGTCATAGACCGCATCGAAACCTATGTAGAGCACACAGATGAATGCACTGAGTGCCACAAGGGCCATTATCCAGCTGCGGCCTTTCAGTGACTTTCTCGAGCTGAGAACCAACGTTGTAAAGGCAGCAGCAATCAACATACTTACCATTCCGCCGCGGGTCAGTGACACAAAAACTGTTGCTGCCCCTATTATAATGATGCCGACAAGCAGCCAGATGGTTCTTGCAGCAGGAGAGCTTAGGTATTCAAAAACAACTACCGGCGTTACTTTTTTCCCAGTGAATGTCTCGTGCAGTTTTACCATAATCAGCCCGAGAGCCGCGCCAATCGAAAGATTCATAAACTGGCCATAGTGACTGTGATTAACAAAAGTGCCGGAGTAGGCCTGGTTATCGCCTGTGGGTATTATCCAATAGATTTTTCCATTACCAAAAAGGTCTTGCGCGAGGGCCAGCACAGCGATTGAGCCGCCGATAATGGCAATCGCAGCCAGAAGTCTTTTTATCTGCTCTGTTCGACGGTGATTATTAACAACCACAAAGAAAACTGCCGCCAGGGCAAGCACCAGCCACAGGTCGTGTTTTGTAGCATTCGGGTAGAAGCTAATGGTCATTGACTTGAGCAGGTCAGCAGAATTTGGTAAATCGCCCAAAAGTTCCTTTTTGGTCGCCAGCGTATCAGGTGAGATTACGCTTACAAGGCCGGCTGGCAGCGGGAGAAGCTGAAGCACTGCCACAAAGGTAAATAATGCAACCGGGATATATGCCCAGGACCAAACCGGACCTGTATTCTCTGTTAGTACAAGCTTGAGCATAAAGCAGATAGATATTGCTGCTGCAAGGGCTATTACAACCTCTTCGCTCCAGGCCTCGACTGCACCGAGTGCAAGAGGCATAAACGCCAAAAGCGAAATCAGCAGCAACTCGATTACCTGCTCGAGTCGTTCACACGTTGTGGTAATCGTAGTTTTACTGGTCTGCAGCAAAGTCATTTGCGGGTCTCCTGTCCTGCAAAGGTACTCGAGATAGCAGCTCCTGTCCGTTCAGGATGCGCATAGGATTCCCAACACATAGCCTTTGCGCCACAACTCCGCTTTGATGCTCTGCGATCAGCTCAAATGCCTTTGCCATACGAGGTGACCGAAAGTTCCTATCGTGAGCATCTGTTGCCACCAGCAGCCCTAAAGGCGTACTAAGAAAGTACCACGCAGCATCTCGAACGAGCGGCCCAAAGTCGCCAACCAGACTGGCGGCCGTGATTTGCAAGCAGGCACCTAATTCTGCCCATTTCAGTACCATACTTGGGTTTTTTGCCAAAAAAACATTTCGTTCGGGGTGTGAAATCACAGTTCTTAACCCAAGCGAGCTGAGATTAGTCATAAGCGGCTGCGGGTTTATAAATGTTTCGTGGGGTAACTCCAAAAGAATATATCTGCCAGTATCTCCAAGGGTGAGTATTTGACCGCTTCCGAGCAATTGCGGTATTCGTTCATCTAACCTTACATCAGCCCCAGCGGCAATTTTCAAGGGAATGCCTCGTTTCTCCATCGCGTAGTTCAATTCTCCAACTGCCTCGCGGATTTGCTGCGCGCCGTAACATCCTTCAAAGCGTCCAAGTTGGTGAGGCGTAGCTATCACGGTGGTTACACCATCGGCAACAAGCATCTCGCATAGCACCATAGCTTCGCTCATACTTGCTGGACCGTCATCAAGACCGGGCAGACAGTGGCAATGCACATCCACACACTGTGATGCCCCGAATTGCTGCAAGCGCTCGTGCTGTGCCGCAATCAATTGTTCATACGATAAAGAAAAGAAGCCCTTTGAGACCATCACCCATTCCTTATATCGTTGCCGGGATTTACAGCAGATATCGCTACTGCTTTCTTATGCTCTGGTTTTTCGCGTTCTTTTCGCCCGTAACTATAGCTGTAACCGTAGTAGCCGTAGTAGTAATAACCATACCGGCCCTTTTTGCGAGGCACATCATTCACAATAGCTCCAAGGATATGCGCACCGACACTCAGCAAGCCGTCCCGAGCCTGTTGAGCGCTCTTGCGGGTTGATTTCTCGGCGCGAAGAACCAGAAGCGTGACATCACAAATTGCTCCCAGAATACACGCATCGGTCACCGGCATAACTGGCGGGGAGTCGACCAAAATGCGGTCATACTTCGATGAAAGCTCAGCCATAATGTCGGCAAATGTACTGCTGTTGAGTATTTCAGAAGGATTCACCACATCTGGCCCGCAAGGCAGGATATTCAAACCTTTCACCGAGGTCCGTCGGATAACCTTATTCAAAGTCTCCTGACCGGCGATAATGCTCGAAAGCCCCGGCTCTTTTGCAACCTCAAAAATTGCATGCAGCATCGGCTTGCGGAAGTCAGCATCAAGAATGAGCACCTGCTGGCCCGCCTGGGCCATTGCAATACCCAAATTACTAACAAGGGTGGTCTTGCCATCACCTGCTCCTGGCGAAGTGATAAGCACCGTTTTTGCCTCGCCCTTTGGTACGCTAAAGAATACGGCCGTGCGAATGGTCCGATAGGCTTCGGCAGCGGACGAGGTTGATTCCCGCTCAACTATCTTTCCGCGAGCGGCGCCCGTATGCTTCTTTGACATCGACGGGACTACGCCCAGCATAGGCACACCGAGGACGGCTGAGATTTCTTCCGACGAGCGCAGCCGCTGGTCCATCCAGTCCCGAAGAAGCGCCAGCCCGCCTCCTAACATAAGTCCTAAAACCAGCGAGATAGCCATATATCTTGCTTTTTGAGGCTTTGATGGTTTGTCGGCAGGGCGAGCAACTTCAAGAATACTTATGTTGAGGGCGCCAACGTCTTCAGTAACGTTAAGCTCTTTTATGCGGTCATCAAGAATATCGCAGAGCTTCTTTGTCTGTTCCCATTCAGACTGCAGTAGGGTGTACTGAGCAAGTTGTTCATTCAGAGCCACGGCCTGCTGACGTTGTTCTTCAAAGTATTTGGCTATTTGCTCTTCTTTCTCTTTAGCGGCGAGGTATTGTTGTTCTGCCACAGCAAGCTGGGCTTTGGCAAATTCCTGGTCCAAGCGGGTAATCTGTTTTTTTATCTGTACAATTTCAGTAGCAATAGCAATAACTGCGGGATGGTCAGGTGTGAGCTGACGCAAACGGTCGGCGCCGCGACGCTCCAGTTCTTCAAGTTTGGATTTAAGCTGTACCCTTTCATTTTCTGTAGAAAAATATATACCCTTTGTACGCTGGGCCTCTATAAATTGCTTGAGCCCAACTGGGTCGCTAATCACTTTCTTGGTGGATTCGTAGATGGATTGGCTTTCAATAGTCGCAAGCTGGGCCTCTGTTAAAATCATTGAGAGTCTTTCGAGCCTTTGAAGGATGACATTGCCTTGTTTGCTTTCAAATGCCAGTGCCATATTCTCTTTCTTAAAGTCCATCATTGCCTTGAGCTTTTCTGAAAATTCCTGGCCGCGTTTGGTCTTTTCATTTTGAAGAATTTTCAGGACCTCCGCTGATGTGCTGTGTTTAGTGGTTGCTTGATAAGTAACGTAAGAATCTACCACCGCATTTACGAGCTGCGAGGCCTCCGTGGGATAGGGTGAATCAAAGGACATGCTTATTATGTCATCCTTTTTGCCCACACTGGCATCCAACTTCTTTTTCAGATACGCAATTGAATTATCCACTCTGGAAAATGTCTTAAGATGCTTTATACCGGGAACCTCAAGAGCGGCAGCAAGGATTGGCGTAGATTTGAGCAGTTCGGCTTGAGTGTAAAGGTAGTTCTTGGACTGGGTCATAATACCTTCGGCTGTCTCTCTGATAATCTTAGGCCCGGTCTGCTCGACGTAGATTCTGGATGTGCTGGTGTAAATAGGCGTGGCCTTCGAAAGATAAACAAAGGCTGCTCCTAAAGTTATTACCGTGGCAGCAAGTACAATCCAGCGGCTGCGCCATACAATCTCGATAAGACTTTCTGACATGATTCCGCCAGCCCGCGGCATCTCTGCATAAGAGTCGGTTTCGCCGACCGTATTGTTATTCTCGTTATGGCTTATCATAATGCTTCCCTATAGTTTCTTTCGCTCAGACGCACCCATTTATCCTTAACGCTGCTACCGTATAGGTATAGGTATATAAGCGCCAACGTGGACGTAGTTGCTGAATATCTTCTGCAGCAACAGATTCGTCCGTGTTCGCGGTGTATGTTCTACAGCAACGATATCACCAGGTTTTATGGGGACGTTCAAAGCTTCTGTGAGATGTGAGATATTTTTCACGTCTATGATTTCGAAAGGCGCGCTGGCGATAGTGCCATCTGCCTTAAGGCGATAAACAGTCGCATATCGCGGCTCAAGGTCTCTGTCCAACCCGCCGGCAAATGCTATCGCCTGCATAAGGTTATATTGAACATCCGGTGGATAGGGGAAGTTACCGGGCTTTTCCACCAGACCTATGACCGAGAAGAGCGGCATCTGCAGCCGTTCAACAACCACGCTATCACCCTCATTTACGGCCACGTCTGCGAAGGGGATATTCAATCCCTTAACTGGCAAAATGATTGGTTCGATTTGCTTGTTCTGGTTAGGTATGGTTGCCGCTCGTTCTTTTATTTTTTCCTGTTCGAGTTTTTCAAGAACCGCCTTGAGCTTTTCAAGAGCTTCTTCCGAAGTTGCAGTCTGCTTTAGAGTATGAATGTTAACTTCTGCTCTCGCGTTCTGCTCGGCTTTGATGTCGCGAGTGCAGGAACCGGGCTTAAGTCGTTCTGCCAGTGCACATAGCCTTCGTTCTATCTGAATAGTTGAAACAGGCACCCTCTTCTGTGCCAGTTTCTCCAGCAGAGCCTGCCTTTGAATCTTGCTTGTAACATCTAAATATTCGACCAGTAAGACCGTTTCCCCATATTTCATAGTAAACCGGCCAACCGTGCTTGAAGGGGCCCGCGGGGTGAAGGACAGCCGAGCTTCGACCAGTTTAGATTCTGGATAAATTGTGGTTGATGGTGCCTTTGTCTCGTTTGATTCAGATGACCGTTCGATTGCCTGTTCGATTATCTCTCCGAGCGTTTTTTTCATCGTCTCTTTTATCTTTTCCTCGGTAGGTTCGTCGGGTTCCGCTTCGATTGTCTCTGGAGGCGTTGCTTCATCAGTATGAGTTATTCGAATAAGAGCCGCGCCCTCATCGACTATCCCGCCAGCCTCCATAACAAGCGACACAAGAGACATCTGGTCGCTGCGAAGCGAATAAATGCCCGGTTTCTGAACGGCCCCGGTAATAGAAACCTTGGCCGTTTTGTACTCCAGCACCCGCGCAAAAACCGATGGACGAGTTACAGCATACTTAGGATAATATGCGTTGATTACTGCTGACTCAATCTCGGCGAGGGTCTTTCCTGCCGCCTTTATTTCGCCAACCACCGGAAGCGTAATAGTGCCAGTCTCGCTGACCCTGCAAACATACGGAGCGATTGGAGCAATCCTGTCGGAGTACGCTGGCTCGCTGGCCGTAACGATCTGCAATATGGTCGGCATAGTCAGCTCAAGCACTTCGCCTGGCACTACGCGGTAGGACCCCCTGGCTATCTTGGCCTTCACTAACCGGTCCATATCCACGGCAGGAGAACTCGGGCCAGCAGTTTCAAACTCGGCCAACTGCCGCCCAGAAGGCAAACGTACCTGGTCGCCGCACCCAACCAAATAGGTAGATAAAAGGATAATTGAAAGTAAATCAGAAAGAATTTGCGTTTTCAATGACCGCGCAACAAAACACCAACACGCCACGAAGTTCACTTTTCAAAACCTCCAACCTAAACTACATAAGTGCTACCCTCCTGGCTGCTATTCAATCATCACTCCAAGGCTTTCATCCTAAAAAGCCCATATAAAACTCCCTAAGCCGACTTATTTTGTCCTGATTATAACTGGACAAAATATACCAACTGTATATTATTGCGATTACAACAAACCCAAGATTACACTAACCTTCACCCTGCTCACGTTTATTACGCTTCTACAGAAGAGAATACTTGCCAATTATGGCCGATGTGGCCGATGTGGCCGATGTGGCCGATGTGGACTTCGCGGCACCGGTCTAAATGGTATCCTTATGGGGGGCCTAAGTACTGGGTCCTGAGCTCCCAAACCGCCTAAAATAGCTCCAGCTCCAGGACTACTTTCCGTTGTCAGGAAGAGCCGGTCCTGCGCAGCTGTAAATGGAACGTTAGATGGGCCAGGACTACTTTCCGCGGTCAGGCGGATCGTTTTTAGCTCAAAGGGGTCAAAGAAGCTCGTCTGGTTAAATAACAGAGTATCGGTTAGTCTGTCCGCATCTCCTTTGGCCGCCCGTGCAGCATTACATAGACCTACTACTGCTGCCAGAACTAAACTTCCTAACAGGATTTTAAATGTGAAACCTAATTTACGTTCTTGTTTTTTTACGAATGTCTTTTTCATATTTCCTCCTTGTTTGCCGTAATATCAGCCACACTTTAGTATTTGCGATAATCGTTTTATTTATTCACTGGCACCCTTTAACCAGTTCTCAGTCAGAATTTTCAGGTCGTCGAACTGGCATTTATTTAAACACCAGAAGAGAATGTCTACCAAATTAAAGAACACCCTCAACTCCTGTACCTTTCCTTCATTTCTTTCCTGATGCTCTAATTTGGGTATATTAGCTAACATAGATAAAATACCGCCCCAAAACAATTGTGGATATTACGTAATTTTATGTGACCACCGCCATTTTTTCAATTAAAACGCGGTGTCTTCAAAAAAATTTCAAACGAAGGAATCGCCAGAGAGAGAAGAGCCATAGAAAAACAAAAGTCCGCCATCTCGAATTAGACCAAAAATTGATGTCCCGCCAATCATAATTAAGTAGAAATAGAGGTTAGGCAGGTACAAGCTACTGTTCAGGCGTTTTTTGATTTTTAGGCAATTTTCGCTGTTAAAAAGTGCTTTCCACAGCAGTTCACTTCACTCGTGGCTTAACCAGCCCCATTGCGGTAGCTCGTTTGAACAGATCCAGTAAATTATCGACGCCGAACTTGCGCATAATGCGACAGCGGTGTGTTTCAATGGTCCTCACAGAACGGCGGAGCAAACGTGCTATTCCCTTGTTACCCTTACTATCCATAAGTAAACTCAAGACCCTCATCTCCGTTTTTGTAAGTGATTCGCCCAGAAGCGGTTCAACTGGAGTAATTTGCTTCAGCACTGACTCAATAGCCGACAGTAAGGTTTCTCTGTCCAAAGGTTTTTCGATCAAATCGACGGCACCGGTTTTGAAGGCTGCAACAGCCATCGGTACATCGCCATAGCCAGTTACAAGCAGCACTCGCAGCCACGGCGCAATGCGCTTAGCTTCTCTCAATAATTCTATGCCATCCATCTCGGGCATTCTCACATCCGTGATAAGTAAATCGCACCTTTGAGAACGTAATTCTTTCAGGCAATCCATAGCACTGGCAAAACAGCTAACCTTAAAGCCGACCCCCTCAAGAGTTTCACCGACTATTGCTCGTATTTTCGGCTCATCGTCAACGAAGAAGATATGTCGTTTCGCAATACTCATCATCGCCCCTCGATTATGACTTTTCACCTCTTTTGATAGGCAGGGTGATAATAAAAGTTGAACCTTTGCCGGGGTCACTTTTGACGTGAACTTTCCCCCCAGCCCGCGATACGATGTTCTCAACAATGCAAAGCCCCAGACCGGTGCCAACACCCAGAGGCTTTGTGGTAAAGAAAGGTTCAAAAATCTTATCAAGGTGCTCCTGAGCGATACCTTTGCAGTTATCCGCGAACCGCAGCTTAATATCCTTACCTCTTACGGCACCACTGATAATAACTTGGCGATGTTTTTTACGATCGGCTGCCTGTATAGCGTTCTCAACCAGAGCAAAAAATACCTGCTCCAAGTCTTTCTCGTTCGCATATATAGGCGGCAATTTCTCCATTCTCTTCAGGTGCAGGCTAACCTTTGCTCGCCGAGCACTTTCATTCAACAATCCCACGGTTCTCTCAGCAACCGCCTTCAAATCTACCTTATGGACAACTTTTTCCGAGGATTTCCTCGCGAAATTGCGAAACCTTTCCACTATTGAAGTAATATTGGACACCTCTTCAAGACTATCCTTGAGATTTTTTATGACGGTCTGAGACTGAGAGGTCTTTTCCAGTTTTTTTAAGGCGTTTTCAACTGACAGGTGAATAACCGTTAAAGGCTGGGCCAGTTCATGAGCAAGAGTAGCACTTAAGGTTCCCAACGACGCAAGCTGTTCGGCTCTAATCATCTTCTCGCGATAGGCATTCAATATCTCTTGCGTCTGCTTGTGCTCGGTGATATCTATAAACGAACCCATCATGCAAATGGGGTTTCCTGTCTGGTCTCGGACCACATTTGATGAAACCTGAAAGTCAAATGTCGATTTATCTTTCCTTACCCCTGTGAGCTCGCCTATCCAGTTTTCCTTATCACGCAACAGTTCAATTACTTTTGAAGCTTCTTTCGTGCTGTTCCAGAATTTCACTGCGGGCATTCCAAGAACTTGTTTACTATTTTCGTATCCCCACATTCTTAGAAACGAGTCGTTGACGTATGTTAGATTTCCTGCCGAATCAGTAATGGCAATGGCGTTAATAGATGATGCAATGGCCTTATCCTTGACCATTAGCTGCTCTTGTGCCTTTTTTTGCTCGGTGATGTCCCAGAAAACGCCTAATATCCCGATGACATTATCCTTTTGGTTTTTGACAGGAGTTTTGACTGTGTGCACGACTACTTCTTTTCCATCCTAGAGATATTTTTCCTCGATGTCCTTTATCTTTCCTGACTGCATAATCCTTTTATCATCTGCTCTGTATTTTTCAGCTAATTCCTTTGGATAAAAATCATAGTCCGTTTTCCCTGCGATTTCCTCAGCTCTGATCCTTAAATCCCTGGCATAATTCTCGTTGCAGGATATATAAACTGAGTTCCTATCTTTAAGAAATATCTTCTGGGGAAGGTTCTCAAGAAGCGTTTTATACCTGCTTTCACTCTGACGCAGTACCTCTTCAGCTTTTTTCCGTTCAGTGATGTCTCTAAAAATACCCATTAAATATGTTTTTCCGGCCAACGTTATTGCTATTGAGTTAACATCAGCATAGAACACGCTGCCATCTTTTCTTTTGACTGGAATATCTTTAGCCAGCAGTTGCTCCCCTCTGGCCTGTTTTCCAAATTGTTCGAGGACGTAAGGCAAAGATTCTACCGGGTGGATATCATTTACTCCAAGGTTTTTAACCTGTTCTTCATCGTAACCCAGCATTTTGCAGATTGGTTTGTTGCAATTATGAAACTTTTTTGTTTCGACATCGGCTAAAAGAAATCCATCTGCAGCATTTTCAAAAATTGTTCTGAATCTTTGTTCGGATTCTTTTAGCAGTTCTACTGCTTTTCGTTGCTCGGTGACGTCACGGGCAACGCCAATGAGTCCAACTATGTTTCCTTTATTATCAAACTGTGGAACCTTTATAGCCTGAAACCATCGTTGCTTTCCATCTGCACCGGTCATTTGTTTGATTATTTCTTTCGGCTTGCCTGTCTGGAAAACACGGTTGTCATCATCAATATTTTTCTTGGCCTCCTCCTTGTTTAGCATTATTTCGTAGTCGTTTTTACCAATAACCTGTTCACTATCTAATCCGAATGCCTCTAAAGCTTTCTTATTCGCAACAATATAACGACTATTCAAATCCTTGAAGAAGATGGCATCCTGCGCAGATTCCACCATAAATTGGTATTGTTTAAGTGTCTCCTCTGCTTTCTTAAGCTCAGTAACATCCTGTACTATACCTTCATAATACAGCGTCTTTCCGGACTCATCGCGTACCACCCGCGCATTTTCAGTAACGAAGGCGGTTGTTCCGTCTGGTTTTAACCAGGCAGACTCAAGGTTAACGACCTTTCCTTCTTTTTCGATAAGGTCTATGAATACTGAGCGTGTATAACCCGGCGCGAATCCCTCTTTTTGTAAGTTTCGCCACTGAGAAAGCTCCTCAAGGGATGAGTATCCCAGCATTTCCACAAGCGCAGGGTTTGCCATAATGATGCGGCCGTCAGGAGTGGTTCTGTAAATCCCCACGACAGCATTGTCAAACAGATCTTTGAGCTGCTTCTCGGAAGGTCTTAGTGCTGACTGAGCTTGCTCAAGCTCAGAAACATGGCGGCGTAAAGCATCGAGCTCTCGCAGCAATTCCCCTTTAGTCTTTTGGTAGTCACGCACGGCCTTTTATGCTCCCATAACCAACGCTATTTTACCCTCGCTCCAGTAGCGTTTGGAGCAGCATTCTATATGCCTTGGCTCACCCAAGGTGACTGTCATATTGAGCTTTTAGCTATGGTATATATAAAAATAGCAGATTTGGTCGTAAGAATCAAGAAAAATCCCCCGTCTCTTTGGGTACTGGGCACCTTCTGCGGAAGACTATGCTTTGGAAAAGTAGATGTTGTGATGCCGACCCAATATTCTCAAACTGGCAAAATTTCACCAAGGCACCTGCTCATGCCTTTGGACCGTCATCGCACAACAATTTCGTGGGCAAAATTGGTGTCAAAAAAGTGTCAGTCCGATAAACCACACCAGAATCCACTCGTTACTCGCTTGTCAGCGGCTTGTAATCCTAATTTTTGGCCTAAAAACAGCTTGTAACATATTGTTATTAAAGGGCTTATAACACGAGATTCGGGCTGTCGATCTGAAGGTATTTACTCCACATTTCGTTCTTCGTTTTCGATTAATCTCTTGAGCAAATCCCTGTGGCAGCAAGGATTGTCCTCACGCTCAAAACAGAGTAAGGTGATCGTGCCGTGTTTTGCTCTTTCCGCCAATCGCTTGACCGTCTCGTGTCGTTCCAGCATCTCTTTATGATAGCGCATCTGGTACTCATCCCAGGATATCGATATCTG
>Ga0315294_10001926_pt1 | contig 22735 bp, 23 predicted proteins | sample YL17G13_40_MG_FD_203626 | JGI IMG/M metagenome (GOLD analysis project Ga0315294, IMG submission 203626) | Sediment microbial communities from Yellowstone Lake, YNP, Wyoming, USA - YL17G13_40 | ecosystem: Environmental > Aquatic > Freshwater > Lake > Sediment | place: USA: Wyoming | collected...
TGCTCTATGCGCTTTGCGCTATGCTGTTTTTATCCAACCAGGATCACGATCAATTTTCTTGGGCCGTGCATGCCTTTGAAAAGAACGCCCTGAATGTCGCCGGTCATGCTCGGTCCCGTGATGAAGACGAATTGGCTGGGAAGGGGTGATTTCTTTGCGGGCGCACCCCCGTGCGCCCCTACATTGTTACCGAACACTTTTTCGATGACCGGCTCGTATACCGGATAAATTCTTTCTACCGGAACGATGGCAATATGCAGAATGGGGGCCAGGGACACCAGCCGTGCCTGATCTTTGTTATGAATCAGGCCGATGGTTCCTGACTCCGCCACGGCAAAATCGGCCCCGGTAATTCCCGCTTGCGCCCGGTCAAAGACCGCATCCCGAAAAGAATCCCGGTCGGCGAAATCTTTGGGGGTCATGACCTGCACGCCATTTTTCTTCCCCCAGGCCGGCAGGTCCAGAGGGGCCAACACGTCATCGGTTGAGGCCATAACGCATTTCAGGCCTTCTTCCCCGGCGATCTGGGCCAGTTTTTCCAGGGCTTCCGCGTTGTCCTTCGCCCGATAAACGATAACGGTCTCCTCCACCAGGGTTTCCGTGAATTTCTTTACCACCTCTTCCCCGGTCAGGGAGAGATCCTTTAAGGGCGGCATTCCGGGTCGGGGGGAGACCGCAGCCTTCGGGGCCGCTCTTAACTTTTCCAGGATTTCATCTCGCGCGCTCTGTCCCATTGTTGCCCTCCAAAATAAGGAAGCGTTAGGCGTAAGGCGCAAGTCCTAAGGGGTAAGGCGTATTACCTGCCCTCTTGCTTATCGCTCATTCATCCATGCCTCAATCTTCCCCTTACGCCTCACGACTTGCGACTTACGGATTTTTAATTTCTTTCCATCGCTCACGGAAAGTCTTGTCGGCCATGGCCGGCAAATCTCTATTCCGAAACCACCCACTGACCCATCCACTAAACGGGCCCTTCATTTCCCGGATTACTCCCTCGCGAGCTCCCCTGTTGAGGAATGGGCGAATCATCCGGGCTCCCCAATTCCAGAGCCAGGATCGGTTTACCGCCAGGGACCAGGCTTGAAAAAAGCGTTTTTCCACCCAGGGCCGCCTCTGCCCCTGAAAATAGGGATCATCCATTACATCTTTGGCCCGGTAATAGAGGAACATGCTCGGGTGGTCGATGCCCACCGGGCAATGGTCCTTGCAGGCCCCGCAAAGGGTGGTGGCCCGGTAAAGGTCCTGTGTCCTTTTCATTCCCAGCAGCAAGGGATTCAAGACCTGCCCCATGGGGCCGGAGTAGACCCAGCCGTAGGCATATCCACCAATCTGTCGGTAAACCGGGCAGATGTTCAAGCAGGCCGCACAGCGGATGCATCGCAAGGCCTCCCGGGATTTTGGATCCTGGTAAATCTTGGACCGTCCATTGTCGACGATGACGATGAAAAGCTCCTCCGGCCCGTCCACTTCATCCTTCTTCTTGGGTCCGCTGTCCATCGAGACGTACGCCGAAAGCCTCTGCCCGGTGCAGCTGCGGCATAAGAGCCTGAGCAGGTGGAGAGCGTCCTTCATGGTGGGCACCACCTTTTCCAGGCTCATCACCGATACCTGGGTGCGCGGGCAAGACTTGGTAAAGCGAATGTTCCCCTCATTTTCCACATTTATGATTGTCCCGGTTTCGGCGACCGCCATGTTCACCCCGGTTATCCCCAAACCTACGTGGTGAAATTTATCCCGCAGGAAAAGCCGGGCGGCGTAGCCGAGTTGGACGGGGTCTAAAGTCGGCTCCTTCATGTTCGCTTTGGCCAGGAAAAGGTCCCGCACCTCTTCCACCGGAACATTAATGGCCGGCCCGACAATATGGAAGGGGGGCCGATTCAGTTGTTGGGCGATAAACTCGCCGAGGTCGGTCTCCCAGGGTTCAACCCCGTTTTTGCTCAAAATCTCGTTGAGGCCCGTCTCCTCGGTGACCATGGATTTTCCTTTGGTCACATAGGGAATTCCCCGTTCTTGGGCGAGCTGCAGGATCAATTGATTCGCTTCCCGGTCGTCACGGGCCCAGAAAACCTTGGCCCCGTTGGCCGTGGCCTTTTTTTCAAACTCCTCCAGGAGCTCCGGAAGCCGGGCGATCGCTTCCGCCTTTATCGCCGCTCCGTACGCCCGGGCGGCCGGGATGTCGGGAAAGGTAGCCATGGCTAAATCGCGTTTCATGACCATGATCGGCGGCCCCACTTTCAGGAAGCGACGGGAATAAATATTTTGCAGTTCCGCTCTGGCCAGGTCTTTAAATTTTTCTGTTTTAACCTCCATCACCGGCCCTCCCTTCCATTACCGGCCAGAAAGCTGGCCAGGTGCATCGCTTTTTTCCCCGGATGATTCCGGCTGAGGTAGCCACCTATGTTGAGGAGGCAGCCGGGTTCGCACAGAAGAAGCAGGTCAGCCCCGCTGGCCAGAAAATTCTCAACTTTGTCCTGTACCATGGCTTCGGAGATCTCCGGGTAGTTGTTGGCAAACTCCCCGCCGAAACCGCAGCAGGAGTCGGCCGCGTTCAAGGGGACCATCTGGATTCCATTCACTGCGGCGATGAGCTTCTTCGGCTGCTGCGAAACCCCCAGCCCGCGCAGGATGTGACAGGACTCATGGTAGGCGACCTTCCCCCCGAAGGATGCGCCCACGTCTTCCACCTTCAGGACATCCACGAGATACTGGGAAAGCTCAAAGACCCGGGGAGCAAGTTCCTCTGCCCGGCGCAGCCATTCCGGCTCATCGGCCAGAAGCTCCGGGTAGTGATATTTCACCATGCAGACACAGGAGCCGGAGGGGCTGACGACGATTTCATCGTCACCGAAGACCGTGATGAAATGTTTGGCAGCTTTTCGGGCCTCTTTTTGGTAACCCCCATTGATGGCCGGCTGGCCGCAGCAGGTCTGCTCTTCGTGATAGACCGGGTTCACGCCGACCCGGCGGAGCAGGGAAACGGCTGCTTCACCAATATGGGGAAGAAAGAGATCGACCGTGCAGGGAATGAACAGAGATACAGCCTTCATAAGTCGCCTCCACTTCAGGGAAGAGTTATTCTTGACGCATTCGTAAAAAAGCAAAATATGCCACAGAGCACACGGAGAACACAGAGCTAATAATTTAAAAATAAAGGCTTTTCTCTAAACCCTCTGTGACCTCTGTGGCTAAAATAAGACTTTTTACGAGACCATCATTCTTGATGATCTCGTAAGAAGTCTGAAAAGACGTATTTCCGTCATTCCGGCGAAAGCCGGAATCCAGTTATTTCAAATACTTAAAAATTCTCTGGACTCCGGTTTCCACCGGAGTGACGACTTTTTACGAGACCATCATTCTTGAAAGATTAACAAAAAGAAAGGACGGCGGTCAAGGATAAAGAGGATGGAGGTATCCGCCTTCGTCCAGGCCGGTTAACAGGAGATGAAAATAGATTAGGCCTCCATACGGTTGCCAGCGCCGCAGGATACGCCGTACCCCCTCGTAATCCAGCGCTTTCCGCAAATTCAGCCACCGCTGCAGCCTGTTGCGCACCCCTACATCGTCACCCGGGAAAATATGCCATCGCCCCAGACCCCGAAGTAGGGCATACTCAGCGGTCCAGCGCCCCACCCCTCGCAGTTGCTGCAATTTCTCCAGCGCCCCTTCGTCGTCCATCGATTCCAGGCTTTCCAGGTTCAGGCGATCATCGGTAACCATACGGGCGAGGTCGATCAAGGCGCCGGCCTTCTGGCGGCTGAACCCTAACTTTCGTAGAGTCTCCATCTTTAATCCAGCCAGGTCCACAGGCCGGGGAAAAGCACGGGCGGAGATGGCGGACCCGGAAAGGGGCACGCCCCAGGTGGTAACCACCCGGTTGAGCATGCGGATGCCCGCAGTGAGCGTGAATTTCTGGCAGGTGATGCCATTCACCAAGGCTTCAAAGACTGTAGGAAACCGCGGTGGTTTCACTCCTTGAAATTTTTGCGTCAAACCCTTCAAAAGAGGGTCCTTCCTGGCAAAGCGATAAAACTTCCCCAGATCGATTTGCAAACCCAGCATCCTGTTAATGGTCGCTGTGAGGAAGGATTCCGTCTCCGATGCCAGTCGGGAGCCCGTCACTGTAATATCTAATTTCGGTCTGGCGGGCGGGCCGGTTTGGCTAACCGTAACCTCTATGGGTTGGTCCTGAAGAACGAGTATTCGTCGATAGGCCTGGCCGTCCCAGCGGTCCCAGAGGTTATCGGCTCGCCGGCGTAGAACCCAGGCTGTCAAATCCAGCCGGAACGGCGGAACGGGTTTGAGCTGGAATGAAATTTGAGTCATAAAGAATTCGACGGTGCGGCAAGAAGGAAATATCGGGGGTGAGGAGCGCGGCCGAATGAATATCACAGGTCGGGATAAATGTCCCGGAAGATCGCCTGGAGCCCTTTTTCTTTTATCCTGGCCCGGACCATTTTCTCCTTTTCTTCCGCGCTAAGGGGCTTCTTGGGCTGCGCAGGTTTGGGGTCAAACATGCCCGAGATCTTGTCAATGGTCTGGGCCGCTTTATCGATATTGGAGATGATCTTCAGGAGACTCATTTCTCCCCTCCCCTCTCGAAAATGTTCAGGGTAATATAGATTCGATATGAAGCAAGCTCTTTCTTCGCCTCCCCCGGAGAAAGTATCCTGAACCGCCTACCCGAGGAAGCGACCCGGATGCATTTAATTTTTCCAGGCCTCCTTTGATTTGTCAATTCAAAAATGATGGTTTCGTAAAAAGTCTCCCGCTCAGAGCGGGATTGCGCTTCAACTTCGTCGTTGCAGTGTACCTGTAGGGGCGGTTCGCGAACCGCCCCTACTCGGTAGATTATGCGCGCCTTGCATTGTAGGGGCGAGCTGCGCTCGCCCGGACATGGGCGTCCGCAGGATGCCCCTACATCGAAACCATCGTTCTGCTGACTTTTTACGACTTCATCAATTTTAGGGCACTAAAGGGTCGAAGCGGAAGTGACGATGAGAAAAGAAGGAAGAGAAAGGGCGGCCGCTGGGGAAGGCCAGAAAAAGGGTAACGGTTCGAAATGCCGATAGAAATCCGCCAGAGCCTCAAGCTCACTCAGCAGCCGATCATGACGCCGCAACTGCAGCAGGCCATCAAACTCCTGCAGCTCTCGCGCATGGAATTGATGGATCTGGTGCGGCAGGAGGAAGAAGAAAATCCGATTCTCGAGGAGGTTACCGAGCCCACTGCGGCGGCCGAACCCCTGGAGACAAATCTGGAGAGCTTGGCTCCATCCCCGGCGGAAGATAAGGAAGCCCGCGATGGAGAAATAGATATTCCGCCGATCGACTGGAGGAGCGAGGGGTTTTCCCGCGGCTCTAAGGGCGCAGCGGAAGATGATGACCGTCCAACCTTTGAGAATTTCCTCACCAAGAAGGCCACTCTTTCCGATCACCTTTTATGGCAACTGCGGCTGAATGATTTCAGCGAAGAAGAACGTCTGATCGGAACCATGATCATTGGCAATCTCAATGAGGACGGCCAGCTCCAAGTTCCGTTGGAGGAGATCGCCTCTCAGAACGGGTTTGATCCGGCCACCGTTGAAGGGGTCATCCAGAAGGTGCAAGCCTTTGATCCCCCGGGGGTGGCGGCGCGGGATTTGAGGGAATGCTTGCTCTTGCAGGCCCAGCAGGTCTTCCCGGGAGAAAAGCTGGTGCAAAAGATCGTCAGCGATCACCTGGGCCTTTTGGCCAAGAAGAATTACCAGGCCATCGCCAAGGAATTGCAGGTCCCGATGGAAGAAGTGGTTCGAATCACCCGGCTGATTAGCGAACTGGATCCCAAACCCGGGCGGAGCTTCAGCGAAGAGAACATTCCGTATATTACCCCCGACGTTTACGTTTATAAAGTCGGGGATGAGTACATCGTGGTGCTGAACGAAGATGGGTTGCCCAAACTGCGCATTAACCCCTATTATCGGGATATCCTCCGGGAGAAGGCCCAACCGACGGGAGGGGCCAAAGAATATATCAACGAAAAAATCCGGTCGGCCCTTTGGTTGATCAAGTCCATCCATCAGCGCCAGTTGACCATCTACCGGGTGGCCAAATCCATCGTCAAATTTCAGCGGGAGTTCCTGGACAAAGGGGTCGCCTATCTAAGACCCATGGTCCTGAAAGACGTGGCGATGGATGTGGATATGCATGAATCCACGATCAGCCGCGTCACTTCCAGTAAATACATGCATACCCCCCAGGGAATCTTTGGGCTGAAGTATTTTTTCAACAGCAGCATCAACACCGCCCGGGGCGAGAATATCGCTTCCGAGAGCGTCAAGGAGAAAATCCGCGAGATCCTATCCAAGGAAGACGGCCAGAAACCTTACAGCGATCAGGAACTCGTGGAGATCCTCAGAAAGCAAGACATCCTCATCGCTCGCCGAACCGTGACCAAGTATCGCGAGATGCTTGGGATTCTCCCCTCGACCCGGAGAAAACAGATCGTCTGACTACAAGTATTTTGGGGACGCGGATGCAGGGCGATTGCCGGAGTTACCAATTTACGAAATTCCTTCCTGCAGGGGGCGGCGAAAATTTGCGTACCCATTCATGGAATGGAAAGGGAGGCGCTGGATATGCAAGTTTCCGTGACTTTCCGGAATATGGAATCCAAGGAAATTCTGCGCGAATACGTGCAAGAGAAGATCTCCAAGCTGAAAAAGTATTTCGACTATCCCTTGGAAGCCAATGTGGTCTTGATCGTCGAGAAGCACCGGCACATCGCCGAAGTCACCCTGGTGGCCAATCGCCTGACCATTAATGCCCAAGAAGAAACGGAGGATATGTTCTCCGCGATCGACCGGGTGCTGGACAAACTGGAACGACAGATCCTCAAGCATAAAGAGAAGATCAAACGGCATAAGGTTAGTTCCCCGGCGCCGGAATCGTTCCGGCCCATGGATGACTCCGAGCCCATCAGCTCGGAGGAGGGTCCGGAGCCCAAGATGATCAAAAGCAAAAGAGTCCGGGCCAAGCTGATGTCGGTCGAGGAAGCCGCCATGCAGATGGATCTTCTGGAAAATGATTTTCTGGTCTTTACCAACGCCAACTCCAAGACCCTCAACATCATCTACCGGCTGAAGGATGGCCATTATGGCTTAATTGAGCCCCAGGTCGATTGACCTGGGGATGCCGCCGACTCCCCCGGTCCACTCCCTCCCCAAAGGCCAGGGAAGGGAATTTACTTTTTTTGAAGATGAGAGACAATGAAAATATTGGACATCTTAGATAAAGGGATGATTATTTCCCACCTCACCTCCAGCGACAAAGTAGGAGTTTTGCGGGAATTGGTTCGGGTGCTCGCGCGGGTGGAAAAAGAAGTGGATGAGGAGAGGATGCTGGAAATTCTGCTGGAGCGGGAAAGCCTGGGGAGCACGGGCATTGGGGAAGGGGTAGCCATCCCCCACGGGAAGAGCAAAGACGTGAAAAAGCTTCTGGCCTCCTTCGGGAGAAGCCTACCCGGCATAGACTTTCAATCGATGGATGGGAAGCCGGCCCACCTGTTTTTCCTGCTGGTTGCCCCCGAAAATTCTGCCGGAATTCATCTGAAGGCTCTGGCTCGAATCTCGCGCTTGATGAAAGATCAGACTTTCCGGAAGCGCTTAATGGAGACAAACTCCGCCGAAGAGATCCATGCTCTCTTCTCCGAAGGGGATGAAAAGTATTAGTCTCTTAGAGGGGAGACTGGGGCCAGATGGGCAAGAAAAATTTTATCCTGTCGGGAGAAATACCCAATACCAACCAGCCCATAACCAATATGCTCCAATGACCCAATCCCCAATTACAGACCAAAATGGTCTGGGTCATTGGGGAGGGGGATTTATTTGAGCTTGAGGGTTGGTCATTTGGAATTTATGATTCCAAGCCCTGTTCGGTTCCGGCCATGCCGGCTTGGAAAAGGAGGAGATCCCCTGCGGAGCAGCTTCCATAGCGGGACGTGAGTTTCGGGGAGAGAAAGAAAGGCGTTCGGCGCGATTCATAAAAAATGCCTAAAGTGCGCTAAAATGCCTAAAATGCCTAAAATTGCCGAAAAAAAGATTTTTATAATTTCTTATACAAGAACAGATTCCCTTCTGTAAGGCTCACACCATGAAGACGCCCGAGTCGAAAAACTGGCGCATTGTGATCCTCACGGGGCTATCGGGGTCGGGAAAGAGTACGGTTAGCCGGGCTCTGGAGGATATGGGGTTTTTCTGCGTGGATAATCTGCCCATTGCCCTTTTGCCCAGGCTTTTCGAGCTGCGTTCGGCTTCCCTAGGCCCGGATTCCAGGATTGCTCTGGTGATGGACCTGCGGGAGAAAGATTTTCTCAAAACGTACCCTGAAATTTTTGCCTGGCTACGCCAGGAAGGGTTCCAGTGGGAGATCCTCTTTCTGGAAGCCTCGAATGAAGTGCTGGTTCGGCGATACAGCCAGACACGAAGAACTCACCCCCTGGCCGGAGAAGGCGGCGTATTGGAAGGGATCCAAAGGGAACGGGAAATGCTGGCCGACCTTCGCTCCATGTCCACGATGGTCATCGATACTTCGCTGTACAATGTCCATCAATTGCAGGGGGTCATCCGAGACCTCTTTGGACAAGGGCCGCCGGGACGGAGGATGACTTTGGCTTTCCTTTCCTTCGGGTACGGTCGGGGTCTCCCCCAAGAAGCCGATCTGGTCATCGATGTCCGGTTTCTTCCCAACCCTTATTTCGTCGAGGAACTGAAAGCCCTGCCGGGGACGGAGGCCCGGATTCGCGATTATCTTTGGGAGTGTGCAGAAACCCGTGAATTTGTGAACCGGGTTCAAAGTCTGATTGAATACCTGCTGCCGCTCTATGAGCGGGAAGGGAAAGCCTATTTGACCGTGGCCATCGGGTGCACGGGGGGGAAACATCGCTCGGTGGCCATCGCCGAAAAGATGGGCGGGGTTTTCGCCGAACGGTTCCCCGTCCGCGTGCGGCACCGAGACCTGGAAGACGGTCCTTGAAGGGCGATCCACGAGAGCGAGAAAGAGAGGCCACGAAGAGTTTATGGTTGGCGTCGTTTTGGTCACGCATCCGAATCTAGGCGATGAATTCGTCCGTTCGGCGGAATTGATTTGCGGGAAATTGCCGAGTGTGGCGACGGTCTCCATCGACACCCGCAAAGGGGTAGAAGAGCTGAGGCGGGGGATTGCCGAGGCGATCCGGAGGGTGGATTCCGGCGATGGAGTGCTCATCCTTACGGATATGTTCGGGGGAACACCCTCAAATATGAGCCTGGCCTTTCTGCAAGAGGGCCGGGCGGAGGTTCTGACCGGCCTCAATCTTCCCATGCTGATCAAGATCTCCAATTGCCGCGAAGGCCGGAGCCTGCAAGAGCTGGCCAAGATGGTTAAAGAGGCCGGACAGAAGAATATCAATCTCGCCAGCGAGATTTTGCAGAAGAAGCCGTAAGCCCTCTAGTGATGGCCATGGAGCCGATGGGCCGGATCGAGATCCGCCGGATGACCGATGGCGACCTCGACGAAATCATGCAGATTGAACGGAAGTCTTTCCCCACACCCTGGTCCAGGAGACTTTTTGAGCGGGAATTGTTATTGCCCTATGCCCACGCCTTCGTCGCGCTGGAAGCCCCCACGGATCAGGTCGCGGGCTACCTGTGTTTCTGGCTGGTGGAGGGGGAAACCCATATTCTAAACCTGGCCGTGCATCCGGAGAGCCGCCGGCGGGGGATTGGCTCTCTTCTGTTGCGCTACGGGTTGGATTATTCCCGAGAAAAAGGGGCGAGAGAGATTACCCTCGAGGTCCGCCGCTCCAATTACAGGGCCATCTCACTCTACCGAAATTTTCATTTTCAACCGCAGGGGATTCGCCTGCGTTACTACAGCGATAGCGGGGAGGATGCAGTCATCATGACCCTGCATCTGCCTGACCCTCCCCCGCCGGCTTCCCAATAATAAATGCCTAAAATTGGGCCGACAAAAAATTTTTAATAATTTCCTATGCCCATGAAAAATCATCCCAAAGAAGTGAAAGCCAAAATCCTCCTCCACCGGAGAATCGCCCCTGAATATTTCTGTCTGCGTCTCCTGTGTCCGGAAATCGCCCGCTCGGCGCAGCCGGGTCAATTCATCCTTTTGCGGGTGAACGAACTGCGGGACCCTTTCCTGAGAAGGCCCTTCAGTTTTTCGCGAATCCTTCCCCCCAAAGGAAAGAGAACCCGGCCGGAAGATGAGGGGGCTCTGGAAATTTGCTACAAAATCGTCGGGCGGGGAACTTCCCTGATGACCCAGCTTCGAGAAGGCCAGCGGCTGGATGTTCTGGGGCCGCTGGGGAAAGGATTCTGGGAGATCGAAGGCCAAGAACGGGCCATACTAGTCGGGGGCGGGATCGGCGTTGCCCCGCTCCTCCCCTGGGCGGAGCGATTGCAGGGGGAGAGGAGAAAGAGAAAGAAGGCCCCCAAGAGCCTGGAAGGGAACCCGGAAGTTCTGGTTCTGATCGGCGGAAAGAGCCGGGATAAAATCCTGGGGATGCGGGAACTCAAGAAGATCGGGGGTGAGCCCCAAGTGGCCACGGAGGATGGAAGCCTGGGAATGCAAGGGTTGGCCACTGATTTGCTCGAACGAGAGCTCATGACCCAAGGTTCCAAGTCGGTTTCCCTGTATGCCTGCGGGCCTATGCCTATGCTGGCCAGAGTGGCCCAGATCGCCGATCAGTTCGATCTCCCGTGCCAGGTGCTCATGGAAGCCCGGATGGCTTGCGGCGTCGGGGCCTGTCTGGGATGTGCGGTGAAAGTCAAAGAGTATGCTTCGGGCAGAAGGTCTGAAAGCGAAGATCCGATTGCCGCCCGGGAGCGGATTGTTCCCGCGGGCGAATGTGGGGAAGGGGAAATGGGCTCTGCCAAAGAGAGCCTGGTTCCGGTGATTACCGAAGTTGCCGCGTTTCGGTACGCCCGGGCATGCAAAGAAGGGCCCGTTTTCGAGGCCAAAGAGATTCTCTGGGAGTGAGCTGGCGTGGGAAAAGCTGCAGAACAAAAAAAAGACGGCCCGAGTCTGGAAATTAAGCTGGGTTCGCTGGCGCTGAAAAACCCGGTGATTGCGGCCTCAGGTACCTTCGGGTATGGGGAAGAGTACTCCGAGATCATTCCCCGAGGAAGCCTGGGAGCGATCGTCACCAAGGGCCTCTCCTTAGAGCCACGCAAGGGAAACCCTCCTCCGCGCCTGGCCGAGACTCCATCGGGAATGCTGAACGCCATCGGGTTGGAGAATGTGGGGCTGAAGAATTTTATCCAGGAGAAAATGCCTTTCCTGCGCAAGGCACGATGTCCGGTCCTGGTCAATATCTTCGGGGCCGCGGCGGAAGAATACGGGGAAATGGCCCGGAAGCTTGCGCAAGTGGAAGGGGTTGCCGGACTGGAGGTCAACATCTCCTGCCCAAATCTCAAGGCCGGGGGCGCGATTTTCGCTTCCGAGGCCAAATCCGTCCATCAGGTCGTTTCCAAAGTCCGGCGTGCCACCTCTTCTTTTGTGATGGTCAAGTTGTCCCCCAACGTGGCCGATATCGTGAAGATCGCCCGGGCCGCAGAGGAGGCCGGTGCGGACGCGGTCTCCCTGATTAACACCTTGACGGGGCTGGCCATCGATGTGCGAACGCGGGCGCCGGTATTGGGGAATATCACCGGCGGCCTCTCGGGCCCGGCCATCAAGCCCATCGGCCTGCGGATGGTCTGGCAAGTGGCCCAATGCCTGCACATCCCGGTCGTGGGTATGGGAGGCATCGTATCTGCGGAAGATGCCCTGGAATACATAATTGCCGGCGCCACGGCCGTTCAAGTGGGATCTGCGCATTTTATCGATGCTAGGGCGGGGCTGAAAATTGTCGATGGGATTCAGCACTACTTGCGCATCAACGATATCCCCAACCTTACTGATTTGATCGGGAGCTTGAAAGTTAGAAGGGATTCCGGCCCGGGAGCCTGATGAACAAAAGTTGCAGAAGGCAAAACCCACCCCGTTCCCCCCTTTGAAAAAGGGGGGCGGAGGGGGGATTTACGAAGGGTATTTCAAAAAACTAAATTGATACAATTTCATTTATCCTGGCTTCTGAATTCTGACTACTGAATTCTGCTTCTAGGGAGAACACGATGGAGCTAAAGAGCGTAAAATTGGAATTCCCGGAGGGCGCGAATATTATCGTCGGGCAGACTCATTTTATCAAGACCGTCGAAGATCTGTATGAGGTCATGGTCAACGCCATGCCCAAGTCCCGTTTCGGGATTGCCTTCTGCGAAGCCTCGGGGGCGTGCCTGATCCGGTCTGAGGGGAATGATGAAGAATTGAAGAAGGTGGCTGTACGGAATGCTCAGGCGATCGCCGCCGGACACACCTTTGTAATGGTCCTCCTCGACGCGTACCCCATCAACGTCCTGAATGCCGTCAAGAATTGCCCCGAGGTCTGTTCCATCTTCTGCGCCACCGCCAATCCGGTAGAGATCATTCTGGCTGAATCCACCCAGGGCCGGGGGATCCTCGGGGTCATCGACGGCTCCCCTCCCAAAGGGGTAGAAGACGGGGCCGGAATCAAGTGGAGAAGAGACCTGCTGCGCAAGATCGGCTATAAGCTCTCCTGACCCATTTCGATTTTCTTGACAAGAATCCAGAAAGTGAGATAAGCAGGAAATCCTTATCCACCTGGGCCACAACGTCCCCCATTCACCCTAATTTTCAAGAGAGGATCATCACCTTATGGCCATGTATGAATTTGAAGGGAAAAGACCCGCAGTGGGCGAAACCTCTTTCGTGCATCCCGAGGCGGTTCTCATCGGAGGGGTCACCATCGGGGAGAACTGCTATATCGGCCCCGGCGCCGTTCTGCGAGGGGATTTCGGATATATCGAGGTAGGGGACGGATCCAACATTCAGGAAAATTGCGTCGTCCATACTTTTCCGGACCGCACTGCACGGTTTGGGCGGGATAGCCATATCGGTCATGGAGCCGTCGTTCACGGGGTGACCATCGGAGAAAATGTTCTCGTTGGCATGGGGGCCGTCCTCCATGAAAGGGTGGAGGTTGGAGATCAATGCATCATCGGCTCGGGTTGCGTGGTCACGGCAAATCAGGTCATTCCTCCGGGGAAATTGGTGCTCGGAGTTCCGGGGAAGATCGTAGGGGATGTTTCGCCGGAAATGAGCAGAGCAAAGATCTTTGGCACCAAGCTTTACCAGACCCTTCCCAGGCGGTACAAGGCAACGATGAAATTAATCGGCTGAATGCTTGGACGGGGAATCGGAACCCGGGATCGAGAGAGGGAACCGATCCCCTCCAGTTCGTACGCCTTCCTGCCTTTCCGGTCATCTTGATGCCCACCTAACTGGCCTAAAACTTGCTCCAGCCACCTTGCCCGTTTGTTTCTCGCCACCAAGTACAACGGCAAGCTGCTCCAGCGATAGCACCGCAGAGCCTCCCCCGCCTGAACCAGACCTGCCCTGATTCACTTTGAACAAAGGAAAGGCAACAAAATTCCTAAATTCCTGGGTGACCCCTTATCCTGACCTAGGGGAATGGGAAGAAAGAGTAACTTAGTCAACGAGGTATTGATCCAGCCCAGACTGAATGGCACCTCTTGCCCTGCTCATAAGCTCACCCACATTTTCAGCACTATAGCCTGAGACATCTATTTTTTGATGTATGATCATCTTTACCCTTCCCGGAAGGAGATTTAAAGTGTGGGGAGGCAAAATCTTTTCGGTGTTTATAAGGGTAACCGGAAGAAGCGGCACCCCTATATCTATGGCGAAAATAAACGCTCCCTTCTTGAAATTCTCCATCTTTCCTGTCTTTGACCTAGTCCCCTCCGGGAAAAAAAGCACTGAGGTTCCATTAACGATCTTCTCCTTGGCCGAATTGATCGAGGCGATGGCTTTTTCAGGATTCGACCTGTCAATAAAAATGTGGCCCACCTTTTCACAGCCGATCCCCAGGCCCGGAATTTTTCTAAGCTCCTGCTTCAGCACCCATTTGAAATCAATACCGATCCATCCATATAAAACGAAAACATCAAAATGGCTCTGGTGATTGGATACAATAACATAAGACTGCTTCTGGTCGATATTTTCCTTTCCGATCACCTTGACAAATATAGGGGTCATAAAACCGTTAAGCCGTGACCAGACGGCGCCGCCGATAAAGCTTCCAACTTTTTGATTTATCAAGGTGGATAAAATCGTAGCTATTGCGCCGAAGATCAGAGTTGACCCAACTAGAAAAGGGAAGTAGACGAGCCATTTATATGGCTGATAGAGTATAATTAACATTTTTCTCAAAGGGTCCTCCAAAAGCAATAATGAATTTTAGAGATTCATATCAAAAAAGCGGGAAGGTTTTAACAGGGTCAACCTAAGCCATGAAAGAAGGGGTCAGTCCAGGAATTTAGGAAAATCATCCTAATCGCTTCTTTAACTTGATCAGCTCAATATCCTTATTTGCACCCACCGCACTCACCGCCTGCGTCACCCTGGATACATCCCCCATTCTCAATCTTTGGCTGATCCAAACACGACTTATCACAGTCTTCTTACGTATCCACCATGCCAGAACTTGTTTTTCCCGAGCCCCCTTATCCATATTGTGCAAATCTTGCTCATTCAAATTCAATGTCCGCAACCCCTTCCCCAAGATTTGTTCCGCTTGCGCTTCGTCATGGGCTCGCATTTCCTGACCCTTGTACGTCTCCCCCTGCTTTCCCTTTACTACCTTACCCAATATTTCCACCAGCCTATCTCGAAAATCCTCCCCCCCGAGATACCAACCCCTCCTCACTCCCTGCCACCGTTCCTCAAAAGCTTCCCGCCCTTCCTTCTCATAGTATCCTTTGGCCAACCCCTCTATATACAATTCGTACGCCTTCCCGCCTTTCCGGTCATCTTGATGCCCACCTAACTGCCCTAAAACTTGCTCCACGCAGAGCCAGCTTGCCCGTTTCTTCCTCGGCACCAAGTACAACGGCAAGCTGCTCCAGCGATAGCACCGCAGAGCCTCCCCCGCCTGAACCAGACCTGCCCTGATCGGATTGAGGTGAATATAACTACTGACCTGCAAAAAATAACCCGCCTCTTCCCCGTCTATGGTCAAAGCCTTATACCGCCCCTGAAACAAATGTCCTCTGAGTTTATGACGCCGGTTAAATCGCTGGGTGTAAACCCCTTGCAGCCATTTCATCCCAACTACCAGATTCGCTTCGGGTGTTTCCAATAAAAGATGGTAGTGATTTGACATGAGGACGAAGGCGTGGATCTTCCATCCGGTCCGCTCGCAGACTTCATCCAAGCAACGCAAGAACCCTTTCCGGTCCTCATCGTCCTGGTATATATTCTCTCCGTGGTCCCCGCGGCTCAGTATGTGATATACGGCGCCAGCAAATTCGATGCGAGGTTTTCGAGCCATGTGCGAAGCTTACACTATTAAGGAAGGAAAGGCAACAAAATTCCTAAATTCCTGGACTGACCCCTTATCCATTTTTGTTATTCATTGTCTGATTTGCTAAAGAAGTGTCCCCTTTTTACTTAGGAGGCGACAGCAAATTGGACTCTGTAACTTTACCGCTTTCACCAAAGTGTGAAGATTTATCAACGCCAAGGGGTGATGATTTCCGATTGAAAGAGAGCATAACGGTTTGCTGAGGGACGCGCAGATTTTCGCGCGTCCCTTCCTGCGGATTGATATGTGAACTTAATCCTCCTATTTTTATTTCCTTGCACTACAAATTTCACAACTACAATCGGGATCATGAAAAGCTATAAGCGTGATTAATCTATCCCAAAAAAGCATGGCCCAGAAATGAATGTTGTCAAGCTCAGGTATGACAATGTACTTATAGTCAAACACCGCTGGATACTGCCCTCTGGACGGACTGTTCCGAACGGCTTCAAATTTGGCAGGAGGCTCTTCGCCCACTGAGACTACCTTGAAAAGCTTAGGGGTATCTTCAGGCAAATATCGATTATGCTCTTTATAAAATAAACCCCTGGCTATTTTCCAAACAATACGCCATATTCGGTCCGCATCAAACCTTTTTACAACTTTCCCGCCAGGTAAATAGAGCCCCGATGGCCTCTTTTCGAATTCCTTCCGAATCATTTGACCAATTATTTGACCCTGGGGTCTCTGAAACTGGTGAGTAATATCCTTCCATATTTCATTTCCAGAATATGACCCCTTTGTGAGAGGAGCTATTGAATGGACAAAATAATCCTCATCTTTTTGATAGGCACTGTTACATGTGCTGTGGACTGGAAGGGTAAATAGGTTAGGGCTATGGTTCTGTCGAAGGACCTTAGCATAAAACTGCTTTGGAGGTACGTGATCTCTACAAACATCTTTTTCTATAGCAAGACCACATAAATAGCATATTTGATTATTTTCAGTCACTGCATGCATAGGTCTTTCTTTGGGCAGACACAGAAGACGACATTTCTAAAAGGGTTACCAACTAATCCCCTTTGACCTTAAGAAATCCTGCGCTGGCTTATAACCTAATTTGGCAGCGGTTTTATAGTCCTTGATTGCGTGCCGGTGGTCTCCAAGTTTGTCGTAGGCAGTTCCACGGTCATGATAGGCCAGTATGTTTTTCGGGTCCAGCTCGATGGCCCTGTCGAGATCCCTGATCGCCCGCTGGTAGTTCCCAAGTTTGGAGTAGGCAACTCCACGGTTTAAATAGGCCAACGCATCCTTCGAGTCCAGTTCGATGGCCTTGTCGTAATCCCTGATTGCTTGGCGGTAGTCCCCGAGGTTCTCGAGGGCAAGTCCGCGGCAACCATAGGCCTTTGCATCTTTAGGGTCCAGTTCGATGGCCCTGTCGAGATCCCTGATCGCCCGCTGGTAGTTCCCAAGTTTGGAGTAGGCAACTCCACGGTTTAAATAGGCCATGGAAATTCTTGGGTCCAGTTCGATAGCCTTGTTGGCATCTGCAAGAGCCTGCTGATGATTCCCAAGTTTGTAGTACGCAAGTCCCCGATTGACATAGGCCAGGGCATTTCTTGGGTCCAGTTCGATAGCCTTGTTGGCATCCTCAAGAGCCTGCTGATAAATGCCTAAATTGGTATACACCAGACTGCGATTGGAATAGGCCATCGAGATTCTTGGGTCCAGTTCGATGCTTTTGGTAAATGCCTCCATCGCTTCTTGATACTTCCCGGCGATTCCCAAGGCATATCCCTTCCAAAGCCAGTCTTTCGCACTTAATTCTTTTATCGCTTCATCATATCGGGCAATTTTCGCCTGGTCCTTTTTCGCTAATTCAAGTTCTTTTCTTAATCTTTCGACTTCCTTCAACAGCTCGTTTGCTGTTTTTCTCACCTCTTCCAACTCTTTTGTTTTTTGGCGGTCTTGGCGCAAGTTGTCTATCGCCTTGTACACATCGCTTGGGTCTACCGCCATCTTTGCCTTCAGAGAATATGTTTTACCATCCCACTTTTCATCTATGATTTCGGCCCTGACTATACCAGCGGTGAGGGTAATAATCTGGTCTTTAGTCAGTTGAAAATTTTTAACCTCAGTTTCGCTTTCAAGGTAAGTCCCCAATTTCTCTAAAAGTAGTCTCTTGACCTGTTCAAGGGCGATTACTCTGCTTGAAAGTTTACTATCTGCTTCACTTGCCTGGTAGGTATATTCTTCTATAAATACTTTTGTCTCCGCATAAGCCGAATTTGCCATGATAAAAAGGAATACCAGGGCGATCCAAGGGATAACGCCGTTACGACATTTAGTCAGGGTCGCCATTTTCATGCCTCCGGAAAAAAACTCAAGCACCTAATTTGAAATAGGTTCTGATATACCATATTGTCAATTATCGATTGAAATCTACACCTTTTGGAAAGGTCTGTCAAATCTCACTTTCAGGAAGAAGTCGAGAGAAGATATGACAGTTCAACCTGCATGGGGAGGGGAAATAAAGCGCTGCGTTCCAGCAAACTCAAATTCTAGCAGGTTGCGGAAAAACTCTTATAGACCGTAGACCGAAAATCAGTCTTCCAGCAACCTGCTAGAACATACGGTTTCCTCTGGCCGAGGTAGATCGTATCCGACCTGGAGAAGTTTCGTCCCCCATCAGGCGTTTTATTTCTTCAATTTTAGCACCGCCGGCCCCATGATTTTGTGGCCGTCCCGGATCAGCTTTTCGTAATCGGGTCCCTCGATCCAGGTGGGGGACAGTCCGATGCGGAGGACCATGTCCTTCGCGCGCTGGTCATTGGAGACCTTACGATAGGCGTCCACGAGGATCTTTCTGGCCTCGGCGGGCAGGCCTTTCGGGGCGCCCAACCCCAGGAAGGAACGGACATCGATGTCATAGCCCATCTCGATCAGGGTGGGGCGGTCTGGACGGCCAAAGATGTCCCATCGTTTATTTCCGCATGGATGGAGGAACCGGATCTGCTCGTCCGTAAAGGTCTTCAGGATGCTGGGATGGCGGCAATCGGTGTCGACATGCCCCCCCGCCAGTAGAGTCTCTGATTCCGACCCGCCGGTGGTGGGGACGAATTTGACGTCGAGCTTCTCTTTTTCCGCAAGCATGAGCATGGGCAGGGCATTCGGGTGAGAGGCCCAGCTGTGTCGCAACTTTCCCGGGTTGGCCTTGGCATACGCCACGACATCCCTTACATCCTTCCAGGGGCGTTTGGCGGAGCATACGAGCCCGTACACGTATTCCGCAAAAGCCCCAAAATAATCGAAGTCGTCCAGCTTGTACCCTACTTTCATCAGGTGGGGGCTGATGGCCAGAGGTCCGAATGTAACCATGCCGATGGTATAGCCGTCGGGTTCGACCCGGCTAATCTCGGCCATCCCAAGGGTCCCGGTACCGCCGACTTTATTGACCACGATCACCTTCTGCCCCAGCTCCTTGGACAGGAGGTCGGCGAAGGAGCGAATGATCATGTCGCTGGTGCTCCCGGCGTCATAAATACAGATCAGGGTAACCGGCTTCTTGGGAAAATTCGCGGCGGCGTTGGCGATGGAAGAACAGAAGGTGAGCAGGCATCCCGCGAAAAGCACCAACGAGATCACGGTCCGGATCTTTCCAAAACCTTTCGTACGTAACATCTTTTTCTCCTTTCTCAATTGTTAATACGAACGCATTAACTGCTTTGACTTAAATTCATTGCCCTCTCCCCTCGCGGGAGAGGGTCAGGGTGAGGGGGGATTAGAGTAGCCAAGGCTTCACTCACCCTCACCCCACCCTCTCCCATCAAGGGAGAGGGAGCCCAATGTCAAAATACTTCCTGCGTTTATATTAGTCAGTCCATAATTGTATAGACGCTTAAGGCTAAATCGCTCCTTTCCTCCCTTTGCCAAAGGGAGGAATTCTCCGCTACGTCTGCTCCTCGGCCTCGCCGACCTTCTTACGGAAACGGCCGATTACCGGTAGGAGAGGCAGGATAAAAAGAATAACGGCCACGACGGCGAAAATGACGGTGCAGATCGTGCTCTCCAACAAGATGGCGGGGCTACCCCCGGACATGATGAGGGATTGGCGCAGAGCTTTATCCATCAACGGTCCCAGCACCATGGCCAGGATCAGGGGAGCACCGTCGAATTTAAATTTCTTCATCAAATACCCGATCACGCCGAAAAGGAGCATCAGCCCGATTTCGCTGACCTTGTTGTTGAGGCTGTAAACTCCGATTAAGCAGAAGAGCAGAATCAACGGGAAGAGGACGGGGTAGGGGATCTTCAGGATCTTCACCCACAAACCGATGAGCGGCAGGTTGAGGATCAGCAGCATGGCGTTTCCGATGTACATGCTGGATATGACGCCCCAGAATATTTCGGGGTGCGCGGTTACCAGGCGGGGGCCGGGAGGCGTGTCGTAAATCATCAGCGCACCCAGCAGGATGGCCATGACCGCGTTCGAAGGAAGACCCAGGGTGAGCAAGGGGATGAAAGCGCCCGCAGTCGCCGAATTGTTGGCCGATTCGGGGCCGGCCACCCCGGCAATGGCCCCTTGGCCGAACTCCTCCGGGTGCCTGGAGAGCTTTCGCTCGATCCCATAACTGACAAAGGAGGAAATGACCGCACCGCCCCCGGGCAGGATGCCCAGGAAAAAGCCGAGGACAGATCCCCGGATGATCGGCCATATGGATTCTCTCCAGTCGCGAAGATTCGGAAGCAGCCCTTTCAGCTTCGTCTGAAATACCTCGCGGCTCTGCAGGGATTCTTCCACGTTCAAAAGAACTTCGGATATTCCGAAAAGGCCCATGACCAGGGGGACGAGACCCACTCCATCCAGGAGAATATCCGTTTGGAACGTGAAGCGCGGCTGGGCCGTGATGGGGTCCATGCCCACGTTGCCGATAATGATCCCGAAGCAAGCCATCATCAGGGATTTGATCATGGATCCCCCGGCCAAAAAGACCAGGACCGCAAGGCCGAGAACCATCACCGCGAAGTACTCGGGGGGCCCAAAACGCAGGGCCATCGCGGCCAGGGGAGGGGCCAGGCAGGCAAGCCCGATAAGCCCAAGAGTTCCCGCGATGAAAGACCCGAATGCGGAAATGCCGAGGGCGACCCCGGCCCGCCCCTTGCGAGCCATCTGATACCCGTCCAAACAAGTGACTACCGAAGCGGCCTCTCCCGGAAGATTCACCAGGATCGAGGTGGTAGACCCCCCATACATCGCGCCGTAATAGATGCCGGCGAGCATGATGATGGAAGCGACCGGAGGTGCATGGAAGGTAGCTGGCAGGAGAAGGGAAATGGCCGCTACGGGCCCCAACCCGGGGAGCACCCCCACGAGTGTCCCGATCAGGACGCCGACAAAGCAAGCGAAAAGGGTCAGTGGCTGAAAGACCACTTGAAAGCCGTACAAGAGATGAGAGAAGGTTTCCATATCTGACTACGATTCAAAAAAATGGTTTACCGCGGGTCCAGAAAAATGGATTCCATCGGTCAAAAAAGAGAATATCCTATAAAACCCCGGGGAAGCTGAACCCCCAGCCATACATCAAAAACGATAATGGAAGCAATGGTGGCCGCGGCCGATAAGAAAATGACTTTCCGGAGCGAATACGTGGCCTGAACCCGGAAGAGGAGAATCAGAAGAAGGAAGGTGCTCAACAAAAACCCCAGGGGGGGCATCAGAAACATGTAGGCTACAAGCAGACCCAGAATATAGAAGGCTTTTCCCGCCTGGCGGCCCTCCCACAGGGAGCGTAAACTCTGGCCGCTTCCTTTGCTTCCACTTGAAGAGATGAACAGAACAAGGGAGAGAAGAGTCAGGACCGCACCGGCCAAGAAGGTAATGAAACCCGGGCCGGGGGTGGAGAATGAACCCACGCCATAAAAAAAGGAACTGATGGTGACCGTTCCCCCGAGGAGAACCCAAAATATTCCGGAGTATTGGTCGGGATTTTTCATTTTATAAAAATATGCCAGAATACCCCCCAGCCCTGAAGGGGGGATGAATGGCATTATACCCTCTCCCCTGGGGGGAGAGGGCTAGGGTGAGGGGGAAATGATCTTATCATCACCCCCACCTTAATCCTCCCCCATCAAGGGGGAGGAAAGTTTTTTAGAAGATTAGATGCTTCGCAGCTCTGCTGCGGGGTACTTCACTTGCTTTTCTTATTCGTCGGCTTTCGAACCCTTTCCGATCCTATCGCTTCTCCCTCGGCTTTGGGTGAAGGCATGTATTTCATCTGCAGCGCCGAGATCTGGGGGAACCCGATCAGGTCGATAAAATCTTCATGGCTTATACGCGCCGGCTTTTCTAGCCCTCGCACCGTCCGATGCCGGGCCATATGGGCCGCGACTTCCTGCATGGCCTGCGTGGCCGCGAAAAGGAGCACCCAGGGATAATTCAATATTTTCACGCCGATCTTTTTTAAATCCTCCAGCTTCCATTCGCCCCGAAGCCAGCTTGGATAATGCAAGCCCTCGAAAAAATTGAGGCAGAAGGGACCCTTCACATTCTTGCTCTGCTTCTCCAATTCCCGCATCGAAGGGAAGGCTTTCGAGATGAACATGGCCATGTCCGCCCCGGCTTCAAAGTAAGCGTTGGCCCGGTCCACCGCCTCCGATCCCGAGGTATCCGTTCGCCCGACAATTAAGAAATCGGAATCCTCCCGGGCATCCACGGCCGCCTTAATTTTACCCACCGCTTCGCCCAGAGGAATAATTTCGACTGCGCTGACGCAGGCCGGGCATCGTTTGGGGGCGAGTTGATCTTCGAGGACCCCTCCTGCACACCCGGCCCTCTCGAATTCCTTCACCGTGCGAATGACATTGATGGCGTTGCCATACCCGGTATCCAGGTCGGCAATGATGGGGATGCCAACGCTGAAGGCCATGTTTCTCACGATCGCGAGATTCTCCGTCATGGTGTATAGCTCGGCATCGGGCTTCCCCAAATAGCTTGCGGAGATGCCAAATCCGGCGGTTATAATGGCCTGGATTCCCGCTCTTTCAATAATCTTGGCGCTGAGCGCATCATGGGCGCCAAGGGTAATCAGAACTTCATCCTTTCTCAATAATTCCCGTAATCCCTTGGTAACTTTCACAACCTCACCTCCGTTGCGGAGACAAAAGGACCCGTTTCCAGAACTTGGAGTATTGGAAGACTGTTACTTTAACTTCTTACTACTGTCAAGAACTTTCTTCATCCGGAAAGACACTGAAATAGCTATTTAGTTTCCATCCGGAAACCCGCGAATTCCCCTCCCCCTCTGATGGGGGAGGGTCA
>Ga0315294_10001927_pt1 | contig 22733 bp, 24 predicted proteins | sample YL17G13_40_MG_FD_203626 | JGI IMG/M metagenome (GOLD analysis project Ga0315294, IMG submission 203626) | Sediment microbial communities from Yellowstone Lake, YNP, Wyoming, USA - YL17G13_40 | ecosystem: Environmental > Aquatic > Freshwater > Lake > Sediment | place: USA: Wyoming | collected...
CACGGCCAGCGGACCCCCCGCGGCACGGAAGTTCGGCGAGGCGGTGGCCGCAGCGCTGAAGAGGATGCAGAGGAAATGAGGAATTTGTTCGCCGGTGAGTGCTCACCAGGAACCACACAATCCTCATTAGGGGTGGGACCGGGACAAGGGCGAGCCCCCTCCCGCCGGCATGGTGCGGATTCGGGATGAGGATGGGAAGGAACACGTATCCTCGCTCCGGTGTTCATTCGAGGGATATGTCTGGTGGGACGCTCCGGGGGGGGCCTGACGGCCCTCCCGCCGCGTGGGCGCCCCCCGTGAGGATATGGGGGCTGGCGGTTTTCGATTGACATTCACCAAGGAGACTTTACCGGAAAAGGACAGGTTATCCTCACCGGGGGAGAGACCGGGAGGGGGCAGGGCCCCCTCCCGTCTGAAATCGTTCAAAAGGGGAGAGAGAAGAACCCGGGGAGTTCAGGCGTACTTCTCCGGGCTTGCTTCGAACTTCTTCTTGCAGCCCGGGGCGCAGAAATAGTATTTCTTCCCCTTATACTCGCTCGTGAACTTCGCCGTCTTCTCGTCCACGGTCATCTTGCAGATGGGATCGATAGCCATTGCCGCTTCACCTCAGCCGGGTAGGTTCTTTGCAGGCGGTATATAACCCTTGAGCAGCAGCGAGAGCGAGACCACCGTCACCGATGACATGGCCATGGCGAAACCTGCCAGCTCGGGGCGGAATGTGATCCCGAAGAAGGGGTACAGGAGGCCCGCAGCCACCGGGATGAGTGCCGTGTTGTAGGCGAACGCCCAGAAGAGGTTCTGCTTGATCCGTCCCATCACCTTCCGGGAGAGTTGGATCGCTCCCACCACGTCCCGCAAGTCATCCCGGATCAGCACGATGTCCCCGCTCTCGATGGCCACGTCGGTGCCGCTCCCGATGGCAATCCCGATGTCGGCCTGGGCCAGGGCCGGCGCATCGTTGATCCCGTCGCCGACAAACGCCACCACCTCCCCCTTCTCCTGCAGACCTTTCACCACCCCGGCCTTCTCCTGCGGGAGGACCTCTGCCATCACCTCCGTGATGCCGATCTGGCGGCCGATGGCCCCCGCGGTCCGGGGGTTGTCCCCCGTGACCATGATGACCCGGAGGCCCATCGACACCAGCGCCTCCACTGTCCCCTTCGCCGTGGGCTTCAGGGTGTCGGCCACCGCGATCAGGCCGGCGGGCTGACCCCCCGCTGCCACGAGCATGACGGTCTTCCCCTCCTGTTCCAGGAAGGTCACCTGCTGCTCCAGCGCCGGTGGAAGGGCGATCCCGCGTTCCGAGAAGAGGAGCCGGTTCCCGATCACCACCTCCTCCCCCAGGACCCGGGCCACGACCCCCTTCCCGCCCAGCGTGTCAAAGCCTTCAGCCGGGTGGAGGGGGACATGCCGCTCCTCTGCCTTCCGGACGATGGCCTCGGCCAGGGGATGGAGGGAGTTCTTCTCCACGCTGGCGGCGAGGCTGAGGAGGGTCTCCTCCGTGATACCGGCCGTGGCGAGATCTGTCACTTCGGGCTTCCCACGCGTGAGGGTGCCGGTCTTGTCAAAGAGGACCGCCGTGAGCCGCTCCGGGGTCTCCAGGGCCTCGCCGCGCTTGATCAGGATCCCGAGCTCTGCCCCCCGGCCGATCCCCACGGTGACGGCCGTAGGAGTGGCAAGGCCCAGCGCACACGGGCAGGCGATGACCAGCACCGAGATGAGGGCCGTGAGGGCAAAGAGGAGCGTGTTCCCGAGGAACATGTACCAGACCAGGAAAGACGCGAGGGCAATGGCCAGCACCGCGGGGATGAAATACGTGACGGCCCGGTCCGCGATCCGCTGCACCGGCGGTTTGGACCCCTGGGCCTCCTCCACCAGTTGGATGATCTGGGCAAGCACCGTCTCCTTCCCCACCCGGGTGGCCCGGAACCGGATCACGCCGTTCTGGTTCACGGTCCCCCCCACCACCTGCATCCCCTTCTTCTTCAGCACCGGGAGGGACTCGCCGGAGATCATGGACTCGTCCACCGACGACTCGCCGTCCAGCACCTCCCCATCCACCGGGACTTTCTCTCCCGGTTTCACGACGAGGATATCCCCGGCCTGGACGTCCGGGAGGGGGATCTCCACCTCCCCGGTCTCCCGCACGACTGTCGCGGTCCGGGGGGCAAGCGCCACGAGCTTCCGGATGGCATCCGATGTCCTCCCCTTGGCCGTGGCCTCCAGGTAGCGCCCCAGCATCAGGAACGCAGCCAGCATCAGCGCCGTCTCGTAGAACATGAAGTCCGGGGTGAGGACCAGGGAGAAGGTCCCAAGTACCGACGATCCAAAGGCGACCCCGATCCCCATCGCGTACATCACGTCCATGTTGAGCACCCGGTTCTTCAGGGCCCGGTACGCGGCCAGGAAGATGGGCTGGGAGAGGTACAGGAACGGCGGGGTCGAGACCACCAGCATGAAGAGGGGCATCGGTAGGGGGAGGGGGACGTGGACGTACATCAGCACCATCAGGGGAATGGAGACCCCGAACCCCACGATGATCCGGTTCCTCTTCCCCCGGAGGTCCTTTTCCCGGGCCTCCCGCTCCAGATCGGTGGTCTCCTCGCCCTCGATGCCCAGGTACTGGTAGCCCGCCTCCTCAATGGCGTGCCGCATCTCCGGGATACCGGTGAGAGAGGGGTTGTAGGTGACGTAGGCCTTCTCGGATCCCAGGTTCACGGTGGCCGCGATCACCCCGTCCAGGGCCCGGAGGGCAGCTTCGTTCGTCTCCACGCAGGTGGCGCAGGTCATGCCCCCGATCTTTATGGTCACCCGCTCGGGAACCACCTGGTAGCCGGCCTCTTCCACCGCCTTCTGGAGATCGGCCGCTTTCACCCGGGAGGGGTCAAACTCCACCCGGGCCGACTCCCGGCCCAGGTTCACCTCGGCCTTCGCCACCCCCTCCACGCCCTGCAGGGACTTCTCGATGGTGACCGCACAGGTGGCGCAGGTCATCCCCGAGATCTTCAGCTCCGCCTGCTTCTTTTTCTGCCCTGCCCCGGGGTCCCCCTTCCCGTTCACTCTCTCCTCTGCTGCCATCCGACTCCCCCCCCTCGCCGTTGCCGCGGCACGGTGAAGAGCAGGTGGATCCCCAGCCCTCAAAAACCTTCACCCCGGAGACGCGCGGATGATGGGTCCTCCTGAGAGAGCCACCTCACGGGTGAGTGCGGCAGAACGGAATGAACCCCCCCACCCTCACCGGGGGAGTGGCGCGGGAGGGGGCAGGATCTCTCCCCATCCCACACCACACGGAAGTTATCCCCCCCCGCTGACCGTGGCTCCGGTGTCCGGATGATGTTTCCGAATCCGAATGAATCAACGGGTTTTCAATTTCACACCGGCCATAATGATAAACCTATCCATGGGGCTATTTCTCCATTCCATGGCCAGAATCAGAATCAAGGGCAGTGCTTTGATATTCGTGGACCACATATCAAGGTATCGAATCCCCGCAGTAAATGGGGACTGTTTGATTTTTTATGATTTTTCCAGGGGAATTATCTATAAATAATCGATTTTCATTAGATTTATGTAAAAATAATTAACCTCCACGCGAATTCCACAGGTCCATCGATGATGTCCCAGAACCGCTGGGGAGCGGGGAGCCTCCGTGCCGGGTCACCCGGGCCAGGGCAGTCTGCCCGCGATCCCCCTGAAGAGAGCCGGGAAGGCGTTGACCAGCACATCGAGGACGGCTTCTGGGCCGTGATGGAGAACCAGTTCAAGGCAGCGCTTGCCTCATTCTCTGCGGCGCTCCGGGAGGACCCGGCCAACCATGAGGCACTCTACGGCTCTGCCTTCTGCCTGATGAAGCTGGGACGGTATGACCAGGCAGAGAAGGTCCTCTCTGCAGGCCTCTCCCTGTACCCGGAGAGCCGGGATCTCCTCGAGGAGCGGGGGGTGCTCTACCACCTCCAGAAGCAGTACGGGAAAGCGGTCCGCACCTTCGACCGGGTTCTTACCCTGGCAGGAGCCGGCCCGGAGACGGCCCGGTGGAAGAGGGAATCCCTGTACCATATGGGAATCGCTTCCTTTGACCAGGGGGAGTACGAGAGGGCCATCCAGGCCTTTGACCATGTTCTCTCCCTGGAGAAGACCCACGGAAACGCCCTGGCCGGGAAGGTGGCTGCACTCCGGATGCTGGGGCGCAGGGACGAGGCCGTCGCCCTTGCAGAGCAGTCCCTGGCCGTTGCGCCAGAAAGCGCCGGGCTCCTCTACCAGCGCGGCTGGCTCCTTCTGGACGCGGGCCGTCTTGAAAAGGCAGAGGCTTCCTTCCGGCAGGCATCCCGGGCAGCCCCCCGCTGGACCGAGCCGGTCTTGGCCCTGGCCGAGGCGCTGGAGCGGCTCCAGCGCGGCTTCGAGGCGGTCCCCCTGCTCCAGTCCCTGGGGAAGGCCCATCCTGACCGGACTGCGCTCGCAGCGCAGTTGGGCTGGTACCACCTGCGGCGCCATGACCGTGCACGGGCCCGGAAGATCTTTCTTGAGATCGCGGAGACGGGGACTGACCCGCTGCCCGGCATCTCGGGCCTGGCCGCCGTCTATGTCTCGCTGGGGAAGGTGGAGGAGGCCCAGTGGGTTTACCGCAGCCTGGTGGAATCGGATCCAAAAAATCCCCGGTACCTGGCCCACCTGGCAGGGCTCCTGACCCGGAAGGGAGACCCGGCATCCCTGACGGAGGCCGAGGGGCTCCTCCAGGTAGCCCTCCTCGCGGATCCCACCTGCGCCCCGGCCTGCTCAGCCCTTGGCGTGCTCGCCTACCTGCGGCAGCGGATGACCGAGGCGGAGGAGTGGTTCCAGCAGTCCATCCACCTGAACCCCCGCGGGGACGGGCACCGGCTGCTGGGGGCCCTCTATACCGCCACGGGAAGGCTGCGGGAGGCGGGGGAGGAGGTGGTGAAGGCCGTGGACGTCCACCGGCATGACACCCGGGCGCTGCTCGTGCAGGGGAGCATCGCGCTCCTGGAAGGGAAGGTGCACCAGGCAGCAGTCCTCTTCCGGCGGGCCGAGGCCGCCGACCCCGAGATCGCTGACCCGCCCCGGGCGCTGGCAGCAGCGCTCTCCGCTGCCGGTAATCCTCTGGATGCCGAGAAGGTGCTCCTGCGGGGCCTGGCCCGGCTGGATGGTGAACGGCGCATTCCCCTGCTCCTGGCCCTGGCCGACGTCCACATGGCCGCCGGGGACCACACCGGCGATGCCGCCCGGTACCGGGACGCACTCCGGAGCCTGGACCAGGCAAAAGCACTGGTACCCACCCACCCCGATCTCCGGTTCCGGGAGGGGATCCTCCATGCCCGGCTGGGGGATCTCCAAGCTGCCGTGGCCTCGTTCCGGGAGTGCCTGAGGGCCGAGGGGCTGGAGCGCTACGCGGAACGGAACCTCCGGCTCCTTGCCGACGCCGCGTCCCGGAACCGCCTGCTGGCGCAGCCCCGCCGCACGGGAAGGATCGCGGTGGCCGGTATCTCCGCGGTCCAGCTGGCGGCGCTCTGGGGGATGGTGCTCACCGGCCGGGTCTCCGAGACCACGGCCATGGTCCTCTCGCCCTTGCTCACGGCCCTCATCGCCGCGGTGGTGCTGGTGCCTGCCAGGGATGAGCCGGGGGCCCGGGCGGCACCGGAACTCCTGCTCCCCTCCGAACCCCTCCTTTTTCCCCCCGAATGGGACGTGCCGGTGGTCTGGCCCGCACCGGCCCGGCCGGCGCTGCGGGGATAAGGCGGGAGATCCCCCTTTCCCGTGTATCGCAGGGTCTGAACCGGGGGCTATTCCAGATATCCTCCCCGGGGGAGGGTGACGGGAGGGGGCAGTGCCCCCTCACGGACCCACCCCCATGAGGATATTCCCTTCCGATGTTTTTCCTAGTCTTAGGAAGAACTCTCCCGGGACCATCCCCTCCCTTCCCCGGCCGCCCGGCACTCCACCGCGTGCCGGTGGGCTATCCGCAGGGGCTCCGGCATCCGGTAGCGGGTGGCGGTGGCAAGCACGACCCAGACCGCGGTTGCGAGGGAGATGCGGTTGCCCGGGGAGACATACACTTCCCGCGCCCCGGTCCGTGTCCTGACCGCGCAGCCGGCCGGCCGTCCCCTGATGATCACAGGATACGTTGCTCCCCGAAATTCCCCGGGTGCCACCGCAGCGGTCCCGAGGGGCTTCCCTGCCACGCCGATGGCAGGGACATCCAGGAGGACGCCCAGGTGGGTGGCCAGGCCGCACCCTACTGGGTGGGCGGTGCCATGCCCGTGGAAGATCACGAGGTCCGGCATGGTGCGGAGCTGCTCCCAGGCATCCAGGAGCACCGGCCCCTCCCGGAACGCGAAGAGCCCCGGGACGTACGGGAACCTGATGGGGAGCTCCACACACTGCGCTTCCACCACCACAAGGTCCGGGCACCGGAGCACGACCACGGCGCCATACACCCGTGTCCCGTCCCGGGAGTAGGCGGCATCCGCCCCGGCAACATACCGCGGCGGGAACCGGGTGAAGGCATCCTCCCGGATGATCCGGGACCCGATCTCCCGCTGGATCAGCCGGGCTGCCTCGACAGAAGAGGGAAAAGGGAATTCCTCACAGGGACCCACACTATCCCCATCGGGGGTGGGACCGGGAGGGGGCAGGCCCCCTCCCGTCGCCTTCCCCTGTGAGAATATTCCCTTCCTTCCTGTTTGCCTCATGCGCACCGGTGAAATACCGTGGGGCGCGGACGGCATCATCGCCTGATTACAAGGAATGGTGCAGGTGGATCTCACATGCCCGGCTTCACGGCGGGAGCTGCCTCCGCTCCCGCACCGAGGCGGCGTGGGCTGCGAGCCCTTCCGCCTCGGCGAGGGCCTCCACGACGTCCCCGATGGCCTCCAACCCCTCCCGGTCTATGATCTGGACCGAAGAGGTCTTCATGAAGTGGCGCACGTCGAGACCGGAGTAGGTCCGGGCATAGCCTGCCGTGGGGAGGACATGGTTCGTGCCCACCGCGTAGTCGCCGCAGGCCACCGCGGCGTACTTCCCCACGAAGATGGCCCCGGCGTGGCGGACCCGGGTCAGGAGCGCCAGGGGATCGGCCACCTGCAGCGAGAGGTGCTCGGGGGCGATGGCGTCCGAAACGGCGGCGGCCTCGTCCATGTTGGCCACGGTCACGTAGCCGGAGTTCGCGAGCGCTTTTGCGATGATCTCCTTCCGGGGCGATGCGGCGGCCAGGGACTCCACCTCCCTGCCCACCCGTTCGGCGAGGGCCCGGTCCATCGTGATCAGCACGCAGGCGGCATTCGGGTCGTGCTCTGCCTGGGCCAGGATGTCCCAGGCAATGATGCGGGGGTCAGCGGTCCTGTCGGCTATCACGGCCACCTCGCTCGGGCCTGCCGGGAAGTCGATCTCCACCTGCTCCCGGAGCAGCATCTTCGCCATGGTGACGTAGATGTTCCCCGGCCCCACGATCTTCTGCACCTTGGGGATTGTCTCCGTCCCGAGGGCCATGGCAGCGATGGCCTGGGCGCCGCCTGACTGGTAGATCTCGGTGACGCCGGCGATGTCCAGGGCAACGAGCGTCATGGGGCTGATGGGCGGCGGGGAGCAGGCGCAGATCTGGGGGACCCCCGCCACCCGGGCGGGGACGGCGCACATCAGGGCAGAGGAGGGATAGGGAGCCCTCCCGCCGGGGACGTAGAGCCCCACCCGGTCCAGGGGGGTGGTCTTCACCCCGAGAACGATCCCCTCCTCCATCTCCTCCAGCCAGAGGTCCCGGGGGCGCTGCCGCTCGTGGAACCGGGTGATCCGGGCCTCCGCCTCCACCAGGGCCTCGATGACCCGGGTATCCACCTGCCCGTAGGCCGCCTCCCGCTCCTCGTCGGAGACCGCGATCTCGGTGAGCACCACGTGCCGGGAGAGCTCCCGGAGGGCCGCGTCCCCCCGGGTCCGGACCTTCTCGATGATCTCCTGCACCGTGCCCCGCGCCTCGTCCAGGCTCTGCTGCCTGCCCGCCACCCAGGCATCCACGTCCAGCGCCTTCCACATACCCGGGACAGGTCAGCGGGGCGGGGGTTTAAGGTTTCTACACCGTGAGAAGAGGGGGGCTCCGCTACAGGGTGCCGGAACCCCCCTCTCCCGCCAATCGGCAGGAGAGTGGTGCGGAATTGTTAATGAGTTTTACTAAACTATTTCGAATTAATTAAAAAGAATAATTAATGTGGAGCGCAGAGGATTCTGGATGATACCGATGGACACGAAGCACTGCGTTCCAGTGGCGGGGGCAGCCCTCGTCCTGCTCCTTCTGGGAGCTTTGCTCGCAGGCTGCACTGCCACACCCCTGGAGGGCACCCTCCCTCCAGCAATCCCGGAGCCCGCTCCTGCCGGCTCCCGGGGTACCCTGCTCATGGCCACCACCACCAGCCTGTATGACACGGGACTGCTGGATTCCCTGCGCCCCGATTTCGAGAAGGAGTTCAATGCCGATGTGCGTATCACTTCGCAGGGTACCGGGAAAGCCATCGAACTGGCCAGGCGGGGGGACGTGGACATCCTGCTCGTCCATGACCAGGCCCGGGAAATCGCGTTCATGGATGAGGGATACGGGATTAACCGCCGGTGCTTTGCCTACAATTCCTTCATCGTGGTCGGCCCGGCCGGCGACCCAGCCGGCATCAGGGGGATGAAGCCAGAGGATGCCTTCAAGAAGATCCTCACCGAGGGCAGGAAGGGCACTGCAGGGATGACCTTTGTCTCCCGCGGGGACCAATCGGGTACCCACGCGAAGGAGCAGGCCATCTGGAAGGCGGCCGGCTATACCTATGCGACGGACGTGCAGAAGAGCGGGAACTGGTACATCGAGGCCGGGAAGGGGATGGGCGAGACGCTGGTCATGGCCAGCGAGAAGGGCGCCTACACCCTGGCGGACGAGGGCACCTACCTGGCCTTCAGGGGCAACCTGCAGCTCGCGCCTGTCATTGAAAAGGGCGATATCCTGCGGAACGTGTACTCGGCCATCTCCATCAATCCGGTCCGGTACCCCGGCCAGAACCTGACGCTCGCCAACCACTTCATTGACTTCCTTTTACAGGACACCACCCAGCAGAAGATCACGGACTACGGGAAGGACAGGTACGGCAAGGGCCTCTTCTCCTCGCTCCAGGGGGCAGATTGCGTTCAGTTCAGGTGTGATTGTACTGCACTAGCTGCAGTGTGATATCCCGGGTGGATGATGGGGTATATCTGGATTGCAGTTAAAGGACAGTTATTCAGGACATGGGAGCGGATCCGGGCACCCGGTGTCACGGAAGGGGGTTGGATGAGTGAACGAGATCCTTGACGGCTTTTACCAAGCCGTGCACCTGATCATCACCCTGAACCCCGAAGTGATGGAGATCACTGTACGGACCCTGGAGATCTCCCTGATCTCCACTGCCATTGCGACCATCATCTCTGTCCCGCTGGGTGGCCTGATCCATTTCCGGGAGTTCCGGGGGAAGCGGGTGCTTGTCACCCTCATCCAGACTCTCTATGCACTTCCCACCGTGATCGCAGGCCTCTTCGTGTTCCTGCTTATCTCCCGGGCCGGCCCCTTCGGGTTCCTGCGGCTCCTCTTCACCCCCGGCGGCATGGTGCTCGCCCAGTCCCTCCTGATCCTGCCCATCATGACCGGCCTTACCCTCACCGCTCTTTCGGGAGTGGAGAGGAGCACGCGGGACACCATCATCTCGCTCGGGGCTACCGAGGTCCAGACCATCCTCTCCCTGGTGCATGAGGCCCGGTTCGCCATCCTGGGATCCGTGGCGCTGGGGTTCGGGCGGGCCATCTCTGAGGTGGGAGCAGCGATGATGATCGGCGGAAATATCCGTGGATTCACCCGGGTCCTGACCACCGCCATTGCGCTGGAGACCTCCATGGGGAACATCTCCCTCTCCCTTGCACTGGGGATCATCCTCCTCGCCATTGCCCTTGTTGTCAACCTCCTTGTCCACATGGTCCAGCAGGAGAGGGTATCCCTTGATTAACCTGCAGGGGGTTACCCGGAGGTACGGGACCCATGCCGCTGTAAGTGACGTGTCACTCCGGATTCCGAAGGGATCCCTCGTCGCTCTGATCGGGCCCAGCGGGAGCGGCAAGACCACGCTGCTGCGGCTGATGGATCTGCTGGAGCGGCCAACGGCAGGCCGTCTCCTCTTTGACGGCGTGGATACCGACGGAACCGAGAAGGAGCGCCTGGCCCTCCGCCGGCGGATGGCCATGGTCTTCCAGAAGCCGGTCCCTCTCTCCACGACGGTGGAGGGAAACGTGGCGGCCGGGCTCCGGTACCGGAAAGTGCCGAAGGAGGAGATCCGGGCGCGGGTGGCGGCTGCCCTCGCCATCGTGGGGCTCTCCCACCTGGCGGACCGGTACGCGGCCAGCCTCTCGGGGGGCGAGATGCAGCGGGTGGCCCTGGCCCGGGCGCTGGTGACCGAGCCGGAGCTTTTACTGCTGGACGAGCCCACGGCCAACCTGGATCCTGAAAACACAAGCCTCATCGAGGACCTGATCCGGAGAGTCAACCGGAACCAGGGTACCACCATCGTCCTCTCCACCCACGATATGGGGCAGGGGCAGCGCCTGGCGGGAACCCTTGCCCTCATCATGCAGGGCCGGGTCCACCAGTCGGGGAGGGCACAGGATCTCTACTCCTCCCCAGTCACACAAGAGGCAGCTCGGTTCATGGGATTCGAAAACCTGTGGGAGGGTACAGTCATGGAGATGGAGGAGGACCTGACCCGAATCGAGATCGGGGGCAGTCGGATCACCACAGTGACAGATGCAGGTGTGGGTGAATCTGTCACGGCCTGCATCAGGGCTGAGGACCTGACTCTCCTCCCTGCAGGGGCCCGGCAGGGGAGTGCCCGGAACACCCTCGCCGGCACCATCACCCGGATCGCACTCCACGGCTCCTTCGCCCGGGTCACGGTGGATGCCGGCTTCCCTGTCACCGCACTGGTCACCCACCGCTCGGCGGATGAGATGGCGCTCTCCGAGGGGCAGCCCATCTGCATCGCCTTCAAGGCAACGGCCGTGCACGTGATCCGCAGAGCGGATCACTCCCCTGCAGCAGTGTCATGATTCTTATCCCGGAAGGGCCGAATCATATCCATGGACGTGACGGGGCCCCTCGTCGTCATCGGGATCGGGCTGGTGGTCTTTTCAATCGGCCTCCTGGCCGGCTACGGGGCCACAAAAGCCTGGTTACGGAACCGTTCCCTGAGGGCGGCAGAGAGGGGCGCAGGGGCCCGTCCCGCCGGGCCCGTACCCACCAGGAGGGAAGAGGAATCGTGAGAAGACACGGCGGATACCGAGGATCCTTTCCTGGCGGCATACCCGGTGACCATCGCCCGCACGCGGGACGTCTTCCCCGCGCCCCATCCCGGAACTGATCCCCCATGCGTATCCATGTCCTTGCCAGCGGCTCCAAGGGGAACTGCACCTGCATCGATGACGGCAGCAGTGCACTCCTCGTGGACTGCGGCCTCTCGGTGAAGGAGGCCCTGGCCCGGCTCCAGGCTGCCGGCGGGGACCCGGATCTCATCCGCGCCATCCTGGTCACCCACGAGCACGTGGACCACATGAGGGGGGTCGCCCCCCTGGCCCGCCGCCTGGGCGTCCCCGTCTGCGGAACCGGCGGCACGCTCCGGGACCTGGCCGGGGCAGAGACCGGCAGGCGCCCGGTGCGCCTGGTCCGCACCGACCCCGGCACCCGCCACGACGTGGACGGCTTCACCGTCGAAGCCTTTGCCACCTCCCATGACGCCCGGGAGCCCTGCGGGTTCACCCTCACCGCCGGCGGGATCCGGTTCACCTGCTGTACCGACACCGGGGTCCTCTCCGATCCCATCATCCGCCGCCTCAGGGTCTCGGACGCCATCCTTCTCGAGTCCAACCACTGCCCCGAAATGCTCCGTAGCGGCCCCTACCCCGAGGTGCTGAAGCGCCGGATCCGGTCCCCCCGAGGCCACCTCTCCAACCGGGCCGCCGCGGCCTGCCTCCGGGCATTGGGCTGCGACGCAGGGACCGTGATCCTGGGCCACCTCTCCGAGATCAACAACACGCCGGAGAAGGCGCTTGCCTCCGCAAAGGAGGGGCTGGGGCTCTACTGCGGCAGCGTGCGGGTGGTCGTCGGGAAGCAGCATGACGTCACGGAGGAAGTCAGGATCTGACCGGAAAGAGGGATCCAGTTCCTTCGATGGGCGGGGCACGAGAATAAGACCCTCTCCCCCGAGGACATTCCCGCCTTTATGGAAAATGGCACCAATGGCCCACCCCGGATGCTACCCTTTTTTATCCTCGCTCCCACAACCACAGAATAGCGCACGCGCGGCCCCGTTGCGGGCAGCGATGAGGGGTTGAGAAGCGATCAATGCAGTTCATCGACTTCGCCCGGATCTGTGACCGGCTGGAGGGCATCTCCGGACGGCTGGAGATGATCGAGGTCGTCTCCGGCATGCTCCCCTCGCTGGATGACGCGGAGCTCCCCCTCTTTGTCCGGTTTGTGATGGGCCGGATCTTCCCGGACTGGTCGCCGCTGAAGCTGGGCATCGGACCGAACCTTCTCTACGAGTCCATCGCCTACGTGGCCGGGATCCGGAAGGAGGCGGTGGTGGAGGCGGTGAACCGGACGGGCGACCCGGGGAAGGCGGTGGAGGAGCTCCTTCTCGGGAAGAAGCAGACCTCTTTCTTCACCGAGGCCTTCTCCCTCGCCGACGTGTACCGGGAGTTCGGGCAGATCGCCCGGGAGGAGGGAAAGCGGTCACAGCGTGGGAAGATGCTCTCGGTCCGGAAGCTCCTGGCCAACACCCAGCCCCTGGAGGGTCGGTACCTGGCCCGGCTGATGATGGGCGAGCTGCGGATAGGCATCGGCGAGGGGAACGTCCGGGACGCGATTGCAAAGGCCTTCGGTGTCCCTTCGGCGGACGTGGAGCACGCCTTCCAGGCCAACAACGACCTGGGCGAGACGGCGGTGCTGGCCCGTAAGGGATCAGAAGCCCTGAGGGCAGTGGAGATCGAGATCTTCCGGCCCGTCCGGCTGATGCTGGCCCAGCAGGGCACCATCAGCGAGATGGTGGCCGACCACGGGCCGGTGGCGGCCGAGTTCAAGTACGACGGGAGCCGGTTCCAGTTCCACCGGAAGGGTGCGGCTGTTCGGGTCTTCTCCCGGAAGCTGGAGGACGTGACCGGCGCCCTCCCGGACGTGATCCAGGCGCTGCTCCCTGCCACTACCCACGACGTGATCCTGGACGGGGAGGCGGTGGCCGAGAAGGACGGGAGGCCCATGCCCTTCCAGTTCGTGCTCCGCCGGTTCCGCAGGAAGAACGACGTGGAGGCCAAGGCCGAGGAGATCCGGCTTGTGCCCTACGTCTTTGACATCCTGTACCGGGACGGGAAGACCCTGATCGACCTGCCCTATGCCGACCGCAGGAAGATTCTTTCGGAGACCCTCTCCGCTCACGTGGCCCCGCAGGTGGTGAGCGGCGAGGTGAAGGATCTGGAGACCTTCTACCAGCAGGCGCTGGATGCAGGCCACGAAGGGATCATGGTGAAGGACCCTGCCTCGCCCTACAGCCCGGGCATCCGTGGCCGGATGTGGGCGAAGATCAAGCCCGAGGTGGACACGCTGGACCTGGCCGTCATCGGGGCCGAGTGGGGGGAGGGGAGACGGGCCCACCTCTTCGGGTCCTTTCTATTGGCCTGCAGCGACAGCGGCGAGCTCCTCCCCGTGGGCAAGGTGGCCACCGGCTTCTCCGACGAGATGCTGGCCGGCCTCCACGAGATCTTCAGGGAAAAGGTAGTGTCAAAGGAGGGGAAGGAGGTCCGGTTCGAGCCGGAGGAGGTCTTCGAGGTGGGCTATTCGGAGATCCAGGCCAGCCCCAACTACCCCGGCGGGTTTGCCCTGCGGTTCCCCCGCTTCATCCGGCTCCGGGACGACAAGGGGATCGGGGAGATCGATACGCTGGACGCTATCCGGGCTCGGTACCAGTGTCAATCGAAGTCCGGATGACCCGGTACCTGGACCGGTCCTGGTCCCCCTCCACGAAGGCGTAGTAGGTGGAGTAGGTCCCCTCGATCTTCTGGAAGACCACCTCGCCATTGAAGTCGGTGTACTTGCTGTACACCCTCTCCCCCTCTTTCTCCTTGAGCATCACCTTCACGTCCGGCGATGGTTCCCGGGTGTATTTGTCCACCACCCGGAAGGTGACGGTGGGGTTCAGGGGTTCGGTCCCCCGTTTTATCACCTCACGGAAGGTGATGAACCGGCTCTTGGTGGGCATGCCCTTTTTCGTGTAGAACGGGCTGCCCCGGACCTTCACCAGCACAAAGAGGCCCAGGAGGAAAATGGCCAGGCCGATGATCCCGAGGAAGATCAGGATCAGGGTCGGAAGCGGGAGGGGGAGGATGCCGGTGACCGGGGCGATGATCTCCGCGATCCACTGGAAGAAGGGGGTCATCAGATCCAGTGCCCAGACAAAGATGCGGATGGGGGTGAAGACGGTAATCAAGAGAAGCAGGTCCGAGATGATGAATGCACTTCCCGCCGCGATCAGGGCCATGCCCAGGGCGGTCCCCAGCACCTTCACGATAAAGAGGCGGGAGAGCTGCTCGTCCGAGCCCTTGAAGATCCGTGCGAGGATGACGACGAAAAGACAGAGGGCAAGGATCCCGATCACGAAGATAATAAAGTAGTCCTGCATGGAGGGCGGCTGGATCGCGGGTTCATCCGCGGCGGCCGCAGCCTGGAGGAGGAGGGGCAGGAGCGCGGGCCCCAGCCAGCGAGGTCCCATACGTAGAGATCGGCGCGCTGATAGATAAGGTTCTCTCCTCCCGGGTCAGAATTCCGAAAGCCGCCGCTGGGACCGCAGTTCCGGGATCAGCGCGCTCTTTTCGAGCCATCCGTACCCCCCCAGCCGCTGTGCCAGGAGGGTCACGGCACCGGAAAATGAGGGACACTCCACAGGAGCCTCCCGGAGGGCCTGCCGCGTCGCCTCCCGGACCACCCAGGTGCCCAGGGGCGCCCAGTAGTCGGAGGAGACCGCCCGGACCACGAGCACGGTTGCCGTCCGGCCCATGCGGTTCAGGTGCTCGGCCACGGCCAGGCGGGCCGAGTAGTAGGCGCCGGTGATGGGGGAGTAGCCGGCCTTCTTCTCCCGCTCGCCATCCACGACGACCCGGTCCTCCTCCCCACCCCACAGGGTATGGCGGCCCCAAACCTCCACCATCTCGAACCGCCAGGGGCCGGGTGCCAGCAGGCAGAGAATCCGGTTGCCGAAGAGCGTGGCCTCGTGGAGGCGGACCGTGTCGACGGGGGAAGAGGAGAGGAGGGATCTCCGCAGGCCCCGGAAGACCGAGTCGTCCACCGCCGTGATCGCCCAGCGGGTGGGCACCATCCGGCGCCGCCGCCCCAGGAGGCCTGCGGTGAAGAGGCGGGCGATGCGGTACACGTCCACGCCGTCCCGGTGCAGGAGGGTGCAGGCATCGCCGGCACCCAGGTCCGTGTCCGAGGTGGCCCGCTGCACCGGCCTCTCCACCACCGCGTTCCCCAGCACCTCCAGCCTCCGGATCTCGCCGGTAAGCCCGACGGGCGCCACGGTGCCGTCAAACTCCAGGGCAAACCGGGGCACCTGCGCGAAGGCCACCTCCACCCCCAGGGGCCGTGAGGAGAGGGCTATCTCCCGGAGGGACTCCTGCTGTCGTCCCGCCGGGGCCATGCCCCGGATGGTCCCGGCGCGGATCCCGACAATCTGGTCAAGGGTGAGCCCCCGCGCAATCCAGTCGGTGGGGAGGTCACTGTCGTCCACGAGGAGCGGCCCGCCCTGGACCGCCGGGTAGCCCCGGCTCCCGAGAAAGATCGAGGGCGAAACCCCGGTATACTCCCGGGCCGGGCGCAGCCGGAGCTGGGCAAAGAACCGGGTCATCACCGGGCAGGCAGGGAGGCCGCAGAATAGCCGGCCCTTGCACTCAGCGCAGCGCATCTCTCTCTTCCATCGGGAACCGGTGCACCCTCACCCGGTCCCCGAGCCGGGCCAGGACCTGCTCCACCCACTCCTCCCACCGGACAGGGTCCCCCGGTACCATAACCGCCACCTCTGCCCCCAGGGCATCGTCGGTACCGGACACCACGTCGGCCACCACCGATCCCGGGGCGAAGCCCTCCGGCACGATCCCGTCGCAGTCCTGGTCCACGATGCCCAGCACAGGAATGCCGCGGTGGGCGCAGATGTGGCCGCAGACCGCGGTGGTGTCGTCCCCGATGGCCAGCACCCCGCAGACCCCGGGGTGCAGGGTGCGGTACAGGTCCACCCCGCAGTGGTCCACGACGAGCACCATCCCCACCGGTATGCAGCGGTCGCCTGCCATGGGCCAAGCCCGTCGGATCGCCCCGCTCTTGCACCAGGCCCCCTGGAGGTCCACGGGCCCTGCCCGGGCAAGCTTCTCCAGGCCGTGGGGCTTGGGAAGCAGCCCCCGGACCGGCTCGACCCGGCCGCCGCGCTCCCGCAGCACCACCGTTTCCTCCGTGGCGCTGCCGATGACGATCCCGTTCACGAAGACCGCCTCACCAGGCCTGCACCCCCGGATCCTCCGCCCGTGCTCCTCCTCACCTGCCCCTGTCTCCCGCTCGTCGACCGGATAGCCGGTCCTCTCCGCGATGGCCCGGGCAAGGGAACGGTCCCCCCGGTTCCAGACGTAGATGATGCCGGGCCCGCACTCCACCTGCACGAGGCCAGAACCGCTCCCCAGCCGCCGGGCCACGATCTCGCCAAAGACCCGGCCGGAGTCGGGAGTCTTCCCCCGGTTCACCAGGTAGACCGGGCCCCGGACCCGCGGGATCACCCGGCTGGGGGGTTCGCTGCAGAATGTGACCGGGAGACCGGACTCCTCGGCTGCGGTCCGGGCCATCACGCCGGCCACGAGGATGCGCGGCGGGGAGAGGATCTTTCGGAGGCGGGCCACGTCACCCGCATCAAACGCCTCGGGACCGTGGACCACCATCACAGCCCGGGCGAGGAGCGGGCCATCCCGCTCCTCCTCCCCGTCGCTCCGCACGGGGGACCTGTGGTTCTTCCGGATTTCGGCTCCCTTTCCCATTCCCGTCGGGACCAGCGTCAGAAGCCGGATGGCCTGCCGTACCGGCCGTTCTTCTGCGACAGCATCCCCATGGCCGGTTGCCAGCCCTCTGCTGGTGTACGTACCAGCAGGCGGACACTGTCGCTGTAGTGGTTGGAGGACCAGTGGTAGGCCCACCACCGGTTCACGCCCTGCACCTGCACCCAGGCTGCCAGGTGCGCGCCCTGGGGGCCGCGGAATCCGGTGTGGATCGTGCTGTCATACACGAACCGGTCAGAGGATCCCTGGGCCACGGCGCACCCGCAGCCGCAGCACACCGCGGTCACGTTGTACCGGGGCCAGAGGAGGGGTTCACGGCCTTCCGGTGCATCGGTGGTGATCATCCTGCCCGGCCAGACCCGGATCACCAGGTCCTCCTGCCAGGGGCCCGGGGATCCGATGGCCCGGGCAGTCCGGGCAATCCCCGTCCCCCCTGCCAGAGCCAGGGGCTCCTCGCCGAACCGATCCGCCCGGATCTCCAGGAAGGAGAAGTCCCCTGCCTCCAGGATGGCCAGCTGCCATCCTCGCGGCCACTGCTGCAGGTCTCCCCTGGTAAGGGCACTGACCAGTGCCTCTCCCTCCGGGCCGGCGGGAAGCGGGACGATAAGGTCCAGGTCCATGAGGGGTGCATCGCTCCACACCTGCACCCGGTAGGTGAGGGTGGAGGAAAGGGTGGCATCGTGGAGACGGCCGGCAATTGCTGCCCCGATGGGATTGGGCGTGAGTACCACGGCGAGGATGACGAGAAGCAGCACCGCGATTCCCGCCAGGATCGAAAGACACCTCATCTGTGGACTCCCCGGAATGTTCCCTCTACCTTTCTTGTGGTCTTTTCAGGGTAAAATGCTTGCCCGGACCGGCAGGCAACATAGGTACCAGAATACCGGAGATCACACAATCCCACCGGGAGAGGGTGACGGGAGGGGGCAGAGCCCCCTCCCGCTCCCACCCCCAGACAGGACAGGTGGGGGTGGCGCAATTTTCCCCTGGGAGGGAAATCACCTGCCCTCCCCCACGTCGCCGCTACTCCTGTGCCTTCCCCGCAACCTCCTGCATCTCCGCTGCCACGGAGATGAGGCGGAGCCACAGGTTCAGGGCTGCCCGGAGGGCCGCGATATCGTCGGCCTCCACTTCCAGCACCACCGTATCAGCCCCTTCCAGGCGGACCGTGGTGCGGGACCGGGGGTTGACCTCCTCGTTCTCCAGGATCACGGCCCGGTGGATGGCCCGGGCATCGGGAGTGGTGCACCGGAAGACAGCGGAATGGGTCACGGGCAGACCACCATCCGCACGGTCCTCCCCTGGATGCCGTCGAAGGTGAGGGATCCCGGGGCTGCCTCCGGCACCGCCACCGCGGGGAGGAGCGGGGAGAGGACTGCGAAGAGTCCGGGATCCTGCACCTGCACCCCCTTCCGGAGCAGGACGGCACGCCGTTCCTCCTCCACCGAGCAGAGGGGGAGATCGGCCACCAGATCCCCGCCCGAGAACACCTGCAGGCCCAGGTGAGGGCCGCGGCTCCCCAGGATGAGAACGATGTCACGGGAAAAGAAGGAGGCTGCGAGCCCGGCCTTCCCCCGGGGCCGGTACTCGCCGCCGACGGCAAAGGCCAGGTCCCGGCACAGCCTCCGGACCCGTTGGGCGGGTTTCCGGGAGGACGTGACCAGGATCATCGGGCCTTGAGTTCCTTGAGGGCGGCGCCCCGTTCCTTGAAGAGAATCCTGTGCCCGCAGTAGGGGCAGCGGACGTTCACGTCAATCTCGACCTTGTGCTTGCACCGCGCACACTTGTACAGGCCGGGCATGGCGTCACTGCCCCTTGTGTACGACGGGCTGCTCCAGGCTCCTGAGCGCAATGCGGTAGTTCGGGGTCTGGGGCACGTACGCGCCGCCGGCAAAGGTATAGCCACACTTCCGGCATGCCCAGATACCGGTCCCCTGCCGCCGGACCGCGATCACGTCGCACTGCGGGCAGCGGTGGGCCGCGCGGGATACCTTCTCCACTTCAGCGACCCGCTTCCGGATGAATCGCCCGTACCTGCACCCGAACCGGCCGGCGCTCCCCGAGATCCGACCCTTTGCCCTTCCCCTGGTGCTGCTCATGGATGCTCTCCCCGATTGTGTCCCGTAATATATGTGCGCAGTGCTTTTTATAGTTACTCAGCGGCTGGTCGTGAGTGTTGAAGGGCGGTTGCAGGATGAACTCGCCTATCCTCCTGTGGGGTGGGTCCGGGAGAGGGCTCCGCTCCCTCCCGCCACCCTCCCCCGATGAGGATAGCCCCTCCAACGGATGCAGCCATCCTCCCACCCGCGGGAACCTCAGGTCCGTTCCTTCAGCACCCGCATCTCCCCGGTACCCCGGGAGACCTTCTTCACCAGGCTCTCCAGGTCCCCCTGCATGCCCCCCGGGATCCGGACTACGCAGATCCAGGACCCGTCCTTCTGCCACTCCTGCTGCTCGATGCGGGCAGCCCGTTCGATCTCGCCGTAGGCCCGCGCGGCATGATCCGGCGAGATCCTCACCGCCACCCGGACCTCCTCGAACCGGATGGGGATCAGGGGCCGCAGCGCCTTCATCGTCTCTTCTACGAGAACGTTCAGGGAGTGGAAGGGGTCGATGGAGACCCGGGCCTCCTCCATGGCCATCTCGATCCGCTTCGGGGGGTGGGGCAGGCCCGTCTGGGGATTGATGGCATGGCGGGCAATGAAGTTCACCACCTGGAGGCGCTTGTCGGCGATCAGCTGCCGGCGCTGGTCGGCCGTGAGGTGGATCTCACCCTTCAGGATGATCCGTTCGGCAATGGTTTTGAAATCGGTGGTCTGGAACACCTTCTGCAGGGCCTCGTCCGGGGACTTCTCGCCCCGGGAAGCATTCTCGAAAATAAAGATGGCCGCCACGGCCTCCTCGATGTCCACCTGCTCGCCGTGGCGGATCCGGACCGCGAGATCCGGGTCCACGAGCACCTCGAAACGGTCCCCGTGGCTCTCCAGCCGGGCCACCACCGCCCGGTCCAGGGGGATCATGCGCCGACCGGCTGTTCGAACTTCTCCACGAAGGAGGCCACCTCCTCCTTCGTCATCTTGCGAAAGACCTTCTTATCGAGTTCGATACAGCCGATCTCCACGGTGTTCACGTCGAACTTGCCCTCGGTGGCCGCGTGCAGGGCTTTCAGGCCCAGCATGATGGCCTCGCTGATGGTGGTCTCGGATTTGTACTCCTCCTCGAAGACCTTCATCACCGCAGGCCGCCCGGTGCCGATCCCGGTGGCCTTGTACTCCAGCAGGGTGCCGCTTGGATCCGTCTCGAAGAGCCGGGTCTCGCCATCGGAGACGCCGGCGATTAAAAGGGCGGTGCCGTAGGGCCGGGCGCCGCCGAACATGGTGTAGGTCTGCATGTGGTCGCAGAGCTTCTTCGAGAGCGCTTCCACATCGATGGCCTCGTCGTAGGAGACCCGGTTGATCTGGCACTCCACACGCGCCCGGTCGACGAGCGCTCTCGCGTCCCCCACGAGACCCGACGACGCGACGCCGATGTGCTCGTCCACCTTGAAGATCTTCTCAATGGACGAGGACTCCAGGAGCCGGGTCGCCACCCTTTTATCGACGATCAGCACCACGCCGTCACTGCACTTGATCCCCATGGCGGTGGTGCCCCGCTTCACTGCCTCCCGGGCATACTCCACCTGGTAGAGCCTTCCGTCGGGGCTGAAGACCGTGATGGCGCGGTCGTATCCCATCTGTGCCTGCGGTTGCATTACTTCATCTCTCCGTTATCCTGAATGAAAAACAACTCTGGACTCTTCTTTTCCTCTGCAATCAAATCAACCTTTTGACCTGCGGAACGCCGCGCGGTGAACGCCCTGCCGTCCCGCACCACCGGTTCCTCGCTCCACTCCTCGGACGGCTCCTGCATCCGGCGGCGGATGGCGTGGAGGGTGCCGGAGGTGAGGACCTGCCGGAGCGCAATGCGGCCCTCGCCGGCCCGGCTGACGGTGGCCAGGGCGGCTGCCAGCCGGGGCTCCGTCCCCCTCCGGCACCGCACCACCACGTAGCCGCGGCCACAGTCCAGCACCGCCGGGGCAATCTCCGCGGCACCGGTGTCGCCCCAGAGAGAGGTGACCGCCTCGCAGACCGCGAGGAAGACCTCCCGGGGCTCCGGTGCCGCAAAGGCCGGCACGGTCCTGCAGAGCAGGTACCGGCGGCGATCCCGCTGGGAGGGGAGCCGGGAGACCATCAGGGGACCTCCCCGTGCCGCCCGGCGAGTTCGAGGGGCATGGCCAGGGCCCGGAGCGTCTCCTCTTCCCCCATGCCGAAGAGGCGGGAGAGGGCGGCCATCTCCCTCGGGCTCCGCTGGTCCAGGATGGACCGGGCGTTGGTGGCCAGGGTGCAGGGAAAACCGTACTTGCGCTGGAGCCGCAGGAGCCTGGCATGGGACTGGAGCACCCGCTGCCGGGGCCAGCCCCTAAGATGGACCAGGGGCTGGAGGTCAAACTCCAGGGCAACCCCGTGTTCGGCGGCCATCCGGGCCGTGACATGGGTGAAGGCCCCGCTGGGCGCCCGGTGGACCTGGCGGAGCACGTCCACCCCCCGCAGGGAGATCACGGCCCGGTTGAAGCCCTGGTCGCCGGCGTCCACCAGCACCAGGTCCCGGCCTTTCGCCGCATGCCGCAGGGCTGCGGTGACCCCCTTCACCGTCTCCTGGCGGATCACCGTTGCCGACAGGACCCGGACCCCGCGGATCTCTCCGCCCGGTACGCCAACGGCAGCCAGGCTCTCCAGCCCCATCTCCCGGGCCTCGACTGCCATCCGCCCCGCCGAGGAGTCCCCTGCGGGGTACGGATGGACCGCACCATCGCACCGGTTCATCCGCGTGAAAAAAAAGGGGAAGGGATTACTTCCCGCGGTTCGCGTGGGACCGGATGGACGGTCGGGTCTTCTCGGTCCCCCGTCCGCGGTACCGCATCCCGCGTCCTTTCCTTCCGGCGCTGGTCTTGCCCCGCTCTGCCCGGCCCCGGTGCACCGCGTCCCCCACCCAGGAGAGGTGGGGATCGCTCTTCACCGACGGGCTGTGGCCGTCCACCAGGATCACCTCATACCAGCGGTGGCGGCCATCCTCCCCCACCCAGTAGGAGTTGAGGGCTTCCATGTTGGGGAACCTGCGGGACGCCCGCTCCTCGGCGATCCGCTGGAGGCTCTTTGCCGGGGTGCGCTTCCGCATCCCCATGTGGGCGGTCCGCCGGCCCCGGACGTACCGGGATTTCCGCCGGCCGCCGCGGTGCACCTTCACCCGTGCCACCACGATCCCCTGCTTTGCCTTGTAGCCGAGCGCGTGCGCCCGGTCCAGGCGGGTCGGGCGGTCGACCCTGACCACGGTCCCTTCGGACCGCCATTCCTGCATCCGGCTCCAGAGAAGGGCCTTGACTCCGGACTCCTCCGGGTGTTTCCAGGCCTCCCTGATGTAGGAGTACACTGACCGTGCCATCTCGATTTCACCTCAGGTTCAGCTCGCGGAGAGCCACATTCCTTTCCCGGGACGTATCCCGTGGTTCTTTATATGTCACCGGAGGAGTTGATAAACTGTGCGGGCGGAACACCCCGTAG
>Ga0315294_10001928_pt1 | contig 22727 bp, 20 predicted proteins | sample YL17G13_40_MG_FD_203626 | JGI IMG/M metagenome (GOLD analysis project Ga0315294, IMG submission 203626) | Sediment microbial communities from Yellowstone Lake, YNP, Wyoming, USA - YL17G13_40 | ecosystem: Environmental > Aquatic > Freshwater > Lake > Sediment | place: USA: Wyoming | collected...
TTTGCCGGCAGAATTGAAGATATGTTTCGTATCTCCTAACCCCCACTCCCCTCAATCAAAAACACAAAAGGCAGGGTGATGAGCCCTGGCTTTTTCATTCCTGAAATTTTTATACATAACAAAATATTTGGTCTAAGATTAGCATCGTCTTGTTAGGGGACATAGTGGAAATATTGCACTTTCAGACTTTGCCCTCCATTTTTCGAACAGTCTTGGCGATAGCGGAGCGCACACCCTAAGTCCCGCGCTATATCACTGCCAAAATGTAAAGTGCAAATTTTCCACTACGTCCCCCATCCCCTTCCGTTAGCTGAGTCAGGAAAGAGAGGATTTCATCGGGGGATAGGGACTGAAGCTCGAGTTCCCCAAAGTGTTGGCCGAATTTAGAGATGGTGGGGTGGTAGGCTCTGAGGGTATTTTTTTTCGAATGGAGTTTGTGGTAACCGGTCCAATACTGGATTGCTTGGGAGACCTTCATGGGACACCTGCTGAAAGATATTTTTGGGATTTTGTTTCCCAAGAGGGCTTAGTTTATGATATACTATCAATATATTCAATAAATTTGGCCGGTTAGCTGGTTCATAAAATGGCACGTACTCTATCATTTTGGGGCCGTCAAATTTCCTCCGATTTTTGCCTTGACTACCAATTGCCATAAGAGTATTTTTAGGTGGTTGTCATCCCTCCCGTAGCCAAGTAAACCCATCAACAAAACATTTAACCTTCTGGAGTATTGTATGAGAAGGTGGGGTTATCAGAAGATGATCATGTGAGGCCTCCAAGGGGCTTAGGATTTCCCTTTGGGGGTGCCTTCCCGCTTCGTCCTTTTTAAATCAGGCGTTCTAAATTTATAGCCTTACTTACTCGGATCCCAAACCTTCTGGGGGAAGTCATGAGAAGGAGTTTCCGGAAGGTGCCCATAAGAAAGGGCCAAAGGGGTTTGAATAATCGATAGTAATTGTTTGCTAAGTTCATCAGGGGAGTATAAGCCTGATTCATTTATCGTCTCAGATTAGGCTGAAAGGAGAATTGGGAATAGGGTGGCGCACTAGGTATATCTCTAAGACGAAAAGGAGGGCGACGCGATGCCGATCTATATTGGGTTATATAAATTGACAGACCAGGGGATCAAGGCCATCAAGGAGGCACCTGGGCGAATCGAAGCAGCCATTAAAGGTACCGAAAAAATGGGAGGCAAAGTAATAGGCTTCTACGGGGTGACGGGGGAATACGACTACGTGGCCATCGGTGAATTTCCCAGTGATGAGGTTGCAACGACCTACGCCCTAGCTATTGGCTCCCTTGGAAATGTCAGGACGACGACGCTCCGGGCGTTCACGAAGGAAGAGTTTGCAGCGATGGTGAAGAAGTTGCCTTAGGGGTGTTAGGAAGGAATGACCATCTACACTTGGTAGTATGATTAGATGCTAGTGCGCCGCCCTTTGACCAAGAGTGTAGAGTTAGCACTGATGGTTTGTCGTCTCCCTCTTTCAATCGGAAATCAACAACCCTTAAAGCACAGTGATCCCACTCTTTGGTGTACTCGTCATTGTTTTTGAAAGGTGCATGAATCTGCTATCTTGTTATCATCCAACTTTTGCCAGCAGAATTGAAGATATGTTTCGTATCTCTAACCCCCACTCCCCTCAATCAAAAACACAAAAGGCAGGGTGATGAGCTCTGGCTTTTTAATTCCTGAACTTTTTATACATAAAAAAGTATTTGGTCTAAGATTAGCATCGTCTTGTTAGAAGACATAGTGCAAAATTTGCACTTTCAGACTCCGCACTCCATTTTTCGAACAGTCTTGGCGATAGCGGATGTGCACACCCTGAGTCCCGCGCTATCTCACCGCCAAAAATGTAAAGTGTAAATTTTCCACTATGTCCTCCAACCCGGGGTGAATGAACGGCTCGGCGTCGAAAACTATAGCCGGATTATCAAATATTACGCGGGCGTAATGGAGGAAGCTAGCCGGTAAAAGCCCTTCCCCGAATGGAGGCGTAGAAGATGACCGGCACGATGGCCACCAGGGCGGAGGCTTTATTCAGGTTCACCCGAAGGAGGAGGAAAGAAAATAATTTGAAGATCAAGCGGATCGCTTCGAAGAAGAAGGCCGCCACCAGGGCCACGTGCAGGCCGGAAATGGAAAGGATGTGTTTCTAAAAATTGGCCAAAGATTAGCTTTTCAAGCATTGGCTTTCATAACGCCACACAAGAAGCCAGGCCCGCAAGGTCTGGCTTTTCCATGCCCTATTGACATTTCCCGAAATAATAAATATGCTCCGCATATCAGAACCCAGATTGAAGGAAGCCGGATGACGGGAATTGGCACGTTACCTGGCATAGAGAACGGAGGCGCATGAAGACCGCGATCAACCTCAGCGAAAAGTTTGGCAAGTTCTCCGAGCACTGGTCCCCGAAGATCATCGCTCAGATGAACGACTATCACTTTAAACTCGTCAAATTTCAAGGGGAGTTCGTTTGGCATGACCACAAAGACACCGATGAGGTGTTTATCGTCCTGGGCGGAGAAATGAGCATTCACTTCCGGGATGGCGATGTTCCTGTCAGGAACGGGGAGATTTTCGTCATTCCGAAGGGAGTAGAACACAAGACCTCGGCAAAGAGTGAATGCTGCGCCATGCTCGTGGAGACCGCAGGGACAGTAAACACCGGCGATGCCGGCGGCGAAAAGACCTCCCCCAGTGACGCCTGGATATGATGGCTCCACGTGGACCGTTCTGCTGCCTCTGGCGATATCAATATTTGCGTCACCTACTATGACCCTTGAAATTTCGAGGTTGCGAAAAGGTCAAGATTTCCATATCATATCCGCAATCCGCTGGCATTTTTCTCGGTGGGAGTTATTGGGGCGATATCCTCGGTTAGGCACACCACTCCATTCTTAAGGAAAGCGAGGGAGCAGCGGTATGAAGTTACGCTTGCCGAGCTTAGCGGTCTTTGACCTGGCAGGCACCACGATCCAAGACGACGGGACGGTTGCGGCCGTTTTCAAGGAAGTTTTGGCGGCGGAAAGTATCTGGCCCACTTTAGAGGAGATTGCCCAGGTGCGCGGAGCTGCGAAGAGAGAAGCGTTTCAGCGACTGTCTAGAGAAGCAGTTCAGGCTAAGCGCCTGTATGAACACTTCATTGAGGGTATTCGGCAACGATACACAACCAGCCCTCCGCGCGAGGTACCCGGGACCTCGAACACCTTCACCTGGTTGCGTCAGCAAGGCGCGAAGCTTGCCCTTAACACGGGCTTTGAGCGGGAGACGGTAGTGATGCTTCTCTCGGCTCTTGGCTGGGACGCTCAGGTGATCGATGCCATCGTCTGTGGCGACGAGGTGGTCGCCGGGCGTCCCGCACCCGCGATGATCTTCGAAGCCATGCGCAGGACGGGAGTTTCCGATCCCACTAGGGTTATGGTTGTTGGAGACACCGTTCTGGATCTCCAGGCAGGGAGTGCCGCGGGTGCCGGCTGGGTAGTCGGCGTTACGTCTGGCGCCCACGACCGGGCGAGATTGTTACAGGCTCCCCATACCCATCTTCTGCAGAGCGTGGCGGAGATCCCGAGACTTTTGGGTGAAATCCGTCATGTATCTAACTCAGCATAACCGCAACCGTTTTTTCAAGAAGTCCCTTCGTCTTAGCTCTGTTCCGATAAAAAGCGGTGTCTTGGGAAATATGAGACACGCCTATCGTCATCTCGGCCATTATGAGGAAGCAGTAGCTACATATAAGAAGTTGCTCCAACTCTACGGCCCCGATGACATGGTTGGCCACCTGGGGCTGGCTGGTACTTACGCGTTAATGGGTCGGGAAAGGGAGGCGCGCTCCGAGGCCGCAGAGATCCTGAGAATCGATCCCAAGTTCTCCCTGGAGCGTTACACCAAGATCATGCCTTTCAAGAGCCAGGCGATGATCGAAAACGTTGTTGAACCCTTGCGAAAGGCTAGGCTGAAGTGAGGATCTGGGGCTGATGGGCCAACATATTGTGGTGCTGAAGCCGGCTCTGGGGTTTTGTTTTCTGCTATTTTCCCTTAGTTTTCGGGGGCTTAAAAAGCTATGATATGCAAACCATTTATGCAATAATGTTGACAAATTCCCGAGTTGTGTTCACGGCACGATCTCTACCATTTTGGCATCGTCAAATTGCCTCGAATTTTTGCCTTGACTACCGATTCCCATAAGAGTATTTTTTAATCGTTGTTACTCCTCGTAGCCAAGTAAACCCTACAACAAAACCTCTAACCTTCTGAGGCGTAAAATGAGAAGGTGGGGTTGCCCAAAGATGATCAAGTAAAGCCTCCAAAGGGCTTAAGATTTCCCTTTGGGGGTGCCTGCTGATTTCGTCCTTTTTAAATCAGGCGTTCTAGAATCATATCCTTCTTTATCGTAACTGCCAACCCTCCGGCGTGTTGGAGGAGGGTACCATGACCGCATCAAAATCATTAAAAGCTTTGGCCATTACTTTTTTCCTCAGTGGTATATGGGACACCATCGGAGGGGTCATTTACGCATTCATGATCGGAACTGCCTTCACAGAACCACCGGTACACCGTTTCTATGCCATATTCCTTGCCTCATTCTTTTTTTGCTTTGCCTACCTGCAAATCCTCTCCTCTTTCAATATGCGACGGTACCTTTTCATTGTCGGTTGTGTATTCATAGGAAGGATTTTCTATGTGGTGCTTTTGTATGCGTATATCTTGGGAGTCGCGGGTTTTCCAAGTACCTTCTGGTGGACCGGCCTGGTGGACTTATCTTGGTCGATTCTCTACCTCGTGATTGCGTTGATCAGTGATGAGATTCGTCTCCGGGATTTGTTCCTTCCTCATTGGGGAGAAATTTGATTGCTCGGATAGGATCTATCTGAGCAAAGGAGAGGAAAATGGATAAGGATACTGATGTTCGGTGGAAATGGCTCAAGGGAATGTATATTTTGACCATCATTCATGCAGGGGGATCGGGTTTGGGAATTATTCTGATGCCAAGTTTCATACGATCTTTCTTTGGCTGGCCGAATCAAGATCCTATTGTTTTCGGAATTCTTGGCAGTGTCTGGGTTGCGTTTGGCCTCCTATCCATATTAGGTCTGCGGTCTCCTCTAAAATTTTCGCCTGTTTTGTTGTTACAGCTGACCTATAAGGTGGTCTGGTTCATCGGGGTTATTCTTCCTGTTTTGATTGCAGGCGAATTTCCGGCTTACGCGATAGGGTATGTCCTGTTTTTCGCCGTGTATATCATTGGAGACTTGATAGCCATACCCTTTCCATACGTGTTTGCGAAAGGGTCCGATCGTTAGAATGGAGTATCGCAGCTTGGCATGATCAACCAGCTAATTTGGTATTGTTAGGGGACCTTTTAGGGCACGAGGTGCAAAATTTGCACTTTCAGACTCTGCCCTCCATTTTTCGAACAGTCTTGGCGATAGCGGAGGTGCACACCCTGAGTCCCGCGCTATCTCAATGCCAAAAATGTAAAGTGCAAAGTTTCCACTACGTCCCCCCCCTCACTCACGGAGAGGGGGACGCCCTTAAATAATTCAGTTGACATGAAAAGGGATTGGGTGATAAGGAAGGAATTATGCCGAGATTAGCCCGCCTGGATGCTCCAGGAGTTTTGCATCACATCATCATCAGGGGGATTGAACGCCGCAAGATCTTTCGAGATAACCGCGATCGGGAGAATTTTCTGGAACGATTGGGAAGGCTTCTGGAGGAAACAAAGACGGGGTGCTATGCCTGGACATTTCTTGAGAATCATGCCCACTTTCTATTGCGGACCGGTAAAATTCCTCTCGCAACTTTTATGAGGAGATTGCTGACGGGCTATGTGGTCAGTTTTAACCGCCGGTACAAGCGCCATGGGCATCTATTGCAAAACCGATATAAGTCCATTGTCTGCCAGGAAGATACCTATTTTCAGGAGCTGGTTCGATATATCCACCTGAACCCCCTAAGGGCCGGAATGGTACCCCATTTGGCCGCTCTGAACAGCTATCCCTATTGCGGGCATAGCGCCTTGATGGGAAAGAGGAAGCGGCCTTGGCAGGAGGTAGACTATGTCCTGCATTCCTTCGGGAAAAGGGTCGGGAATGCCAGGAAGGAGTATTTAGGATACGTTGAGGCGGGGGTAGCGCAGGGGCGCCGTCGAGATCTCATTGGAGGGGGGTTGGTTCGCAGCCTTGGCGGCTGGGCAGAAGTGGAGAAATTAAGGTTGAGGGGGCAAGACCATATCAAGAGTGACGAGCGGATATTGGGGGATTCGGATTTTGTGGATTCGGTCCTTGGGCAGGCGGAGGAGCATTACGCGCGGCAATGCGCGTTGAGAAGGCGGGGGTATGACCTGGAGAAAGTTGCGGAAAGAGTGGCGGATATTTATGGGATAAAGGTGGGGGAGATTTTCGGGAGAGGCCGCCAGCAGCAGCGGGTTGGGGCACGGAGCCTCTTTTGTTTCTGGGCCGTGAGCGATTTGGGAAATTCACTTGCTTCCCTGCCTATGCGGTTGGAAATGAGCCCGGCAGGGATTGGCTATGCCGTACAAAGGGGAGAGGCCATTGCTCAGCGGAACGGTTATGAGCTTATCCCATGAGATATTGAATTATTTAAGGGCGTCCCCTTGCCCCTCATTGCACCTCGCCTCCTCTCGTGCCTACGCATCAAGCACAGTGTTACCACTGCACCTGCAAGGCTCGATTCCAGGCCCGTGGCTAACGGTTACCTGGATAGGCTTCCCACCTATAAAACCATGTGGCCTTGCCAGGCCGCAACTAAGGGCGTCCCCTTTTCCACATTCGGGGTTTTTGTTGACATTCTCTTCATAAAGATTTATATTATAAATATATCTCCATTCTCCTTCCTCATCTATTAAACCTCTTGCAGGAATTAAGGAGGTTTCTAATGAAAATATTAATCGTTCACTTAAGTGATGTTCATCTGACACCAACACAAAATTTCATTCTTTCCAATACTAAACCACTAGTCGCTTCATTTCAAAACATTGAATGTGATGAATTGTTTCTTGTGATTACCGGAGATATCACGTTTTCCGGTTTAGATATTGAATATTCCCAAGCAATCATCTTATTAAAGGAAATAGGTAATAACATCAAGAGTTATTCAGGAAAAAATATACATTTCATATTAGTTCCAGGCAATCACGATTGCAACCTTAGAATGAAAGATTCTAACAGGGATTCCTTTATAAATGATATATTGAGTAAAAATAACAAATTTATCTCTAAAGAAATTATTAAACAATGTTGTGGTGTTCAAAAAAATTATTTTGACTTTTCAAATGCAAATAGAAGCGGGAAAGTAATCTTTTCTGATTACCTGCTTAATATTTTAGAATTTTCTTTTCTAAATTATAATATTATTTTTAATTGCTATAACACTGCATGGTTATCTCACATCGGAGAAACAGAGACCTATTTCCCAATAGAAACGATTGAAAGATCTCTATTCCCTCAGAAAGCGGATATAATTGTTAGTGTTTTACATCATTCTTATAACTGGTTCAGATATCAAAACCATAGAGAATTTCAGAGGCATGTTGAGTATACCTCCCATATTATTTTAACAGGCCATGAGCACATTTCATCAAAATCCCAAAAAAGTGACTTAGAAGGGAATTACGTCGTGACAGTGGATGGAAGTATTTTACAACACCATATAAATTCGAAACATTCGGCAAACCGTGAACCTAATGGTTTTAATATAATCTATTTAGATTTAGGGAATTCTAAATTTCGCATACATAATTTCTTTTGGAAATCAGATTTCTTTTCCTGCCCAAATACACCTGAATCCCAAGACCTAAAAAGATCTGCTACTCTTAAGAAATCGGAGTTTTCGATTAGTGATAACTTTCTCCACAAGCTAAATGATCTCGATGCCAAGCATACTCACCCAAGCGCCGAAGAAATAAATTTAGATGACATTTTTGTATTTCCATATTTAAGAGATTTAAAATTAAGTAAGAGAAAGGGTGGTGATATTTTAAATGATGTGATTGATTCTAAGAAACTCTTGGAATTAACAGAACCAGAAAATAGAATGTTGCTGATCGGTTGCGAAAAAAGCGGAAAAACTTCTTTATGTAATTATCTTTTTAAGAATTATTTTGAAAAAGGATTGATTCCAGTAAAAATAGATGGGTTTGAAATCAAATCTCCCCAAATAAATGATTTCAATGACACTCTTTCAAGATGCTTCATAAATCAATATTCACAAGACGCTCTTGAAAAATATTTACAATTGGAAAAAACCAAAATAATTATCATAATCGATGATTTTCATAGATCAAAGTTAAATCTATTATACAAAGGAATAATCTTACGCAGAATTAGTTCTTTATATCCGAACATATTAATTACTGTTTCCGATCTATTTCATTTTGAAGAACTTTATGCTAAGGACGAAGAAAATAGACATATTTTTGAGTCGTATCATAAATATGCTATTAGAAGATTTGGGAATTTATTAAGGAGTAAATTAATTGAGAAATGGAACTTAATTGGGGCCCAGAATACTATAGAGGAAGACGAGTTATTACAAAAAAATGATAAGACAAAGAAGATCGTGGATGCTATTGTTGGGAAAAGCCTTGTTCCATGTTATCCTTTTTATTTATTATTAATTTTGGAGGCATTGGAATCTCAAAGACCTCATAACCTGCAAGAAAGTTCTTACTCCTATTATTATGATATGCTTATTATCAAATCATTAAATAAAATAGAAATCAAGAAGGAAGAAATTGGTGCCTATTATAGCTATATTGCCGAGTTAGCAAACCTTTTTTTTGAAAATAGAACACACGAATTATCACCTGATAAAATTAAGGAATTTAATCGAGGCTATTATGATAGATTCGGAGATGTGGACCCTGAAAGGGATAAATATGTTGAAAAATTGCATAATGCCTCTATTCTGGAAAGCGATCGTAGCATAATGAAATTTCGATTTAAGTATATCTATTATTACTTTCTTGCAAAATATATGGCCAAAAGAATAGCGGATGTGGAGATAAAGGAAAGAATATCTAAGATGACAAAGCGATTGCATATAGAGGAATTTGCTATGACTATTATGTTTTTGACCCATCTTTCGAGCGATCCTTTTATTATTAATGAAATCATCGAAAGTGCAAAAAAAATATTTGTCGGACTGATACCAATTAAATTTGAAAATGATATTACTCCAATTAATAATCTAATTAATCAAATTCCTAAACTCGTGCTTACGGATAAATCAGCTAAGGAAACAAGAGAAGAGAAGTATAAAAAAGAAGACGAAAAGGAAGAAAGATTGGGTGAAAAGCTTCCGGAAGATGAATTTAATTTAGATGAAAAAATTGATTATAATGACCCGATTTACAATTTTAATTTAGGGATTAAATCTATTGAAGTGATGGGACAGATATTGAAGAATCATTATGGTTCATTAGAAATGCCTAAAAAGGTGGAGCTTGGAGAAGAGGCGTACAATACTGGATTGCGATCATTAAGATCAATATTTGATTTTATTATTACAAATCCTGATATCGCGGTGGATACAATTAAGCAAATTTTAAAAAGAGATAAGGTAAGGGAACATTTAGAAATTGAAGCTGAATCAAGGAGAATATTATTCGTAATTTGTTATGTTTTTTCTTATTTTTTTATTGAAAGAATAGCTTTCTCAATGGGATCTGAGCATCTATCCGAAACTTTAAAGCAAATACATAAGAGGAATGATATAGTATCATACAGATTGATTGATGTGGCAATTAAGCTTAGTATTTTTAATAAATTTCCTTATAAGGAAATAGAGGAACTACTTAAAGGAATTAAAAATAAACATCTTCCGTATACAATACTAAGGAAAATGGTTGTAGATTATTTATACATGTTTCCGGTGGAATATATGGAAAGACAGAAAATATGTGGAAAATTAGGAATTACGTTAGAGACTCAGAAAAAAATAGATCGTTTAACGGCATTGGAACGCGGAAGGTAGAGGGTGAATTATAATGGTGAGTAGGGATGTTCGTTAATGGAGATAGTTGAGATATTCTGAGAATAAGAAAAACGCTCATTTATTAATTGATAATATTAACTAAAGGAAGGCCTTCAAATACTTTTCAGTGCATTGCTGCGCATGATAGGCAATCAATCGGTAGGGAACTCCGCTCGTCAGGGTCAACCCGTGGCGCGCTAATCTTAAATCTTCATCCCCATACTCACGCCACTCGATGACTTTTCTTGGAATTTCGGAGTCAGGGGGCCTCATAGAGGATCCTGCCTTCTTTCCAGGCGGGGCGGGCGACCGTCCCGGGAATATGGCGGTTCCGTTCAAACTCTTCGGGGGTTAATACTAAAATATCCCTCGCGATGGGCAATCCTTTCAAGACCCGATCCATGGCTACCATCAGGGCCCTCCGGCTGCCTTTAATAGGACAAATCACCAAGAGGTCCACATCGCTGCGATCGTCAGCCGTTTCCCGCGCCTGGGACCCGAAGAGAATGATACGCGTGGGGTGAAATTTCTCCACCAGACGGGTTTTTACTTCATCCATCACTTCTTCCGGGACCACCGTGCCTCCAGGATCTGAAGATTTTATCAACCTTTTTGATTTATACACCGCAACCTAAATCCCAACAAAGTTCGTCATTCCCGCGAAAGCGGGAATCTAGGAAAAAACTGGATTCCGGGTCAGGCCCGGAATGACAAGTGCAATAAGATTTATGTCGTCGTGTATATATTACCAAAATTAGCCTGGCAATACAATTTTATTGAGAAAGAATTGAGAGGGGGAGGGAGAATCAACGCTGAAAAGCCCGGTGGAAAAGCCCATTCTGTTTTTCAATTCGCATTCCGCAATCCGAAATCCGCTATCGGTTCTTTTTGCAGGAAGGTTTGAACCTTCAGGTCCTTTCCGTCGGTTATAAAGGTGATGGCCCCGTCCCGGTCCGAACGCAGGACCTTCACTCCCATCGCTTCGTATCTTTCCAGGACCGCCGGGTTGGGCAGGCGGGGTCTTGCCCCTCCCCGGACCGTAAATACGGCGAATTGGGGCCGTACGGCTTCCAGAAAATTCGGGGTGCTCGACGATTTGCTCCCGTGGTGGGGAACCTTTAGAACCGTGCTTTGCAGGTTCACCCCGGCTTTCAGAATCTCCTGTTCGCCCGGGGACTCCACATCCCCGCAGAAAAGAAAACTCACTTCCCCATAGGTCAACCGCAGGACCAGGGAGGCGTCATTCCCCCCGAAGCTCGGGCTCTTACTCTTCTCCAGGGGGGGATGGAGAAATTCAACCCTCACCCCTTCAATTTCCCGGAATCCCTCCCCCCGGCCCATGGCCTGCAATCGCCCGGTTGATCTTTCCAGCAGGGTTTGGACCAGCGGAGATTCATCTCCCCGGTCCCCATTGTCCCAGACTTTCCCCACCTCAAAATTTCCCAGTAAGAAGAGGAGCCCCTGGAGATGGTCCGGGTGGGGGTGGGAATTGACCATATAGTCGATCTTCTTCCTCTTCTCTTTCCACAGATAAGGACCGACGATCCTCTCCCCGGGATCGAAGCTTCCATCGGGAGTGCCCCCGCCGTCTATCACCATTACTTTCCCGCGCGGGAGCTGGAGAACCGCAGCGTCACCCTGGCCCACGTCCAGGAAGGTCACTTTGAGCTCCTGGCTCGTATGGATGGAGAAATACCCATAGCCCTGGATGCCCCCGTAAATCCCGGCGAAGAGAATCAATCCGGGAAGGGATCGTTTCCATCGCTTCAGGTTGGCGGCCAGGATGAGGATTCCATAGATCAGCAGCACTTCCAGGATCGTGGGAGTGACTGCCCTCTTCGAGGCCAGGGGAATTCGGCTGAAAAGGTCGACCAGGCCCAGGGAGATGTCCATAATCAGGCCATTCATAACGGTGAGAATTTTGGCCAGGGGCTGGTTGATAAAAACCAAGAGCGCGGTCAGCAGGCTGAGGAGCGTGTTGGCAAATCCCATCAGGGGAACGAGGAGCAGGTTGGAAAGAAACCCTACCAGCGAAATTCGGTTGAAATAATAAACCACCAGGGGCCCGGTGCCCAGGATGGCCGCCACCGAGGTGAGGATGCTGCCCGCCAGGTAGAACCATAACTTCCTCTTCCAGCGGGGCTGTTCTTCCAACCAGCTTTGAAAGACCCAGGTTTTCCAGGGAGCGAAAAATTCCGTAAAGCGGGGAATGAAGTAGAGCATCGCGGCCACGGAAAGGAAAGAAAGCTGGAAAGAAATGTCGAAAAGGGCCGCCGGGTTGAAGAGGAGAATGAAAAAGGCGGCCAGGAAGAGAGCGTCATAGAGGTCTTTTTCCCGGTCCAGAAGCAGGGCCAGAAGAAAGGAAAGGACCATGATCGTCGACCGCACGGCAGCCACCCCCGCCCCGGCGACGAAGGTGTAGAAGATAACCGGCACGATGGCCACCAGGGCGGAGGCTTTATTCAGGTTCACCCGAAGGAGAAGGAAAGGAAATAATTTGAAGATAAAGCGGATCACCCCAAAGAAGAAGGCCGCCACCAGGGCCACGTGCAGGCCGGAAATGGAAAGAATATGGTTGACCCCGGTGACGATGAATTTTTCATTCACCTCTTTGGCGATATCCCCTCTTTCCCCCAGCACCAGAGCTTTGATGATGCCCCGGGTTTCCGGGGAAGCATTTCCATCCATAAATTTCCGGATTTTCTCCCGCCCGGCTTCTACCAAGTGGAAGAAGGCATTCCCTTTTTTTTCCTCCAAGCGCACCACTTCGGCGGCGCTGTTGGCATAGGCCGTAACCCAGATCCCCTGGAGGGCCAGGAATCGCCGGTAGTCAAAAGCACCGGGATTGGTGGCCGGCCGGGGCACATAAATCCGGGAGATAAACCGGACCCGGTCTCCGTAGCGAAGATCCCCTTGCTTGTCCTTGACCGTCAGGAGGAGGTTTCCCGTAACCGGTAAATGGCCGCCTTCCAGATGGATCTTTTCCGCCTTCACGAAGATCCGGATTTTATCCTCGAGCGGTTCGGGGGGACGGTACAGAAGGCCTTCGATATTGAACTTCGGGTCGCCGGCATAGTGGATCAAATGATTGGCGGGGAAGCCCGGCTGAAGAATGCGGCCGATGAACAGAAACCCGAAGAATAGGAAAATGGCCGGAGAAAATACCAGCGCCCCGTTCCGTTTTCCGCCGGCCATGCAAATTACCAAACCCATCCCCGCGCCCATGATTCCCGCCAGAGCCCAGGAAGAGGGTAGAGAAAGATAGCTCCCCCCGATGATCCCGGCTATATAGGCGAAGAGGATGAGTGGAAGAGGACGCTTCATGGCTTCTTATTATTGACAAAATGACCTCATTTGAAAACACTTTTTTGAAATTCAGGCTTGGTTACAAAAGCACGTGGTTCATCCATTCTCAGGAGTTATCCGCAGATCGGCTGAGCCGCAACCCGGCGATCGGCTTTTCCCTGTGACCACGGGCCTGCCAGAAATCCCCCCTGCCCCCCTTTATAAAGGGGGGTTGGGGGGGATTTCAGAGACGGGGTGTTCAATCATCCGGAAGAATGTGGGTACAGCCCCTCCCAACGATCTTGACTTCCCGCCCCCATTTGTTTAGTATCCCATCGAAACCGCGTGCATCCCCACATCCTTAGCTCCGGGGACGGCGGAAATCGCTTATGCAGGCTTTTGACCTTCACCTTCACACGAAAATCTTTTCGGATTGTTCTTTCATCGAACCCGCCGATCTGATCCCGCGGGCCGTTCGGGTCGGGCTCCAGGGCATCGCCCTCACCGAGCATGGCGTGCGCTGGCCCGACGAGAAATTCGACGAGTTAAGAAGGCTGGCCGATCCCCACGGCCTCCTCCTGATCAACGGGCAGGAAATCCTCGCCTCTTCCCCCCGGAATGGGATGGAGGGGGAATTTCTGGTCTTCGGGATGAGGAAAAGCCTGGTGGGAAGCTTCTCGGCCGGAGAATTGGCGGAAAGAGTCCATGGGGAGGGCGGAATCATCATCGCGGCCCACCCCTATAAGCTCTCCCGCGGCGGCAAGCACCATTATTACGGGGCGGGGAACCTCATCTATGAGCTGCCCCTGGATGCCCTCGAGCTCTACCATCCCGGCCACAATGAGCGGGCTATGGCCAAAGTCCGGAAAGCGATGGAAGATCTGGGTCTCCCGGGCACGGGCAGCAGCGACGCCCACAAGGTTTTCGAGGTGGGCTCCTTCGTGACTCTCTTCGAAAATGAGATCCGGGGCGAAGAGGACTTTATCCACGAGATCCGGAGGGGGAGAATCGAGGCCCGGAAAAATCCATTCAATCCTTAGCCCTTTTATCGACGTCCTGGCATATACTAAGGAGTCTATTATAGTCTAAACATTAATTGGAGGACGTTGCCTTTTGAAAACCTCGAACTGGACTCCGGCGCCTGCCCCGGACTCGATCCGGGGTTCGCCGGAGTGACGAACATTAGAAAGGCATGGTTCTTTGTTGTCATTCCGGCGGAAGCCGGAATCCAGTAATTTCAATCCCGCCCTTGGCGGGATGGACCCCGGCTTTCGCCGGGGTGACGATCCTAGAGACTTTTTGCCAGTTCATCGATGATGGAAGTATGAATTTGCCACTGGGGGTTTCTGTAGCATGAGCCACGATCCCATCCGCTTTCGCCTGACCATCAATTTGATCATCTTCCTGGCGGTTCTGGTTGTCGGCACAATCGTCTTTATGTTCGTGGAGAACCGATCCTTTATCGATGCCTTCTACTATATGATCGTAACTATGGCCACGGTCGGCTATGGGGATATCGTGCCCGCCACATCCGCGGGAAAAATCATCGCCATCCTGCTGATCGTCACCGGGGTGGGCACCTTCCTGGGAGTCATCGCCAACGCCACCGAGTTGATGCTGAGCCGGCGGGAAAAGCTGGCCCGGATGAAAAAGCTGAACATGGTGATCGGGGTCTTTTTCAGCGAAGCGGGAAACCGGTTGATCCGTATTTTCGCCCAGGCCGACCCCCGTTTTGAAGAAATCCAGAAAGGCCTGATCATAACCGAGAAGTGGACCCACGAGGATTACCTGGAGGTGAGCGAACATTTAAGGGGGTTGAAATACGGGGTGGAGGTCGCCAAAACGGACCTGCCGGCGCTGAAGGATTTTCTCCTGAAACAAAGGGATTTCCTGGTGAGGCTGCTGGAAAACCCGACCCTGTTGGAGCACGAATCCTTCACCGACCTTCTGCGGGCCGTCTTTCATCTCGCCGAAGAGCTGGCCTACCGAGAGGATTTAAGCCAATCCCCCGACACCGACCGCGCCCACCTTGAGGGAGACATCAACCGGGCCTACCACCTGCTGGTCCATCAATGGCTGGATTACATGGAATACTTGAAAATGAACTATCCCTACCTCTTCTCCCTGGCCATGCGCACCAATCCCTTCGACGGCCAGGCCTCCCCCATCGTGAAATAATCATCCCAGATCAACCTCCTTTTCGCCCGCCTCTCCCGAATAAATCGCATCTGAAGGGATGTCCTTCTTCTTGAGAGAACTTCTCTTTTTTGGCGGAATCGAGTCCCATTCATTTCAAATCCTATTCATCTTGCCCACCTTCACTTTCCGGCATGTATTCGTAAGTCCTATTGAATTTCGGCCGTTGCTCGGCCCGGAAGCAAGGGCGTTGCGCGCAAAAACCATGAGGCACGGTTCATTTTCTGGGTCGGGCGGGCAATTTAAATGCGGAATGCCGATTGCGGAATGCGGAATGAAAAAGGAAAGCAAAAAAATCCGAAATCCGAAACCCGCAATCCGAAATAATTGGGCCGATGCTTTTTCCGCGCAACGCCCTTGCTTCCGGGCCACAAGCTTGCTTTTTCGCAGAAAAGGCAATCGCAAAAGTGAGGTGGGCAAGTCCTATTCATTTCTTGACAGGAAAGGGAATCGGGTCTATGTTGAGTTGTAGGTTGAAAAGAGTTTTGTTTTGGGACAAAACAGGCCGCAGGGCTCTTTAAGCTTATGCGGCTTTTTTATTGCCCCCACCCTGGGCTGTTGCATCTTAGGAACGTCGTCAAACAAAGGAGGTGGAACGAAATGGCCAGAGCAAGGAGAAATTTCTACCGGCGAGTTTCCAAAAGGAAAGCACCCCCGAAGTCTTTCAAAGTAACCTGTGCCCGCTGCGGAAAAGAATTAATGATGGAGGTCCCCGCTCCTCCGGGCAAAGATCTTCTCTGCCTGGACTGTTATAATAAATAAGCGCAGCGCTCGCTCTCCCCGGCCAAGGGGAAAGGGATATTTCTGGACTGCGCCCCTTGCCCGCTAGACTTCCTCCCTACTTGATCGACCTTCGAAACTCGACGACCGAGCTGATCTTCAAGGCGACTCCGGAAATCTCCCCGGTTACTTTTTTCAGGGTTCCATAGTCATAGACGAACTGAACATCCCCGATCTGTTTAATCCGTCCGCTCTCATAGGAAAAATCCAGATCATCGATCTTCGAGATCAACCCATTCTTATATTCCAACCGGACGGAACCGAGCCTGATTAGAAAACCGTCTTCAATCACGACCGGTATATCCCCGATCTGGCTGATCTTACCGGTCTGCCCCAGGCCCCATCCATAGTAATCGAAACGTAGATCTCCGATCTTGCGGATTTTCCCGCTATCGTATTCCAGGGGGAGATCGCCGATCTGGCTGATCCGGCCATCCTTATACGAGACCGATCCCGGGGGCATCCTTTCCACCAGGCTTACATTGCCGTACAGGTTCACCTCCACAATCGCTCCGGGGATTTCGATATTCATCCAGACCAGGACTCCATTTCCCTTGACGAAGGCGTAAGCCGGAACCCCGGGGTCAAAAGCGAAGATGCCTCCCAGCACTACACCCGATTCGGTACCGTAGAGTTCGGTCAGAGTTTGGGGGTGGGCGCTGTTCAGGGGAGCGAGAGCAAAAAGGAGGCTGGCGGCGAAGCCCGCTAATATGCATTGAGTGCCTAATTTTTTGGTTTTCAATCCGTGTTGATCCGTGTTCATCCGCGTCCAATAAAATATTTTGTCTTTTCCCGAACTCCGAACTGTAGGGGCGGGTTTCAAACCCGCCCCAACCTTTCAGGTCTCGGCCACGATTTTCGCCAGGTCCCGGCTTACATCCAGAACCCGATCCCGGATTTCGGCCTGCTCCGCCCATTCCTTTGCCTCCAGCTGCGCCTTCCGGCCTCGAAGCTGGGCCAGTTTGGCCTCCAGTTCCTGGAGAAGGAAGGCCCAGTCGATTCGGGGAGCGGCCTTCTCCGGAAATTCGACCCTCCGGAGCTCTTTGCCCAGCTCCAGGGTGATCTCTTCCAGATAATCGGGAATGGAGACCTCGCATCCCAACCGGTTCCGGATCAACTCGGCCAGGACCTGCTGGGCCTTGTATTCTCCATGGATCAGGATGACTTTCATACCCCCGGGTTGAAAGTGACCCAGCCAATCCAGAATCTGGCTTTGCCCGGCATGGGCGGAAAAGCCGTTGATCGTGTAGATCTTCGCCTTCACGGCGATCTCCTCATTGAAGAGACGGACCGTCTTGGCCCCGTCCACGATTTTGCGGCCGGTCGTCCCGAGGGCCTGGAACCCGACGAAAACCACGCTGGCTCCTTCCCGCCAGAGGTTGTGGCGGAGGTGATGGCGGATTCTGCCGGAATCGGCCATGCCGCTGGCGGAGATGACGATCGCCGTTCCTTGGAGTTCGTTGAGGGCCATGGATTCCTGGGCCGTCTGGCTGTACCGCAGCTGGGGCATGGAGAGAGGGTCTTCCCCTTGTTGAAGAAGCTTCCGGGTGGCTTCATCCAGGTATTCCGGATGGCGGCGAAAGATTTCGGTCGCCTGAATCGCCAGGGGGCTGTCCAAGTATACCGGCATGTCCTTCGGGAGTCTGCCATCCTTGGAGAGAAGGTAGAGAGAGTAGATGATTTCCTGGGCTCGCTCCACGGCAAAAGATGGAATGATCACTTTCTCCTTCCGGGCATAGCTGAAAGCGATGGCTTCGGCGAGTTCATTCAGGCTCTGGGCTTCATCTTTATGGTCCCGGTCCCCGTAGGTCGATTCCAGGAAAAGGTAGTCCGCCAGCCGTATTTGGCTCGGGTCTTCCACCAGGAGCTGAGCGGGGCGTCCAATGTCCCCGGAAAAAACGATCTTGCTCGCTTTCCCATTTTCTTCCGCCCAGAGCTCAATGGCCGAGGCCCCCAGGATGTGGCCCGCATCCTGGAAATTCACTCGTAGCCCCGGGAAAGGTTCGAAGGACTCGTTGTATTTCTTCTCCTCAAAAAGGGAAAAGACTTCTTGAGCATCCTTCTGAGTGTAAAGCGGCTGAAGGTGGTCATCCCCGTGGCGGAGGCGCCTCTTGCTCTTCCACTGGGCTTCGGTCTCCTGAATGTGGGCGCTGTCCAGGAGCATGATTTGCAGCAGGTCCTTGGTGGGAGGGGTGGCGTAGATCTTTCCCCGAAACCCCTTTTTGGCCATCAAGGGCAGAAGACCGGAGTGGTCGATATGGGCATGGGTGATAAGGAAAAATTCAATCCGCTGCGGCTCATAGGCGTCCGTGTCCCAGTTTCGTTTTTCGATCTCCCCCATCCCTTGATGCATACCGCAGTCGATGGCAAACCGGTGCCCCTGGGTTTCTACGATATAACAGGACCCCGTGACCGTCCTCGCCGCCCCCATGAATTTGACTTTCATGAATCTGATCTCCTCCCCTGTTTTTCCCTTTTTGCTTCCTTTGCTATTATTTCAGGTCTAGGAGATTTGATCAAGGGCGATGCCCTATCGTTGAGCAATCTGCTTAGGCCCTTAAAAATTAAGTTGTGCGCAAAATGGTAACAAACTGTAGGGGCAACCCCCCGTGGTTGCCCATCTTGCGGGCGGCCACAGGGGGCCGCCCCTACAATATCCTGTTTGGTTCCGGCTTGTCCGGGTTAGGTATTTCACAATCCACAATCCGCAATCCGCAATCTGCAATTATGCAATTTCTCCTTGACTTTCCGCTGTCAATATAATAATCCATATCGTAGAATAAAACGGGGAATTTGATGGGGATGGGTTCACGGATGTAGCCGAGGCGACCCGCACGATTGATCCGCGTTCCGATTCACTCCTGAAAACCAGCCTTTCACCAAATCGTCCCTGGATGCTTTTCCCGGAGACTGTAGGATCTGAATGGGCAACACCGGGGGGAATTGTACTTCTTCGTTGGACTTCGAACCCTCCCCGGATGACTGGAAGCAAGGAAAACACCATGCTGGCGGTAGTCAAAGACTTTTCCCGAAAAGGCGTCTCCCTGCAGGAGGTTTCCCAGCCGGAATTCAGCCCTTACGAAGTCCTCATCCGGGTGAAAGCCGTGGGCATCTGCGGAAGCGATGTGCGGATCTTCAACGAGGTCATCCCGGGCAGGAAAAAGATCGTCATCGGTCATGAACTGTCGGGAGAAGTCGCCGATTTCGGAGAGAAGGTCCACAGCTTCAAGAAGGGAGACCGGGTCGCCACCTCCATCTGCATCGGGTGTGCCATCTGCCGGTACTGCCGCAAGGGGTACTTCAACCTCTGCGACAAGCTGGAAGAGGTGGGAGTCACCATCGATGGAGGGATGGCGGAATACGTCTCCGTCCCCGCCCGAAACGTGCACCGAATCCCAGAACATGTTTCTTTCGAGGAGGCGACCCTGGCCGACCCCCTGGCCTGCTCCATTCGGGGGCTGGAGATGGTCAGCATCCAGAAGGATTCCTGGGTCTGCGTGCTGGGGCCCGGAACCATCGGCCTATTGGCCGTCCAGATCGCCAAGCGGGTGTTGAGGGCCCGAGTCGTCGTGACCGGGACGCGGGAGGATCGTTTGTCCCTGGCCCGACAATTCGGTGCTGACCATGTGGTGAATGTGAATCAGGATGAGCCGGTGAAATTCATCCTGGATAAAACCGACGGCGGGGCGGACTTCGCCTTCGAGGCCACTGGTTCCGGGAAAGCCCTGGAGGACGCCTTTTTCTCCACCAAGAAACACGGCTCCATTGTCGCCATGACGGTGCATAAACAGGTTCAGATCAACATGGAACCGGTCATTCGAAACGAGCTGAAGGTGTACGGCTCCATCTGTTACAACTACAAAGAATTCGACCAAGCCTTGGATTTGATCGCTAAGAAGAAGGTGGACCTTGAGTTGTTCACCCCGCATACCTTTCCCCTGACAGAGTACGAAAAGGCCTTTGCCTTCGTCATGTCCAGGCAAGGGGTCAAGGCGATTCTCAAACCGTAACCCGCGACAGGAGGGGTCAAAATGGTTGCCGGCGTATTGATCCGAACCGCTCCCCAGAGGAGCAAAGAGGTGTACTGGAAGTTGAAGAACATGGAGGGGGTGGCCAACATCGTCCCGGTTTTCGGGCGCTATGACCTGGTGTTGATGATCCGCGCCCTGGACATCGATGCTGCCGGGAAGCTGGTGGCCAAGATCCGGGAGATCGAAGGGGTGGGCTATACGGAAACCCTCATCGCCGCGCCCCCGCCGGAACAAGGCTGAGGGCTCGCTGCAAGTTCCAGGTTTGAGGTTCTGCCTTCCCTCTGGGGCCCATAACCTGGGACTTGAGCGCGGATGTTTCCCCTGAATTCTTCATGCGGGCGTTTCGTATGAATCTATATCCTTGATCTGTACTATTAACGTGCTGACTCTCTAAATTTGATGATCTCGTAAAAAGTGTCTTAAAGCGTCACCCCGGCGAAAGCCGGAGTCCAGAACATCTTGAAATAACTGGATTCCGGCTTTCGCCGGAATGACGAATTTTATGGAATTTCGACTTTTTACGAGATCATCAAATTTGATGAACTCATAAGAAATCAAAAAGTAGGTTTTTCCGTCATTCCGGTGAAAGCCGGAATCCAGTGTTTTCCAGCAGTTATAGGTTTTCTGGACTCCGGTTTTCACCGGAGTGACGATTTTTTTGCGAGACCATCAAATTTTATAAAGAAAAATCTCTTTAGCCAAGGAATCTCTGAAATCCCCCCAACCCCCCTTTTTTAAAGGGGGGCGAGGGGGGATTTCTGGATGGCGCTTGGTCTGGGACAGAACCCATTTTCTGGGTTGCGGCTGCGCCAAGCTGAGGCTTAAGGAGACAAACCTTCTATTCCATTCCCCGAAGGAGAATTCAAAGATGAACCTGAAGTCCCTAATTCTGCAGCGTACCTCCAAAGACCAGATCCGGAAAGGGATTACCGTCCTGGCCAAGGGAGAAGGAGTCCATGTGACCGACCAGGAGGGGAAGCGTTATCTCGACCTGGTCTCGGGAGTGACCCGGCCGGTCCATGTGGGATACGGCCGCAAGGAGATCGCCCAGGCGGTCTATGACCAGATCTGCCAGATGTCTTACTTTACCCCCATGCAGTTTGCCAACCTCCCCGCCATCCAACTGGCCGAGGTTTTAAAAGAGATCGCCCCGGGGAAGATCGGCTATTTCACCTTCGTCTGCGACGGCTCGGAGGCGGTGGAGACGGCCATCAAGCTGGCCCGCCATTATCACGCTTTCAAGGGGGAGCACAAGCGGTACAAGGTCATCTCCCGGCGGGGAGCCTATCATGGAGTCACCGGCGGAGCCCTGCGCGTGCTGGGGACGGTGATGCCCATGCGGCAGATCATGGAGCCCCTGGCGCCGGGAACGATCTTCGTGGAATCTCCTTACTGCTACCGCTGTCCCCTCCACCTGACCTATCCCGCCTGCGATATGGCCTGCGCCAGGGACGTGGAGCGGATCATCGAGTTCGAAGACCCGACGCAGATTTCCGCCTTCATCGGGGAGCCGGTTCAGCAGGGATTCGGAGCCTACGCGCCTCCCCCCGAATACTGGAAGATCATCCGGGAGATCTGCGACAAGCACGGAATTCTTCTGATCATCGACGAGGTCATCTGCGGGTTCGGACGGACGGGGGAGTGGTTCGGGGTCCAGCATTTCGGCATCCAGCCGGACATCATCACCATGGCCAAGGGGATCACCAGCGGGTATGTGCCCCTGGGAGGGGTGGGATGCACGGAAGAGGTGGTCAAGCCCATCGACGTCTTCCAGCACCTCCACACTTACGGAAACCATCCCGTCTCCTGCGCCGCGGCCCTGAAAAACATCGAGATCATGAAAAAGGAAAACCTGATCCAGAACTCCAAGGCCATGGGAAATTACTTCCTGGATGGCCTCAAAACCCTGAGCCGCCACCCCACCGTGGGAGAAGTGAGGGGTACGGGCCTGTGGACCGCCATCGACTTCACCGTGGACAAGAAGACCCGGGCCCCCTTCTCCACGGACCGGCTGACCAGCCTGGTCAACCGGGCCAAAGAAAAGGGGCTGATCATAAAATTCATGGGACCGGCCCTGGAGTTTGCCCCCCCGCTGATCATCCGGAAAGAAGAAATCGACTGGGCCCTTAAAATCCTGGATCAGGTGATCACCGAAGAAGAAAAGGCCATGGGGTTGTAAAACCCTGTTGGCAGTTGCCAGTTTCAGGTTGCGGGTTTCAAGTTATAATCACCCCCGCCCTGACCCTCCCCCATCCAGGGGGAGGGAATTGGTGGAATCCCAAATTCTCCCCCTCCCCTCGTGGGCATAAGCGCTAACTTAATCCCCCCTTTGAAAAAGGGGGGAAGGGGGGATTTCAGTGGGGGCCGAGCTATGTTGAATTACAATGCAAATCTCAAAGACAAAGCCCGTCAATTGCGAGAAAATTTG
>Ga0315294_10001929_pt1 | contig 22726 bp, 19 predicted proteins | sample YL17G13_40_MG_FD_203626 | JGI IMG/M metagenome (GOLD analysis project Ga0315294, IMG submission 203626) | Sediment microbial communities from Yellowstone Lake, YNP, Wyoming, USA - YL17G13_40 | ecosystem: Environmental > Aquatic > Freshwater > Lake > Sediment | place: USA: Wyoming | collected...
AGTAAAGATAATTATACTCCTTGATTTTTATAAGTCAAGGGGCACTCACCCTTTTCTCTTTCGCTCCTGATATTCCGCCAAAGACAGATATTACTCGCTCGCTTCGGGAAACCTTCCGGAATTCCGCTTCGCTCCAGTTCCGGCTTTCCTCTCGCTTGCTTCGTATATTTGTTCCTTTGGCTCCATAATGTCGCTCAAAAGAAAAGGGTTTCGTTTCAAAATTAAATAAAGAAAATTTCATCAAAATAAAAAGAGTCCCGCTAAGCAGGACTCTTTTGTATTCTCTGTATTACGTATTACTTTTCTTCCACTTCTTCCTTAAATTTCTTCAGCATATCTTGAGCTAACTCTTTCCCTCCAAGACCAAAAGCTAAACCACCGGCAACAGCAAACAAAGCGACAATACCAGTAAACAAAGTATTAATGATATAGGGTGCAATCTTAAGTTGAGAGAGAGCAGCCAGAATTCCAAAGATATAAAATACCCAGCGAGACAATGATCCTAAGCAATTCTTATATTTTAAACCAGCACCAGCTATTGAAGCTCGAATGAATTTGGCAAAATACTCTCCTAAAATAATCGAGACTAAAAGAATGAGAATGGCCACAATTAAATTAGGAAGATAATTAACTATGCTTCTAATAAAATCTCCCACAGCATTTAATCCCCAAACATTACAAGCGGCAATCAAGAAAGATAGAACTATTAACCACTTAACAATTTGACCAAGAAAAAATCCAGTATTTAATCGAAGGCCAGCCTTATCTGTCAAAGTCTTAAAACCTGTCTTCTCTAAAGCAACATCAATTTTAATTAAATCAATGATTTTTTCTACTAATTGTCCTAAACCATTGCCAATAATCAAACCCAAGAAGAAAAGAATAATTCCTCCTATTAAAGTGGGGATAAAAAGAATAAAGCCGTTCCAGAGATTAACTAAAGCGCCATAACTGGCCTGAGCTAAAGTGTTTATCATAATTATTGTTTTAAAATTGTTATTTCCTGCCTGCGCAGGCAAGTTTAATTTATTTCGACCTTTTTATTGAGTTATTCGACCAACTTAGGAAAGACTACTTCCTAAGCATTTTACTTTATCTATATAAGTTTATTATAGATAGCTAGTCTAAGTCAAGCCTTATGTTTAATATAGTGGACCAGGCGGGAATCGAACCCGCGATCTTCGCTTTGCAAAAGCGATATTCTTCCACTAAACTACTGGCCCTCAAATAATTTTTAAGCAATCGTATTCTATCATAATTTTTGAAAATAAAAAAGGCGTCTGTTTTTGCAGACGCCGTTTACAACTAAGGTACTATAGGAAATTCAATAGTAGCAATCTTTTGTATTTCATCCCACGTAACAGTAGCGTTTAACTGTTCTGAAATAAATCTTAATGGAAGATAAGTTCTTCCATTATAAATGAAAGGTACTATCGAACCATCTCCATTTTCTATCGCAACTAAGTACTGCCTTCCATCTGCTTCTGTTATTTGAGCTTTATTCCTGCCAATCCAGAGTTCTATCGTTCTTCCTCTTTGTTTAACATAAATAGTAACTTTCTTATCAAGCGGATCCCAATAAATCTCTCCCTTAATTTCTTCAATATACCCTCGAGCAGGAATAAAAATTCTACCTTTTACTATCTGTGGAATTACCCACCGACCAGGATCAATGTCTTTTGCGACCCATTCTGATTCGCCTTTTGTATTGATTTGCAACACTTGCATCTTAGGATTATTAATCTGGAATTTAATTGTAGTTTCCGGAAGAACTTTGGATATCAATAAAGTCTTTTCTGAAGCATTTCCTGCTGCATCTATGGCCTTAATGTAAATTTTGTTAAGGCCATTGTTTAGTTTTGTTTTATATTCAAAATAACCAGATGTCACAGCTACTTGTTCATTATTAATCAACAAAGTAATTGGTAAAAGGTCTTTGATTGTGCCGGTGATCTCAATATCAGAAATCACCGTGAAAACATCAGAGGCTGGATAGATAGGAGCGACGGGGAAAGTTATATCTATTTCTGGAGGAGTTGTGTCTTTAAAAATATCGATAGTCCTTACAGTCTTGTTGCCGGCTTTATCTAAAGCAAATATTGTAAACGAATTTGGACCCTCTTGCAAAGTAAATGCAATTTCGAAACTACCATCAGAAGCTGTTGGTATCGGGTTTGGACCCCAGCAAAGAGCATCAATTCCTGATTCTAAATCATAAACTTTTCCTCGAACAACAATTGTTGGTTGATTCGTATGTTGAGAATACTGATCAATTTCTAGTCGAGGAGGGATATTTTCTTGAATTGTAAACATCCAAGAGTTACTCCAGCCACTTTCTCCGGAAGGATTCTTCGCTTTTATTTTCCAAAGGTAAGTATTACCCCAATAGCCAGGAAAGTTCAAAACTGTATAAGGTGCTAAAACTTCAAATGTCTGAACAGCACTAGTGTTGGCATTACTAATTTCAACTAGATAGGAAGCAGCAGTAGGGATTGAATTCCAATTCAGCACAACAATATTATTATTCTGAAGCACTGCTCCGTTAAAAGGGGATACTAAAGTAGGAGTATTGGGTGGCAATAATATCTTGAATTGCCCCCATCCTGACCAAGGGCCCCAGCCAACTGGATTACCCGCTCTTACCCGGAAACAATAACTAGTGTTATCTTCTCCTAAGAAATTATAAGAAGTAGCAAAAACAACTGTGTCAGTAAGAAAACTATTGCCTTTACAAATCTGGAGTTGATACCTATCTCCATTTGCAACATAGGACCATTGAATATTTACACTTCTTGAAGAAATTATAACATCTTGTGGAGCAATTAAAGTTGGAGCTATATTAGGAGGAATGATAATCATAAAAGGTTGAGTAGTCCAAGGGCTTACTTCTGTACCTAATTTTGTTCTGACTCTCCACCAATGCATTCCACATGATAAGGGCCAATAGAATTTATATTCATAGACATATGGTCCTTTATACCTTCCTTGGCTAGCGCTGAAATTTACATCGATTAAAAGAGTTACAAAATCAGGCCTATTGGATAATTGAAATTCTGTATCAAATGAATAGCATGTGGTCCAAACAAAAGTTACGTTTGGCAATACAAAATTATTATTAGGTGGTAATACTAAAACTGGCGCGCAAGGAATGACATAAAAAATTAAAGGTAAAGACCAAGCTGATGGTCCATCTAAGTTATAGGCCTGAACTCGCCAGTAATGAATTCCTGGAGATAAATTGATCCCACCTAAATAAACTTCAGTGTTAGTAGAAGAATAATTTATCAGAATAGAAGTAAAATCAGGAACGGTAGCAATCTGTATAGTATATCCAGTTGCCCCAGAAACAGCTGTCCACTTAAAACTAGCATTACGAAGAAGTGTATCGCATAAAGAAATCTCACCTTGTGGAGTAAGAGGAGTGGGCGGATTAGCAGGTGCAGCAGCAGAAACATTTTTCATTCCAAAGCTTCCTAGTCCTACTATAAAACTAATCAGCAGGACTATGGTCAACAATTTTTTGTGCCACTTCATTGTAGCACCTCCTTTTACTAAGATTTTGTATTTCTATGTATAAAGAATTTCCCTTGCGGAAAACCCATAATTGTCAAAGAACGGCTAAATTATAGTGTATTATAATATAAATTAAATATTCACTTTTGTCAATTAAAATTTAATAAAAATAAAAAAGGCACCTCCCAAAAAAGAGGTGCCGAAGCAAACACTTAATGTATTACTTTCCACGAGAGCGAAAAACAACTCTCTGGAGAATAATTACTCATCCCCTGGAGCTTTCCGGTCCAGGAGGTCTCCATATATGTTTGGAAATCAGAAATGTAAGATAAAATTGTATCGGGATATGCAGAAGAGACATGAAGCAATATTTGCTGACCCTGTACTTTGATTACCTTATATATATCTATTATAAAACAAACACAGGTACAAGGTTCCTCTTTTCCTATCCGTATCTCCCAGGTTTTAGAAATACCAGTAATGGTCGATGTCACCCATAAAGTTTCTATTTCATTATCTGCTCCCAATTTTTTCCAAGTAGTAAGAAATCCCTCAATGGAGTTTAGACTTAACCACTCACTTTGCTGAATGAGTGTTTTTCCCCAAGGAATTTTTGTAGTATCGAATCTTACCACCTTTATTTTGACAGCATCAGTTACCAAATGTAATGGAACCACTTGATAAAATACTGCATCAGAATAGTCCTGAGGATTAATGTTGTAAACAATAAGATTTACATTCTCTCCAAACGTTTTGTAGGCATCAATCAATAACCAAGGGTCGATCTCAAAGCTGATAAGAGATCCCCATGCATCCAATTTCCAATGTGCAATATATGGAACTATCCCGTTAAACGAAAACCCTAGTGCCTTAGTTCCAGTATGTCCCCAAAACAGATCTATATCTCTAATATGAATAGTAACCGTTAGCTGCTTCCATATCGGTATCTTTTGGTGATTAATGGGAAATAACACTTCTGCATCAATAGTATCAGCGCGAGTACTCATAGGAATAGTAGCTATACCTATAAACAGTATAGCCGCAATCAACATTACTACTAAAAATTTCTTTGCCATGATTCTCACCTCCTTTGGATGATTATGGCAACTTTTATATATAAAAAGTTTTCAAGTTACAATTTTTAATAGTGTAAGTATAGCAAAATTCTCTTCTAATGTCAAGTAATCGCTAGATGTGGGCGACGTAGGGATCGGACCACGCACTACAACAAGTTGAGTGCGCGGCAAGCCTACAACCTCGTCTTTAGGACCCTACGGGGAAATTTTCAAAGTGCGCGCGGCAAGGATCGAACTTGCGACCTCGTCTTTATCAGAGACGCGCTCTTCCACTGAGCTACGCGCGCACTTTGAAAATTTGCAACCGACGCGCCCTATCTGCCGGCAGACAGGTCTACCACTGAGCTAGTCACCCAAAATATAAAAGTTTTAAAAATTAATTATGGCGTGGAAGTGCTGGTGGTACTATTTTGAATATCTGGAAACAATTTTTCTGCTCCGGAAAGATTAAAATGGGTTTCGTTAGCTGAAGTAGATGGAGCTTTGAGTATCAAATTAATATTTTTAATCAAAAAGGTCAAACAATAAATAATTAAAAATAAAGAAAAGGCTATTACTGTTATACCTACTCCTAGCAAAATAAATTCTTTTTTATTAATTTTTCTTCTTGGTTTGACTGCCATAATTTAACGTAAATAAATTCTTCCTAAAATTTTAATATTGTAAGCCGCGACTGTTTGAGAACTCGAAGGAGAGGTTTGAGTGATTTCTATTTGTTCTAAATGGAAACTGTAGGGTAATTTTTGAAAAGCGTCCAACCAATTTAATAAAGAGCTTGACTTACCATCAACAATTAAATTAAAACTATAGCTTTTTGGTTCGTTATCTTGGGGCAAATTTAAACTGCCGAAACGCAAACTTAAATTATTGAGATTATATAAAGAAGCTAGATTTTTTAATTTACTTTCAAGGGCAATGACTTCGGTTTCACTTGGCAAAGCATTATTTAAAGAATTTGAATAGAGATCAGCTTTCTGAGTTTCTCTCTCTAAACTTTGAATTCTATCCAAGATTGCTCCTCGTCGAGTGAGTTCCTGTTGATAATTATTAGCCTCTTCAACTTTCTTATTAATATTTCTCATAGAAAATAACAATAAAAGACCGGAAACTAAAAAGAGACTTAGACTAATAACTAGCAGAACAATTAATTTTTTTCTAAAACCCTCCATATATTCTCTTGCTATTATAGCAAATATTATTTAAAATGAGAATAACCATCAAAGAATTATGCCCCGCCGTCTTGAAGAAGAAAAAATATATCTTAATGCTTTAAATTTACTCTTTCGAGAGAATTTTTTAAAGTTGCCTCAAATGGTAGCTCAATACCATTCTTTTAAAGAAGCTTTTAATGATTTGATAAGAAAACAAAACCTCTGCTTAGATCCTTTAAAAGAATGGGAAAAATTAGAAAAAAATAAAATCAAGTTTATTACCTTAGGAGATGAAGCTTATTCTCCTTTATTAAAAGAAATTTCTTATCCACCCTTAGGATTATATCTTCAAGGAGAATTGCCATCTTTGAATGATTACCATTATCTCTCGGTAGTAGGCACAAGAAAAATCAGTTCCTATGGTAAATTGGCAATAGAAAAAATACTTAAAGATTTAATTCCTTATCATTTTGTTATTATTAGCGGCTTAGCTTTTGGAGTAGATACTTTGAGCCACAAAATTGCTTTAAGCGAAGAAGGCAAAACAATTGCTGTTTTAGGCACTGGCTTGGATAGAATTTTTCCTGCTGTCAATGAATCTCTAAGCCAAAAAATTATCCAAAATGGCAGCCTTATCAGCGAATATCCCTCAGGCACAACTCCTTTCAAATCTCATTTTCCTTGGCGTAATAGAATCATTAGTGGTTTATCGCCAGCGACTTTGGTGATTGAAGCGCCAGAAAAAAGCGGAGCTTTAATTACTGCCAATTTTGCTTTAGAGCAAAATCGCGATGTTTTTGCTGTGCCTGGCTCTATCTTTAATAAAAATTCCCTTGGTACTAATAATCTGATTAAAATGGGAGCTAAATTAATTTCTCGAACAGAAGATATTTTAGAAGAATATCACCTTGAAGTTTCGACCACCTCTCAAATCGCAAAAACCATTCATTTTGATAACCAATTAGAGAAAGAAATTTACGAAATTTTGGAGACCAGTGAACCGCTTCTTGTTGACAAAATTATTGAAAAAGTTAATCATAAGACAACAGAAGTATTAATAGGTCTTGCCTCTTTAGAACTAAAAGAATTGATCAAGCATTTAGAGGGAGACCGTTACTCAAAAATTTAGCTATGAAAAATCTCATTATTGTTGAATCACCAAGCAAAGCAAAAACAATTTCTTCTTTTCTAGGGAAAGATTTTGAAGTGGTGGCTTCTTATGGCCATGTCAGAGATTTGCCAAAATCTAAATTAGGAATTGATGTCGAAAATCAATTTACCCCAACTTATCTTATTCCCAAAAAATCCCAGAAGAAAGTCAATGAGCTTAAAAAAATAGCCAAAGAAGCCAAAGAAATAATTTTAGCTACTGATGAAGATAGGGAGGGGGAAGCTATTGCCTGGCATTTAACTCAAATTCTTAATTTAGCTAATGAGCCTAAAAGAATGGTTTTCCATGAAATTACTAAACTAGCCATTGAAGAAGCTTTAAAAAATCCCAGAGAAATAAATATGGATTTGGTCAATGCCCAACAAGGACGCCGAATTTTAGATAGATTAGTGGGTTATGAATTATCTCCTTTTTTATGGAAAAAAGTCTTTCGAGGTTTATCTGCTGGTCGAGTCCAATCTCCGGCTTTAAGATTAATTATCGAAAGGGAAAAAGAAAGAGAGGTCTTCAAACAGGAAGAGTATTTTACGATTTCCGCTCTGATGCAAAAAATCAAAGAAACAAAAGTTAAATTTGAAGCTGGTTTATGGAAAATCAATAATCAATCTTTACCTAGCCCAGGTATCAAAAACAAAGATGAAATAGAAAAAATTAAAACTGAGTTGGAAGGTAAAATAGGCATTATCACAAATATTAAAACTAGCCAGAATAAAAAATATCCCCTTCCACCTTTCACTACCAGTACTTTACAGCAGGCAGCTTGGCAAGCATATCGATTCTCGGCTAAAAAAACTATGTTTCTGGCTCAATCTTTATATGAAGGAAAAGATTTAGGCCATGGTCCGATTGGACTGATTACCTATATGAGAACGGATTCCTTGAATATTTCTCCTCTCGCTTTAAAAAGTACTCGAGAATTTCTTATTAAAAATTACGGCAAGCAATACGCTTTAAAAGAACCCCGATTCTTCAAATCACGCTCCAGGCTCGCTCAAGAAGCGCATGAAGCAATCAGACCAACTGATCCCAACTTTGAACCAGACAAAATTCAGAAATATCTTTCTAAAGACGAATTTAAACTTTATCATTTAATCTGGTCGAGGTTTTTAGCCAGCCAAATGCCAGAGGCTTTATTAGAAAAAAACTCTCTTGTGATTGAAGTTCAGGGTGAAAAAGATCAATATCTTTTTCAAACTAATTTTTATCATTTAGTTTTTGATGGTTTTCTAAAAATTTATCCTTTCCAAACCTTACCAGAATTAATGGATGTTTTTCCTCATTTTACTTTAAAAGAAGAAATTAAAATCAATGAAGTTCTTATCAAGCAACATTTCACTCAACCACCTCCTCGTTATAATGATGCTACTTTAGTCAAAACTTTAGAGGCATATGGCATTGGTCGGCCTTCTACTTATGCCCCAATTATTTCTGTTCTTCAAGAAAGAGGTTATATTTTAAGAGACGAGAATAAGGCTTTAGCCCCAACAGAAATTGGTTTTCTTGTTAATGATATCCTGGTCAAACATTTTGAAACCATTGTTGATTATCAATTTACTTCCCAAATAGAAGAAAAATTAGACGAAATTGCCCAAGGTAAATTAATCTGGCAGAAAGCCATTGAAGATTTCTATCTTCCCTTCAAAAAGAATCTGATAAATAAATATGATGAGGTCTCAAAAGAAGAGGTTTCACCGATTACGCAACTTGATGAAAAATGTCCTTTATGCGGCAAACCGTTAATTACTCGCTGGGGTAAATATGGTAAATTTATCAGCTGTTCTGATTGGCCAAAATGTAAATATACCAGATCTCTTAATAATAACGAGAAATTAAATATTAAATGTCCGAAATGCCACGAAGGCGAAGTAGTCCTCAAAAGAAATAAAAGAGGAAGAATGTTTTATGCTTGTTCCCGTTGGCCAGATTGTGACTTTGCTTCTTCTTTAAAACCTACTGGAGAAAATTGTCCAAAATGCAGCAGTTTTCTCGTCGAAACCAAAGTTAAAATCAAATGCTCCAACAAAAAATGCGATTATGAAACCCCTAAAAGTTCAGATAATTGATAACCTCAAAGATATTATCTCAGATAAAGAAAAAGACTTGTTGGAAAAAGCTTTTCTTTTTATTGAAAAAGCCCACAAAAAGCAAATAAGAAAAACTGGCGAACCATTTATTAACCATCCTTTAAGGGTGGCTTTAATTTTAAGCCAAATGAAATTAGGTGTTGATGCTGTTATTGCCGGATTGCTTCATGATATTGTTGAAGATACGGAATTTTCTCTCCAAACAATAAAATCAGAATTTAACGAGGAAGTGACTTTTTTGGTGCAAGCCCTAACAAAAATCAACAAGATTAAATATCTTCAGGGGCAAGAAAAGGAAGAAACAGATACTGAAAAAGATAATTTTCGCAATATGATTTTGGCCATGGCTAAGGATTTAAGAGTGGTTTTAATTAAACTAGCTGACCGTTTAGATAATATGAAAAGCCTCTGGGTGTTTGATTTAGAAAAACAAAAAAGAAAAGCTTCAGAAAGTTTAGAAATCTTTGCTCCCTTGGCTTATAGATTAGGTTTAACAGATATTGGCGCTCAATTAGAGGATTTGGCTTTCCCTTATGTTTATCCTGAGGAATATAAATTAACCAGAAAAATTGTCGGTAGGAAAAGAGAAGAATTGGAAAAATACCTCAAAACAATTGTCCCTTTAGTAGAAGATCAATTAAAAAAGAATAATCTTTTGCCCCTAAAAATCAAATATCGGGCTAAACATCTTTATAGCATCTGGAGAAAATTACAAAAAGAAGATATGGATATTAAAAGAGTTTACGACTTAGTGGCCATGAGAATTATTATGCCAAAAATCGAGGATTGCTATGCCGCTTTGGGTATTCTTCATCAAATATGGAAACCAGTGCCAGGCAGATTTAAAGATTACATTGCTTTGCCAAAACCTAATGGCTATCAAAGTCTGCATACCACAGTTTTTGCTGAAAATGGGAGAATGGTCGAAATCCAGATTAGAACCAAAGAAATGGATGAAGAAGCAGAATGGGGTATTGCTGCTCATTGGGTCTACGGAGCTAATAAAGAAACAAAAGGCTACAAAAAGAAAAAAACTTTTATTCCACCAAAGAATTTTTATTGGATAAAGCAATTACAAGATTGGCAGAAAAAATTCTATAGTTCACAGCAATTTTTAGAATCATTAAAAGTAGATTTTTTCAAAGACAGAATTTTTGTCCTGACCCCCAAAGGAGATATTATTGATTTGCCAGAGGGAGCTACACCTATTGATTTTGCTTATCAAGTGCATACAGAAATCGGCAACCAGGCTGCTGGCGCCAAAGCGAATGGAAAATTAGTTCCTCTTAATTATCAATTAAAATCTGGGGAGGTGGTAGAAATTCTTACTCAAAAAGGAAAATTACCCTCTTCTTCTTGGTTAGAGTTTGTCAAAATGTCAGAAACGAAAAAGAAAATTGAAGAAATTTTAAGAAGGAAAAAGCTTCTTTAAAATCGTATCAAAATCCTTTTCAGTAAAGAATTTGATTTCAATCGCTCCCCTTTCCCCTTTTTTCTTAATGAAAACTGGCATTTGAAAATACTCTTCCAATTTTTCCTTCCATTCTAAATCCTGGGGATCAACAGAAAGATTTTGTCTTCTTTTTTGAGAAAAATTATTTGTTTTCCCATCTAAGGTCAGATACCTTTGAGCTAAATCCATGGCCTCTCTGCCAGAGAGATTTTTTGAGATGATTTCCTTAAAAAATAGTTTTCTTTTCTCTGGATTATTCAAAAGTAAAATGGCCCGAGCATGACCTTCATTAATTAATCCTTCTTCTATGGCTTTTTGGATCTCCAGAGGAAGTTGCAAAAGACGCAAGGTATTGGCAATCACTTCCCTGCTTTTTCCTATTCGGCTGGCTAATTCCTGCTGAGTCAAACCAAATTCATTAATTAAACGCTCAAAAGCCTTAGCTTTACTGATGACTCCTAAATCTTCTCTTTGAATATTTTCAATCAAAGCCATTTCTAACTTTTTTTGTTCTTCTAAGGGTCTTCGGATAATCACCGGCACAGTTATTAAACCAATCATTTTAGCTGCCATTAATCGCCTTTCTCCAGCAATTAATTGGTATTCAACTTCAGTGCCTTTTTCTGTCTCTTTCTCTACTCTCGTAGCAATTAAAGGTTGTAAAATTCCAAACTCCCTAATGGAATTAGCTAATTCCCTTAAAGAATCTTCGGTAAAAAGATGCCTCGGTTGATAGGGATTAGGTTTAATTTTTTCGGTTTCAATTTGAAATATTTTTTCTTCAACAAGTTTTGGCTTTTCCTGAGGAAAAGTTTCTTGAAAGAATTGTCTTTTTGTTTGCTCTGGGGTTATTTCCGCTTTAAAATCTGCTTTAAAATCTTCTCTTAAATTTTCTAAGGGTTTTGGATTCATTAAATCGGAAGGAAAATGAGACACACTCTCATTGACCTTATGATTAATTCTTTCTTCTAATTGAGAGGAATTTTGTTTTTTAGGAGGAATTAAGGCATTTAATCCTTGACCTAAAGTTTGATTATCCATAGTTATAAATTATGGGTTTCTAATTTTCTCATTACTTCTTCTGCTAATTGCCTATAAGCTCTTGCTCCTTCAGAATGAGGATTATATTGCAAAATGGATTGACCAAAACTTGGTGCTTCAGCTAAAGAAATATTTCTCGGGATAATAACATTAAAAACATGACCCGGAAAGTGACGCAGAATATTTTTAGCCACTGATCTGTCTAATCTATTTCGTTTATCATATAAAGTTAAAACTGCGCCTAAGATTTTTAAATCTTTGCCCAAATTCCTCCTAATCAAATCAATGGTATTAATCAATTGCGAGAGGCCGTCCAAGGCAAAAAATTCAGTTTGAATAGGAATTAAAACATAATCAGCTGCTACTAAACCATTAACTGTTAAAAGCCCTAAAGATGGCGGTAAATCTATCAAAATATAGCGATATTGGCTCTGGACATAATTAAGTAATTGCTTTAAACGAGATTCTTTATCCTCAAAAGAATTTAATTCTACCTGCGCTCCGATTAATTCCGGAGAAGCTGGTAAAATATCCAAACCAAATAAAGGCGTCTGTTGGATAGTCTCTTCCAAAGAAAAACCAAAAATTAGATTATGATAAATATTTTTCGTTAACTTGGCGTAATTAATACCTAAACCAGAAGTAGCATTAGCTTGAGGATCGAAATCAACGATTAAAGTTTTTCTGCCAAAAGCTGCTAAATAACTTCCCACACTAATAGTAGTGGTAGTTTTCCCCACTCCGCCCTTTTGATTACAAATCGCAATAATTTCTGCCATTAATATTATTATACTACAAATGTCTATGAATTTCTATTCGTTTTTCACGTCTTTGACTTTTTTCTATTCTTATCTTAATATATTTTAAAGCCTAGGTGGCGGAATTGGTATACGCGTAGCACTCAAAATGCTATGACCTTCGGGTCTTGTGGGTTCGAGTCCCACCCTGGGCACCATTCGCTCACCCTTTTGATTTGAAAAGCGAGTCTTAACTGACGCGAATGATTCAAGGGAGGGTCTAAATAAAGGGTTCATCTATGAACCCCATTAAGAAAGAGAGGGGTGTAAAAGGCCCCTCCCCTGCTAAATGAGCGACAGTTTAAGACGAGCTTGTTTAATAAAAAACGGCTTAAAGCCGTTTTTTCTTTTTCATAAACGAATAATCAAAATCCAAAGGCAAAGGCACTTTACAAATTCCTTCTGGTTTATCATAAACATAAGTTGGATAAGCTAAACCGCTTATTCGCTTTCTTAAGGCTGTCATGATCTTCATTTCTTTTTTAAAATCAACAGTAAAATGCTTAGTTCCTCGTGGTTCATCATTGTGAAGAATATAATAAGGCCTGATACCTAGAGTTACTAATTCTTCAAACAGTTTTTCTAAAATACTTACTTGATCATTAATCCCTTTAAGAAAAACCGATTGTGATAATAAAATTACTCCAGTAGAGCGCAGTTTTTTAATCGCTTTTTTAGTTTCTTGAGTTAATTCATCAGGATGCTCAAAATGAAGTAATAAATAAAGTGGTTGTCTTTTGACTAATCTTAAAATCCTTAAAATATTACTGTTGATTTGCTGAGGATCACTGACCATTAAGCGCGTACCAATTCTAATCACTTCAATTTGTTTTAAGTGATTAATTTTTTTAAGAAACTGCTCTAAAACTTTTGGCTGAGTCAAAGGATCGCCCCCTGAAATCATCACTTCTTTTATTTTGGAGTGTTTTTTAATATAAGAAACAATTTTTTCTAAATCACTATTATTAAAAACGCCTTTCTCTATATCCGAAACTATTCTTCTCCGAAAACAAAAGCGACAATAAGCAGCGCAGTTTAAAGTTAATAAAATCAACGCTCGGTTAGGATAACGCTGAATTAATCCCTTTATCGGACTATGTTTTTCTTCCCTGAGAGGATCTAAAGTTTTCCCTTGATTTTTTAATTCTTTTTTTGAAGGATAAAATTGTTTTCTCACTGCTTTAGATTTTCTCGCCAATCTTTCCAAATGTTCAGTAATTTTAAATTCTAAATTCATAAGATTAGATTTTAGCACAAAAACACAAAACATAAAACATGAAACAATGTAAACTTAAAACTGCGCTTTCTGGCGCAGTTTTAAGAAGAAATAATCTTCTAAATTTATCTAATCATTCCTCTCAGAAATGGAAGTAAATTAGGAATGATCTCTCTCCACCAAGGAAGAGTAATAGTTTTAACCTCGATAGATTCAGTGTCAGTAGTGGCTCCAGTTTCAGCTGATTCGCCATTGCAAGTAATCTCGTATTCAAAAGTACCTTTATCTATAGGGGTCACTTGAGTGTCATGAGAAACATTAAGAGGTGATTTAGGATTAGTAGAGATAATTTCTAAGGGGTCACCTGTCCAATAACCACCTTTTTCAGTAATAATCCTAGTATCATCGGAAATTTTCAAATATGTTTCTGCGCTACATTCATCACAATTCTCAGGCTCCCAGGTTAAAGTTAATGATTTACCTAAAACTATTAACTTAGGGCTAGCATCAATAGAAACGGTGCAAACTGGTGGTGGAAGCAAACAATCAGAAGTAGTGCTACATACCTGTAAAGAGTTATCTACTTTATAAAGTGAATCGCAGGTATCCGCTGAAGTACAGTGATAGTTACAGTCAGATTCACACTGAGCTTTAGTATAAGTTCCGGTATCAGATTCTTTACAACCCTTTATAGAATCGCAATCATATTTTCCACCTTCAACAACATTTACTTGAGCCGTTGCTGTTTGTGGATTCCTATCTTTATCATAACAAGTTAAAGAAAAATCATAAGTTTTTATATCATTCAAAGTTAATATATCAGATCCAGAACCTTGACCGGAATCATCTAAATTAATCACTGGTTTCCAAGCATCATCAGTAGAAGTTGCAACACAAGGCGTAGAGGTAGAAGCATTTAAAATATTATATTCTATCGTAGAAGTCGCGCCTTTGGTAATAGCAGCAGGATTAGCTGATAAGGATACTTGTAATTCATTGGATTTAAAAACATAAATAGTAACAGCAGTCCCAATTATATTTGTAGTTGTATGCGAAGACATTGTCTCCCAACTAATTTTAGCAATAACATTTCCGTTGGGATCCTTTTGAATCGCACTCCAATCAACCGTAGTTTCTTTACCATCTATCTTAGTTGATATTATCTGACCATTTGCTCCATATGTACCTTCTAATGTTGCTATCTTAGTATCATTTACTATATATCCATTACTATCGTAATAGTAAGTATAAAGATCCCATGTAAAACCATTTGCCGTATATTTAGCATTACCAGCTGGTATTCCTGTATGTGGTGTTTCTACTAAAACATTTTGGTCAACAGAAGCCTCTACTAAAAACGTAGTATCTTCAGTTAGAGAAACTTCTATATAAGGTGGTACTAAAGTAGTGTAATATTCATATGACCCCAAGCCTTCAGCAAGTAATTCTGTAAATGATTTAGAATTACGACAACTATAATCAAATTTTTTAGAATGACCCTTCCATGATAATGCTACAATTCTGGATCCATCTTCAGATAAAGGATACTCATTATCTGTGTCATAAGCTTCACAAACTGATAATTCATTAAGTTTATTAAAGGTTAAACCAATTAAATCAGTAGCCGGTTTTATTTTATAATATGCATATTCTACCGTACCACCTTTCCAATAATTTCCCGTAATATAAATAGTTTCTTGATATTTGCCACCTTTAATATCTAAAATCGGTACAGGTACACTACTCTGGAAACCGTAGTCAGCATTCAACAAACTTGGCGACAAAAGAATAAAAATACTAGAAGTGCCATTATAAGGAATGTGGGTAGGAGCAGCATATATTGCTATCGTCTCTGCAGGAGGTAGACCGCTCATAAAGTTTTTCTCTGCCCGAATACATTTATCACTATTAAAATTACAGTTTGCGAAAGTCTTGGTGCAATTGGATAGCGAAACATCAGCACATTCTGTACCTCCTTCACGACAATCATCAATAGAAGAACACTGTTGCCCCGGATAAAAGGTAGATCTCTTAGTTCCTATGCGATGCACTGAACATCCAAAAGAATAATTTTGAGAGCAATTATTACTAAAATTATATTCCCTATTAAAATTGTCCTCGCAAGAAAAATTGCAAATCGGTGTCACGCAATCATCTAAAAAATATCCCTCTTTTGAACAAATCAAAGAAAAAGGCGTATAACCATTGACTTTAACAGTAATTGTGCCTGATACTGGTTTTTCACCACTCCAGCCAGAAGTTAAAACACTATTATTATTTGAAGGATAGGTGCAAGCAGGATCATCAAAGGTATAAGCCCGACATTGATTTACGTGATTTCCTTCCCAAGCAAGATTTACATCCATTGGTAACGTATGTATCTCGGAAAAATAAAAAGGCGGTTCAATATCTAATTTGAGAGAGGCTACTTTTACTTCAATTACATTAGATTTATAACTACCTAATAATTTGCCTTCGGTTGCAAAATCCCACCAATAATCTTTGTATTGCCATACTTGACATTCCATTTGATATTTTGTATCTACTGTTGGTTTTATTCTATCATAAGGACCACTACAACTTTTAAATCCTCCTACTTCATGTTTGCCATCCGCTTCCCAGGAACTATAACAAAGAGTGCCTTTAGCTTGTTCCAAATAAAAACTAATAATAGTGGAAGTGCTATTATCAGGATTTACTTTATTAAGAGTACAGGGCATATAAATATTATCCCAAGAGAAAAAATTCGGTACTTCGTAACTAAAGATGACTGCCTCACCTTGATTAATAAATGTAGAATCTGTCTCAATTCTTACAGTACCGCTAGGTATTGGTCTTGTAGTTGTAGTTGTAGTTAGGTTCCACCACCACTCCCAAGCTTTTGTTGTCTTAATGTTATGGAAACCTAATAAAATTAAAACAAAAGACAAAAACAAAATATATTTTTTGGCATTAGATAATTTTGAGTTTATCTTATTCATATATTTAATAGATTACAAATTTATTGATTGATATTATAAGAAAGAATAAATAATAATTGGGCATCTTTAGTATTGAAATAATTTTTGGATTTAGAATTAATAAGATCATCAGGAGCTGACCAAATTTTGATTAATAATTTAGATTCTCCTATGGGAGAAGGCACATAACCTGTAAAATTTATGGTTTTATTAGTCTCGGGTGTTAAAGCTAGTAAACATTTATAGCCATCAGCAAATGAAATTAAGTCAGCAGTTGATAAAAATTGTTGTTCTTCTAACGAAGGTTGAATATTAAAACATAAATTAAATTTGTTTCCTAATTTATTAGTAATATCCCCATATAAATCTTGATTTTGGAAAAGTGCCTGAGGATTAATTTTAACAATAATTAAATCACCGGCATTAAAATCATTACTAGAAACAGCCTTTTTGAGGGGAGAATAACGACAAGTATTAACAAATAAACTATTAAAAGTAAAACACTCGTCATTTAGAATCTTAAGTTTTTCCTGATAAGGCGACAAAAGAGGTGATGGTTTTTGTTTTAAATATCTCTGTATTACCCAAATAAAAAATACTATTAATAATATTAGGGCTATTAAAACAATGATTTTATTTCTTTTTTGGTTCATAATTTTAAACTAAGTTATAGGTTATAAGTTACCTGTTGTAAGTTATATTTATTATACCACTTTTTTCTTGTCAAGTAATCAATATTTCGCCGTAATGGCTAAAACTTCTTCCAAAGATATTATGCCTTCTAAGACCTTGATGATTCCATCTTGGCGCAAAGTAATCATGCCCTGGCGCTTGGCTTCGGCCATTAATCTTTCTTGAGAAGGTTGGGTAAGAATAATTTGCTCTAATTCAGGAGTCATTCTCATCATCTCAAAAATACCAAAACGGCCTAAATAACCTTTGTTATTACAAGCAGGACAGCCTTTGGATTTATAAATATAATAAGGGGGTTTATAAGGAAGATTATCTTTAATATCTTTAGGTAAAGTAGAAAGATTATCTTCGATTATTTTTTGTTCAGCTGGATTAGCTAAAACTCTTTCTTTGCAATCAGGGCATAAACGTCTGGCTAAACGCTGGGCCAGCATTAAATTTAAAGAGGAAGGAATTAAAAATCTTTCCACGCCTAAATCTATTAAACGAGGAATAACTCCTACGGCATTATTAGTATGTAAAGTTGATAAAACTAGATGGCCGGTTAAAGCAGAATGTACTGCCAATTCTGCGGTTTCATTATCCCGAATTTCTCCCACCATAATAATATCCGGGTCTTGCCGCACCATCTGGCGTAGACCCCGGGCAAAAGTATAGCCAATTTCTGGTAGAACTTGGGACTGATTAACTCCTTCAATAGTATATTCTACTGGGTCTTCTAAACTGATAATATTGACTTTATCCTGGTTTAAAACTTGCAAAATCGCGTAAAGAGTAGTGGTTTTACCAGAACCAGTAGGCCCGGTTAAGAGAATCATCCCAAAAGGTTTTTGCATTTCTTCTTCTAAAATTGATAAATTCTTGCCTTCTAAACCTAATTCATGAACGGTTTTTAAACCCACAGTCGGATCTAAAATTCTAATGGCCACTTTTTCACCTAAAGCTGTGGGAAAAGTGGAAATTCGAAAATCAATTTCTTTGTCATCAATCACAGAAAAGAATCGTCCATCCTGGGGCATCCGAGTTTCATCAATTTTCAAATTAGCCATTATTTTAATCCGGCTGATAATCGGTTGGTTAATGGCTGAAGGTAAATATAAAGTAGTGGCTAGATTGCCATCAATGCGAAAACGTACTCTTAGTTTATTTCTTTCTGGCTCAATATGAATATCTGAAGCCCGAGAACGAACCCCTTGTTTTAAAATTGAAGCAAACAAACGAATAATTGGCGCTTCTTCTGCCACTACGCCTTGAGTTGATTCGATATCTATGATTTGAAATGTCGGTTTAATTTTTGGAGCGCTAAATCGCTTTTGAAAATCTTCCACTAACTTATTGAATTCTTGGGTAAAAGTTTGATACTGTTTTAAAAGAATCTTTAAATCAGAAAGGGTGATGATAAAAACTCTAATAGTGGAATCTAAGCGACTAGCAATAAATTTTACTGTTTCCTGAGCTTTTAAGTCATCTGGATAAACCATGCCAATATCTAAATTATTGCCATCTTTATTAAAGGCAATAAAATTATAATGGCGAGCAGTATCCTCTGGCACTAAATTTAAAATAGTTTGAGAAACAATTTCGTTTTTGGTAAAAAACTTAGTTGGCAATTTAAACAGTTCGCTCTTGATTTGAGCGGTTGTTTTTTCATCAACTAAATTTTTATCTAAAAGAATTTCTTCGGCTCTTTTATTAGTGGTCTTCACTTCTAATAAAACTTGCCGTGCTTGATCTTCTTTAATCAAACCTTTTTGAATCAAGGTGGAAAGGAATAGTTCTTCTTGAATCATTTTACTTTAGAATGGTTGGAAGGGGTTCTGACGACCCAAGGTTGAAGAGGCTAAGGGCCAAGTAATATGAGGAGCTAAAGTTTGAAAAATTTGATTGCTCAAAATGCTATCAATATTAAGATTAGCTTTAATTAGCTGCTGGGAAGCAGATGAAGGAAGAACATCTTCTATTTTTGGTTTTTGTAAAATTTCCTCTGGCCTTAAAAAGTTTTTCACAAACCAAACGCCAATAGCCAAAACAACCGCAATGATAATTATCCAAATGAGAGGATTGCCTTTTTTTTCTTGTTGAACTTCAATGGCCATAAATTAAATTTGGTAATAGGTTAATAAATCCAAACTAAATTGCAAAATAGAAGAAGACTTGGTCTTAGTTTTCTTTCCCAAAGAACTAGGCGAAGAAACCACTTTAATATTAATTTTATTTAGATTAGTAAGCCGCAATTCTTTTTCTATCTCCCCTAGCCAAACTTTAAAAGTATCATAGCTCGCATTAAAATCAGTTTTAATTCCCAAAAGATTAAGTTTTTCATAATTATCTTTTGTTTGGGTATTAAAATTAAGACTATTTAAGGGAAGGCCTGTTGTTTTAGAAATAGCATCTAAAGTAGCTAAAACCTGAGCGGTTTGAGGCTCATTGGGTAAAGCCTGATTAATCATCTCTATCTTATCTCCTAAATTCTGATAATTTTGAATGAGAAGATTAAATTTAGCCTGATAATCTTTAAGCATTGTGATTTTTTCCTGGGTCTCATTAATTTTATTCACTAAATCTTTCCTTTGCTCCATCTCCGGCCTGATAAAATTAATAAAAACATAAACAGAAACAGCGATTAAAATCGTAATAGTTAAAATAGAAAGATTTTGTTTTGTAGTTTCCGTCATATTTAAGGATTAACTTGAGTTGGAAGCTGATATTTTAAAACTTGGGGCTGAAGCAAAAGTTCTAAGTGAAACTGTACTGTGTTATCAGTGTTCGCTTTCATATCTCTTAAAATTACCATTTTAATATCTTTTGAATCATTAACAAAACCATTGACTGCCTCGCTTAAAATTTGTTGATTCTTAGCAACCCCTTCCAAAACTAAAGAATTCTTCTCCAAAGAATAATCTAAAGAGGTGTAATAAACTTGAGGATGAGTGATTTGTTCCAAAAGAGTCAAAACATTGGAAAAGTAAACATGATTACTCAGTAACTTTTCTAAATTGATTAATTTCTCTTCAAAAAGGGCTATTTCTTGTTCCTGACTTAGAGGAAAAGTTTTTCTCAGGGTTTGAAATTCTGTTTCTAATTGTTGGAGTTTATTTTCTTGAATCTTATTCCAATAATTTAAGCCAAAAGCTGTCCCTAGAGTTAAAAGACAAATAATTAAAACAAAGGTTAAAAGACCCTTTGGCCAAGCAGGAGGTAATTTGGCAGTCTTTAAAGAATCGTAATCAAATTGATTCATTATCTTATGATATCTTTATTATATAAAATTTTTTGCTGTCAAGCAAGGGAATCTAAAGATTTCTAAAGGCAACAGCGCAGGCAGCAGTGAGATTAGTGCCAATTTCTCTGATAATGGGAGCGAGGTTAGGATGATAAGAAATAATCCCCCAACTAAAAGGATCGCCTTTAACTACCGGCATAAATAACGCCTGAGAATAATATTTATCTAAACCATTTAAATTAGCACCCCCGCCAGTTAAAATGATTTTTTCTACTTTTCGTTTGGATTGAAGATAATAATTATTAATGGATTTTTCTATTTCTCTTTTGATCACATCTAAAAGCGGAGTTAAAAGTTTCAAAAGAGCTATTTCCCCTTGATACTGAATATCCAAACCAGAAGTTTTTTTGACTTCCTCAGCTCTTAGAGGACTAATTCCTAAACCGCTAGCAATAACTTGGGTTAAATCACCACCAGCAGTATCAATATTATGAGTTTGCCGAAGACTGCCTCTGTCAATGACGCTGATAGAAGTTGTTCTTCCACCAATATCCACTACTATAGCCGGGCTTTTTTCTTTTATGCCAAATAATCGAGCTATAGCCACTGTTTCTAATTCTAATCCCTTAAGATTAAGTTTCGCTAATTCTGCTGTTTTAACATATCTCTGAACAATCTCTGTTGGCACAGCCATTAAAAGCACCTGCATTCTATCATTTTTTTGCTCAATGATTTGCCAATCTAAAGTCATTTCTTCTAAAGACATGGGGATATATTGCGGAGCTTGATAACGGATAGCTTTGGCTAATTCTTTTTCTTTCATTTCTGGAAAGTCTATCAAAGAAACAAAACCAGAAAAACCTGGCAAAGTCATATAAGACGTAACAGCATCAAGCTTAGCAGTTCGAAGTAACTGTTTTAATAATAAAGCAGTACTTTCTTCTAAAAGTTTAAAAGTTGAGGTCTGAATGGCATCATTAATTCTTTCCAGATGCCCGTATTTTTCTAAAATTCCATAATTCGATAATTCCACCCTACCTTCTTTTCTTTTCAGCTCGACTATCTTTAAAGAAGTTGTGCCAATATCTATTCCCAAAAATAAATTTTGCTTAAAAATCCCCATAGCTATATAATATACAGTATACAGTATTCTGTATTTAGTATTCAAGATGCCCCACCGCTTTTTTATTTCTTTATACCGTTTTCTTTTAGATCTTCTTTTCCCTTGGCAGTGCGTTTATTGCCATCAAGAAGTAGAATCTGATTATCCTCTTTGTCAGGACTGTTTTCAACAAATACCAATTTTTGATGATTTTCTTTGTCCAATTTGCCAAAAAAGATTCAGTAGTATTAATCAAAAACATCATTCTTGCCAAGGAAAAACTCACTTAACTGCTTTGGGTGTGGTTTCTCTATATGAGAATCCTATTTTAAAAGAAACTATTCATTATTTTAAATATAAGCAAATAAAAAGTTTGGCTGAACCATTATCTTTATTACTGATTCAATTTTTAGAAAACAGTTTTTATTTTTCTCAACTCTCTAAAAACAATTTATTAATTATCCCTTTACCTCTCCATTTGAGAAAGGAGAAACAACGAGGATTTAACCAATCCGAATTAATTGCCAAAAAAGTAGCTGATTATTTTCATTGTCCTATTCGCTCAGATATCCTTTTGAGAGTTATAAATAATCCAGCTCAAGTAGCTATGAAAAATGCCAATGATAGAAAACTTAATATTCAAGGGGTTTTCCAAGTGAAAAATAAAGAAAAAATACAAAATAAATGGGTTATTTTAATTGATGATATTTATACTACTGGTGCCACCATGGAAGAAGCCGCCAAAGTTTTAAAATTAAATGGCGCCAAAAAAGTGATTGGTTTAGTATTAGCTAAAGGGTAGGCGGAGCCCCTCACTTGAAAAAGATCGGCTCTCGCCGAGTACTTATTCAAAAAACATTATTTAAAAAGATTAAAATTCTTCAAAAAGATAATTTTTTATATTTATAAAATAAATTATCTTTTTCAAGTGAGGGGCGGAGGGTAGAGGATTCGAACCTCTAAGCCCTTGCGGGCACCGCTTTTCGAGAGCGGCGCAATGCCATTCTGCCAACCCTCCTGAGAGTGCCCCCACTCCGAATCGGACGGAGATCTAGGGCTTAGGAGTCCCTTGTTCTATCCGTTGAACTATGAGGGCAAAATTTGAATTCTGTATCCTGGATGAATTTTATCATTTATTTCCTTGAAAGAAAAGAAAAATAATGATACTATTAAAAAATTATGGGCCCGTAGCTTAGCTGGTAGAGCGCTACTATGGCATAGTAGAGGTCAGGGGTTCGAGTCCCCT
>Ga0315294_10001930_pt1 | contig 22722 bp, 36 predicted proteins | sample YL17G13_40_MG_FD_203626 | JGI IMG/M metagenome (GOLD analysis project Ga0315294, IMG submission 203626) | Sediment microbial communities from Yellowstone Lake, YNP, Wyoming, USA - YL17G13_40 | ecosystem: Environmental > Aquatic > Freshwater > Lake > Sediment | place: USA: Wyoming | collected...
ATTATTAGTACCATTAAAATTTAAATTATAATTAGATCCAGATATTGTAGTATTACTGCTTAATGTACCACCTAAACCTATATTAGTAGTACCATTTAAGCCATTGACCCCAGTAGACCCGCTATTATTATTCACATTTGCAGCTGTTACCAATGCGCCTTCATCTTCAAGTAGATAATACTTTTTATTTTTAAACTCTAGGTACGAATTAACACCGCCGACAACTGGGTTAGCAACTGGCCATATTGAAATACCTTGTACAGGGAAACTAAATGTTACTCCGCTTGGAATTTGTGGCTCTTGATTTATTTCCAAAACCGTTGTAGATATTTGTGTTGTTCCGCCTGCATTTGCTGATGATACTAATGCGGTTATTGTTTCGGAAACCAAAAACGTTTGCTCTTGTAATTGATTGCTTGTATTTGGATAATAAACAATGGCTGAATTAACCGCTGGTATCAAATCCGTTTGAAACTCGCGCATATATACATTGCTAGTTAGGAAAGCAATTTGTATTGAATTATTTAATGGACTGCCATCAATTTGATAAACCGTTGCTTGTATTTGATTTGCCATTATTGACCTTGGTTTTTAATTTGCATTGAATATTGTTCAACTACGTTTAATTGTAAATTTACACCAATTATTGCTAATGCGCGAACTATTATTTCAAGAATAGAAGCATCGTCCCAAACCGGCTGGAATAGTGCGCTTCCAGATGCACTATATTCCGGTATTCCGGTAGTTGGATTTAAAGTATATGCCCATTTCATTTCTGGAGGATTACCAACATAGCTTAATTTAGCTGCTCCTATATCTTCTGGGAAAAAATGAAATCCGGTATCTTCTAGTATATATATAGGATTAGTTTCTACAGGGTCTATTTGCGATTTATAAAAAGAATAAAGCGAATCTTGCTGTACGCATCTTATTCTTTCGTACCCTTCTTCTGTAAACATTGCGTCTGTTTGTAGATAGTCATCAGGGTAAGGACAAAACCCAAAAGCATCAACCGTCAAAGTATCCCAATATATTATTGGAGCTAATCTAGTTCTTACTATTGTGTTCTGTCCGAATTCAACCCTAGCGACCGCCCGACCGGGCGTATATTGCTGAAATGAACCAAGTAGATACGATACATAACTCTTTTGAGCTTGATTCATAGTAAGGTTAAAATCATCCGGGCTAACGTAGCCTTGAGATAAATTTTTAGCTGTACTATATAAAACTATATTGTAAATTTCATTTATATCCAATTACTACCTCCTTTTTATATTTAAAAACAAATCCATTGCAGGTTTTTGTTCTTTTTTTCAAATTATTATTAATTGAAGTTTTTAAGCAATTTAAACTTTTTGCGGCATCTGTTATTGAATTATATTCTTTTAAAAAAATGCCATTTAAATTATACTGTAAGATAGTTATTTTTTTTTCTGATTCTTGACCTTTGTGTGATTCTGATAGTTTTTTTCTATGATCTTCTGATAATTTTTTACCAATTTTGCTTTTTCTAATAGCATCAATTACATTTTGAGACCTTTTCTTTCCAGCCCAATATCTAGCGCTATTTGCTTTTAATGATGCTATATGATTTTCTGACAACTTTACTCCTGTGTGTGTTTTTGATATTTTGTCTTTTGTTTCTTGAGAAACAATTCGCCCCATCATAGATTTAGATATTTTTTTATGTATACGCTTTTTTATTTTTATTGGAATTGCAAACATAAAATTACCAGACTTTCCGCCCAATGCGGTGTTGTAATTATTTTTATCTAAAACCCATTTTTCATTTACTAAATACCTTTCTTCTTTTAATGCGTCTTCATAATTATCAAAAAAACAAAGGATATGCTTCTTAAATGAAGCATATCCGTATTTTTTTACTGCTCGGTGAAATAAATAGTGCATTGTTGCATTGCTATCTCTATAAATACCACAACCTATATATCCATCGTTTATTTTTTTAGTAGAATGAACTCCTATATAACTTTTGCCGCTTGTTTCGCAAATGGTTTGATAAGTATATATATAAGGGTTTATTATCACTTTATCGTTTCTTTTAATTGTTTTTGGAATGTTCTTCCCTCTTCGCTATTAGTTAGTGCAAGCTCGGTTAAATAATCCAATGGTTGTCTTTGCGATGGGATAACTCCTATCAACCCACCTCCACTAGACCAAAACGCTCTACCCGGCTGGCTTCCTACATCTATCTTAGCTGAAAGGATTCCCTTTTTAACTAAATAATTAATTTCAACTTCTTTTGATTTGTTGCTAATTAAATCTTTAAAGTTAAACGGATTCCTTTTTGCATACAACATTAGTTCTTTTCTCAAAGAATCTATTGTTTTTAATTCGCCAAGTTCGTCCGCTACCGAAATCTTTAAAAAGCTTATATACTTTCTTAAAGTAACCTCGTCCAATTCTCTAGCAATAATTGCCATGTCAATTTCAAGGCTTTCTTTTTCCAACGCTTCTTTTGCCTGCTTAGTTGGATCGTATTCAAAAAACTCAAACTTGCTCCCGCTTTTACGGTTAGGATTACCAATGTTGTGTCTGCAAATTCTAGCAAACTCTAAAGACGTTGTATCCCAATCTGGTATTCTTAAACACTTTGCGCCTCTAGGGAAAGATAAGCTTTTTGCATTTTGTCTAACATAATCCTGATCTACATCTTTTTGGTCTTTAATCCAAATAGAGTTTACTCCAGACAATAATCTTATTCTCTCTTCCTTTCCTGTTGCAGGGTTTACAACATCGTCAATATTGGGAATATAAACTCCGCCTTTTTTATTGGTATCTACCAATTTAAAAATGTGGTATTTCGTTTCCGTAGTTGGCGGATTATCAACCACCGCCATTCTTGTAACTTCTTCTAGGTTTGAAAAACCTAAATCTTGTACTTGCGATTCTCCTTGCATTGAAGTTTCTACATCTTTTAATTTTGCCATTTTTTTTATTTTTTTACTTTTAAGGCTTTAGCCCCCTACATACATAGGGTATATTTTTAAAATAACCCCGAAGCATTTTGCTCCGGGGTTTTATTTTTTTTCTAGTTATTAGCTAGCTTGAACGATGATGAATTGATTTGCAGCACACACACGAGTTCCGCGATATGTGATTGTCTCAATGTTATCAGTCATTGTTCCAGTAGTTGGGTTCATAGAACCACCACCCCACTGCCATACTCTGATTCCGTTACCAGTAGTTCCGCCTTTTGGAGGAGCTTGATACATAACAGTAATGTTTTTGTATGCTTTAGTAACATCCTTCGCATCGCGAGTTTCGCCTTGAGGACAGATCATTCCAAAATTACGGAAGAAATCAGATACAGGAGTGATACCAGTGGTCATTTCTGTATTGAATTGCTTGTACTTCTTAACTTTGAACATATAGCCATCAATTCTCAAAGATTGAACTCCGTAGTTGATTGCTGCTTCTTCTGATTTTTCGTTTTGACCCCAAACGTATGCACCTGCTGGATACTCTTTGAACAAACCATCAGAGAAGTTTTGTCTTTGATAAATATCTTGCAACCACATGTTTTCATTTGCGCAACCGTTTACGTCCATGATACGAGTGATTTCGTGCATTTTAGCAATGTCCAAAGTACCCGGAGTGTAACCGATTGTTTCTCCATCTTGAAGAACTTTAGGAATAATACCTTGAGACCCTACAGATGTAGTAACGCCTAAGCCAGAGTTGTTTTGAATGTTACCACGCATTAACTTAAACTCTACGTTGTTGATAAAGCGTTGGTTAGATTTCACTAGGCCTTTGTAAGTGAAATAGCTAGTTCCAGCTTGAGCGCCACCAGCCATATCCATTCCAGAAACACCTGAACTGTAGAACACCTCGGTCATTTCAGCTAAATCTGTTGCTGACCAAGATTCTCTCATTTCAGTAATGTTGTTGTTATACACTTGATCCAAGTGAATAAGCGGATTGATGCTTGTTGAAGCTTCTCCAGCATCCATAGCGCCACCTAACAAAAGAACATCAGTAGTCAATAAAGTGGTAGACCCTAATGAATTTAAAGCTTGTGTGCTAATTTTTGGACGGATTTGGAATGTAAACGCACTTGCTGTTGTACCAGTAATAGCAATAATTACACCCTCTACGTTAGTAGATGCTACTCTAAAAGTTTCACCTACGCGCAACGGAGATTGAGTACCGTTTAAGCCAAAGTGATCCCCAGAAAATAAAGTTACACTTACTGTCGCTCCAGCTACGTTAGCCGTAACCGGTGTTGAGATTTGGATGCCAACTTGTAATTTACCACGATTTTCGTACCAAGTATAATTACGATTTTTTACTTCTTCCATTCCACCATAGGTTGCTAACCACCAAGTGAAATCTTCGTTACCGTATTTTTCTACATATTGCTTGTAGTATTGAGGGGTTAATAACTGTAAATCAGCTATTAACTGCCTATTGGAGTTCGGAAGCGATACTGCTCCCGGCTGCAAAATGTTTGAGGTAGGAATTCCTGCCATTTTATTTAATTTTTAGTGTTTTAAAAAGATTATTTAGCGAACATTACAGATGCCAATTTATCCATTTCAGTTTGTCTGTTGTCTGGAGAAAATGTTCCGTAATTTGATGAACCATTAACATTGATATTGCTTTGATTTTTTAGGTGCATAGTCAATCTTCTGTTAGCTGCTTCATTAACATACTTCTGTGTGATTTTGCCTTCGTTTTGCAACAAAAACAAATCCTTTGTCATTTGCTGTATATTTATGGTGTTATCATCATTCACCCATCTTTCGGCAAATAAAAGATTAGCATCCAAATTGTTTTCAGCAAAATAATTCAATTGTTGTGCAACGGCCTGTTTTTCTTCATAAGATGGTACATAAGCAACAGCAAAATCCGCTCCTTCATCCTTTACTGATGCGCTAAATCCGTCAAATGAATTTATAACATTATTTACTTCACTACGATAATTATCCATATACCTTTGTTGATACGCCAATTCCTCTTGGGTCAAACCCGGTTGTGCTGGATTAAGATCGGGTAATACTAAACTCGATTTTATTTTTTCTAATTCTGGTCTTGCTAGTTTTGCTTCAATAACTAGCCTTTTTTCTAATTCGTTTACTTTGTTTTCCCAAGAGCCTACTCTTTCTTCGTATTCTGAATCAAGCTCGTCAAATTTCTGCTCCGGTTTTTGCGGTGTTTTGAACTGGTCGTTGAATAAGAAATCTATTTCGCTTTGATCTAAATCCTTGTTTTTTTGCTGCATACTCAATTTTACTATTTCTGCGGCAGTATTTGCGTCTTTTATTTCAGAACTAGAAAGCCTATCTATTCTTCTTTTTTGCTCTAAAAAGTTGATAAGTTCTTCTTCTTTGTTTTCTCTAGCATAGTCATAAAACTTACGACTATCTTCGTTTTCAAAACCAAGTTCTTTTTTTTGTTTTAAATCGCTGATTTGACTAGCCGCTTCGTCCCAACTTTCAAAGCCTAATTTCATTTTAAGATACTCATTAGCATCATAAATTTCTTCATTAGAATCTTGCTGGGTTTGTTGATTCTGCTCAAATTGTTGTGTCGAACTGTTTTCGTTTTCTACATTTACGGATGAATCCATCCAACTTTCTTCCGAGAAAGGATTGGCAAGATTACTCTCTTGCTCAATTGTAGTTTGTTCTGTGTTTTGCTCTGCCATATATCTATTTTAATTTTTAACTTAGGGTAAGCATATATTGTGTTCTAGCAAAAATACCGCTTAAATCTTGTGCTTTGTTAGAAATGTCGCAATATTTTTTATCTTCTGCCCACATTTCTAATTCATAAGCAAAAGACATTCCTTCTTTTACCAAAGCAGTTACCGCTTCTTGGCTATATGTTGGGAACTCGTCAAGCTTTGCTTTTCCAATTCTTTTTCCATTTTGATAACCCATAAGAACTTCAATAATATCATCTTTAATTCCATTTATTCCTTCATACAATTTTTGCAATGCTTTATGTTCTGCATAAGACCTTGTGTCAAGATGCAAACTATGTGCAGAGTTTTGAAAAGAAAATAATTTCCCTTTTATTATTTCGGATGTTAGTGTCATATTAGCTGATTTTATGGAATTGAACTATTACTTTAGTTGCTGCCGCACTTGCTCCACCAAATTTAACAAATTGCCCAACATTACCAACTCTAAACATTGCAGATGTTGCAGCGGTTACAGAAGTTACACTAGTCAATCCATTTAATGCGGTTGCCGATACGGTTAAAAAGTTTGTTGCGGTTAGTGAGTTTCCATCAAAGCTGCCGGTTACTGCGCCTGAGTCGTTACTTGAGCTTATTCCAATTGTACCCGATGGTGTTATAAATTGCCAAATGGTATAATCCCAATTAGATGTGTCTGCGACATAACCGTTGTCTCTATTAAATTCTGCGGTTACGTCTTGAGTTAAACTTAATGCCATTTTATTTAATTTTAAATATTAATAAGTTACTGTTACTGCTGCTGCCAATTGACCAACCGCCGTTCCGTCAAATCTTGTTGCCGGACTAATTGGGTTTACTACAAATGAATTTCCAAATGTATCTATTGATGCTATTGTCCCGGTTTTTGAAGAGCCAGATGCTGTGCAAACTGTTCCTAAAACCATAGTTGCTAAATTTGCAGAATCCGCTGCATTTAGCGTTACTCTTACACCTTGTCCTCTTAGGGCTGATGCTGCTACTTGATTTGTTACTGTTGGCATTTTATTTTTTTTATTTTTTAAAATTACATTGGTTGTTCTTGCATTTGTTCTTGTTCCATCTCTGCTCCTTCTGGTTGCGCTTGCTCCTCTTGCATTTGCTGTCCCTCTTGTTCTGCTCCTTCTTCCTGCGGCTGTCCTTCTTGCATTTGTTGCTGTTGTGCCATTTGCGCCTGCATTATATCTTCTGCGTTTATGTTTTCAGAAAACAATGGCATTGCTATATTTTGCAAAATTTCCGCTTCTAATGGTTTAAGCTCTGCTGGTACAGCCATTCCTTTTTGATAAATACCAAACAACCCCGCTACCATTGACTTCTTTAATTCGTTTGTTGTTTCTGCATCGCTTATTCTTTTCTTTATTTCCAATTCCATTTCAAGCGACTTTCTTCTTTCTTGCTCCGCCATTTGCGCCGATTGCATTTGACCTTGTATTGTCATTTGCTGATTTTGCATAGCTTGAGCTTGAAGCGTTTCTTGCATTTTCTTCATTGATATTCTGTAGTATTCCTCTGCAAGTTTAACGTCCTCTTTGGCTATTCTTATTATTTTAAAAGTATCTAAGAACATTGCCAATTGCGGATTGGAAGCAAGTGCTTGGTTCATTTTTTGATCAAGCATCATTATCTCTTGTCCGGTAGGCAATAACTTAACATCTGTGTTAAAAATCCTAGATTTAACTTCGTCTGCTCCAATTATATGCCTATATGCTTGTGATCCATAAGTTACAGATGTATTTAATAAGCAAGATATTTTTCTTGCTGTTTGTTTCATACAATCCACATATGCGTTGTACATATAATCTGTAGCGTTTGCGGCTACCTGTTGTGCTGTATCTATATTCCCGGTTGTTACTCTTGGTTGAAGGGCTTGATTAGCCATATTTGGATCTTCTCCAAGCTCGTCTTTTAATACAGAATAATGAAACTGGTATAGCTGAATCAAACCTTGCATTTGTGGCAAAAAACCAGAGTTTGCAAGTTCTGTTATCGGCACTGGCACTTGGTTTCCTTCGTCATCTTTACCTCTGTAATAAAGCGTACCCGTTTGGTCATACAGCTTCATTACGTCTATCGTCTTGTTGGCATCGCCTAATCCATAATCAATTGATTGAAGCGCGTCCCAATTTATCAAAGCTCCTGTTGGTCTCATTTTAGCAACAAGCTGTTGCATTTTTAACCGGGCTAATATCATTTGGTCTGCTGGCTCTTCTATTTTTTCCGGTACAGCAAGGTTGGTTAGTGAGTAGTTTTGATACATGTAAAAAGAATAAGAAAACTCTGCGTTTCCTGTTTCTTTTGGATCTTGCGGACGTATCATATTTCTCTTCAATCCCCACTCAAGCATTATCTGCTTTACTCTTACCATTACACCACGATAAATATTCCAATTTGTTTCATCTATTACCTCTTCGTTTTCCGCTTGCTTTTCGTCTCTTCCCTTTTTTAATATTGTGCTTTTATTCTTCTTGGTTGTTACTGCTGTGTACGAATTTGTATCTACTGTTTTTATTTCAAAATCAAGTACATCTACATTCCATTCGTCATAGGGCCTAAATGCTGTTATATTCCAGTTCACATCCCAGCGTAATTTATCATTGTATTGGAAATCTTTTGCGGTTGCAGATATGTCCCAAAGTTCTTGTTCGGTTAGTGTACCTCCAAACTCTTTGCCATACTTTCTTCTAAGCTCACTTATCTTCATTGACTTAACCTGTCCGCGCCAAGTTGTATCTCTCAAATCCGGATATTCGCTGTATGAATATAGCGCATTTTCTGGCTTTACATAATCAACATGAATTACCCCTTGTTCGTCCATCCAAGTATATGTTCCAACAAATCCGACTTCGGCGCTATCGTGTAGCATTTTTTCTTTAAGAACATCAAACCAGCCTCCTGCTTGTAGTATATCATTACATGCAAGCTCGTATAATATTTCTTCTGGAAGCCTTTGGAATTGCTTAACCCATAGATTAAGATCGTCTCTAGTTTCAGGTATTTCTCTATCAGGAGTTACCTTCATTCCGCTTTCCTGTTCAAGCCTAGCAAGATACTCTCTATTTGTAATTAAAAATTCAAGCTCTTTGTATTCTTGTAACTTATCGTCTTGTGATAAATTATCTACCGCGGTTATTTGAATTTTCTCATTTCTATTCATCCACCTGCCCACTAATCCAGAAATAATTCTATTTACAATTCTTATTGATTGCCAATTAATATTTGCGTAGTTTACCTTTCCGTTAAAATCAAGCAAGTCCTGAAACTTGCCCATATTTATTCTTCCGTTGGCAGAATTTCTGTTTAATTTGTAGCGATTGTTTCTTGTCCAGTAATAAGAAGTAATTCCTCCGCCGATAGTAGTATCAATATATTGAGCTATTTTTAAACCATATTCTTTTTGCGATTTATCCTTTATAGACAAATCGTTTAGTTGAAAATCCTTTAATATCGTTGCAGATTTTTCCATCATGGTAGACCTTCTTTATGCCAAATATATCATTTTTTTATTGAAAAAATATTTTTTTAAATGGCTTTGGTTTAAATATTTATTTTTTATGCCTGAAAAACCCGGATTAACGGTGTTGTTACTTTTCTTTCTGGTGGCTGTTGCTCCAAGCTGCTAACCAGTGTAATCATTGCGCTTACCGTCTTATCCGATGGCGTTCTTTTATATGGCTTGAATTTAAGCAAGTCCTCCAATAAATCTTCGTAAGATATTTTTTCGCAATGGTGTTCGATGTATGTTATCATAGCATCGTTTTGTTTTGTCAATGCAAATGGTGTAGTAGGGAATCCGAAATGCCTATCAACGTTTTGGTTTCTTAATTTTATTGGATCGATCGTGTTTTTGGGGAATCTTCCAAGATAATTAACCCTTCCTCTGTTTTTAAAATAAGTATAATAATCGTCCGAAACAAACTCAAAATAAACAGGGAAACTCATGTACTCTGAACAAAGAAGTATTTGGTCGTACATATCTTCTTTTTCGTTTGGTCTACCGTAAATATGTCCTCCAAAAAGCCCTGTATTTTCCGGGTCATTCATATCGTACTTTATAAAAAACCACCCAGACAATTTTGATCCATATTCTTTTCCGCCCTGCGTGTTGGAATATCCATCCACCCCAATAACGCCAACGTTTGCTCTTGTTGGCATCCTAACGTTTCCGTTCATTTTGAATTTATTGTCATGCCCCACTGGTGGCAATACTAATACCTTCCAATATAATTCTGTTTTATTTGGGTCTACATCTCTCCATCTAACTCTCTGCGTTTCTAGGTCTCTGTAAAAATTTAAATACCTAAATGTGGTAACTGGGTTATTTCTTAGGTAAGCGATTTGCGCATTAATGTTTTGAACATTAAAAATACAATCATCGCCGTCATTACTAAACGCTTCTTCAATAGTTCTAGCTTCCTTCTTAATCCTTTTTGATAAAGACCTTGCATTGTGCTTTACTGATTCCCTATCTCCAAGAATTTCTTTTACAGTTTTTGCTACATCGGGAAATCCATACAAATCAAAATTCTTTGCCCTGTCAGCAGTCATAAAGAAACGATATAAACCACTTGCTGTTCTTCCGTTTTCTTGTTTGTTTAACTGGTCGCTATCGTCCCAAAGATTTTTTGCTGCATCTTGTATTCCGTCTCTTTCTGTTTCTAGTTTCTCTACTGTGCTACTGTATAGCGCTTTACCAATAATTCGTCCTTCATCATCAAGCAAGCAATAACGAATAACTTCATGCCTATCATAGATATTTACTTCGGTTGTTTTTGCCCACTCGTCCGAAAAGTATCTATGCAGCTTCTGTCCATCATAAGCAATGGTATCGGCACTTTGAAAATCAATCATTGACCCTAATTCATCCTTGTCAATATTATCTTCTGCTTTTTTACCTCTTACGTTAGTTTGCTGGAATCTAATTTCTGATTTTGGAGTAACACCCAAACTCATATCGTATTCGGGCCTGAAAAATCTTGGCAACTTTTTAAATGGAGATATTACGGCTTTGGCAAAAACTTTTTTAGCATCTGCTCCAGTTTTTGACTGGATACCGCCATTGGTCATTCTTGTCCTTGTAATGTAATCGTACAAAAACATACCACCCCTGTACGTTTTACCAAATCTTCTTTTAGTAATCTCCAACATGCCCATACAATCGGTATCTTCCTCTACATACTTCAAAAAATAAAAATACTCCAAATCTGGTTGCCTAAATCTTGGGTATCCAATATCAATTTGAAACCATTGCATGTACATATAGTGAGAGCCGGTGATATACGTTGGCTTCCCATTATTCATAAACCAAAACCCATTCAATCTTCTGTCCCACTCTTGTTGTTTATATCGCTCTAGCTGGTCATCATAAAATGGCGGGTCGTCTTCTTTTCTTTTCTTATCGTAAGCATCTTCTTTTTTAAGTACATCTTTGTACCAGCTAGGCAAAGGAGTTCTTTCCCAGTATTGATCTTCTGGCTTATTTGACCTTTTATAAATTTCTCGGCTTTCAAGTTTTCTAGTAGCTAAATTAAAAACATACCCTTGTGGGGGTATGTTACAAATTAAGCCCTGAATATCTATTGAAGTGCCGCCTTCTATTTTATTAAACATCTTGCGATTTATTGTCTCCTAATTGGTTTGCTATGCTTTCTGGTGTTGTTATTAACTGCCTTTTCTTTACGTCTTTCTCTTCATCACCAGTAATGCCTATTGCCATAGCAAGTCCAGTAATAGCCGTAGTAATGCTGGTAGCATCATTCCAAATTATTTTCATTCTCTCAAAAGTTTTATCTTTTGCATCAGATAAGTCTAATGATCTCAAGCTTGTATTGTTTAAAATATCAGCCATCTCATTAGCTTTCCGATTTAAAGAATAATATAATTTGGCTGGGCCGTTTTGCTCATAAAGACCCAGCCTAATTTTAAAATCTTCAATATTTTCCGACATATTTTATTGTACCGTTTTTACTTTTATTTTGTCTCCTGTTCCTTTAACTGCTTCTATAACCTTATTTACCGATTCTTGACCGTTTGGCATACTAGTAGTTGTTGTTTCGGTAACTTTTCTACCCGGTGTTACTCCGTATTGAGTATCATATTGGGGTTTTAATGTTGCATAATATTGCGCAATTTTTGCAACTGCATCGTCTTCATAGGTTGATCCGCCTACTTTTCTATTTGCAAACATATTTAAATACTCTGGCGAATTAAAAATACTTTTTTCTCCTAAAATTCTTTTCCTTTGAACTGGGTCGTTAAATATTGCTCTAATATTAGCTGTTGCGTTTTTAGGATCAACATTACCCTTTTGTAATAAATCAACAACATTGTTAATTGACAAATCTAAAGCTTGGGGCGCATCTTGAACTACCGAAAATTTTGCTTTTTCTGTATTTACATAAGCATCGTTATTGTTTGTTTTCATTAAATCATTAATAAATAAACCAGAAGAACTTAGCTTTTTAGTTACATTTCCTTGATTTTGCGTGTTCGCATATTCGCTTAATGTAGGTACTGTACCTGTTGTGGTTGTCTGCCTATCTGCATGTCCCGGTGTTGTTGGAGTAACAGTTGTTGTTGTTGTTGGCGTTGTTGTTGGCGTTTCGGTTGTTTTTTGAGCTGTTACCGTTTTTTTCGCCTTGTTTATTTCTCCCATTTTTTATTTTTTAAGGTTTAAAAATAATACTTTTTGCATCATTTGATGAAATTCCTACTAATAATTCTCCTTTTTTTACCATTGATGTAAGACCGGTATCTATTCCAACTATCTCTTCTCTTTCGTTTGTTTCATTTTCAAAATGCCGGCATCTAATAACTCTTTGCTCAACTCCATTGCTACCCATAAAAATTATTTCGTAATCACAAGCTTTCAACGTGTGAACTACTTTTCCTTTTAAATTTCCGGATGTAATATACAAAACATTTGGAATTAATTTATGTTCTACTCCGACCAACACGCCTTTGTACTCTTCAAAAACTCTTAATGCAGTTGCAAAGTTTTCTAATGGAAGCCATTCGTTATTTTCGTTTTTCCAAATATAACACTGTTCTTTTGGTATTGAATAATATTTTACATCTGTAATGTTTTCATTAAAATCAAATATTTTATTTGAATCAATAATAGCGTTTGGGTGTATTAATATTTCAGCTCCAATTGTAATTCCTTCACCACTTATAACATAAGCGTTTACTGGTTCTGTTTCTCTTCTGTTTAAATTATTGAATTGTCTAGCTATGTGGATTTTAGAGCCATCTCCAAAAGTGTGAGAGTTTTTTGCTTCAGTATCTATTGAGATAATAACACGTCCGTTAGTGTGCTTTAATTCTACCTTTTCTTTTAGTTTTTCAACACTGATTTCCCTTATTTTATTTGCATGTTGATTTATCTTTCGTTGCTTCCTTCTCTCTATTTGAGATATTTCAGAAGCGGTTAAAGGAGCGGTTTCAATTAAATCAAAATACTTTTTATTCATGTTTACCTTTTTTTATTCCGTATGTTTCGTTATGCCATATTTTAATCTGGTCTGTAGTGAAGTGTCTTACTTGTCCTGTTTCAGTCAATATGCAAGTAACTTCATCGTTTTCTAGAAACCCATTTGATTTTACATACCAAATATAAGCATTTCCTAATGGTGTTACGCAAGATATGGGATTTTTTAATTCAAAAATGTTCATTTTTATTTAAAATTACATTATTTTTACTTCGTTAATTTATTTTTAGCTAAAAAAAACAAACAAAATGGCAAATTTAATTTCTGTAACTGTTTTTGGTTCAAATCAAAACGATTGGAATAAAACTTCCGGTGTTGTTTTGGCTTTTCCAACTCAAGGTATTATGTTAGAAACAATACCTTCAACTGTTTATTCTGGCACTGCTTGTGTTACTGCTGTAAAGTTATTACCTTATGGCCCAAGTCCAATGCAACCGGTTTATTACACTAATGCTACTGTAGCTAGTTTAATAACATTGGCTAATGCTTAGTTTTAGTTTTAATGAAACTAAAAAGCCTCCTATTTTCAGGGGGCTTTTTAATTTTCTTTATTCCAAAAATTTTCAAACGTCTGCCATCTTTTTTTATAAATAATTATTGGCTGTTCGCTTAATGGACACTCTTTCGGAGTTATTGGATTTTCGTAATTATCGCTTTCTATCAACAATACTTTTTCATCAAACTTTGGGTGTGCGCAATAAAAATCTAGTTTAAGGCTAATATTACACAAAGGACAATCCGAGCATCCATCAACTTTTAATTGCATTTTTTAAAATTTCTTTTATTTTATTTATTTCGGGATAAAAAACATAAGGAATTGGATTTATTTTTTTCCAATCCCTTATGTAAATATAGATTTTATTTAAATCAGGATTAGGCGTTTCAATAGTAATGTTTTGAATTACTTTCTTTTTTGGTTTCAATTAATATTTTTTTATTAATTGGTACACAAATGCGTTTCTTCCTGATTTTGTTTTTCTTTTTTCGCCCGGTTTGAAAATAATATTATTTCGTTCAAGTTCCGACATTCTTCTTGATGATCTGTTTTTATCATCCCAATTTAAATAAAAAGAAATTTCTTCTGCCGTTGCTTTGTCTAACATAAGTAGCGCTTTTAGTATATCGCCATGTTGATTAGATAGTAATCCGGTTGTCATACTTTCGTATGCTTCTAATGATGTTTCTGGAAAATTTTTCATATTATTTTTCGTATTTAAGTTTAGGTAATGTTGCTACTAAATAATTTATTGCATTATCGTCTAAAGACACTACTTTAGAAATGTTAAAGTAAACAACTGTGTCTAAATTAGTATAAACAGCAGTATTTTTATGTTCAACTGTATCTGTTGCAAAAATAAAACGGCAATTTTGGCCTTCTTTACCTAAATTTTCATTTTTACAAAAAAGAATTATAAACTTAGATTCATTTAAAGTAAATTGTTCTAAATAACCTATTGATGTAAGATTAATTGTAAGCCCATTTTTATCATAAAGAAAAATGGTGTCTTTTGTAAATAAAAAATCCACATCATAATTATTTACATAATCATAATGAACAGTATCAACACCTTCTCCATATTTACCTAATTTGTGATAATCGCTTCTCATAGCAAGTACACTTGGTAATTGAGAAAAACAAAAACTAGACGTTAGCAATAATGCTAAAAACATTTTTACTTTTTTCATAATTAAAAAATTTTAAGGTTAAAAATAAAGTTCAATGTAAAGCTACAAAACATTTTTTTATTTACAAAATATTTCTTTTAAAAAATAAATTTTGAAATAAATCTTTTATTGATTAGTTTTGCTAAAAATTAAATTATGAAAAATTCAGAAACAGTAAAAAGCGTTCCGCAATTAATTAGAAATCACTTAGAAGAGCGAGGTACAAAGCAGGTTTGGTTAGCAGAAAAAGCCGGTATATCACAGGAGCATATATCCAATGTTCTTGCAGATAGAGTGCTATTAACAGACGATGTTCTTAATAAAATTAACGAAGTTTTAGGTACTGACTTTAAAAAATAAATTATGGCAAAAAGGCTTACAGACACAGAAAAATGGAATGATGATTGGTATATATCATTAAGTAATGATTACAGAATCATTTGGCAATGGTTACTGGATAATTGTAATCATGCAGGGATTTGCAAAAGAAGTATTCGGCTTCTTAATTTAATGTGCAATACTTCAATATCGGAAGATGTATTGGTTTCTATAATGGAAGGTAGGGTTATTGTCAAAGATAACAATTGGTTTATTCCAAAGTTTTTAAAATTCCAATATTTATCATTGAATAGCAACCGACCAGTAATAATTTCAGTTGTTAAAGAGTTAGAAAAGAATAATCTTATATCAATGATTCCAGAATCATTTGGTAATGATTACTTAATCATTAAGGATAAGGATAAGGATAAGGATAAGGATATAGTTAAACCAAAAAATGAAAAAAATGGAAAATTTAGCGGGAACTTTAAATCACAAGGGGAAGAATTATTTGCTGAAAGATTTAGAAGGCACAATGAACTTGACAAAAACGGAGAAGAAGATTATTGATGCAAGATTAGTTGGATCTTCTTTTAGCCAATTAGGAGAAAAGGAAATTAAGACAACTGTAGATCAAATAATGCTTAGGGTTGCTGCGATTTGCGGGTGTGCTTTACCAAACACTGAATTTTTCGCCAAGTTTATATCAGAAGAAATATCTAAGTTTATTTTAGATTTTTCATACGGAGATTTGACTTTGGAAGAAATACTTTTAGCGTTTAGATTAAACTCGTATGGTGGACTAAGGTTTTCAACTGGAGAACCAATGAACACAATTACGTTTACTGGGAATTGCGTAAATGTGGATTATATTGCTAAGATATTATCGAATTACATTTCCATTAGAAACTTTTTAGACAGAAAATTACAAAATAAAATTGACGGTTATGAATTGTAAAGAACTACAAGATATAGAAGGGTTGCAGTTTATACCTGTAAACGCAATGAAACAGCCGATAGTAAAAGATTGGCAAAACTCAACGCAAAAATATGATCTAACGAATTGTATTGCGGTAGGGCTGGTATGTGGTAAACCGTCTGGAAACGTTGAGGTTATTGATATTGATCAGAAGTATAGCTTGGACGGCAAGCTGTTTGATAATTACAAGAGGTTGATACATGAAATTGATAAGAATTTATTAAGCAAAATAGTAGTTCAAAAAACAAAGAACGGTGGCTATCATTTCATCTATAGATGCTCGGTAATTGGCGGAAACTCTAAGCTAGCAAACAGAAGAACAACGGATTCGGAGAGAGAAGAAACGTATAAAAAAACTTATGAAGCCGAGCTTTTAAAAGGCAAGGAAGATGCAGACGCAAAAAAAATAGCTGAAAAATCTAAAACAAACGATAAGGTTAGGGTTTTGATTGAAACTCGCGGGCTGGGCGGACAAGTTGTTTGCTATCCTTCGGAAGGGTATGAATTTATATTTGGAGACCTCTACAGTATAACCGAGATAACCCAAGAAGAAAGGGAGGTATTGCTGGGGATTGCAAGACAGTTTAACGAGGCAACGGAAGAGTTTGCTCCACAATTCAAGCAAACTAAAAAAATAAAAGGACTTTCTTCTTTTGATGATTACAATAATCGAGGAGACGTAGTTGGATTATTGCAAAGCAATGGCTGGAAAGTTGTCAAAAGACAAGGCAATAAAGTTATTTTTCTAAGACCGGGGCAAGCTTCATCTCAATCGTCTGGGAATTATGATGAAAATAAAAAGTGGTTTAGCGTATTTACCACCAGTAGCGAATTTGAGCCAGAGAAAGCATATCTACCATACGCCGTATTTGCAATACTTGAGTGTAACAAAGATTTTACTGAGGCAAGCAGAAAGCTTTATGATATGGGATATGGAGACAGGGAAGAGGTTAAAAAAGAAACACCAAGCACCAGAGTTATTACCTCGCGCGTGAATGTGGAAGACGATGATTTTTCTTTTTTAGCAAAGCCAGACGATTACAACGATTACTTGAAATCTGTAAGGGAAGGGACTTTGAAAATGGGATTAACTACAGGTAGCCCCTCGCTAGACACGCATTTTCTTTTTAAGGAAGGAAACTTAGTTATGACTAACGGTATTGATAACACTGGTAAATCGGTATTTACTTGGTATTTATGCCTGCTGGCTGCAATGTACCATGGCTGGAGGGGAATAATTTTTTCAAGCGAAAACACATTAGGAGCATTTATGCGAAAAATGATACAGTTTTATTGGGGCAAACCATTAGTTGGAAATTTAGCAATGAGTGAGACCGAATATCAAATAGCAAAAAAGTTTATTGAAGATCATTTTGTTCTTATCAAAGCGCAGGAGGATTTGTACAATTACAAGGACATTATAAACATGGTCAAGAAGACGCTAAAGACCGGTAAATTTAATTACGGAATGATCGATCCATACAACTCGTTGAAAATAGATTTGAGCGGCTTTAGCAAACTTAGTACGCACGAATATCACTATGAGGCATTGAGCGAAATAAAAGCATTTGGTCAAAAAAACAATTTTGGCTGGTTTGTAAATCACCATGCTGTAACCGCAGCTGCAAGAACTAAAGACGCAGAAAAGAAATATGTTCAAGCACCCGGAAAGCAAGACACAGAAGGCGGACAAAAAGTTGCAAACAAAACCGATGATTTTTTAACTATTCACCGTATTACCCAACACCCTACCGACTGGATGATAACTGAAGTTCATGTAAGAAAAATAAAAGACACAGAAACAGGAGGAAGGCCCACTCCTTTAGAAATGCCAGTAAAGTTTGAAATGTATAGAGGCGGTTGTGCTTTTTTAGAAAGATTAGAAGAGGGGGGCAACCCGGTAGATCCAGTAAGTTCTTGGCATTTTAAAAATAGACCAAAAAAACAAGAGATTGTTGCCGATGCCAAATCTGGCTGGTCTCCAATAAAAGACACTTCAATTGAATTTTAGTATATTTATTCACTCAAATCAACAACTATGCTTTGTAACAAATTTGCAGAATTAACACCAAAGGAAAGGGTAATCTTCATAGGAGAACTTACTCACGCCTGTATGAACGATGACTTTATGTTTGATATGGGCAAACAAATAATAAATATTGCCGAAAACAAAGGTCTTTTTGATAACGTGAAAATAATGCCAGAAAACGATGATACCAAGGAGTAAAACCGGAGATTGTAGCAACCAAGATTGTAATGCAAAAAATACTAGTTGCGTAAAAGTTGGTAAGGAACTTTTTTGCCTAAAATGTAGAAAAATACAGAAAACAAAAAAGATTATAGCCAAGGAATCTGTACGCCCAGTAGTAGACAAAAAAAAGCTAACAAAAGACCTTGATATTGCATACAGCCAATACGTTAGACGCAAAGCTTCGGACAACAAAGGCGAATGTATCTGTTTTACTTGCGGTAAAAAAGAAAGCTGGAAGAAAATGGATTGCGGACACTTTGTACCAAGGGCAAACATGTCTCTAAGATGGGATTTAAGAAACCTGCGCCCCCAGTGCGTAAATTGCAATAGATTAAATTATGGAGAATTACGTATTTATGAAAAAAATCTAGAGAAAGAAACAAATGGGTCTGTGAGTGATTTGCTTGCCGATTCTAAGCGTTTTTGCAGGGTTAGCGAGCGAGATATAGCTGAAATGCTTTTAGATATAAAAAACAAACTTAAAATACTTTGCTAATGAAAAAAGATGATAGGATTATTATTGTTGTTTATTTTATGATACTAACAATAGCGATAACTGTTTTTTTGGGCTTTATAGCCCTTTTATTGAACCTTTATAAATTGTTGTAGTTTCTCCGTTGGTTGTTTTTGTAATTGTATAGCTTCTGCTATTAAGCGTTTGCGTAGAGGTTACAATTTCTTTTAAAATTTCAATACATTCGTTTTCGCTCCGCGATGTTGTAACAAAAAAATAGACTGAATAGCTATTAACTATTAATCTATATTTTGCTTTTTTGTATGTGTCAAAATATGCAGTAAGGGTATATTTTTCCATTTATTTTTAAGTTGTAGAATCAACTATTTTTACCTCTTCGCCGGCAACCATGGCTGATATTATTTTTTCAATAAACGCCCTTTGTTCTTCGTTTAAACGAATAAGCTGATCGTTTATAGCCTCAAAAGAAAAAGAATCGTCAAGTTCTTTTTTTAGAGCTTCTCTATTTTCTTCAGTTAGCCGGCACTTCATGCTATCAATAATCCAATCGCATTTTTGAATATACTGGTTGAATATATTTTTAATATCCCCAGAGACACCAGTACGAATATCATCAAAGTACATTTTGGCTAAATTAACGTGATGTAGTCCTTTAGCTAAAGAATAAGAATTGTCTGTAAATCTTTCCATATTTTTTTTATTAAAAATCGTCTTGACACCAAATAGGCGTTTTTTCTCCAACGTATCCGCCGCGTATGTTATACTCAAAATGTTCTATTGCATCTTCTTCGGTCATACTCTCTGATACCACCAGCTCTTCTAACATTGCTTTTACTGAATAAATAAGCCGAATGTTTCCACCCCAGTTGTATTCGTATCCAAGAATACAATTATCAAATCCACTTGCTACTAATATTTCTTGATCTGGATATTGTTCTATTATGTCTTCTAACTTTGTCATGTTTTGTCTTTAAATTTTTTTTCAAAATAATCGGCAGCATGCAGGTACTTAGATGTGTCTTTTAATTTAATCGTAGCGCCATTTTGTTCCCCATCTAAAAAAGCGTATTTTATCATTTCTTCTTCTTTTTTTAAATAAGATTCAAGCAAAACGCAAACAAAACGCACATCAATTTTATCACCAAAAATTCTATATCCTTTTATGTCCTCTATTGCCTTTTCAATCGTTGTTTTCATAATTAATTTTTATCGGGAAAGCTAGCATCTGTACTGTCAAGCCTACTTTTAATTTTTCCAATAAAATGTTCAAATATTCCAATTAGAGTGTATGGAGAAACTCCATCAGTATCTAATTCTACATTAACTGATCCTTCTTCTTCTTTATAAATAATTGTAATCTCGTGATGTTTCATTTTTTTGTTTTTTTAATTAATTGATTTATTTTGTTTTCAGCCTGTTTTAAGGTGTTGTAATTTTTAAATAATGCGTCATCAATGTATATGGAATAAAATTCAATATAACAGTACATGGATTTTTTAATTTCTATTTTCATTTTGCTTTTTTTATAAACAATATTTTAGCGAGTACCCCATTTTAATAAATCTGAAAAACCTCCGCCAGAGGCAAAAATTATTATAGTCATAATTGCGATAATTACCAGCGCAAAAACACAGCCAACCGAATCGTGATTAGCTTTTTCTTCTGGGGTCATGTTAGCGTAGTTTTGGGCCGCTTGCTCCCTTGCTTTTTTTCTTCCGTACTTAGTGTTTAAATTGTACTGTTTCATTTTGATTGGTTTTAATAGTGTTTATAATATTTCCAAACGTGTATTTTTTTGTCGCATCTAGTGCATTTAAACTTGCCTGATAGCCCTATAATTCTGTATAATTTCCATTTATGGAATCCCAGAAAACACAGTATTATTTTCATCTTTTATTTTTAGTAATCAGGACAAGATTTGAACTTGTACAAACAGAATCAAAATCTGTTGTGCTACCATTACACCACCTGACTATGTTGCTTGTCTTTCCAAGCTGCCACTATTTTTTTCGCTTCCTCCAGTAATTGTTTTACCGAGTTCGACCTGTAGCGTGTAGGTACGGACAACCATTTCATACAACACGTCCGTCATTCTTATTGTTCCATTAGCCATTCTATTGATGTCATAATTAATCTTTTTTAGTTTTGAAATATTGTTTAGCAAAATCCATAAAAGGTTTTTCAAAGTCGTCTTTTTTCCACAAACGACACCAACCCATTCTAAAAGCATGTATCAAATTCTGTGTTTTTTCCTGCTCATTATTATCAACAAGAAATGTATAATTCTGTTTTATCCATAAGTTTGTTGCAAGGTCTAACACTTTATATATTGTTTCGTGTTGTAGATGACCAATAAATGCAATAGCATCTGTGTATGAATAAATGTAATCTTTCTCAAATTGTAAGTTTTTCATAATTAATCTTTTTTTAATTGTTTAAAACAAAGTTGGTTGAGATTGTTCGTTATTTATTCTTTTGGTTAATACTTCATAATAATTTTCATCAATTTCGCTTCCTAAAAAATTTCTTTTTTCCTTAATACATGCTACTGCTGTTGTACCGCTCCCCATAAATGGATCAAAAACTAAATCGCTTTCCCTGCTTGAGTTTGTTATTAAAGTTCTAATTATGTTTAATGGCTTTACTGTTGGGTGTTCAAATTCGCTTTTTGAATTATTTTGTAAAAAATATTTTTTCTTGCTTGCGTACCCCCCCCCCAAATATGCGCCTTTCCCTCTCATAAATATTATGTATTCGGTATCGCTTAAATATTTATTATTAGTTGTAGGTATTGGGTTTAATTTGTGATAACAAAGTATGTCAGTATTCATGCTGTTTTCTTTTCCCCAAAGCAAAATCTGTAAAACTTGGTCTTTGCTACAAAAAAAATAACAATTGAAAATCTTTAGTACCCTTTTACATTCATCAAGTATTTTATTTTCAAAACCATCGCTTAAAGATTTAACTCCGGTGTGATAATCTCTTTGCTCAACTCCAAAACACCCTCCAGACCCTCCAGAAACTATTTCATAAGGAGGATCTGCAATTACTAAATCTATCGAACTGTTAGGAAGCCTTTTTAAAGTTTCTAAACAATCTTCATTATACACTTTATTTATTTCCATTTAATTCTTTTAATTGTTTAAAAATATCGTAAAGACCATAAACGCAAACTAGTGCCATGGCTATTAAAAAAATAAGTGCTATCATTTCTTTTTTATTTTTCTAAGCGCGTCCAATCTTGACATGGCGCTTTCTGTGGTTTTTGTAATAATAGGTTCTGTTTTTTCTTTTTTAGGCTCATACCCATCAAGAAAAAAATCAACTACTTTCTGCGGAGTAGCAATATTATTTTCAGATTTAACCAATTCTAGTTTATCTATGTTAAACCTAACTCCTATCGGACTTGTTTTGGCTGCTTTCTTTTTCATAATTTAATTCGTAGCTACAAATTTATAACGTAGCTACGAATTTACCAAATATGTAGCTACAAATTTATAAAAAATTAACAAAAACGTAGCTACAAATAGAGAAATGTAGCTACGAATTATAAGAAAACGTAGCTACGAATAAAAAATATGTAGCTACAAATAAAATTGGCGGCATTTGCAATAAATCACAATATCTAAACGAATTAACAAAATTAAGCGCTTCTGAAACTTATTTCTAGCCCTTTCTAGCCCTTTTCTCCCTGTTTCCCTGCCCAATACACTACACTCCCTTAACACCCTCCAAAATACCCGCTTAAAATAGCCCAGTACATAAACAACCGCACCAACATAACCCCCGCGCAAAGATAACCGCGCACAACGAAAGTAACACACCAACCGCGCCGGCATG
>Ga0315294_10001931_pt1 | contig 22712 bp, 13 predicted proteins | sample YL17G13_40_MG_FD_203626 | JGI IMG/M metagenome (GOLD analysis project Ga0315294, IMG submission 203626) | Sediment microbial communities from Yellowstone Lake, YNP, Wyoming, USA - YL17G13_40 | ecosystem: Environmental > Aquatic > Freshwater > Lake > Sediment | place: USA: Wyoming | collected...
GAACTCCAGGAAGTAGCGGGCCACGTCGACCATGCAGTCGTCTTCGTCGAGGACCACGAGGCCGCCCGAGCCCATGATGGCGCCGGCGGCGGTCAGGGCCTCGTAATCGACGGTCGTGTCGGCCAGTTCCGCGGGGACGCACCCGCCCGACGGGCCGCCCACCTGGACGGCCTTGAGTCGCTTGCCGCCGGCGATGCCGCCGCCGATTTCCTCGACGATCTCGCGGATCGTGATACCCATGGGCACCTCGATGAGGCCGCCGCGGGCCACCTTGCCCGCCAGCGCGAAGACCTTGGTCCCCTTGCTCGTGCGGGTGCCCAGGGCGGCAAACGCCTCGGGGCCGCTCCGGAGGATCCACGGTACCAGCGCGTAGGTCTCGACGTTGTTGACCAGGGTGGGCCTGCCCCACAGGCCCTGCTCGGCTGGGTAGGGGGGCCGCAGGCGCGGCATGCCGCGCCTGCCCTCGATGGAGGCCAGGAGGGCCGTCTCTTCGCCGCAGACGAACGCCCCCGCCCCCTCCAGGATCCTCAGGTGAAGCCGCCGCCCGCCGCCAGGCCCTGCGGGCGGCTCATCGCCCACCAGGCCGCGCTCCTGCGCGCGGCGCAGGGCCTCCTGCACGCGTCGCACGGCCAGCGGGTACTCGGCCCGGATGTAGAAGATTCCTTCCTCGGCGCCAACCGCGTACGCCGCAATGGCCATCCCTTCGATGACGCGGTACGGGTACGATTCCAGGATCATGCGGTCCATGAACGCCCCGGGGTCGCCCTCGTCGCCGTTGCAGACGATGTACTTGGGGGCCGGGGCCTTTCGGACGCGGTCCCACTTGGCGCCCGTTCGGAACCCCGCGCCGCCGCGGCCCCTGAGGCCGCTGGCCGTGACGGCCTTGATGACGTCCTCCGGCGACCGTTGCTTGAGGCACTGCTCCAGCGCCTTGAACCCGCCGTAGGACACGTACTCGTCCAGGTCGATCGGGTCGATGTTGCCGCAGTACTCGGTGGCCAGGTGCTTCTGGCGTCCGAGGAACGCGGCCACCGGCGGGTCGCGCACCGAGAGGGTGTAGCGGTCCACCGGCTGCCAGGCCTCGTCGTCGGCCAGGACGTCCAGGCCGCGAGCCAGGACCGCGCGGGCCCGCCGCACCAGGCCGGCGGGCCGGAAGTGCCTGCGGACGATGGCCTCGGCGTCGTCCGGCAGCACCTGGGCATAAAGCGCGGAGGCGCGGCCCGGGGCCACGATCTCCACCAGGGGCGTCTGGTGGCACATGCCGACGCAGCCGACGCGCTTGACCACCGCCCGGGCGCCCAGTCGCCGGACCGCCCGCTCCAGGGCCTGCTGGACGCCCGCGCTGCCGCGCGCCTGGCAGCAGGACCCGAGGCCGATGCGGATTTCGCCGGCCCCGTGGCGTTTCTCGGCGGGGGTTTCCTGCCGCGGGCGTGCGGCCCCCGACGCCGCCAGCGCCAGGAAGTCCTGGAGCGCCACCGCCACGCGGTCGGCCGTCATGTGTCCGTAGGTCACGCCGTCGATCTGGATGACCGGGGCCAGCGTGCAGCAGCCCAGGCAGGCCACCTTCTGGAGCGTGAAGATTCCCCCGGGGTCGGTGTCGTCGTCGCCGGAGATCTTCAGGTGCCGCACGATGGCGTCGTGCACCGGGCCGGAGCCCTTGACGTGGCAGGCGGTGCCGTGGCAGATGCTCACCAGGTGTCGGCCCATGGGCCGGTGGCGGAACTGGTTGTAGAAGGTGGCCACGCCGGCGATCTGGGCGGGCGTGATCTCGGTCTGTTCGCAGACGCGGCGCAGCGTCTCCTCGGGCAGGTAGCGGTAGTGCTCCTGGAGGGCCTGGAGGATGGGAATGGTCATCTCCGGCCCCCGCCCGAGGCGGGCGATGGTCGTATCAACGAACGTTATATCGATTTCGGTCATGGCTCGATCGTCGCCGTGCCGGCGACTAACCCGTTGCCGTTCCCTTTGAACGCAGAGGCCGCAGAGAACGCAGAGAAAACATAAACTTCTTTTTATAAACACTCATTTCTGTTTTTCTCCGCGTTCTCTGCGCCCTCTGCGTTGAATCGGACGTTTACTTCTTTCCGATGGCGTACAGGTGCTTCACGCCGCGGATGTAGATGCGCCCGTCGAGGAAGGCCGGGCTGGCGCGGACGGCCTCGCCCAGCGGCGATTGCCCGAGTTCCTGGAATGTCTCGCCCGTTGCCAGGATGTGCGTCACGCCCTTTTCGTCAATGATGTAGATCCGATCGCCGACCAGCGTGGGCGAGGACTTCACCTCGACGTCCATTTCCTTCTCGTAGGCCTTGGTCCCGTCCTTGACGCGGTAGCAGGTGAGTATCCCGTTGGTCATGAAGAGCCAGACGAGTTTGCCGTCCGAGAGGGGGCTGACGATGTCGGGCAGGCCGTCCTCGGCGGTCCAGGCGACGGCCGACTCGGTGACGTCGCCCTGGCCGTCGGGGCGGATGGCCGTGAGTTTCGCCCCTGAGTTGACCGTAAAGACCAGCCCAGCGCCGAACGTGGGCGAGGGCGCCACGTTCTCGCAGTCCAGCACCTTGGCCCGCCAGAGTTCCGTGCCGCTCGCCGGGTCGTACGAGATGACCCACGGCTTGGCGGCGGCGATGAATTCCTCGCGCTTCTCGGTGCGGATGAGGATGGGCGTGGCCCACGAGGCCGGCACCGGGCGCTTGGCCTGCCAGGCGGTCTTGCCGGTGGCGCCGTCGAGGGCCAGCAGGCTGGAGAGGGGCTTGGCGGGCGTCCCCTGGTCCAGGAGCACGAGGACGCGGCCGCGGTACAGGTGGAGCGAGGAAGAATATCCAATTGGATTCTCGATCGGTCCCAGGTTCCGGGCCCAGAGTTGCCTGCCGGCGTAGTCGAAGCACGCGATGTCGCCGTTGGCGAAGATGGCGGCGGTGCGGCGGCCGTCGGTGGCGGCCGTCGGCGCCGCAAAGCCGGCGTCCTCCAGGATCTCCGGCGGCTCGAGGGCCGCGCCCTCGGGCGTCTGGACCGGTTTCTGCCAGAGCAGGTTGCCCGTGGCCGCGTCAAAGCAGTACACCTCGCGTTTCTCGTCGGTGGCGCCCGTGAGGAAGACCCGGTCGCCCCAGACCACGGGCGAGTTCTCGCCGGGCAGCGGCACGGGGGTCTTCCAGAGGATCCCTTCGCCGCCGGCGCCGTTCCACGATGGCGGCACGTTGGTGTAGGCCGAGACGCCCAGGCCGGCCGGGCCGCGGAACCGCGGCCACTGGCGGGCGATCTCCTCGGCCGATGGGAAGTCCGCAGCCGCCCGCGCGCCGCCCGCGGTTTCGCCGGGCCCCCCCGCGGCCGGGGGCGGATGGCCGGCGGGCCTGCCCACCGAAGACACGCCCAGCAGGACGCCCGCGCCGCCGATGATGACCGCCAGCGCGACGACCGCCGCGCGCGCCCGACGCCGCGAGGCCCCGCCGCGGCGGGCCGCCTCGGCGTCCAGGGCGGGCATCGGCAGGCGTTTGCGGCAGGCGGACGCCTGGCCGGCCGCGATGACAAAGACGACCGCGCCGCCCAGGAGGAGATACCCGCCGGTTTGCAGGAAGGGCCAGCCGCCGAAGAGGTTCTCGCGCAGTTCCAGGTCCCGCCGGCGGACGGCTTCTTTCAGGCCGGCGGCGGCGGCCGCATCGGGCGCCTTCAGGATCGCCGCCCTCAGGCCCGCCAGTTCCTCGGACTTCTGGAACTCCAGCGTCCTCGTGCGGACGTGCGCGGATGCCAGCAGCGCGCAGACAAAGATCAGGAAGAGGCCCGCCACGACCGCGGCGCCCACCGCCGCCTGGTACCGCGCCCGGGCCATGGCATCGCCGGAACTCGTGTGGGTCGCAGGGTCGCTCATGGGGGGGCCGCCTCGCCGGAGGCCTTCTTTCGCCTTTCCCGCTCGATGGGGCAATAGGCGAAGCACCGGCCGCAGGACACGCACGCTGCGCGGTCCGGCTCAAAGTCGGTCTGGGTCCTGCGGACGGACAGTTGTATGAGTTTCGCGCCGAGCACGAGGCCCACCCAGAGGCCGAAGACGGCGCCGCCGCGGGCAAAGCCGGTTTGGATGGCCCGGGCCTCGGCGTACAGTTCCTCGCGCGGCCGGCGGGTGGCGTAGAAGGCGTCGCTCAGGTCGGCCGTGCCCTCCGCGCGGCCGGTCTCCTCCAGCAGCACGCGGTCGGCCTGGCGCACCGTGACGTGCATCCGCGACATCGGCCCGCCGAGCCACCACCCCAGGACGCCGCCGGCCCCGGCGACCAGCGGCACGACAACCAGCAGCGTCGCCACGCGGCGCCGGTCGATGAGACGCTCGCCGCGAGGCAGGGGGTCCGTGGGCCTCCGGATGGCCCCGAAGGGGCAGGCGTCCTCGCACAGGCGGCACTGGATGCACTCGTCGGGCGTAATCGTCACGCGCCACCGGGACGCGCGGCCGAGGAGTCTCAGGATGGCCCCGTACGGGCACAGCCAGCGGCAGTACGGCCGCCCGATGAACAGGCCGGCGGCCAGCAGCGCCGCCCCCAGGATGAGCATGTTGGTGCTTCCGCTCAGGGCCTGCATGGCCTCGGCCGGCCGCTCCAGCGGCACCAGGCGGAAAATCGAAACGAACGGGTCATACTCGCAAATGATGAAGGCGCTTCCGGTGGCGGCAAAGAGCACCGCCGCGCCCAGGTACACGTAGGCCAGCAGGCCCAGCGCCTGGTCGATCCACACGGGCACCTTCAGCGGACGCACGACCACCAGTTCCTGGATGGCCCCCAGCGGGCAGACGCCCGCGCAGAACGTCCGGCCGAAAAAGAGCGTGAACGCCAGCGGCAGAATGAAGAACGCGATGACGGCCGCCGGCACGCCGTACCCGCTCGGCGCCAGGCCCAGCGCCACGTTCTGGATCGCCCCGATGGAGCACACGCACCCGCCGCGCCAGAACCCGAAATAGAGGACCGACACGATTGCCAGCACCCACAGGCCGCGGCGCGAGCGCGCCCGGATGGCCAGGTACGATGCCGCCGCCAGGGCGGCCGCCAGGGCCGCCACGTCCAGGTAATCGTACAGGCCGGCGCGCGGCGGCGGCACCTCGGTCGTGGGGCGGACGTACCCGGTCTTGAACTGCGGGAGCGCAACGCGCTCCTCCCCCTGGGCGGCGGACGCCAGCAGGACGGCGAGGACCAGGGCGGCCACCGCCAGGCGTGCGGCGCTCGCAAGCGCTTTGCGCGGCCCGTACGGGCCGCGCCGACACCCGGTCTGCGCGTCCGGGGCGCGGCGGGTCAGGAGACCCGCCGCGCAGAATCTCAGGGGGCGGCGTTGTGGTGCCAGGTGCATCAAGCCTTCTTGTCCTCGCCCTTCAGGAGGTAGGGGTGGCCCGCCGGAACGCGCCGGAAGGCGTTCGCCGGGCACGCCGCGGCAATCGCGCACTCGTTGCAGTTCAGGCACCGGTTGTGCCGCACCTGGAGAAAGAGCGACCCGTTGCCGAACGCGCCGCAGCCCTTGACGCACTTGCCGCAGCCGATGCACAGGCCCTCGTCAATCGTGTACTCAAAGTGGGGGCCTTCGACCCCGCGCCGCTTGATGGCCTCGGTGGGGCACAGTTGGCTCTCGGCGGCCGGGCGCTCGAACGTCGGCTCGGGCTCGAAGCCCGGCGGAAAGTACCCGAAGCACAGGTCGCAGTAGCCGCACAGCGGGTACGCGTGCACGCACTTGACGGCCGACGGGTCGATGACGCAGTACGTGGCGCACTGGCCGCACTGGATGCACTTCTCGGGGTCGATCTGCCAGACGGTGCCGCCCTTGCCGGCGCGGGCGGCCAGGGTGGCCGCCGTTGCGGCAACGCCCACGAGTCCCGCGCCCAGGGCGCCCTTGCGGATGATCTCGCGCCGGCTCATCTTTTTTTTCGGGTCGCTCATGAGCGCCGCCTTTCGGGCGCGTCGCCCAGGCGACCGCCGGTCTCCTGCCGGAAAAGTTCAGCCTGCGGCGAGCGGCAGGCCCCCAGCGCGCGGCAGCCGCGGCAGAGGCCCTGGCTGATGCACTTCTCGTCCGGGTCGAGCGGCCCGCCGGCGCTCCGGCCCAGCAGCCGCGCCGCCAGCAGCGCCAGGCCGCCCGCGAGCGGCCATCGCACCGCCGCTGCGAGGATCGCCCGTCGCTTTTTTCTCTTGCCGGGACGGGTCATGCCTTGGACTCCAGAGCAGGGGCCGTCTGCTTTCTTGTGAACAACCGGACCTTCCTGGCCACCGGGTCGAGCACCCAGATGCGTCCGCGCGAGTCGGCCGCCACGTCGAGGCCCGTGGTTCCCTCGGCAAACGCCGCCGGCGGGGCGACCACGCTCGCCAGTTCCCCCTCGGGCGTGTAGACCTTGACGCGCGCCAGGCCCTTCTCGCTGGTCACCAGGTGGCCGCCGGGAAGCACGGCGATGTGTATGGGGTTACAGCAGCCGCAGAAGCCCTCAATCTTGAAGGAGGCCTTGCCCCAGTGCGCCAGGATGCTTCCGTCGAAAGCATATAATTCCACGCGTCGCCGCCCGGGGTTGGCGACCCACAGCCTGTCCTTGGAGGCGAGGGCCACGTCGAAGTACGGGCTGGGGACGATGAATCCTTCGTCGTCCGCCTTGGCGGCGGCAGTGCCCCGCCCAGGCGGGCCGCTGATGCGGTTGACCAGCCGCCCGCCGGTGTCGTACCGGAGGACCGCGCGGCCTCCCGCATCGGCCACGAAGACGTCGGCGTCGCCGGCGGCCACGCAGGTCAGGAGGGCGTCCTTTCCGGGCGTCTCCCAGGCCGCCTGGCGTTTGCCGGCGTCGTCGAAGACCTCCACGTGGTCGCGCATGGCCACGAAGACCGCGCCGGCCTTGTTCACGGCGACCCGCTGCGGGTCGGCGGCGGCGAACTCGTTGCCGCGGTCGCCCAGGCGACCGGCGTCGAAGCACCGCACGGCCTTGTCGCCCGCCACGTAGAGGCGGTCCTCCGCGCCGACCGCTATGCCGCGCGGCTCATTCATGCCGGTCTCGACGGCGGCCGCCTCCTCGTAATGGATGAGGTTAGGGTCCACCCTCGTGAACTCCGAGAGGTCGTACGTGTACTCGGCCGGAAGTTTCTTGGCGGCCATCGGTCCTACTCCTTCCGCACGTCCAGGCAGACCATGCGCTCCAGGTCGCGCACGATGAGCCGCCCGCCGGCGATCGCCAGCGGGGCCCACGTCTCGTGGCCGTCCAGGACCTTGGCGCGGGCGAGCATCCTGAAGCCCGCCGGCGACGCCTCGGCCATCGTCAGCACGCCGTCATCGTTCATTGCCAGGAGGCATCCGTCGGCGATCATCCACGACCCCAGGCCGAAGCGGTTGCCCGCGCCGCTGGTCCACACGTGCTTGCCGTCGGGGCCCAGGCACACCAGTTGCCCGCCGAGCAACCCGCCCTCCTTCGGCAGGACGCCGTAGACGTACCCGTTATAGAACACGGGGGTCTGCTGCTCGGAGCCGAACTCTTTGGGCTTTTCCAGTCGCCACACGGTCTCGGCCGTCAGGCGTCCGCTCTCGGATTCCTTGAGTTGGATCATCAGGGCCCCGGTGCCGTACCCGCCCGCAAAGAGGATCCGCCCGTTGCCCATCGCCACGGGGGAGGGCACGTTGGCAAAGGTCACCTGCCAGTCGGGGCGCTGCCAGAGCACATCGCCGGCTTTCCAGGCCGGGCCGTCCTCGGCGGCCACGCCCACCGCGCCGCCGCTGGCGCAGTAAACGTACATGCGGCAGCCCTTGAACTCCATCGGGATGACCGACGAGTGCGTCATCTTCCAGCCGCCCGGGTTCGGCGTTTTCCAGACCGGCTTGCCGGTCTCGCAGTCAACGGCCATCATGAGGACGTCGCGCCCGGCGGGCGCCAGAATCGCCCGGCCGGAGTCGATCACCGGGCACTGGCCCGCGTACCACTTGGGCACGGCGGCGCCGTACTCCTTCACCAGGTCGATGCCCCAGCGGAACGCGCCCGTGGCCGTGTCAACGCACATCACGTGGCACTTGGGCCCCAAGGTCACGATGTACTGGTCGGTCACGGCCGGGACGGTCCGCGAGATGCCGTGGTCGCTGTCGATGGGTATCTCGTACCAGCGGCGCCAGAGTTCCTTGCCGTCGGCCAGGGCGAGGCACCGCAGCGCATCGGCCTGCTTCACTTCATCGTAGTCCAGCAGGTACACGCGGCCGCCCCGGATGGCCGGCGCGGCGTAGCCGATGCCCACGGGGACCGACCAGAGGACCTTCGGCCCCTGGGGGCCCCACGAGCGGGCCAGCGGCGTGGGGTCCGTGCTGACGCCATCGTGATTGTCGCCGCGGAACGCCGACCAGGACCCCGGCAGCGCCTCGGCCTGGGCGCCGCTCCCGGCGAACTTGCCGGGGAACTGCACGTCGGGCACCTGCGGCGGGCGACGGCCCACTGACTCCAGCCGCTCCTTCAGGTCCAGCGTCGGCCGGGCGCTCAGCCAGTAGGTGAGCAGAAAGACGGCCAGCGCCGCCAGCACGACCGGGATGGACCTTACGAGCAGAACCTTCATAACCGGTCCTTGTTGCCGAGTCCGTAAGACACAAACGGGCCAGACCCCTGTCCTTCCGAGGAAGCCTGACCCCCACCTGCGCCCGACAAATAATATAGACGCGGCGCAATAAAATCAACCGCGCGGCACGACCGCGCGGGGGATAAACCCCCGCGCTACGCCCTCATGTGGCGCGGCGGGTCTCCGGACCCGCCGCGCCAGGTGCAATATATTCAACCGTCGCCGCGGCTATTCGTTCCGCAGCGCCCCCAGGAGCGGGCCGCGCATCGCCAGCCGCGCCGCCAGGTAAGTCCAGAGCAGGCCGGAGGCGAAAACCGCCGCCAGCGTGGCCGCCAGGAAAACGTATGGGACCTCCGCCCCGCTGGACCGGAGGGCCGGCAGCACCGCCACCACGGCCGCGCCCGTCCCGACCGCAAGGCCCAGCGCCAGCAGCAGCCAGTGCTCCCGCAGGACCAGCCCGTCGAGCGACCGCCGGGGGAACCCCACGGCCCGCAGGACGGCCAGTTCGCCGCGACGCTCCAGGACGTTCCGCAGCACCACGATGCCCAGGCCGATGCTGCCCAGGATGAGGCCCAGCCCGCCGAGGGCCTGGAAGATGGCCAGGTACGTGTTCTGGACCGCGCCAAAGGCCGCCAGGCGGTCGGCGGCGGGCGTGACGGCCATCCCCACGTCCGACATCTGGCGCGAGAGGACGGTCGCGGCCTCGCCGGCCCGCTCGGGCGGCGCATTGATGAGGAACATCCGCCGGCCGCTCCCGGACGGGAACTTCTGGACCAGGCTGTCCTCCGAAACGAGAAGCGCCCCCTGGAGAATCGAGTTCGCCAGGGCCCCCACCAGCCGCACCTTGAACGGCCGCCCGCGCTCATCTGTGTACGGGAGCGTGTCGCCGACCTTCCTCTTGAGCGCCCAGGTGATGGTGGTCTGGTCGGCGATGGCGGGGACGGCGTCGTCGCCCGGCCGGGGCGCGAGGAGCCGCCACGGGTTCTCAGCGGTTTCGCCGCCGAGCGTCTCAGCGAACGAGAACGCTCCCCGCGCCGCCAGTTCCTCCGGCCGCACGCCTACGATGCGCGGCTGCTGCGGCCGGTTGAGGTTCAGGCACGAGGCATCGTCGCCCTCGTGGACCCGCAGGGCCATCACCTTGACCTCGTCCTTCAGCCACGCGGGCAGGGCGAACGCGCGGCGGCCTTCCGCCGTGTTCAGGTCCTGCACCACGGGCAGCGACGTCTCGCCGTACAGGGCGAAGCCGCCCGTGCCGCCGGCGCGCTGGGTGGCGTCGCCTCCCGGCCCGAGGTGGAAGATGTCAACGGCGATCACCAGGAACACGCCGCACGCAAGCAGCGCGACGGTCGCCAGGCTCCGGCCGCGCCGCCGCGCGGCATTCCGCAGGGCCAGCCCCGCCAGGTCCAGGTGCGCACGGGCCGAGCCCTGCGCCAGGGCCGCGAGGAGCGCGTGGCAGGCGCCCAGCCCGGCCACCAGGGCCAGTGCCCCGACGCCGAAGAAGACGCCCGCCGCCTGCTCGCCGGTCGCGCTGCGCGCCAGGGGCAGGATCATCCCTGCGGCGGCGCCGCCGGCGGCCGCCACGAGGAGGCCGGGCAGGGGGCCGGTCCGGGCGCTCCCTGCGGGCTGCAATTCGGCCTCCGCCCCGGCCGCCAGGAGTTCCCGCGCGGGCGCCCGGGCCTGACGCCGGACGGCCAGCCCGATGGCCGCCAGCGCGACCAGGAATCCCGCGGCCGCGCCGCCGGCCACCGAGAGCGGCTCGGCGTGGAACCGGATGTCGGCCGCGCCGACCGCGCCCTGCCAGACGGTGGCGAGGCCCCACAGCGTCAGGCGCGTATAGAGAATCCCGGCCCCGCTGCCCAGGGCGGCGCCGAGGAGCGCCACGCCCGCCCCCTCGGCCAGGTACAGCCGCCGCACCTGCCGCGGCGGCAGGCCGAGGGCCAGGAGCGTGCCCGTCTCCTCGGTCCGCTGCTCGACCTGGAGGGCAAAGAGGAGGCCCGTCAGCACGAGCGCTGCGGCGACCAGGAAGATGCTGAGGCCGAGGAAGAGGCCGCCGAAATCGGTCGCGCTCTCGGCCGCCGCCAGGGCCCGCTCGCGCACGGGCAGGAAGTAGAGGCCGAAATCCCGGGGATTGAGGCGGCTCATCAGACGCTGGCCCAGCGATTCAACGGTATCGCCGCCCCCCGCCGGGAACCGCACGGCCGTCAGGTTGCCGAAGCGGTTGGCCCACATCTTCTGCCCGGCCGCAAGCGTCACAAACGCCTTGGGCGTGCCGCGATACTGGTTCCAGTAGGCCTCATCCTTCTTGCGGATTTTCTTGAGGTCCACGAGGGCGCCCGGCTTCCAGTCGCGGCAGTTCTCGACGTCCGCCAGGCCGGGGAAGTCCGGCATGAGCGTGCGGTCGGTGGCTGCACCTTCGATCGGCACGACCGCGCGGATGCGGAAGCGTGCGGAGCGCGTTTCCAGGCGATTCTGCGGGCCCATCACATAGTAGGTCATGTCTAGGGTGTCGCCGGGCTTGGCTGCGAGGTCCTCGGCCAGCCAGGCGTTGATGACGCATTCGTCGTCGGCCATGCCGGCGGGCAGGAGCGAAAGAAGGGCCGAGGGCCGAGGGCTGAGGGTCGAGGGTGCGCGCGACGCCCCGTTACTAGCCCCCGGCGTAAGCCGGGGGTCGCCGTTGGCGCGGCGCTGGGCTTCGCCCCTCGCCAGCGGCCCGACGGCCGTGACCATCGAGTACGGCGTCGCGCGGTCGCCGACGCGGAGTTCGTTGACGAAGTAGGTAAGGATGCCCGTGGCGCCCGGTTCGCCCGCCGCCGCGCGGCCGATGGGCGGGTCGAGGAAGACCTGTCTTGTCTTGAGTTCGAGCGCGCCCTGTTGTGGCAACTCGCGCAGTTCCAGTTCGGCGTCGGCCAGTTGCCATGCCTGGCGCAAGGCCTCGTCGGCTTGCTCGGCTGACCCATCGTCAAGCGGGCCGCTGCGCAGGAGCAGCATGTTGGCCCGACCTTCCAGGCCAAGTTGCTCTTGAAGCCACTCGATGGGCACGTACACGTTGTAGGGTGGGACCTGGTTGGCGGCCAGGCTGAATCGGCCGAAGTGGTCGTTGCCGGCGATCTCCAGGATCCGCACGCGCATCGCCATCGTGGTCTCGTCGTTGTTGGCCAGCGGCGCCTCCAGGGGCAGCGGATTCGGCTTCTCCACGCGGACCAACAGGAAGTCGCCCGGATGAAGCCCCAGCGCTTCCGCCAGCCGCCGATTGATAGTCACTTCACCCGGCCTGATATCGGACCGGTAGGAGGCGTTCCCGATGCGCCAGAAGAATCTGTCAACGCCCAGCACCTGGACCTGGTTGACGCGGGCGGTGCCGTCCTGCCGCGCCGCCACGCCTCGAACCTGAAGGACCGCGGCCGTTTGGCCAAACCTTCCGGAGGGGTCAGGCCGAAGCGGCGGATGCAGGACCGCGTCCATGGCATCCGCAAGTTTCGCCTCGAAGAAGCGGTCCGGCGCGACCAGGGCCGCCCTGGTCTTGCCCAACCGCTCCAGGGCCGCGGCGCGCAGGCTGTACCGCACCGAGTCGCCCACCGCCAGCGCGCCCACCAGCACCGCCGCGGCCACGGTGGCGCCCAGGGTCACGCCCAGGTGGGCGCGCCAGTGGAACCGCAGGCCTCGGGCAACCAGTGTGCGGAATCGCATGCCTGTTCTCACGCAGTCCTGACACGACAGCCAACAGGGCCGGAGGCCCGAACTGAACTCTAGCCACGGGCGCAAGCCCGTGGAAGAAGGCTCAACGCCCTCTCCTGTTTCTTCTTCTCTTTGAGCCCCGCCAGGGGCGATTGAACGCCGTCTCGGCCGCCCCTGCCGGGGCTCTAACAAATGAAGGATTGGCGCTGACCGCTATACCCCGGGCTTGCGCCGCGGGGCTAGAGATCAGTCCGCCCCTGCCGGGGCTGCAACTGCCCGTCGCGGAGTTCCAGTTGCCGCTTCATGCGCGCAGCCATCGCGGACGAATGTGTAACGGCCACCAGCGTCACGCCTTCATTGCGGTTGAGGTCCGTGAGCAACTGCGCAAGGTCCTCCGCCGATGCGCGGTCGAGCGACCCCGTGGGCTCATCCGCCAGCAGCAGGGCCGGCCGGTTGATGAGCGCCCGGGCCACGGCCACCCGTTGCCGCTCGCCGCCCGAGAGTTGCCCGGGGCGGTACGAGAGGCGCTCAGAGAGGCCGATGCGCTCCAGCAGCCGCCGGGCACGGTCCTCAGCAGATTCCCCCTGCGCCTCATGTGGCACGGCCGGCTTGTCCGGCCGTGGTTGTGTCTGCGCCCGATTCTCCACGGCCGGGCGAGCCGGCCGTGCCGCATCCGCATCCTTCGCGCCCGGCGCCAGCGTCGGCACCAGGACGTTCTCCAGTGCCGTGCACTGCGGCAGGAGGTGATGCAACTGAAAGACGAAGCCGATGCGGCGGTTCCGCAGCGCCGCCAGTTCCTCATCGCCCAGGTCCGCCAGGTCGCGGCCTTCCAGCCGCACGCGGCCGCTCGTGGGCCGGTCGAGCGTGCCCATGATGTTGAGGAGCGTACTCTTGCCCGAGCCGGACGGGCCGACGATGGCCAGGGCATCGCCCGCGGCAACCGAGAGCGTTATGCCGCGCAGGATCGCCGTCGCCGCCCCGCCGCCCAGTACGGGCGGGCGTACTGGCCCGCCGGGGGCATCGTATTGCTTGACCACGTTTTCGAGTTCGAGGATCGGCGTTTCGGGCATAGGGGGCTCCGAAAGCGGTCGCCAAGGCGACCGGCTAAACGTTTCGAGGCTCTTGCGCCAGCACTTGCTCAAACACCTTCAGCATGTCGTCGGCCATGCGCTCGATGTTGAAGTACTCGAGCACGGCCTTGCGGCCGCGGGCCGCCAGGGCGCGGGCCTCGTCCGGGCGGGCCAGCAGGCCGCGGATGGCCGCCGCGAGCGCCCGCGGGTCGTCGGGTTCGACCAGCACGCCGCCGCCCGCCGCCTCAAGAATCTCCGGGTACGAGCCCACGCGCGAAAGCACGACCGGCACCCCCGCGGCCATGGCCTCCAGGACGAACAGGCCGAACGCCTCGCTCCGCCGCGCGGGCACCGCCACGAGCGAGACCGTCCGGAGGAACGCCTGCCGCCCGGCGCGGTCGAGCGCGGGCAGGAACTCCACGGCCCCGGCGGCGCCCGCGTTGGCGATGCGCCGGCGCAGGCCCGCGACGAACGCGCGGTCGGCAAGCGTCTCCGTGCCGGTGACCTTGAGGCGCAGGCCAGCCGCGGCCGGCTCGGCTCGTAGCGCCAGCAGCGCCTCAACCAGCGTATCCAGGCCCTTCGCGCCGCACAACCGGGCGGTGTATCCGATGACCGGCGGCTGCGGCGGCCCGGCGGGAACAAATCCCTCGGCATCAATACCCAGGTGCACGGTGCGGATGCGCTCGGGCGCCAGGCCCAGCCGCTCGCCCATCACGGCGCGGTAATGGCGGCTGACGGCGATGAAGCCGTCGATCTCGGCGGCGCGACGGCGGACGGTGTCCCAGGCCTCGCCGCGCTGCGGTTCGGGCAGCGAATCCAGGAACGCGTCCTCATCCTGGAGCGAGCAGAGGATGGGCGTCCGCAGTTCCGCCTTGATCTGGCGCGCCAGGCCCAGGAGGAGGGCGTTGGAGAGGCACACGAGGTCCGGCCGCCCCTGCTCGGAGAGCCACGCGGTGAGTCGCCGGAGTTCCTTGACCTGGCGGCCCTCTTCGCCGCGGAGCATCGAGAGCGTCGGCTCGCCGAGGTCCTCGGGCCGGGTCATGGCCGCGCGGCGGGCCACGCGGGCCAGCAGGCGCGGCGAGTCGAGCAGCCGGTCCAGCCACCGCGGCGTCCGGCGGAAGAGGCCCCACTTCTGCTGGAGGTACACGTTGATGCCGCCGAAAAAGATCGGCGCCGCGCGGCCGGCCTCGGGGGCGTCGGCCGACAGCGGCAGGTACAGCGGCACCATCAGGACGTCGTGGCCGCGGCGTCGGAGTTCCCGCACCAGGGTCGCGTCGCGCAGGCAGTTGTCGCAGTAGAAGTTGCTGCCGGCCCCAGGAGTGATTTGGATGATCTTCATAGATACCTTGCCCGAGCGCGGCGGGCAGTCTTGCCCGCCGCGCGGTGGGCACGACTGCCCACCGCGCGACCCACTTCAACTCACAAGAACAAGTTTGACGGACTCCTAGGGCTTCGGGCCGAAGGCGTAGACCGCGCCGTCGTCGCCGCCCACGACCACCCATCCGCCGGCCACGGCGGGCGAGGATGTCACGGGCCGCCCGATCTCGAACGACCCGAGTTCCTTGCCGTCGGCCAGGCGCAGCAGGTACAGGCGTCCGTCGCTGGAGCCGACGACCACCTTGCCGCCGCAGATGGCCGGGCTGGAATCCACGTCGCGGCGCGTGGCGAAGGTCCAGCGCGGCTTGCCCGTTTCGCGGTCGAGGCAGTGGACCTTGTTGTCGCGGCCGCCGATGACGACCTCGCGCGGGCCGACCGCGGGCGAGGAGTAGAAGCCCGCGTCCTCGCCGGCGTACTCCCAGACGGTCTTGCCGGTGTCCACCTGGGCGCACGTGAGTTTCTGGTCGTAGTCGGCCGCGTAGAAGCGGTCGCCGGCGACCGCCACGGCCCCCGCAACGTAGCCGCCGGCCTGGATGCTCAGCAGTTCGCGGCCGTCGGCCGGCGCGAGGACGCGGACGAGGCCGTCGCACCCGCCGAAGACGATTTTTCCGTCGACCACGGCCGGCGTTCCGTTGACGTAGTTGCCGGTCTCGGCGGTCCAGACGGCCTTGCCCGTAGCGGCATCCACGCAGTGCAAACTCATGTCGTAACTGCCGACGAGGATCCACGTGCGGTCGCCCTGCGGCGACCCGTCCTCCGCAGCAGCGGCGCTTGCTACTCTGCGAAGCAGCGCTTCGCTGCGAAGCACGAGGCCGCTGCGGAGGGTGGAGCGGACCCAGTTGGCCCCCCCGAGGATCTTGTCCTGCGTCTCGTACTTCCACCTTAGCGCGCCCGTGGCGGCGTCCAGGGCGTACAGAAAGCCGTCGACCGACCCCACGTACACGGCGCCCTGGAGCACCAGCGGTGCCGCCTCAACGGCGTCGGCGGTCTTGAAGGCCCAGACCTCGCGGCCGTCGGCCAGGTCCAGGGCGTACAGATGGCCGTCGTTGGAGCCGACGAAGACGCGGCCTTCGGGGGCGTCCGGGGCGCCGGCCGCCAGTTCGATGGCGGGCGACGACTTGACGGGGCCCTCGGTCTGGAACCTCCACCGCAGGGCGAGCGCCTTGGGCAGGCGGCCCGGCGCCACGCCCACCATGTCCTGCCGCCCGTGGAACATGGGCCAGGACGTGGCTTCGGCCCGCCATCCTGCTGGGCGGGCATCGGCCTCGTCCTCGGTTTCGTCTGGCCCGCCCGTGCAGCCGAGGGCCGCGCAGAGAACAACCACGCCTGCAAGTGTTGCCAGATTGCGCATCGTTCGTGTCGGCATTCCGTCAGCGCGCATCCGTTTGCACCAGTATACCAGCAGACACGACCGCGGGGCAGGTCATAGCCCCTCTATCTGCCGCACGCGCTCCAGGGCGGACACCGTGAACAGGACCGGGTAGAGGCGCTCGTAGTACCAGAGTTTGGCGAAGTAAAAGCCGATGGGCGCGGGCGGGAACTGCGTTCCCTCGCCGGTCTGGCGGATGAGCCACTCCGCGCCGCGCGCGAGGGCGGCCTTGATGGATTCGACCGGGATGCCCGTATCCTCCGCAAGGGTGGCATGCCCGCCGCGCTCAGCGTGGAGCGCGGAACCCGGAGCGCGGAACCCAGAGCGCGGAACCCGGAACTCGGAGCGCGAAACTGATGGCCACGGGTTTCGTTTTGCATTCCGAGTTCCGAGTTCCGAGTTCCGAGTTCCGAATGAGTTGAGCACGGTGGCCAGGGCCTCGACGGCCAGGGCGGTCTCCTCGATGGACGGTCTTGCGGGCCAGTACGCCCGCCCGTACTGGGCGGCGGGCGACCCGCCCCACGCGCCGGCCCAGTTCTGGGCCGCCAGGAGCCAGCCGGCGCCGCGGGCCATCATGCGACGGGCCGGCTCGTGCCCGCGGGCCGCGAGTTGCGCAAGCGCGAGCACGACCCGGCTGGTGCCGTAGAGCGGGTTCTCCTCGCGGGCGTCCCACTGGTTGCCGAACCAGAGGGGAATCCACGCGCCGTCGGCCGTTTGCGAGCGCTCCAGGTACGCCAGCGCGCGGCGGAGGGCCCGGTTGATGTGCAGCGCCAGGTCCGGCGGCACGCGGTCCGCCCACGCCAGCCACGCGCGGATGGCGTGGGCCGTCAGGTCCGGGCTGCTGCGGTCGAAGGGCAGGGCGCCCCAGCCGCGGCAGAACGTCGGGATGCCGCCGTCGCGGTTCTGGAGGCCCAGCAGCCACGCGGCCCCGCGCGCGGCCGCTTCGCGCAGGGGGCCGGCCGTGGGCGAGGACGGCTCCAAGTCCGCCCCCAAATGCGCCAGGGCCACGAGCGCCCCAGCCGTGTCATCGGCGTCCGGGACGCCGCCCGAAAGGTCGGTCCACGCCCAACCGCCTGGGGCCGCATGGGTGTACGGATGCTCCTCCAGGTGCTGTTGCGCGAGGAGCCAGCCGAGGACTTGCTGCCGGGCCTCGGCGGGGAGCGCGTCACCCAGGCGACCGGCGAGGGCGTTTACGGAGAGCGTTGTCACCCACGTGGCCAGGTTCGTGTCGATGGGCCAACTGCCGTCGGGGCGGGCCGACGCCGCCAGGAACGCCAGGGCCTTGGCCACCACCGGGTGGTCCGCGCGGCCGGCGCCCAGGAGGCTCATGGCGACGAAACTCGTCAGCGGCGCCGCCTCCAGGAACCCGCCGCTCGCCGGCTGGATGTTCCGCAGGATCTCAAGTGTGCGCTCGCGCAGCCTGCTGCGCAGCGCCCGCGAGAACGGGTTGCCGGTCGGCCGGCAGTGGTGCCGCACCTGACCGATGGCAATCAGCGCGGGCAGCGCGTAACTGACGACCGGCAGCCTAAGCCACCCCAACAGCCAATGCGGGCACGCCGCCAGTTCAAACGGCAGCGCCGGCACCAGCGGCCACGCCCGGGCCGGCGGGCCGAGACGCCCCGCCAGGGCGCACATCGTCAGGATGGGGGTCGAGAACGTGCGGTCCTTGCCGTACCTCTGGGCGATGGCGGCGGCCAGGCGCTCGGGCTCCAGGCTGCCCGCGCGGCGGCACAGCCACGCCTCGGCTGCGGCGATGGCGCGGAGGTGACTCTCGATGTTCCCCGGCGATGCCGCAAACGCCGCCCACGCAAGGGCCGTTGTGCTGATGTTGCTGGTCGAGAGGACCGAGTCGCCCCAGCCGCCGTCCTCGTTCTGGTTTGCGGCCAGCCAGTCGAGGCTGCGGCGGGCCAGCGTGGAAAAGGTTCCTGGAACCTTTTCCGGCGCCTTTTCGCGGTCGGCCATGGCCAGGGCCCATGTGGCCGTGGCGGTCGAGAGGGCGGAGGACGAGAGTTCGCCTACCCAGTGGCCGCCGGCGGCGCGCTCGGCCAGCAGCCGCTCGCGCGCGCCGCGCAGCGTCCGGTCGAGTGCAGGTCGGTCCAGGGTCATGCCATTCCGCCGGAAACGGGCCAGTAGTCCGTCAATCTTAAAGGTGCGAGTACAACTCGCGCGGCGGGCAGTCTTGCCCGCCGCGCGGTGGGCAAGACTGCCCACCGCGCTACCCGATTCAACTCACAAGAACAAGTTTGACGGCCTACCAGCCCCATTTGCCGGCCGCAAGTCACGCGGGTCCGCCCGCCAGGTGGCCGAGGGCCAGCAGGCCGTAAAACGTGTACTCGCAGTCGGCCGCGCGGTCGTCCTGGGAGCCGCGGAAGCCGCCGTCCTCGAGCATCAGCCCCGCGACGAACCCCAGCGCCGCCGCCGCGTCCACCCTCCGCAGCGGCAGCGGCGCTGCCGCTGCTGCGGAGGACGGGGCCGACGGGTCGGGCGGCGCGCCCATCCGGGCCAGGGCGTGCAGGCCCGTGGCGGTTGAAAGCAGGTCCGCCGCCGGCGCCCCGATCATCGCCACGAGGCCGCCCGAGGGGTGCACGCAGTTCAGCAGGTACGCGGCCGCCGACTCATCGGCCGGCTGGCCGAGTTCCGCCAGGACCAGCGCGGCCGCCGCCGTCGCCGGCGCAGAGGCAAACGGAAGGCTCGCCTCGTTCGTGTAGCCGCCGCCGGCGATCCTGAGCGACCGCACGCACCGGACGATGCCCGCGGCGTCCGGCGGCTCGCGGCCCAGGTCCTGCCAGGCGCCCAGCGCCAGGAAGCACCCGTACGCGCTTCCGGCGGCCGACCCGGCGACGGGATTATACCCTCCCTCGGCCGAGCGAAACGACTCGATGCGCTCGACCAGCGCGCGGCCGGCGCCGGCCCGCCCAGCAGGATGGCGGGGACGCACGAGGGCCCAGCATCGGGCCAGGCACGCGGCGTGCACGAGGTCCAGGCCACGCGGGTCGCCGAAAGAGCCGAGGTAGCGCTCGGCGCAGGGGCGGGAGTACCCCGCGGCTTCCGCCTTCGCCAAGGCTTCCGGCCTTCGCAGCCGACCCGTCCTCCGCAGCAGCGGCGCTGCCGCTGCGGAGGGTGGAAGCGGCTGCTTCGGCGGAGTAGGCTCGGCGGACAAGCCCGCCGCGGGCCCGTCCAAGGCATCGAGGGCCAGAAGGCACTGAAGGCCAAAGACGGTGTAGTAGAGGTCGGCCTTGCCGGAGCGGTCGCGGAATCCGCCGTCCGGAAGGGCCTGGCCGCGGACGAAGGTGACGGCGGCGCCGGCGTCAGGCAGGGCTGCCTTGGCCCGGCGCGCGGCCCGGAGCATGTCCTGCCTGAGACTCACCGAGCGAACCTCCCCCTGGCACGGCAGGCGTGCCGCCGGCCACGGCCTGCCCGCCGGCAGGCGGGGCACGGCCCGCCCTCAGTCTTGGCGGGCCACGGCGGGCTTGCCCTGCCAGGGTGGCCGTGCCAGGGTGGCCTGACGGCTGTCCGACGCCGCTGAAGATGCGGAAGATGATGCGGCGGAGGAGGCCCTTCAGGGCGTCGCAGGCGAGCGGTTCAAGACTCCGGATGGCCTCGTCCTCGTACGACTCCAGCAGGCGGCTCGCTTCCTCGGGGACGCCCAACTGCTCGAAGAGGCGGCGGGTGCGGGCCGATTCGGCGGCCGGGTTGAGCGCCCGCCGCCACAGCGCCTCCAGGAATTGCCGGGCCTGGCCCTCCGATCGCTCGCAGGCGATGGCCAGGAGGATCGACGGCCTCATCGCCGCCAGGTCGTTGGGGTCCCCATCGTCGGCGTAATCCTTCAGGTCGTCGCGGATCTGGTACGCGATGCCCAGGGCCTCGCTGTAGCGGTGAAGGACGTCCCAGACGCCGTCGGCGGCGCCGGCCGCCAGGGCGCCCAGTCGCAGGGCGACCTCGAACGCCGGGGCGGTCTTGCGGCGGAAGATGTCGAGAACGTCGGCCGCCGAAAGGACGCCCGGGTGCCGGGTCCAGCACAGTTCCGCGCCCTGGCCGATGCAGAGGTCGCGGTGCCCGCCGGCCGCCACGCGGAGCATCTCGGCCTTGCGCTCGGTCGGCCACCGCGACTCGGCGATCAGGCGGTACCCTTCGCCCAGGAGGAAGTCGCCCACGTTCAGCGCCACCGGCACGCCGTGCTCCTCGTGGAGCGTCTTCTCGCCGTAGCGCATCGCGTCGGCGTCCTCGATGTCATCGTGCACCAGCGACGCCTTGTGGAAGCACTCGACCGCCAGGGCGATCTGGCGGAGGCTCTCGGGCAGCGGCGCCCGGGGATCCTCGCGCAGCGCCTGGTAGGCGGCGGCCGCCAGGAGTGGACGCCAGCGCTTGCCCGATTTGGCCAGCCACGCGCGGGCCAGGCGCTCCGTCTCGGTCGAGGCGGGGCCCATGGCGGCATCGAGCGCGGCCGGCGAGAACCAGCCCTCAACCTCCTGGCGCAGCGCGTCCAGGTCCAGCCGCTGCGGCGCATCGGCGCTCGTGAGGCGGATGGCGTCCCACACCCAGTCGGTCTCCACGCACGTGTTGGCGCACCCGTCGCGCAGCAGCGGGATGGCGATGCCCGGGACGGCCGCCGACTCCATCAGCGGGTAAATGGCCTCCAGGGCCTGGAGGCAACTGACGCCGACGACGGCCTCGATCTTGCGGCTCTGGATGAGGGCCATGACCACGGCGGCGCCCTCGGCCACCAGGACGGCATAGCCGAGCCGCTCGGCCTCGGCCTTGAAGGCGTGGATGGGGCACCGGCCGCAGCCGGCGCACAGGAGGCCGAACTCGTCGATCGACCCGGCGCAGTCTTTCTCGGACCGCAGGCACTTGGGCAGCAGGAGGAGCCGCCGGCCGAAGGGCACCGCCCCGACGGCCGTGCGCCAGGCCTCGTTGCTCACCAGGACGGCGGTAAATTTGCGATACTTGTCCTCTGCGCCGGCGTCCGCGAGGACCTCGGCCGAATGCATGCGCAGTTCGTTCACCGAGAACGGCGGAATCGCGCTGTGGGTTTGCACGTGACGCCGGACGGCGGCCAGCAGGCGCTCGCGCTCGGCCTTCGTCGGGGGGACGGCATCCTGGGCGGGGTCTCCGGAAGCATCCGGCCCGACGGTGCCCGGGTGCAGGCTGCCCCTGGTTCCGAAGACACGGTCTCTCATTCGCGGTCCCTAACCAGACCCGTCGCCGTCCCATGACTACTCGCGCGGCGGGTCTCCTGACCCGCCGCGGAAATTGCCGGTTGCACGCGTGCGGTTTCGACATTCCGGCGCGGCGGGTGCCCGCCCAGGCGGGTAAACTCCGACCCGCCGCGCAAATCTGTTTTCAGCGTTGTAGTACTAAGCGGTCCTGGCGCGGCCCGGCCCCGGCCGGCCCGTTCAGGGCCGCAGGCCGCGGGCGCTCGCGCGAAGCCCACACATTATAACCCGCCCCCCTCGTGGTTGGCTCTGGATAAACGGTCGCCGCCGGCTGCCGGAGGGCATGCGATGCGGCGCCGGGCCCGGGCGAAGTTCCGCCGCCACTGGCGCATTTCCACTTTACCCAGGGCCTGGATGGCCAGGCGTTTCAGGAGCGGCACGCCGCCCGCCCGCTGGTTGTCCCAGTACAGGCGCGGGATCCAGCGGAAGTTCATCTCGTAGCAGGTGATGTAGAGTTCCAGGTGTTCGGGCGTCATGGCGGCCAGGCGGAACGGGTCGCCTGGGCGACCCGCCCTGCCCGTACGGGCCCGTACTGGGCGGCGGACCGGTTCGTAGAAGATCGGGAAGACCGCGCAGCGTGTGGCCGCCAGTTCCCGCACGAGGCGGAGGGTTGCCGCCACGTCGTCGGGCGTTTCGCCCGGCAGGCCCAGGACCACGCTCGCGACCGGGAAGAAGCCCGTGCGGACCAGGCGGTCGGCGGCGCGGCGGACCATGTCGGGCCAGTCGTCGGGCGAGAACGGCGCCGCCTTGGCCGGGCAGTTGGCCGCCAGCAGCCGCGGGCTGGCCGTCTCGATGCCCATGTTGACCCAGAGGTAGTCGGTCGGCCGGTTCCAGGCGAGCAGGCGGCGGAGTTCCCGCAGTTGCCCGTCGTCCAGTTGCAGGATGGACGAGGCGTTGGCGTGGTCGATCTGCATGAAGCCCAGGCCGGGGAGTTGGCGGACCTGCTCCAGCAGGCCGCGCAGGCGCTCGAAGTTCACCCGCCGCGCCTCGCCGCCGTAGCGGAAGAAGTCCTCGCTGCTCGATACGACCGAGGTAACGCCTGCCCGGAGGTTGGTCTGGATGTCCGAGAGGATGGTCTCGGGGGGCAGGTGCTCCATGGGCCGGTTGGCCATGGCGCAGAAGCAGCATCCGCCGCCGCACCCGCGTGAGAGTTCCACGATGCCCAGGAGCGATGCGCTGCGGATGGGGACGATGGCCGCCGCCGCCGTCTCGGTCGCCCGCACGACAGGCGGCGCGGGATTGCCCGCGGCCAGGTCCGCCACCAGCGCGGGCCCGGCCGACTCGAAGTACCCGTCGTACACGGCGTCCAGGCCGTGGTGTGCGGCCTCCTCGGGGTACTGGAGCCACTGCCACGCGCCAGCCCCGCCGCCGAGGATGCGGAACCCGAAGCGGCGCTTGGCCTCCGCCAGTTGCCCCATCAGCCGGTCCATCCAGACGCGGGTGTAGAGTTCCCCCTGCCAGAAATCCGTGGTCGTGGTGTTGCTCA
>Ga0315294_10001932_pt1 | contig 22710 bp, 20 predicted proteins | sample YL17G13_40_MG_FD_203626 | JGI IMG/M metagenome (GOLD analysis project Ga0315294, IMG submission 203626) | Sediment microbial communities from Yellowstone Lake, YNP, Wyoming, USA - YL17G13_40 | ecosystem: Environmental > Aquatic > Freshwater > Lake > Sediment | place: USA: Wyoming | collected...
GAACATAGAAAGTCTGCAGGCGGTGCTATTGGCACAGCTTCGGTATTTAGCAGTTTGTTCATAACTTGAAGCGCACGTTTGGCTAGTACCTCTTTACCCTTGCCAAGCGCAGGATCCGAAGAGTAAAGAGTCAGCATAAGCGCACCAGTTACACAACCTAACTCGTACCAAACAAAGTCTTCCTCATTGGGATCCAGAGGTTTGCCTGTTTGTTGATTTGAACGTTGTGTATACTTTAGTCCGATGCCTTCTATTGCGAGCACATCCAGCCTAAAAGGATAAGAAAAACAAGTCAACGAATACTCTGGTTTATCATGAATGCGGCAACTGTACATTCCTGCTTCGTTTTCAAGCTCTTTGCAACTTTTTCCTTTATATTGGCAGCAGTTTCCACACCTTTGGCATTCAAGATTCAGTAAGAGAATTCTCTCCATAGTTTTTTTGCCTATGACAAATTCTTCTACTTTTGGCATACTGCTCATTCGCAGATCAATGTAGCTTCGAGTAGGGACACAATCCTTGCCAAATAGTTGCTCCAATTCCATCGGGCAGACAGCTTTTGTAACCTTTTTAAACCATGCTCAAATCATGATATTCAATGGTGATGCAGCATGATACGCCAGCCAATTATCACAGTGTTGGGACACGTAGACCACGGTAAAACTAGCCTTCTTGATTTTATTAGAGGAACTACTGTAGCTTCTCGTGAAGCAGGTGCTATTACTCAGCACGTAGGCGCTTCTTCCGTGCCGTTAGAGGTCATACAAAAGTTATGCGGACCTCTGCTTGAGAAGTTTAAGCTTAAATTCACAATTCCCGGACTTTTGTTTATAGATACTCCAGGGCATGAGATTTTCACAAATTTGAGAAAACGTGGTGGCTCAGTTGCTGACATGGCAATTGTTGTCATTGATATAATGCAGGGCATACAGCCGCAGACAAAAGAAGCAATCCAGATTCTGAAAACATTCAAAGTACCTTTTGTGGTTGCCGCAAACAAAATTGATTTAATATCAAGTTGGAAAACTCACACTTTAGTATTTACACAGAATTTTGAAAAACAAATCGCTTCTGTCAAAGAGCAGTTCGAAAAGAAATTTTACACTCTTGTCGGCCAACTGTCAGAAGTTGGTTTTGATTCTGATTTATACACTAAAGTTGATGACTACAAAAAGAAAGTTGCAATCGTTCCTGTTTCAGCAAAAACTGGCGAGGGAATTGCAGAACTTTTGGCGTTAATTTCGGGCCTGACACAGAAATTCTTGGAAGCAAGCCTGAAAGTTGAAGTCAAAGGCCGGGCAAAAGGCACTATCTTGGAAATCAAAGAGGAAAAGGGACTTGGCACGACTGCAGATGTTATAATTTATGACGGCGTGGTAAAAGTCGGAGACACAATTTTACTTGGTGGCGTCTCGGGAGTTATCGAAACCAAGATCAAAGCTCTGTTGAGGCCACTACCATTAGTTGAGATGCGCGATGCACGCAGGCGATTTGAGCCTGTTGGAGAAGTTTGCGCAGCATCGGGTGTAAAAATAGTTGCTCCTGAACTGGAAAAAGCAATTGCCGGTTCTCCATTACTTTCAGCAAAAACAAAAGCTGAAATTGAATCTGCAAAAAAGCAGATTGAGGAAGAAATTGAGAGTATTATCTTGCAAGTCGAGCAGGAAGGCATCGTATTAAAGACTGATACCCTCGGAAGTTTGGAAGCAGTTTCTGCTATGTTAAGAAACCGAAGCATTGCTGTACAGCGGATGGGTATTGGCACAATAAACCGAAAAGACATTATGGACGCCGCTGCAACCGCTGAAAAGGACCCATTGAAAGCATTTGTCCTGGGTTTTAACATAAAGGCCGATGAGGATGCAGCATCAGAAGCGCAAAGACTTGGTGTTACTATTCTAACGGATAATATTGTTTATCATTTAATTGAAAAATTTGAGCAAGCTCTAATCACAAAGAAAGCTGAGATTGAGAAAAAGAAATTGGAAGGCTTGACATGGCCTGCAAGATTCAGAATCTTGCCCGGCTATACATTCAGAGCAAGCCATCCCGCAGTTTTCGGAGTTGAAGTTATTGCTGGAAAATTAAAGCCGAGAGTCTCTCTGCTGACAAAAGAAGGCAAGGAAATCGGAGAGATTAAGGAAATTGAGAGCGAGGGCAAGAAACTAGCAGAGCTGAAAGCGGGCGAGAAAGCCGCTATCTCAGTCGAAGGACTCACCATCGGCAGACAAGTTAGAGAGGGCGATACGCTGATGGTTGCAATGAACGAAGCAAATTTCAGATTGCTTAAAGAACGAAAGGAATTCTTGAGCAAAGCAGAAATTGATATTCTCAAAGAGTTAGCAGCGATAAAGAGAAAAGAAAAGCAAACATGGGGATTGTAACTTAAGTTGTATCAGCGAAGCCCAAGCTGAAAGAATTTCAGCTGGGCCCAGAAAAGGTGTGCTTTTCTTGGGCTGATACGACCGCATGTCAACCTTGCGAAGTTGCTTGGGGACTGTAATCAGCCTTGGTAATCTTTTTGCTCTTGTGCTTTTTGTGCCTGATAATCTAGTGTTTTGTATATTGTTGCCAGCGCACCTTTTAGCTCATCAGGTGTTATGCCTACTGCTCTTGCTTTTCTGACAACTTGTTCCATAAACAAATAAGGGTCATCATTTAAGCCAACAAAAGTATCAATCGCGTCCCTAACCAGGTCCGATAAATTGGCATTTGGATTTTGCTTTTTCCTTTCTTCGACTATTCTACCTAATGCTTCTTTCCTTTCCTTATCCAGACGTAGGGTTAATTTATCTCCCATGTTTGTTTTTCTCCAGTGTCACTCTATGATGAAATTAAGCTTGTGGCTGTGCAACAGGTGCTGCAGTCTCTTTAGGTTTCTCAATTACATTAAAATGTTTCATCAAATCAATCTCGCCCCATTTCGTGATTTTGCAATTGACTTGAACTATATCGTTAGCTATTGTGTTTGCTCTGATTGTTTTTTTCTCTAGTTTGCCTTTGAACTTCTTAGGAACGTGATAGCTTGGAGCTTTTTTCATCAATAATCTTCTGCGACCAATGCCGTCAAGATTATTGTACATGGCAAATCCTGCTTTATCTGTGCCGCCCGTGATTTGGAATTCAAAACCTGTCAAGCCAATTAATTCTCCTCTGAAAACTTCGCCTATTTTCTTTCCAAGCAATTGGTCTGCGTCAGGGCTTTTCAGCTCTGCCTTGAATGATCTTTTTGTTTTACTATCGCCTATGACTAATTTGAAGTCTGCCATTACCTAGATGCTCCTGCCTGTCGTTCCAGTTCTAATTTCTTTGCCAAACAGTGTGACTTTTGCGGGTCGCCGCTTGCTGTTCCAACAAGCTCGTCAGCAAGTGCATCCCATATGTGCTTTTTGCCTTTGTGTGAACTCGTGAATGCGCCCTGCGTCATCCATCTCAAAGCCAAATCGATTCGTCTCTGAGGAGCCAAATCTGCAGCTTTAGGATAACGAACACCACCGTATTCAATTGTTGCTATTCCTTCTTTTGGTGAGCCAACTTCTAACGCACGAACTAAGACTTCTACGGGGTTTTTCTTTGTCCTTTGTTCGATTATTTCAAAAGTTTTCTTTATGATTTTGTATTGAGTCGGAGTTTTTCCGGTGTTGTAATTTGATGTCCACAAGTGTTTCTTGCCCTTGTGGCCTGTGACCATCAGCTTTGCCATTAATCTTTCAACGATTGATTTTTTTGACTTCCAGAACTGCTTTTCAATTGTTCTGCCCGCAGTGTAAGGAACATAATAACCTGTCAAATTAAGATAAGGCTTCAAGCCCTGGTCAAAAACCTGAATATCCATACTCCATCTTCCAAAAACTTTGAAATCAAATTTAGGTTTCTGAGGAACTTCTTGTTTAACTTCGGTTTTAACAGGGGTTTGTATCTCTGGTTTGGTTTCGATGCCCTCTGGTTTTGTCTCCTGGCCTTTCTTTACCCTAACTCTCTTAGGTTTAGTCTCTTCAATTGGTTGGGCGGACGTTTGAACGTCTGTTTGGACTTCGGGTTGTTTAATTTCTATTTCCGCCATTCTTATCTACCCACTGTCTTCTCCAATTTACCTTTAACCAGCTGATTTAGAGGTTGATTATTTACGGCGACTACCTGCCATTTGACTCCAGGGATATCTCCTTTGGATTTTCCCATGGCGCCGCCCATTCCTTCGACGATTACTTCGTCATGTTCATTGATGAATGTGATAGCTTTGTTTCCTGGGCAGAAAGCGGTTATTTGCCTGCCATTTTTTGTTAACTGAACTCTAACTGCTTTTCGCATACCAGAGTTTGGCTGCTTGGCTTCCAATTGTCTTTTTTCTAAAACTATTCCGCGCGCTTGAGGCGCGCCTTCAATAGGATCTGCTTTTTCTTTAAGTCTCAAGACTCGTTTGACATACCATTTATTATGCCATCTAAATTTAGCTCTCCTTTTCTTGAGCTTTTTTCCTGCAAATATACCTCTTGATTTCTTGCCCATGTTTCTCTCTCGTTTGTGAGCGAGACTCGCTGAACTTTGTTCAGCTCTGTTTTGCCCATTTTCTATTTTTTAAGCAAAGACACGCTGAACTTTGTTCAGCTCTATCTTGCTCATATTGGCAGTTTTCCTTAAACCATTTATAAAGGTTGCTTAGAGAACTAGGATGTCCTCTATTTCCGGGTTGTAGCGCTTCACTATGGTCTTCAGCTGCTTTAATTTTATCTGATTTTGAGACAATAAATATCTGCGCTCTCTGGGCTGATTAAATCTAATGTTAATGACTTTCTTGTCTTCTTGGGTTGCAATCGAAACTTCAGCAGGCTTCAGAGGGAAAACAAAATTAGCAACCAATTCTTCAATAACATTTGAGTGCTCTATTATCTTGATATCTTTCATTAATGCCCTTTTCAGGGCCTGGATGTTTTTGCCTTCCTTGCCTATTGCAAGGCCTGCTTTGCCTTTGTCTGTGACAAAAATTAGCATATCATTGATAGTAAAACAATCTTTTGCATCAACGTTTGTAATCTGCTTGAATGCGTTCATGTACCCTATTAAATTAACATCATATTTCAGTATGGTCATTTTTTCTTTATTCCGACTACATTAATTACGAAAGGCTTTTTCAATTGTGCCGCAAGCTCTTCCGCGTTTACGTCCAGTTTTGTAATAGGAATCTTTGTAACTGCCGCAATAGCGTTTAAATCGCGCTGTATTTTTTCTGGGCAAGTCGCAGCCAAGAAAACGTTTTCAAGCTCTCCTTGTCTTAGTGCTTTTGTTGTTACTTTAACACCAAATATTGTTTTTCCTTCCTTTTCGGCTTTCAATATTTTATCTGTTGTCATTCTTCCTTACCTTTTTCCTTGCTCTTTTTGCTTTTATGCTCTGACTTTTCCATCTTTACGACCAGGTCTGGCAGACCAGTACCAATAGGAACTGGCTGGTTTATCATTATGTTTTCGACAACTGAAGTCAGTTGGTCTGTTTCTCCAACTATTGATGCGTCTATTAAATGCTTTAGTGGTATTTCGAAAGATGCTCTTGCCAATACTGATGTCTTTTGCGATGTAATTCCGTGTCTTGTTACTCCTTTCAATTCGCCGGTAGCACACATCAGGTCCGCTACGAGCAGTACGTGCCTCAAGTCCACAGGCATGCCCTGTTCTTCCAATACAAATACTATCTCATTAACAATTGCTTGGTGCGCAGCTTCTATGCCTAAAACCTTTGCAATTTCGTGAATATCATTAGTAGTCGTTCTAGTGTCATCAACTTCTGGCAAAGCAAAGACTCCTTTCAGATTGGAACCAAATGTTTGTATTACATATTCTCCTTTGTCTTCTTCCCCTACTTCTGTTCTGATGCTTTTCCAGACCGGCAACACATTCGTAATGTCTTTGACGCCTGCTATTGCCGTTTCTTTGATTTTTTCCTTTAATCTGTATAATTTCTTCATATCCTCGTCTTTTGACTGGATAATTAATTTGCCGCTCTCCTTTGTGCATTTCAGGCTTTTGATCTGTTTTGCCAAGTTATTGATAACATCATCTGCGTTGATTCCTCTCAGTTTTAATTCTTCACTGTCAAATGCAAAAATAATTGTTTTATTCGCCAGGTTCAGGGATATCTCCTTTGCTAGCTCTTTGAGCGTTACTTGCTTTATCTTTGCAGCAATTTTTTCTGCTTCTTCTCTGCTTTTGTTGTGCGGTGATTTTAAGTAAACAAACATTGAAGGAGTTTTAGGATCTTTCCTCGCATCCAAAATTTCTATGATTCTTGGAAGGCCTAAAGTGACGTTGAGTTCTGAAACTCCAACAAAGTGGAAGGTTCTCATAGTCATCTGAGTACCTGGCTCGCCTATTGACTGGGCAGCAACTATGCCTATGGCTTCGCCTGGTGTGACTTGCATGTCAGAGTACCTTTTATTGGTGCGGTCTACGAGTGACTGCTTTTCTTTTTCAGATAATTTTTGTTTCTTGGCATAATTGTTTAGTTGCACCACAACTTTTTCAGGTAATTCTGTTTTTAGCCAAGGTTTATCTGCGCTCATTCTACGTCCACACCTCCGCCATCTGATTTTGAAACATCAATATTATCGCCACCATAGGTAAACTGAACTATCTTGTGACCTGCGTCCCTAACTGTACCGTCATAGTTAATTTTCAGGTCTTGCAACGCATTTATCAAACGTCTCTGCATGTAACCTGACTTTGGAGTTCTCATAGCAGTATCCATGAAGTTGTCTCTACCTACAATCGCGTTGAAGAACGTTTCAATCGGGTCCATACCGTCCTTGAAACAGTGCCTGATGAAACCTCTTGCTCTCGCTCCCAAATCTCCTCTTTCAAAGTGAGGCAATGTTCTATTAGTATAACCTAAGTGAATTCTCTCTCCACGCAACGCCATTTGGCCTGCGAAACCTGACATCAAAGCAAGGTTAAACAAACCCGCCATTCCGCATTTAGCAAGCAAAACCAGATTATTCTCTTCCTCTTTGGCTTCTTTTTCAATAATCAGTCCGACAGGCGTTCTTAATCTGTTCAGAGCAAAAAGTATCTTTGCTTCTGCAGTATCTCTGACGGATTTGCCCGGCAATGGAATAATCTTGTCTTCTTTGTAAGCCTTGAGCACCAGCTCAACTTCTTTTTCGCCCCCTTCAATTATTTCTTTTATCTTCTCTACCGCTTTCTTTGACAAGTCTATATCTGAGAAAGACATTGTGTACGGATGGTATTTTATTACTTCTAATCCTAATTTATTGAGCGTATTTATGAGATCTTTGGCGGCTTCTGGGCCTTTTGATGCGTACACTGCCTGTAACAAATAGCCTCCGCCTTCGTCCGAAACTCCAACCGTCTTTTCGGAGGTAACTCCTTCTACGAGCTTTCCATTTTCGATTCGCATGTCGCCTTTATCGAAATTCAAATCTTCTGGCAGAGCCATGCTGAATACCTGCTTGCCATTCCAGAGTTCTATACTTTTTTCTGTTTTCTCTGGTTTTGGCAGCAGTCTTTCAATGCCGACTGCCAGCAATAGGTCATATGCCTGCTCTTTCGTTAACCATAAATCTCCGCGGGTCAGTCTGTACAGCCCGACAAGGGAATCTTCAACTTCCCCGATTATACTTAAACCGTATCTTGGTGAAATTATCTGTTTGTCCAAAGCTAACAGGTGCTTTGCTTCAGAACGCGCTTCTTCTGTCTGTGGCAGATGTAAGTTCATTTCATCGCCATCAAAATCAGCATTGTATGGCTTACAGACTGCAGGGTGTATTCTGAAAGTCCTGCCAGGTAATAATTTTACTCTGTGTCCCATTAATGACAATCTGTGCAAACTTGGCTGTCTGTTAAACAATACTATATCCTTATTCAACAGATGTCTTTCAACTATCCAGCCGGGCTGCAATTCACCTAAGATTTGTTCTTTTGTATCATCAGTGATTTTCTTTCTCTTGCCCTCATCCGTAATTACATAAGTCGCGCCCGGATAAGTATCTCCATTTTTGATAAATTCTTTCAGCCAGACGATGTTCCACTCTGTTACGACTTCAGGGACTGTAAGCTCTCTTGCAACAGAGTACGGAACTCCAACTTCATCTATTGACATATAGGGGTCAGGAGAGATTACTGAACGTGCTGAGAAGTTTACTCTCTTACCGGCTAAGTTATATCTGAAACGTCCTTCCTTGCCTTTCAAACGCTGCGCCAGTGTTTTCAAAGGTCTGTTTGATTTGTGTCTTGCCGGAGGAACCTGTGCAATAGTATTGTCGAAATATGTTGTTATGTGATACTGCAGCAAATCCCATAAATCCTCAATTATGATTTCGGGAGCTCCAGCGTTGATATTTTCTGTCAGTCTTTGATTAACTCTGACTATGTCTGAAAGCTTGTGCGTCAAGTCGTCTTCTGAACGTTCCCCAGTTACTAGAGTGATTGAAGGCCTCATCGTAATTGGAGGGACAAGTAGCAGTGTAAGTACCATCCACTCTGGACGTGCTGTTTGTGAATCAAATCCTATGATTTCCAAATCTTCATTTGGAATTTTCTCCAAACGTTCTCTGATTATAGTTGGCCACAACCTTTCACCGCCCTGATAGAAAGTTGTTGGCTTTTCTAATTTGAGTTCTGGTGTTTTTTCCTTGCAGTACGGACATTTCTTTACTTTCTTCAGTTGATTTAGCAAGGATTTAGCCAGGTCGTGGATAACATCAATATTGCCCTGCTTCTTTGCTTCTATTATCCTTTCTTTCCACTCTGCAATCTTATTTTCCGGAAGCAATATTCTTCCACAGGAACTGCAGAAGCTTTTGAGCATGTCAAAGACTTGATTAGCGTAGAGAACATTTACTATCGGACGCGCCATTTGTATGTAGCCGAAGTGGCCTGGGCATGTCCTCAGTCTGCCACCGCACACTTTGCATCTGAGTCCTGGGTCAATAACACCCATTCCAAGGTCCATTAGACCTTTCTCTACAGGATAACCATCAGCATCATAGAGTTCGGGGCTGCTTACAGCCACAGTTGCGTAACGTCTGATTGTTGCAGGAGACACTAAACCAAAAGCTATTTTCTCAATCTTCTTTGTTACAACTTCTCTTGTTTCATCTGGCATCTTAGTATTTCTCCTTCAATATTAATTTTGGTTTGATATGCATGCTCTTTAATTCATCAAGGAACAGTTTGAAAGCATATGACATTTCTATTGGCGCAATCTTTGCTTTCTCGCCGCAAAGGCAGTATGCTTTGCCTTTGTATGAATCATAAATTGCTGTATCGCCGCAACGCTCGCACACCCAGACAATTGTTTTGTCAGAGTCAAATCTTTCTTTCAACAAGAGAGATGCACCGTGAGCGATGAAGCAGTCTTTCTCCATCTCTCCCAATCTAAGACCGCCCTCTTTTGCCTTACCTTCTGTTGGTTGTCTTGTCAGGAGTGCAACAGGACCTCTTGCTCTTGCCTGTATCTTATCAGCGACCTGGTGCTTTAATCTTAGATAGTAAATATTTCCGACAAAAATCTTTGCAGGGTATTCCTTGCCTGTTCTTCCGTCATACATTATTTCAGTTCCGTCTTCTCTGAAACCTAATTTCAACAGCTCTGCTCTCATGTCAGCGCTATTTTCGCTCAAGAATGGGGTACCATCGACATAACGGCCTGCAAGTGCACCAACTTTTGCACCGAGAGCTTCTATCATCTGCGAGACAGTCATTCTCTTTGGCAAACCATTTGCACTGAAAATCAGGTCTGGAACAATTCCGGATGCTGTGAATGGCATATCCTCAGGAACTACAATAGAACCAATGATTCCTTTCTGTCCGTGTCTCGTTGACATCTTGTCTCCGACTTCAGGATTTCTTGTTTCTCTGACGTCAACTTTTATGAGCATCTGTCCATCTTCTGATTCTGTAACAACGACTTTGTTTACGACGCCTTGTTCGCCATACCGCATTCTGATAGACGTGTCTTTTCTGACGTTTGCGGCTGTGCTGAATGCTTCCAATTTTCCCAAAAATCTTGGAGGTGATGTTTTTCCTATCAGTACATCTCCGCCAGCTATCTCGGCCTCTGGATATGTAATGCCATCTTCTGTCAAGAATCTGTAATCTTTTTCAATAGTGTAACCCTGGACATCTTTTCCCGGAATTAATATTTCATCAATCTGGCCTCCAGGGTACCTCAATTTCTCTGTCGGGTAAGGTCTGTAGTGAGTTGACCTTCCGAAGCCCCGGTCTATTGATGCCCTATTTATTACAACTGCATCAGACATGTTGTAACCGGCGTAATTTACGATTGCGACAACTAGATTCTGTCCCGCTGACAATTCATCACCAAGCAGGCTTTGTGTAAATGAGCGGACAATCGGCCTCTGTGGATAGTGCAGAATGTTTATTGCCGTATCCATTCTGTTCAAGAAATTGAGAGCATAGCAGCCCATTGCCTGCTTTTGTGTCTTTTGTCCTCTGTTTAGTCTTGTTGACTGATTGAAATTGGCATATGGGACCATTGAAGTGGTCATTCCAAAAATTGCAATCGGATTAATCTCCAGATGAGTATGCTTTTCTGTTATGTCTTCTTCAGTTAATGCTATCAGCGTGCCTTCTTCTTCAAGCGCATCTATGTATTCTATAATTCCTTCTTTGACTAAATCAGACCATTTTGCTGCGCCTTCGCGCAATGCTGCGACTTTTTCAGTTGTGAGTAAAGACTTGCCTTCCTTTACAACAATTACCGGTCTTGTTACTCTGTCTTTTTCAAGAACGATGTAGACTGTGTCCAATTTTTTGTGATAGTAAATATTCAGATGTTTTGATAATTTGCTTTCGCGCCTGGATTGTTTTATGCTGTCAACATAAACCTGCGGGCTGTCAACCTCTCCTATCAGCTGGCCATTAAAGAAAACATCGCTCATTCTCTTGCACCTCTGCTATGAGCGGGGCTAGCTGAAACCATCAAATGCAAAAATTTCAGCTTTGCATCAGCCACTTTCTGCACCTCCGAGTTTTTTCAATCCGAGCTGTTCAAGCATGCGCAAATTTTCTTCAACTTCCTCTTTCTTCAATTCAGGGGTCACCGCAGCCAGCAAAGCCAAGTTCTTTCTCAAACCAATGTGCTTGCCTTCTGGGCTTTCTAATGGACATAACCTGCCCCAGTGAGATGGGTGCAGTTGTCTTGCTTCAAAGCTTTCTCTTGAAGCCTCTAACAAGGATGAAACTCGCTGTAAGTGTGATAATGTTGCTAATGCATTTTCTCTGTCCAGTCTTTGGCTTACACCCTGCCTGTTGCCAGTCCAGTTTCCAGTCGCCAATGCGCTCTGTATTCTATCTGAGAGCAATTTTGTTCTGACAATAGAACTGATTGACAAAACCTTTCCTCTACGGACTCCCCTCTGGAAGATATAGAGCATATCGTTAACTAAGATTTTCAGATTTGCCCTGAACAGGTCTTCGAGCAAGTCGCCTGCGAGTCTGACTCGCTTGTTCATGTAGTGGTCTTTGTCGTCTTTCTTTATCTTGTTCTGCTTAAACAAAAGTATCTTCTTTATCACTCGACCCAAGAAATGCGCTTTCGCTGCTCTGTTTTCTGGTTTCAATCCAATATGTGGTAGCAGGAAATTATCCAAAATATACTCTACTCTCTGGACTTTTTGCTCTTTTGGCATTACTAAACCCATTTCTCGTCCCAGGTCATCCAAAGCTGCATCTCTTGTTCTTATTTCAACGTGACCTATCAGGTTCATGTAAACATCTTCGTCAGATTCTTCCATTGCGCCGATTAATTTTGGCAGTTCTGCATCTTTTGTGAATCCTAATGCTTTCAGCACAACAAAAAGAGGCAATCTCTTGTTGCCTGCGAAGCTGATCAAGAAAAGTCCTTCTTTGGTTCTTTCGATTGTGTGCGGAATCTTGTAAACATCTGATGCTGAATAGACCATTGCAGAGTGTGATACTGGTCCTGATTTTTCTTTCTGCACAAAGATGTTGTTTGCTGCAAGATCTTCTAACAAAACCAGGGACCTTTCGGTACCATTGATTATGAAATAACCACCCGCATCCAGCGGGTCTTCACCATCTGCTATTAGTTCAGGTTTTGACAAACCGTTCAAATAGCAAAGCTTTGACCTTAACATTGCAGGTAAATCGCAGATTTGTATTTCCTGTCGCTCTCTTTCTTTTCCATCAATTACCAGTGAGATTTCTAAATAGACTGGTGCTGAATAGCTGAGATTTCGCATTCGTGATTCTACGGGCAGAATTTTTCTCTTAGCACCATCGGCTTCTGTAATGCTTGGTTTTTCAACCCGGATTTTTCCGAAAACAAATTTTACTTCCTCTGCTTCAGGAGGTATAACTGCAGGAGTTGCAGTTCCGACTTCGTCAATTAATTTCTGCAGTCTCCATTCTACAAATCCGTCAAATGATTCTATATTTGATTGTACAAAATTATATTCTTCAAAATATTTCTGAACCAGTGCAACTTTATCTAACTTCGATAGAGTCATTCGATTACTCTCCTAAAATATTGTGAAGAACTGAGCGGTCCTTGTCTTTCTATCTTAATTACCTCGCCAGCTTTTGCGCCCAATGCTTTTGCGATTGAGTCATTTGACAAGATTGATGGTAATTGTGTCAGTGAAATGTTAAACTTTTCAAGAACTTCAGTAGTTTCTTCAGGAGAAAGTTTCTGGTGTGATGGAACTAGAACATGCTGGGTAATATCAATTTTCTTGGCTGGAGCAACTACCATTCCGAGTTAAGCATTCAGCCCACGAATGCGGCCTTTCGGCTTTTCCCTCATAGCCCGTAAACATAGGGTTGGGGAAGGCTTTAATCAAGCCACGAATTTGGGTTTATAAAGATTCCTATCTGAGATGCGAAACCACCTATTTCAACCTCATTCCGTTCAGCTTCACGAACCTGGGACGTGGTCGTATTTCGCTTCGCTCAATACAACTTAAAATAAATATGAGCGCCCGCGCCGAGATTTGAACTCGGGTCTGGACCGTGACAGGGCTATAGCAAGCCAATTTCTTAGCTTGTTCCTATCCTGACCGCTAGACTACACGGGCACGGTTTGAAACCTAAATTTTCAGCTTAAAAGTCTTTTCAAACAAAATACGAGCTGAAATGTTTAAAAAACGTTGCAAGAGCTCTAACGCATGAACCGCCCGCGTGTAAAAAGACCATTTTTGAATCTTCATTTGAATTTATCGAATAAAATAACACCTTTTTCTCTAATCCCGTTCATTTGCGAAGAAAATATGGCGCGCAGAAATGGTGGAGTTAGCCTTTCTTCCCAGACATCCGTAAAGCGTGCAGTAAAGAAACATGAACAGCTTATCCCGTATTTTAGCAAAGATGAGGACTGGAGTGATGGTTCCTTAGATGCTTTACTTAAAAAATATGAAACTATAACCACGCCATGCTCCATGAGGATTAATAACGGAAAAGAGTTAGAAGCGCACATCTCAACCGCATATAGAACTGCTTACGCACATTACATATTGGCAAAAAATCACATTCAAGGATTTCCTGACTATTGTTGCGGAACATCAGCAAGAAATGTTACACTTTCATTGATGGAGTTTGGATACCCAAACGCAGCTCACGCATATAGTAATGTTCACGATCATGGCTACGTTATTCTGCCTTTTGTAGTAAAAAACAGCAAATTGAAGGGCACTATTGTCGCGGACCCTACTTCAGACCAGATGTGGGAAAATCTGAAGAGCCCACCAAGAAATGCGGTTTTTATAGCGCTTGGCAATAAATGGGAATACAGAACTGAGTGGCATGACTACGCAAATCTGTTTCCAAATAGAATTTTAGATATGAAGACTCTTCGTTACCTTCAACGCAACTGTCTGCACATTGATTCATATAACTATTACAAGCACAAGAATGGGCGCATTTTCCTCGAAAAAGCATTCGCCAATCCAGTCAACATATCTCCTAAGAATTTCTGATTTTCTACTCTTCTTTTAGCCAGGGAAACTCTATGCGTTCTTTTGCAAAAGAGAAAGGTTTGCTTAGCTTAGAATGCACATCTGACCAATCTCCTTCTGTGGGTATTGGTTTTATCTTTTCGTCTATTTCTGTTACGGTAACGCCTTGTCTTAACAAATATGCGCTCCAATCACTGAATTGTTTATAGAAATTTTCTTGCGGATGATTTGCTTCCGGATAGTTATCTTTACCTTGAACCAAAAAAAATCGCATAAGATAAGCATCCTTTTCCTTAGCTACCTGGGAATGTGTATGAGGATAATTGTAAAGTACCAGACCATCCAATCCTTTCTCCTTCGCATATTTAAGCTCATAAATGTCACGGCCTAGCGAAGCTGTGGGAGCGAAGAGTCCCCAGAAACCGATTCCTTGCTCAATTATGCCCTCAGCCTCTTCTTTTACACCCTTTTCAAATAATAGAATCAAATTTTCCAGAAGTTTGGCTGTATTTCCTTCGATTTTAAGAGTGCGATAATACCACAAAGCCCTGGAGCCGCCATATAATTCCTCTTCTATTTCGGGGGCGTGCTTGATGCATCCAAATGTTTCGGCATTTTTTGTGAGCGCTTCTTCCCAAACTTTGTCGGGAGTTGCGAGAATCCTCTCTTGCAAAGTTATTGCTTTGTAAGTTTCTTCTTCTTGTTCATCTCTGGTTGGCTTGTTGATTAGTATATCTTTTAGATACGCGATTCCCAGTGGCGACAATTCAGGATGTATGCCCTTGCCAAGGCTGGATTTCAGTTCCAACAGATTTTCTGCATCAGGGTTTCGATAATAGTCCTTTAAAGGGCCTGCCTGGCTGGCAATCATTTGTTCTACATAATAAGCCTCTTCAGCAGCACAATCTTCATCTTCCCCAGCACGCTCTTCAGTTTCGCTACCCGTTGCTTCTGTAACCTTACTTAAGTTTTCAACATTTTTCTTTGCAGAACTAAAATTTTCGACAAGCAAGTCAGAAATCTCTTTAATATCAAGTGGAATTACAGCTTCGGGCATGAATTATCCTCAAGCCACAACTTTTTAAGATTTTATGGCCTGGAGTTAACAATCTAAGTAACAGGATACGTATAAGGTTTAAGCTCATCCAATACAAAAGCTGTTTCCATATCCTTTATTATATCAGAAAAATTTAACTTTATTTCTCTTGTGATTTCATTGAATTTATTCAAGTCAGATGTAAAAATTTCAATGAACCATTCGTATTTGCCTGATAAATTCCAGACTGAAGCAACATTCGGGTGTTCTTTCAAGTACTTTAAGAATTCAGAATATCTTTTCGGAGTAAGATTCCAAAGTGAAATGATAAGGTCGCTCCATATATTAAGTCCAAGCTTTGCAGGGTCTATATCAATAGAGAAATTTAAGATAACCTTCTCTTTGACAAGCTTTTCTATTCTATACCGCACGGCATCATGCGAGAGCCCCAGCTGTTTGCCGATTTCAAGGTTTGACATTCTTGAATTCTTTAGAAGTATATCTATGATTTTTCTGTCAATTTTATCTATTTTTCCCATACTACGCAAAATTCACCGCATTATATATAAATATAACGTATTTTACGATAATTTTTTACGAAAATTTTAAACTGAACCATTCGCCTAGATTTCCATGCCGAGCCATTGGCGATTAAAATTCAGACGTCTGCCCCGGGATTTGATTCTCATAGGCGGCATGCTCACACTCGTGGAAGGCATTTTATGGTATTTTCTCCCGAATTATTTTCAATCAAAATTAGGAGATATGTTTCTTGTTGGTATAGTGATCTCAGCATATTCTGCAGGACGCATGCTCGTCTCGCTACCTGCAGGCGATATAGCCGATCATATAGGCAGAAAATTCACATTCGTTTTCGGAGTAATTGGTTTTATAGCTTCTATCTTTTTCCTTTTTTTGGGAAGTTTCTTTTATCTTACGCTCTTTATGCTCTTGTTTGGAGTTTTTACAATAATTTACGGAATACCTACAGATGCCTCTCTGCTTGACCATAGCACCAAACGCAACGTGCCTGTCGTCCTCGGCCTCGCTGACGTGCTCCACAATTTTGGCTGGGGTTTTGGACCTGTTATTGCCGGCGCCTTGCTGCTGTACTTTAAAGTGCCAACATTCATTAGTCTAGTTATCTTAGCTCTTGTAGCAATATCTGTCTTCTCGTTATTCTCATTTCCTGGAAAATGTCATTTCAATCTCAAAGAATTCAGAAAATCCAAGAATATTTTGTTCAAAGATAGTATTTATGGCGGCGAATTCAAAAGGCTACTGAAATTAGGAAAGCCTTTGCTTGCTATTTTGACATTCTCGTTTGCGTTTGGTTTCTGGGAGTACGCGATTTGGACATTTGAGCCGATTTGGACAAAGTATATGGGTGCTGGTTTGCTTTTGGGTGCAGTTATTCTGATGTTAGATAGTGTGCCGTACATACCCTTTACACTCATTTCAGGTTTTGTTACAAATAAACTTGGTTTAAACAAAATGTTTGCAATTGGCGCAGCATTTACGATTTTAGGCCAGTCCTTCTTTTTGTTTGACCAGACTCTGCTGACGCTTACGCTCACGCTGGTTGTAACGCCAATAGGCGTTTCCTTTCTGGCTATTCCAATGGAAGTTTACATCAAGCGGCATGTAAAAAGTAATGTTTACGGGCAGGTTTACGGCATAGATAATACGGTTTATGATCTGGGCGGCGTTATTGCTCCGCTAGTCGTTGGGGTAATAGCAGTCGTGTCAAAAATGTCTGCAATTATCTATGTCAGTTTTGCTCTTTTCCTGATTTCTATAGCTGCGCTAGCATTTGTATTTGTAGGAAAGGAGCACTAATAAAGATCGCCCTTTGCATGAACGTGTGGATTTCTAATATTCACCAATTATACTAAAGTTTCTTTACAGCTATGCCATTTCTTTTCAGTTCTTTAAATATCCTTGAGCGCGCATCTGTATTGAAATATTCCGTCGGAAAGACGCCATACTCATTTATTCGGTTCATGTTTTTTGCAAAAATACCTGCCGCAACGCCAGTTATGTATGAAATGTATGTTGTTCCTGGCATGCGTTCCGTGATTTTCTTAAATGGTTCCGAGATCATGCATATTTTCTTAACCTTATTTTTGCCATTCTGTCTTCCCCTGATTTCAACAACAATTGAAAACCTGCATTCCTCTATTACACCATCTCTTATCAGGCGCAGCATCTCCTTTGGAGACGGTGTGCGCGGAATCAGCTTTAATAAAAATTCTTTCGGAATAATCTGAGAATTATTTATTCGCACAGGTTTATCGCTGAACAGTCCCAGCCTCATCAGTTCCTTGAATAAGCCAATGTCACCGCCACCATTTTTGACGCAGACAGATTTCGTTTTAATAAAATAAGGTAGGGTTATCTGTTCGTCCTGGCACACTAAGCATGAGTTCAACTTTCCTATGGGTTGCGGGAAATCATATGCCTCGCAGTCGCTTAAAGGCTCCTTAAGCTTGAATCTACCATTTTCCAATACTGGTACCTTTGCCCCGCATTCTTCTACATAAGTTTCAGGAGACCAGAACGAAACCGGCCTGTTCGTTTTCTCAAGTTCAGCAAGCATTATTTTTATTTCGTCAGCGGAATCGAATTCGTCAGCCAATTCCCTAGCCATCAGATTTGAAACGCCGGGCGCAATACCTGCGTTAATCAGGCCAGTTATCTTCGCCTTTACAAATTTTCTGTGCATGAACAGCTGTTCGGCCTTGAAAGGACTGATGTTCTGATGAGATGCAAGGTCAAGATAATTGTTTCTCGATTTAATAGCAGCTCTCATTACTGGCAGGTTGAACTTATAGTTCGCAGCGTTGATGATCAAATCAGTGTCTTTCGCCAGTTTGGCAACGTCATCCGCTTTAGATATGTCAACTCTTTTGAATGTGATTTTATCATTAGGAGGCATAGCCTTCCTTGCTCTAGACATATCGATGTCTCCACAGATTATCTCGGATACCGCATCATCTTTCAACAGATATTTTGAAATTACATATCCTACGGCACCACCCCCAAGCAATAGAATTTTCATACCAAACAGTATTTGATTCGAATCATAAAAGCTTTTCTTAAATTTGCCAGCTTACAGGAAATATAATCCTACCTTAAGTCAAGTTGATGTCTTTCCTTTGCCATGCTTCTTCAGGCAGTTTGAAATAATCCAGACTTTGTTCCAGTGTTTGCGATTTTGGTATAGTTACAGCTTCCAAGATCTTTTTTCTGTTTAGAATCCAGCTGTGTATCCTATAACCTTCGAGCGGTTTTATACCCAATGTTTTATCTTTTTTCCAACAAACACCAACCGGCGAATCTATCTCATCATGCTCTTCTTTCACAAGCCCGTAATCTTCCAGCATTCGGATGGTTGCCCTATCATCTTTGTCAAAAATAGAGTCTTGCGCTATTTCATCAAATTCAAAAAAATTCAAAATGTATTTGGCCAGTTCAAGTGCAGCTTCTTTTTCCATACCAATCGAATTCTGGAGCGCCGCGCCAAAGGTTTCGACAGTAATGAACTGAAAAGGTACTTGTCCCAGTTCATCAAATATCTTAATTGCAGAATTATAGCAGCACAATAGCCCTGCCAGACCATACTTATGATAGTCACTGTTGAAAGGCCTTCTTCCGCCAACTGTTTTTGTTAACCAATCTACTGCATTTTTTCTGTTTTCGTGATTTGTCCAGAAATTTTTTGGCATCCTGCAGCCGCTTAGCCAAAGCGGGCCGTCAATAAGGCCTGCTTCCTGCAACGCCTGTGTGACAGAACCTTTGTAGGTGCCTTCCAGTAATCCAATAAGGCCGTGCCCCTTAAACTGATTTTTAGATAATGCCCTGCCTTCCTTTTCCGCCAGCCATTTTACCGCATCTATTCTATTTTGTTTATTTTTCCAGTACCCATTTGGCACATACCCAGACAGCCAGGGATTGTTAACGTCGTACCCTGCTTCTTTAAACGCCTCCAGAGCAGAATTACCATGATATTTTAACAGGCCGCGAAGCCCATTTTCACCAAATTCTTCCTGTGTTGGCCTTCTGCCAAGTTTTTCGACTAATTGTTTTGTCGCCTTTATTCTATTCTCTATTTTAGCCCAATGGTTTCTTGGTGCTATGACATCCTTTGACGAAATATCTATGGAAAATCCAGCATCGATAAGAGCTGCTATGGGGGAGCCGTGATAGTGGCCATTAAGCATGCCGCTAAGGCCATGTTTCTCAAAATCGTATCCATTAACATTTTCTCTTCCAAGATCTTTGACAAGTTCTTTAGTGGCAGATATCCTGTTTTCACGATTGTTCCAGTATCTTTTTGGCATGTGCCTAGTTAACCAAAGTTTTTCAGTGCTTAGCCCCACATCTTCCAGCGCTTTGGTTGGTGAACCTTCGTAATGTTTCAGCAAGCCAACAAGCCTATTATCCTCAAAATCATCGGCTTTCAGATTTCTGGCTTTTTTAATAAGCCACTTAACAGCCCTGATTCTGTTCTCTTTTTCATTCCAATATCCTTGTGGAACCCTCAAATGGCTAAGCCAGGGAAATTCACCGATAAGCCCAGCTTCCTGAAGAGCTGCCGTAATTCCTCCTGCACGTTGAAGAAGTCCTTCCAATTTATTCTCGTGAAAATCTTTTTTTGTTAATTTATTTCCATATTTTTCAGCCAACAACTTAACTGCAGCAATTCTATTCTCTTTGTTACTCCAGTGGCCATAAGGAACTTGGGTTGTCATTAAGCATAATAAAGAACGTCAATTCTTTTTAATTTTTCTATCTAAAAATTAAGTCCCGCCCCCCAGATTTGAACTGGGGGCCTACCGCTAACGACTCGCTAATCAGCACGAGCTGATAAACCAACTACAGGCGGTCGCTCTAACCAGGCTGAGCTAGGGCGGGATTGCAAGATGACAAAACTTTGACTTTTAAATCTTTAGAATTATTTTGCTTTAAGCTCTCGACGTGCTTTCCGGATTTCTTCAAGATGCGTCTCAATATCTACTTTATCCACTCTATCGTAAGTTCTTAAGCCAGTTATAGTTTCGCGATATGCTTCTCTAGCAATATCTGCGTCTATTTTTTTGGCTTCCCTATCCGCTCCTATTACCAGACAGTTCTTTAGAAAAATACCCACTATGTCTGGATTGTATAGCATTGTTTTTTGATTTGTTACAACTGCTTCCGTGCTAAAATCATCAATTGTTCTTGATTTGGATTTATCTTCACAATAAGCTGCAGCAAAACCCCATGCAAGCGCTTCATCCGTAATTATATTGTCTCTTTTGCTTAATTTGCCTCTGACTATTTTTAACATAGTTGTTGGAATCTGTCCTCTCACATATACCTTAGTACATCTTCTGAGAAATGCAACTAAACGCTCTCTATCTGCCGCTAATTGCGTGTGCGTCTGATTTTCATCTTTATGAACTGCTTCATATTGAAGAGCTTTTTCCACGGACGGCTTGCAGCAGAAAATAGCTGATTGAGACATGTCAATAAGATCATTCAGATTATTAAAATCCGTAAAATACTGCAAGGCGTCTGCATCATCTAAAACAATTACTGGCTTATAGCCATCATTTTTTAATTTTCCAAATAGCTTCCTCAAATGATAAAATCGCTCCTGTTCCGTAATTTTATCTGGTAACTCTTTAAGCCATCTTCTATGCTCGCCTGACGCTGTTGGCCAGCTATCCTTTTTTCCAGCTTCTTGCTGACGTTTAAAAAATGCGTCAAGTTCGTCTATGAAGTCGTAGCCTAATGAAATAAGACCACCATGCGTTATACGTGTTTTTGTTTGCTGATCTACGAGCCAGTTGAATTTGACTATTGTTGTAACGTAACCGTTATCTAACTTGTATAATTTATCCCTAACTTCGCGCATAGTAGCACTTTTACCTATGCCTCCTTCGCCAAGCAGCCATATACCTTGATTGGCTTTTACCTCATCAACTATGCGGTCAACTAAATCTGTATGGACAAAATCTCTACCAACGGCGGGATTTTCTTTCAAACCCCAGTATTGCAGAAAAGTAGCAATATCTCCTTCTTTAACAGCGGCCTCAGACATAGCGAACAATTCGAAATATTCGCTAATTTAAATAATTGTGTATACAAAAAGAAATAATTACTCGTCAAGGCCTCGGTCATTAGAGACATTGACGTTTCCTGTAGCCGAAACAGCATTTGAGTAGTAAAGTTTCGTCTGATTGTTTATTTTTGCTTTCACTTTTGCGCCAGGCAATGCTATATTTCCAAGCACTGGCAGTGTTGATTTCATGTTGTACGAAACTACTCTCTCTTCTCCAGGGTATATTGTGTTAAATTTCCAGACTACCCTTACGGCGCCACCTACTTTCTTTATCAGCGCGGGATGTACTGTACCAAACTCTTTGATTAACTTCAGTGGCGTTGGTATGAAATCCTCGAGTAAGACATTCTGCTGTGCTGTGTTTGAATGGTTCTTTAGTGATAGATTGACTCTCAGCGATGTTTTTTGATCTGTTGTGCCTAGTTCTTTTGTTACGCTGAATTCCTGTCTGTAATACCAGCCAAGAGCATACAGCACTATGAGCGTAGCTATTAGGGCCGCTAAAATTGGCAAATATGAAATTTTATAGTAAATATTTGCCGTTTCTCCGGGCGCTAAAGAATATGACCAGAATAATGCTCCAGTCACACTATCTGAACCTGGTGATGGTTTCCCTTGCACAAATAATTGTTCCCAAGCTGGCAATGGGAGGTCATATGAATTGAATATATCTACATTTCCGATATTCGTGATTGCAACCGTGTAAGCTGTTGACAAGAAGCCTTTGTTTTCGACAACGTTTACATCGAGATTCTCTTTTCCTAAAATATCAACTCGTTTTATCTGCTCGCTGACTTTCTCTCCATTCTGATAAATTGAGACTTTGAAGTTATAATTTCCTGGCACTATATTCAGAGGAATATCTAAATTGTGTTCCCATACCAGTCTTGCTTCGTTGACATCTAAAGAGCCTATGTCAATTTGTACTGGGCCAGGCAATAATGCTGATTCCAAAACGCCTGTTAATCCTGAAACTGGCATTGCGCCCGTGTTTTTTGCAACTATGTTTATAGGCAAAATTCCCGGTTCAAAGTTACCTGGAATGCCGAAATTTGCATCAACATGAGGCAACTCTGTTGTAATGCTCAGCCTAATGATATCTGAAGCTTTAATGTCGGGGTTTGCACCTGAGATTGCTAAAATTTCAAGGTCATAAGAGCCTATTCTTACGTCGTTAGGAGCCCTTATTGTACCGGTGACTACTGCAATACTATTTGGAGCAACGTTGATTACGGGATTGTCAATTCTTACATCAGCCCAAAGGTCCGTGGAAGGTCTTACGGTTATTGTATCTTCAAAACCTTGGTTATTTTGCACGTAAAAAGTGAAAACTGCTGCTTCATCCCACGCTACAGTATCCTTAACGGCGTCATGCGTCAAACCAAGTTCTGCCGCGCTTACTGTTGAAAATCCTAACAGAAATGTTATCACTAAAAATCCAATTAATAGTTTTTGTGGCCCCATGATTTGATATGTGGATTCATTGTTTATATAGTTTTTGATATAAATATAAAATATAGGTGTAAAGTGAGGCTGCGCAGATTTGAACTGCGGTCTTACCCACCCCATGGGTAAAGCCTACCAAGCTAGCCGACAGCCCCAAAAGTGCATAATTACGGT
>Ga0315294_10001933_pt1 | contig 22708 bp, 16 predicted proteins | sample YL17G13_40_MG_FD_203626 | JGI IMG/M metagenome (GOLD analysis project Ga0315294, IMG submission 203626) | Sediment microbial communities from Yellowstone Lake, YNP, Wyoming, USA - YL17G13_40 | ecosystem: Environmental > Aquatic > Freshwater > Lake > Sediment | place: USA: Wyoming | collected...
CTCTCAGGGGCTTCCAACTCTCCCGCGACCAGACCCCAGAACACCCAGCCATTGCAGCCGTGGCCCGTGATCGCACCGCCCGCTGCAGATGGGCTCTTGAACTCCCGACCATCATCGAGGCGGTAGCACAGGCCGCCCGTCTCGCCTTCCACGACCGTCGCGTGGTACTCCACCTTCTTGTAGCGAGCCACCAGCCTCGTCCCAGGCGCTAGGTTCCTGTCCTCGATGGGGTGCCAGGTAGACAGCCGAGTCTCCTCAGCCATCTCTTCCTCGGTGGGGCACCCTCCCTCTTGAGTTGTCTTCTTCATCTTCATTCCCTCCTTGACCCATTCATCACTCGGAGAGGGAAGGAAGTCCAGGGTTTATGAGGGTAGCTTTCGCGATTGTTTGGCCCGTCGCGTGGCGCACAGGGGGGGGGCTAGCATCCGCATCACACCACCAGTGTGTGGCACTGTGTGGGCGCACAGGCAGGCGGCGGGAGCAGTCGGGATGAGGGATGCCGGCCTAGACACCAATGGCTTCGGCGACTCGGCTCCAGGCCCGGTCCTCCTGACCTTCTAATTGGCGCAAGTAGACGGTCGTCACTGCGAGGCTGCTGTGATCCAAGAATCGGCTAATGTCCTCGATTGACTCGCCAGCATCGCGTCGAAGTCTGGCCGCCGAATGGCGCAGGATGTGCACGCCAGCAGGAGGGAGCCCAGCGCGGCGCAGGTAGCGCTGCAAGTTCCCATAGAACGTGCCACTCGTGACACCCAGGCCAGCGGCTGCTCGGTCGGGGTCATCGGTCGGCCACAGCGATTCCCCCTGATCCATAGTGATCGGGCTCTTGGCCCAGGCCGCCAGCGCCTGCTCTAGTTGGGCCGCGAGGCGGAAGAGGGTGGCCTCGTCGGCCAAGCGGGCGACGGCTGATGGCCATGGGAACGATGGCGGCTGAGGAAGAGTTGCCCTCAGTTTGCTACATCAATGGGGCTGCTCTGGCCAGCGACTTGTATGCCGCGGGAATCATACACTGAGACGCCTAGCATGTACCGCCCGGCCTGGGCGTAGGTGTGCCGAGCCGGGAACCAGCTCTCTTCAACCGTGCCATCCCCCCAATTCCACACAATTCTCGCTATCTTGAAGTCGCGGGAGCGTGCGGTGCCGTCCACTCCTACGGTTAGACCATCGAACTCCGCGCCGTCTAGGTGGAACAACACTCCTGGGCCAACGAAAATGGAGGAAGTAACCGGGAGGATCGTAGCCGTCGGTTGCGGTGGCGTGGGCGTAGGCGGTGGCGGCTCCTCCTTTGGCACGGCGGGTGGCTCCTCGACAGGCGGGGATGGTGATGCTTGGACGGTCGGAGACGGCGGCTCCTGGGTCGGCTTAGGTGTAGCCTCCCGCGTCGGCTCTAGCCTTGCGGTCGGCGGCGGACTGGGGGTGGCCCGTGGTGGTGTTGCTATCTCGGTTGGACTGGCCGTGATGGCTGTGGTGATGCGGACAATCTCGGCGTCAGACGCGTCGTTATTGCCACCCAGAAGGGCGTAAGCGATGACGGCTGGCAGCGCGACGATGGCGACGCCGATGACGATCCCGCTCGAAATGAGGATGCGTCGCCAAGTGGGGCTCATCATCGTGTATCCATCAGGCCGGGCGTCTCTTTCATACCCGAAACCCGCCGACCTGTCAGATGGCCAAACGCGCCCACAAAGAAGGAGCCGCGGTCAGAGTACCTGTGCTCGACGGACGCTGTCAAATGGTCCCCGTGCGTCCTCATTGCGTGGCAAGCGGTCAGGTGAGCACGGCGCCAGCTTGACATTGGAGCACCCGTGGGGCGCACAAGTCGCGCGCAACCAGCAAGGAGCGCCAGTCGTATCCTCTCAAGCCATGGCCGGCAGAAGAGTCTTGCAAGCAGCGATATGCCGTTTGCCATGTCTAGCTCCTCCCTCCTTCTCGTCGGCTTCCGGTCATCCCTTTCGGGATTCGCTTTCACTAGACGCCAGGTGGTTGAGAATCTTGCACGTCGGCAAGGGCAACTTGCTAAAATCATGCGGTGCAGGCGTGCCCGAGATTGATTTCTCCGAGGGTGCAATCTTCTTTGCTCGACTGCGTCAGTTGATTGAGGAGGGACTGAACGCGGTGGGCTGCGGATGCAGAGACAGGAGGATGTCTGCGGATTGGGATTGATCTAGGTGCTAGCCGTGGGTTCGCAGATGTATGCTGATTTCGTCACGCGGGCACCGGCCCGCAGGGAGGACGGGATTCGCTAGATGAGTGTCGTCGCGCCTGAAGCCGACGTGCTCGAGCTGTGCACGAAGGTCGTTCGCCGCCTGGCGGGCGACTATCAGTGGTTCGTGGCGTCGGTGGACGAGCTGAGCCGAACCGTCGCGAGTCGAGTTTCGGCGGACATGGCCGAGCGGCCCAAGCCTGGGAAGGCCGACGCCAAGACCATCGAGCGCTACTGCTGCATCGCGCATTTTGCCGATCTTTACGATGCGCTGGCGGACCCTGGGAGCGAGCACCACGACCGAGCCCAGCGGGAACTCTTCGAGCCCGTGTGGAGCGAGGAGGGCACCTCTCTTGCGGTCACCTACCGTGGCTATTTGTTCAGGGTTGCGATGAGGATGGCCAAGTCCAAGGCCGTCATTCGGATGCCCAGGCTTGTGACGGCTGAACTGGAGCAGCTCGCGGCCGATGCGGCGGTAGCGGCTCTAACCAGCATCCGACAGAATATCGCGTCCTGCCGCGATCGAGAGACCTTCTGGGGCTGGGCGACGCGGATCGTGGAAAACGCATTGACAGACCAGTTGAGACAGCTACGGCCCGAGGAGGTCAGCGCCGATGCAGAGGTGGAGTTGGCGGCTGGCGGGGAACCGGAGGAGAAGATTGCCGATGCGGTCAGTGTGCGGGAGGAGTTCGCTCGCAAGTGCCGTATCGGCAAGCTCAGCGGTGACCAGCGGGCGACGGTCTTCCGCTTCTTCTGGCAGGGGCAAACGGTCCCTGAAATAGCGGCAGATCTCTCGAAAATGAAGGGTGCCGGAGTGACGGCGGCTGCCGTATCCGTCTGGAAGTCGAGGGCGCTCAGAACCCTCGGTGAGAACCTGAAGGAACGGGGGTTCCGCTAGTGGCGGGGCTTAGGCAGTGAGACAGGTATTGAGGACGTGGGCAGATGGATCATGACGCTGTAGCTGCCCTGCTGGGTGACCCAACCACCGTCATCAGCGATGCGGACTGGCTGGCCATCCAGGAGCACTTTGCCGTCTGCGATCTCTGCACCGCCGGCCCTGCGGTGCTGGCCGCCGCGGTCCAGGGGGAGCTTAGCCTAATCCGATTTGGCCTGGACGCTGGCCGGTCGATCTTCCGGCCCTGGTGGCTTGCAGGCCCCATCATTGGTCTGGTCATTACGCTCGGAATCCTGTCCTATCTGTTCTTCTCCGGTGGTGGAGCGCAGCCTGTGGTGCCGTCGCCCACGCCGACACCAACGCCCACCGTGATGGCCACCGCCACACCCATGCCCACAGCTACACCAACACCCACCCCCGGTCCGATGCCTACGCCAACAACCATCCCACCCACTCCGACGCCGCTACCGACCCCAGCGCCGAGCCCTTCTCCGTTGCCTACTCCGACTCCCGAGCCTCCAACGCCGGTGCCTACGCCGACCAGGACGCGCAGTCTCTGTCCGGCAACCTGCATACCCACACAGGTCCCGCTTGTCGGAACTGCGACAGAGGATGCCGCGTATGCCGAGGAGCTGTTCCGGCTGACGAATGAGCTGCGAGTGCAGACCGGTCTGGATCCCCTCGCGGAGGATGCTCGGCTGGTCTCGTCGGCGCGGGAGTATGCCCGCTTTGTGCTGCTATCGCAGTGGTGGAAGACGCACCCCTACGTCCGCGAGATCCACTGCGGGGCGGACTGCCGCGATACCTACGACCGAGTGCTGGACGCCGGCTATCCTCGGGCATGCGTCGGGGAGAACGTGATGGGAGGAACGGTTGGCCTCACCCCGGCAGATATGTGGAGCATCCTGGAAAGCGGCCAGCACGAGGACCCCGCGAGGCCATTGTTTCGGTACGTAGGGGTTGCTTGCTATGTCCGGAAGGATGTCAGTGAGTTCGCCTGCGTGCAAGTGCTCGGCGCCGAGCAGGGCACACCCTGTCCAGAGTGAATCACGCCGCTATTTGCTGCGGTCCAACTTTGGCTGGCCTCCTCACCTTCCGATAGTGACGCCACCTCAGCTACGGCCCCAGAATCTGAGAGCGCAAGGAAACTCTAACCCCTGGGCTTGCTGGCGCTCAGGACGAAGCCGCTGAGAAGCAGTCCCAGGCCCCCTAGCCCTCCAGCCAGAAGCAACCAGCTTCCCTGATTGACGTCGTGATGATCCGTCATCGCCCCACCCCCGCTAGGTGGAGGAAACACCGGCCCCGCCGTCCCTGGCGCAACGACTCCGTATGGCGTAGGCGTCGGAGTTGGGCTGGGCGTGGGCGACAGCGTCGGCGATGGCGTAGGGCTGGGTGTGGGCGATGGTGTGGGTGTGAGCGTCGGAGTAGGCGTTGGCGTGCGAGTAGGCGTTGAGCTGGGTGTTGGGGTGGGCGTCGGCGTGGGTGTCGGGGTTGGTGTTGGAGTAGGCGTGGGCGTGGCTGCCGCTGGCACCGCAGTGGGGATTGGCGTCGGTGTAGGAGTTGGCGGACATTCGACCACGACGTCGCCGTCGTTCAGGGTAAGCGGCTCAAAATCCCAGTCATTGCCCTCGAGGACAACTCCGCCATCGGGCACGTCGACGACCGTAAGGCCGCCTTGCCCGCAGGCCCCCTCGAGAGGGTTCAAGGTCAAGCTGGCGACCACGCCAGGGCCTGTGGGCCCCTCCCCATCCACAGTGACCGTCTCGCAGCCGAGCAAGGCCACACCACTCCCCCACCCGTTGGTAGTATTGAGGTAACACGTTGAGACATACGCCTCGTTGATGCTCCACGTCTCCGCCCCAGCAACCACCAAGTCCTCCGGATAGTCAAGACCCAACTCGAAATACTGGAGACCGTTGACGTAGTCCTCCACCCCTGAAGCGAAATCATCGCCCACCTCGACCTCGATGGTGAAGGGGCCGCTCACCTGGCGGCTGGACTGGACGTTTCCCGGGGCTCCGTCCGCCACCATGTCCACCGTGATGTGGTATGTGGGCTCGCCGTCCAGAGCCCCAACCGGCGCTGAACCCCCTCCGGCGTTGTAGCCCCACAGCGCTGCAGACGCCGCAACCACGGCCACCATCACTGCCACCGTCGCAAGGTGTCTCTTCATAGCCATTCACCTCAACCGAATCGTCAGCCATCAACCGCCGGTAGGACTGCCGAGCGTTTGAACGCAATCAGGGTGTCTTGTCATGCGTATATCATGACCACTGACAGTCCGTCAAGGGCCAGGGCACAAGATTCTCCGGACTATCTGCAAGATTATCGCTCGCCTTCCGTCTGGTAATGGCGAATGGGGTAAACAGCTCGGGAAAGGAGGTGGCAGGCGAGACGAGCGGGCCCCGGGAAGCCAAGTGGACGAAAGGAGACAGAAATGAAACGGTACGTTTTGTTCTTCGGCCTGGCGGTATCGCTTGTGGTCGCGGTGTGCGCTGCCGCATTGCTGCCCGGTCCCCAGGCTTCCGCACACTCGGGCGCTGAGCAGCTGGGCGTTTCGGTCTATGGCGGATGCAACAACTCGTTGGCGCCCTTCATCGCGGCTAGGGTCAGCGGGTACAACCAGTACGGAAACTACGTAACGTGGTCCTACGGCGGAGGAGCTCGCTGCAACATAGTGACGACCAACTGGTGGTGGCAAACCTGGAGAGGCGTCAGGGTTCAGTTGACTCACCAGGACGGTCACGTATCGTGCAAGGTTCACTACGCCGACGACTACTGGTGGCAATGGTGGAACACGACCGTGTGGGTGCAGCAGAAATACGACGATCGCTGCTAGCCTGAACGGAACCGCGGCTCAGACCGCCCGCGGGGCGGCCCTTTGAGTGGGGCCGCCCCGCCCCCTTTTCGCGTGCCAGGAGGCTAGGTGCACACGGCCTACGGACAGCCCCCCAATTCTTCCGTTGCAGAAATTTCTGCGCCCCATCTGCAAGATTATCGCCCGCCTTCCGTCTGGTAATGGCGAGTGGGGCAGACAGCTCGGGGAAGGAGGTGACAGGCGAGACGAGCGAGCCCCGGTGAGGTACGCGACGGGCTGCCAGCTCTGGAAGCCTCGAAGTGTCCAGGAGAATCGGCCCACAACGGCCTCCACCGCAAGGGGGATTGGAGATGTGGACGGCTCTCGTCGTGGATCCCCATTGAGACCAGAAAACGATGGACAAGATAGGAAGGAGGAGGAACATGCTTATCGCAGCCAAGAAGATTCTGCTGGTCGCCGCCATTGGCACATCGCTGAGCCTGGTGGCGCTCTTGGTCGTCACGCTCAGCATAGGTCATCACCGTCAGCCCGGCGACGATCTGGCCCAGGAGCAGAACGCCCACGCCAGCTTTGCCCAGGCTACGCCCACCACGAGCGACCAACTATTCGTCTCTTCCGTGCCACCATCTCGTGAGTGGTCAGAGATCAGGACGCCAGCCTGGCATCAGGGTTGCGGTGGATGGAAGATCTTCCACTGCATCTACTGCTACTCCATCGGCTACCTGAAGCCTGGGGTGGGCTGCCCGAGCTTCTTCAACGGCTACAAATGATCACGCGCTAGGGAACTTTTGAGCGCGTCGATGAATGGCGCCCGCTGCGGGCGCCATTCTAGTTGCTATTCGCCAAGAAACCCAGCCCAAAACATCCCGCGTCCCATCCGCAAGATTATCGCCCGTCTTCCGTCTGGTAATGGCGAGTGGGGCAGACAGCTCGGGGAAGGAGGTGACAGGCGAGACGAGCGGGCCCCGAAGGCAACTAGGCGAAGCGAAAGGAGGAGGATCAATGCGTGTGTTCAAGAACAGGGCAGCCCTCGCGATAGCAGCGAGCATCGGGGTCATTGTCGTGCTGGCAGCGGCCTCGCTGGCAATAGTGAATCTGCGCGGAGGCAGCCATGACTCCGGAGACGTTGGCGACAGCGCGAGTAGCTATCCGCAGAGCAAGCGGCAACTGACCTCCGGCGACCCGCTGCTTGCGCAGGTCCAGAGCCTGGCGGAGGTACAGGAGATCGCGGCAAAGGTCGGCCGGCAGGTGGACTGGGGCCAAGCATACGTCACCAAGGCTCCGGAAGTACCAGTGGACGTCGTCACGGCACCGATCTATGGAGAGGTGTACAGCCGCTTTCTTGTCGTGTACCTGAGTGATCAGAAGGAAGGCCCGGCGGTCTTCCAGATGGAACTGAAGCCGCCTTCCGAAGCGGCGGGTAGCGATGCCGCGGCAACCGCAGACGCGGCGGCCTACGGCGAGATCACCTTCTACAACAGCAAGGACGAGGTCGTCGCGAGCAGCGAGGACGGGGAGCAGGCAGCGGCTAGCACTGATTCCGGTAACACCCCACCGGACGCCTATGTCTCGGCGGAAGTGCCTGGGGCGGCCCAAGGAGTGATGGTGGCACCGGCATGGGAGGACTGGCGGTGCTTCGGCAACTGCTTGCGCACCATGTGGAGTCGGTTTCCTTGGGGGCTCCGATGGGCCTGCAATAGCTGGTGCAGTAGCTGCATGTGGACCAACCCCTATGCCTGTGGTGCCTGTGCGGCGTGCCAGGGGGTATACGCCACTACCTGCCTCAGGAGTTGCTGGCGCTAGCGCGCCGGCGGTGTTTGCTAGGTACCTCGGCACTGGGAGCAAGACTGCGCTCAACGAGGCGCAGAGGGTTTGCGGGGCGGTTCTCAGAGTGAGACCGCCCCGCCCCCGTTCTGGTGCGCCGGACGGCAGGGTTCAGGGGGCCTGCGGTGGTGCCGCTTCAGATCTGTCGGGACGGTGCGGGAATTCCCCGGCCTCATCTGCAAGATTATCGCCCGCCTTCCGTCTGGTATTGGGTGAGTGGGGTAGCGATCCAGGGAAGGAGATCAGTCGGAGCCAAGAGACCCCACTTCAAACAACCCAGCCGAGGGCAATGACTTCAGGAAAGGGGGACAAGAATGAACTGTCGACGAACGACCATCGTGCTGGCGCTCGTTGGTTTGGCGACGGGACTACTGTTGTTCTCGCCCGCGAAGATTCCCGGGCCAGCGGTCGCCAGTGCATCATCAGAGCAGGCATATCCAACGGGAGATATCAACGCAGACTGCGTCGTGGATCAAGCCGATTTCGATTTCATGACAGCGGTCTGGGGATCAACCGAAGGGAGCTCGAACTGGGACGACGTGGTGGACGGAGGGAAATGGGCGGACCTGGGGGGCGATGCGGGTCGTCCGGACGGCGTCGTAGACATCCATGACTTCTCGATACTTCTGAGCCATTGGGGCGAGCGCGGTGCAAAGTCACCGCACACCGGTCTCGATCCCTGCAGCCTTCGCCGTGGAGACATTCTTGTCGAAAGGGGCGGCAATTCCGTCGACAAGGCCTTCATCAGCCTTGGCGGAACGTACTTCACGCACACGGGGCTGTATCTCGGCCACGGAATGCTAGCTGAAGCCAGAGGCTACAGCGCAAACGACGCGGAAGAGGTCGCAGCACGTCCGATAGAGCAGACAACCTGGTGGGACGGAGATATAGACGACTGGGCTGTAGTGCGTCCAAGCGCAAGCGACGACGTGAAGAAGTCAGCCGTCCGATATGCGTACGATAAGGCGAGCGATCCTGGCGTCACCTTCAGCATCGGCACTGATCGGTGGAACGAGACCTACTTCTACTGTTCCAAGCTGGCCTGGAAAGCCTACTTGCAGGCGGGCGTCAATGTGGAGGCTTACACCCTCCATTGGCACCCGGTCCTCGACTGGTGGGTGATGCCCGACGATCTGTACCGCGGGTCGCCAGTACTGCAAAAGAAGGACGCGTCGCTGGGACAGCGGATATACCGGGGAATCTGGGGCATCTATAGCCCAGGCCATCTCACCCTTGTCGATTCCATGGGAAGACGGACGGGATTCGACCCTTCATCTGGGGGATCATTGGACGAGATCCCCGGTGCTTTCTACAGCGGTCCCGACGCTGAGGTCGAGACGATAACTGCGACGGACGTTGACGGAGACGCGCAGCTGGTGATCACCGGCTTTGACTCCGGCGAGTACGCCGTAGAAGCCGACTACGTGGATGACCAGGATCCGCGCAGCCAGGTCATAAGTGGAAGTATCGAGCCGGGGGAAACGGATTTGCTTGCCATCCCGGACCCCGATACTACTAGCGAGGGCGAAGACATCATAGTGCCCATCGACAACACGCCACCGGTGACGACGGCCGCACTGGATCCCCCGTCGCCGGACGGCGAGCACGGCTCGTATGTCTCGGACGTCACGGTCACCCTGGCCGCGAGCGACCCACCCTTGGCAGAAGGTTTCCCCGGCTCCGGTGTTGATGTCACTAGATACCGCGTGAACGGCGAGCCCTTGCAGTCCTACAATGGTCCGTTCGCGGTCGGCGCGAAGAGCGGGGACAACGTCGTCGAGTTCTACTCGGAGGACGTAGCAGGGAACGTTGAGGCGACCAAAGAAGTTCGCTTCAAGCTCGAGGGGGCGCCTACGCCCACACCGACACCGTCGCCTACGCCCACGGTACTGCCGACTGTCAGCATGCCCATGGTCGCGGGCTGGAACAGCAGGTGCTACATCGGCGAGCAGAAGAGCATCGAGGAAGCGCTCGCTGGCATGGCCGACAAGGTCCGCGCCGTGTACACCCTGAATTCAGCCCAGGAATGGGGCCGCTGGTTCCCCGGCAAGCCTGACCTTAGCACCATCACCACGCTCAAGCCCTACGACCAGCTCTTCGTGCTGATGTCAGCCAATGCGGAGTGGGTGCAGGAACCGTCGACGGTGCAAGAGTCCAACGCGAGCTTGGTCCAGGGGTGGAATGCTGTCTGCTACACCGGCCAAGAGAAGGCGATGGCAGACGCGACGTTGGGAATGGCCGGGAAGTTCAGCATTTTGTACATGCTATCCGACCAGGCGTGGGGCAGGTATGTGCCCGGCAGGTCGGAGTTGAGCGACATCTCCCAGCTGAAGCCGTACGACTCGGTGCTGATTCTGGTGACGCAGGCAGGTGGAGCGCAGTGGGTGTTCGATCGGTAGAGCCGGAGCTAGGAGCGATCTGGCCTGCCCTGCAATGGGTGAGTGCGGAGCGCGCTGAAGCGACGTGTACCGGAAAGGAGGGCTCCATGCTAGGCCTCTATGAGCACGCCGGGAGCAGGGACGCATCCAAGGCGGCAAGACCGGCATTCCTCACCTTTGTAGTTGGGTTGCTTGCAGCTTTGGCGTTCGCCTGCGGCGGGGAGGAGGGTGTGCTTCGCTCGTCGCCCACGGCCGAAGTGGCCGCGCTGACGCCGACGCCGATGCCATCTCCTGCGCCGACCGGCAGCCCCGCTGCAGAAGCCGAAGGGTGCCTCGCCAGCGCGGACCGGATTGCGTATGTGGATGAAGGCGGCGATGTGTGGTTTGTCAACAGGGATGGGACGGATGCCACGCAAGTGACCCAGAGCGGCAACAACAGCGAGCTGGTCTTCTCACCGGATGGAAAGAAGGTGGCATACGTTCACCGCGTACGAAGGACGAGTACGGGAGGCACCATTCTCGACATTCGCGTAGTCCTCCGGTGGGACTCCGCGTTCCGCGAAACGGTAGTTCAGGAACCGATGCCGACTTTCGTGAGAGAGCTGGGTCAGTTCGTCGCCCCTGACAACCTGCGCTGGACAATCGATGGAACCAGCGTGCTCGCGCACATCGCTTTCGGCGGCGTGTCCCAGCACTACATTGGCGCTTTCCCGGTCGATTCGGCCGTCGAGCCATACTTTCTGGGAGGTCTTGGCGGAGAGCCGACCACCGATCCGATGCAAACACTGCTGCGGGTGTACGAGTTTGACGTGCAGTCTGCTACGGGCGCCATTGCGTACGTGATGTACAGGAACGCGGATCCATACGGTTACTACCTGAGTGTAACTGACCGCGATGGCTCGAATGACCGCTATGTCTTGCCCCCATCCGGAGTGGAGAAGAGCTACTCCACGCCATCTTGGTCTCCAGTCAGCCAAGACATTGCATTCTGCGCTCGAGGTCCGGACGGCACCTACTCAGTAGCGGTCGTGAACTCAGAACCATCCACTGGGGTAGCGACCCCGCGGGAACTGGCGACGATCGGCCCCAGCAAGCCGACGGAAAGGCCTCAGTGGTCTCCCGATGGGACCTTGTTGGCCTACGACGACGGCGTTTCTGTGTGGATTGTCGACGTGGCCGGCAGCAGCGACCCTCGAAAACTGGCCGAGGGGACCCATCCAAGTTGGTCGCCTGATGGTTCGGAGATTGCATTCGAGAGCCAGGGCAAGGTATGGGTTGTGTCTGCAAACGACGGCGAGCCTCGCCTTGTTGCCGAAGGCTCGGATCCGGAATGGTCACCCGATGCGTCCGTCTGTGAGAGGGCTCCGGCACTGCCTACCTCTACGCCCACCGCCACTACAGGGTTGACGGCATCACCCACAGACGCCACCACGCCCACGGCCATGGCTACACCTACCAGTCCTCCCGTCGATGCCCGCTCCGTACCCATCGAGTCGCTGCTGCGCCCCGGCGCCAAAGTGGAGAAAGTATTGTATGCGTCCCTAGACGAGACGCCACAGGAAGAGATCGTGGTCTACAGCACCATGATGGTCATGAAGGGTGAACAAGAGTGCGGACCAGTGCCGCTCCTGGACGTATTTGCGTACGACGCTGACCGCGGCGAGTGGGCGAACGTGTTCAACGGCAACGATGGGGACGAGCCCATTATCCCTGTTCGGCTAGAGGACTATCAGCAGGGACCCATGTGTGGTCTTATCTACTGGATAGATCCACTGGAACTGATGGACTTCGACGGCGATGGGAGGCACGAGTTGCTGGTACGAACCGTAGGGGGAGGCGGCAGCGGCAACCCCGGCGATGTCGTGGTCATAGGATTCGAAGGGGCGGGTCGCGAGCTCAACGCGACGAGGCTCTTCCAGGCCAGGCTCTGGAAGCTGCAGGCTGTGGTAGTGGTGAGCGACCGTGAGTTGTGGCTGGAGCAAGGGCTCTGGTCCGAAGCGGAGCCCGGCGGCATCGACATGACCGCAAGTCTGCGAGGAGTGGTGCGCCACAGCTCAGATCTGCGGAAGATCACGGTGGTCGACCAGCATCCCTGGCCGTTCTGCACACAAGGGTTCGTCTCCAGCAAGACCAACGGCATCCTCAAATTCCGTTGTGACTTCGACAAGTGGCCTGGATCGTCTCAAGCCTGGCCTGCCGAAATGGAGTTTGTCGTCAACCAGGAAACGGCATTTGAGCCAACGCTCTTCGCCAACAGCCTGGAGGACGTTCAACTGGGAGACCTAGTGCGTGTAGATGTGGCGGCCTACGGCCTCTCCAACCCTTGGGTGGTCGGACCGGATGGGGTCTGGGAGGTTGGCGGTGGCTCAACAAGTCTGGTGGCTGCCCGGGTGGAGGTGTTGGGCAGGTGACGCGTCGTGTCATCGCAGGGCGCTACGAACTCCTGGCGGAGATCGGCTCCGGCGGGATGGGGGCGCACCAGCGATGCCTAAGGGAGGCAAGTCATGACTAAGAGGTGGCCGAAGTTCGCCTCGATCTCCAAGGTTGGAGTTATCGCCTTGGCCTTGCTGGTCACTCTCTGGGCCGGCGGTTCGAGCCCTTCCGAGGCCCAGCAGGACGGCATGCACAACTGCCCCCAGGCGGGCAAGTGGGCGATATCGGTCTGGGACGGCGCGGACGGCAGCGAGACCGGCCAGGCGCTGGCCACCTGCGGGGCGGGGGTGGTGGACTTTGCCTACTACCTCGATCCGGCGACCAACGGCTGGCTGGGCTACTTCGAGGGTCGACCGGAGGTCAGCAAGCTGCTGACGTTGGACAACATGCAGGGCATCATCGCCCACGGAGCGGTGGGTGCCCCGCCGCCCACGCCCACCCCGACGCCCACGGTGGGGCCGCAGGAGGATGCTATGCACAACTGCCCCCAGGCGGGCAAGTGGGCGATATCTGTCTGGAGCGGCGCCGACGGCACCGCGACCGGCCAGGCGCTAGCCACCTGCGGGCCGGGGGACGTCGATTTCGCCTACTCCCTCGATCCGGGGACCAACGGCTGGCTGGGCTACTTCGAGGGTCGACCGGAGGTCAGCAAGTTGCTGACGCTGAACAACCTGCAGGGCATAGTCGCGCACGGCTCTGCGGGGTTCAGCCTGGCGGTCGACAAGTTCGGCGAGGGAAGCATTACCAGCAGTCCTGGGGGCATCGACTGCGGCACCGATTGCACGTCTCAAGCTGCTAACTACCCGTCGGGAACCACAGTGGTTCTTACCCCCACCGCCGACCCCGGCTCGACTTTCTCCCACTGGTCCGGCTGTGATTCAGTGTCCGGCGACTCGTGCACAGTGGACATGGACGGCGACCACACCGTATTTGCCACCTTCGCCTTCAGCGAGGTGAAGATTCCTGAAACGACCAAGGTCTTGGACGCCGCCACGATGGGCTACCTTATCCGACAGGAGGGCTCCACGTACTACTTCAGCCCCCAAGCTCAGGCCGTGGCTGCCCTTCAGCCCGGCGATGTGATCGTCAGCGGTGTCGGCGAAGGCTTCATCCGCAAGGTCACCGCCGTCAACGCAACAGCAGACGAAGTCGCCGTGGCAACCACCGATGCCACCCTCGAGGACGCCATAGAACAGGGAACCATCATCGTCCACCAGCGTCTCACTCCCGCGGATGTACAGTCGGCGCAGGTCCTGCCCTCAGGTGCCCGCACGTCCGCAGACATGGCGGCAGCCTCGCTCATGGACTTCAACGTCGACATAGATGCCGAGCTGATGCCGGGCGTGAAAGCTTACGGTTCTGCCTCGTTGAGCGCTGATCTGGAGATAGCGGCCTCGTTCGATGGTTGGGACTGGGGTTGCTTGTGTTTCCCGGTGAAGGAAGCCAGAGCTGTCTTGGTTACCGAGAACGCAACCGAACTAGGCTTGTCGGCCAAGGCAAGCTTCTCATTCAGCAAGGAGAAGGAGATCGCGAAGTATGATTTCGCGCCCATCTGGGTCATGGTAGGGTCGGTTCCTGTCGGCTTCTTTCCGGAGCTCTCCGTTGCTGTGGGCGTGGAGGGCCATGCGGGGGCCAAGATGGAGAGCAAGGTGACGCTGGACAACACATACGCAGTGGGGGTGCGCTACCGCCGAGGCAGCGGGTGGAGCCCAGTCAATGACTATTCCCGCGATTTCGATTTCGCGCCTCCCACACTTTCTGCAGAAGCCGAAGCCAAGGCATACGTAGCTCCCGAGCTGTCGGTGAAGGTCTACGGACTCGTGGGGCCGTACTTCGGGCTGGAGGGATACCTGAGACTCAACGCCCAACCTCTCGAAACACCTTGGTGGAGCCTGTACGGCGGTATCGGTGCTTCCGCCGGTTTCGAGGCTGAGGCCCTCGGGGTAGGGCTCGGAAACTACTCCTGGCCCGTCTGGAGCAAGGAATGGCTGCTGGCGCAGGCCGGTGAGGGGCCTACGCCCGGCCCTGCTCTTTCTGGCCGCCTCGCATTCGCCTCAAGCCGCGACAGTAGCGGGGGCAACCTTGACATCTACGTGATGAACGCCGATGGCTCGGGTCTAGGCCGCCTCACGAACAACGCCGCCGACGACAATTGCCCCGCCTGGTCACCTGACGGCTCCAAGATCGCTTTCGATTCAGACCGCGATGGCGATTTCGAGATCTACGTGATGAACGCCGACGGGTCCAGTCCGACCCGCCTCACACACAGCCCAGGCGTCGACTATGACCCAGCGTGGTCGCCCGACGGCTCCAAGATCGTTTTCTATTCGAGCCGCGACGGCAATGACGAGATCTACGTGATGAACGCCGACGGGTCCAGTCCGACCCGCCTCACACACAGCCCAGGTCTCGACTGGAAGCCAGCCTGGTCGCCCGATGGGTCCAAGATCGCTTTCGATTCAGACCGCGATGGCGATTTCGAGGTCTACGTGATGAGTGGGGACGGATCGGATCTGACCAAGCTCACCGACAACTCCGCCGTCGATGCGGCGCCCTCATGGTCACCGGATGGATCGTGGATAGCCTTCCATTCAGATCGTGACGGCAACCTTGAGGTCTATGTCATGAAGGCCAACGGTTCTGGTCAGACCAACCTCACTGGCAACTCGGCGAGCGACTACGGCCCTGTCTGGTCGCCGCAAGGCACTTGGATCGCCTTCACGTCGGAGCGGGACGGGAACAGGGAGGTCTATGTAATGGATGCCGACGGGTCCGGTCAGACGCGCCTCACTACTAACGAGGCTGATGACTACAGACCAGCGTGGTCGCCGTAGGGAGCGAAGACGGACCACTATTTCGATCCGGTCAGTTCCCGAAAGAGGCTGGTGGTCTCCAACAGCGGTTCCGCCTTCTCGTCGTCCAGCTCTCTCCGTAGCGATTCTGCCAGCACCTTGTAGACCTTGCGCACGCCGTTGAGGTCCCCCGCCTTCGCGTAGCAGCGCATCAGCCCCCAAGCCGTTCGCACTAGCGCCAAAACGGCGACCGGGTCGGAACACATCTTGCTGCTAAGCAGGATCCGACGCATAAGAGATACAGCCGCGGTGTCGACTCAATCCAGCCCACCCGAAGCGCATTCAGGTGGGCATGTTTTGGGTTCATGCGGGAAAGAAAAGGCCACCCCAAAAGGAGGGGCTCATATCTGTCCGGAACCTTGGAGGGCCGAGTGGGATTCGAACCCACGACTCCCGGATCAAGAGTCCGAGATCCTTCCGATGAGCCAGCAACTCAAGCTACGCCAGGTCGGATCGGAGATGGTGTCTCAGCGGACGAAGCGGGCCTCGAGCGCCTGCCTGAGGAGCAGGAGAACATCGGTCGGCGACCAGTGCCGGCAACGGACATCTGGAGGCCTCCCTTCCCCTACGTAAGGCGCCTGATGGGGAGCCGGTCGACCGCGCTCTCCGCTAGCCCCCTGGCCCAGTGAACGTACCGCTGGCTGGTCTCCAGCCGGGCGTGCCCCAGGTCTGCCTGCAGCTGATACGGTGGCGCACCGCCAGCCGCCGCGAGGGTGGCAAACGAGTGCCGGAGCCAGTGTGGTGAGACGGGCTTGTCGATGCCAGCCAGATTGGCCGCTTTGGCCACGAGCCTGTGTAGGCCCCTCGTCGTGTAGGGCCTCCTCGGCCAGCCCGCCAGGAGCGGCATCCGGTCACGCCCGTCCAGCTTTGTCGGCAGCCCTTTCCGCTTCCGCTCGTCGCAGAGCAGGGCGAAGAGGTCGCTCCTGACCTTCACCACCCGCTCCTTGCCGCCCTTGCCCACGACCATGACACCGAGCCTGCTCTCCAGGTCGCGGAACAAGTGCCGCCACTCCGCCATGGCAAGTTCCGATACCCTCAGACCCGTTAGCAGCAGCGCCGCGCAGGCCACGTGGCACTGCGGAGAGACCCCGCGAGCGGCCTGCAACAACCTCTCGGCCTCTTCCTGGCACAGATAGCGTGTCATCGAGGTCAGGGCGACTCGGGGCCGTTTCAACGCGTCCAGGGGTGTATAGGGGATGATGCCCTGGGCCTGGCAGTACTTCAGGAAGGAACGGATCGCCGAGATGTGGTGGGCACGGGAGGCAGCGGCGAGCCCGGATAGGCTGCCCAGGTACGCTGCGGCGTCTGGGACCGTGAGCTGGTCGACTGGCTTTCCCGTCTCCGCCAGAAACCCGCCGACTGCGTGAGCATAGGAGCGAGCCGTATGCTCTGAGCGGGGCCGGAGTGCCTCGACGAAGGCCCTTGCGGTGGCATCCGTTAGTTCCATCACCATAGCTCGTACCTCGCGCCGAGTGCTGATACCTCTGGGTAGCGGCTATCGGCCTCAAACTCGGCACCAGACGCGACACGTCGCGAATCCTGGCGGCGTTCGCCCGTCTGACCCATAACCATCCCTACTCTCCAACGTACGTACGCTCAGGCGCTCTGCGCGCCGACGACTCTGCGTCGATACACACAAATCACTCTGTTCGCTCAGGAAGTCAAGCATGTGGCGGCGAAAGATGACAAGATTTGCTGCTATTTTCGAGGCGCGGCTCGTATCCCAGCCGTCAGCCAGGATGGAACAGGCATCCTCGACAACTGGTAACGGGCGACTAGGAGGATTACTTGGGGCCTTGCAGCGTCTTGGGGGGTATCTCTCGGATCTGCTGGATCGGCAACCTGAGGACATACCTAAAAGAGCACCTGATTCCCTGCGGTCGTGATAGCTGACAAGCTGCCTGAGAAGCAGGAGAGCATCGGTGGGCGACCAGTGCCCGCAGGCGGGCCGGATTGTCAATCGGGACGTGTCGGTGCGAACATCCCCAGGGCGGCAGTGGGCGGCTCCATCAGCCTTGCCACCTCACCTCATACAGTCGCACCGGGTCCTCGAACCCGCGGAGCGCCACGTCGCCCCGGTCTGAGAAGAGGAAACCCTTGCCCGCCACCAACTGCCGCACCACGTCCGAGGCCAGGATCCCCCCACCCTCCGCCTTCCCCGCGATGCGCGCCGCCATGTTCACCGCCGTCCCGAACAGATCCGCCGCCTCCGCGATGGGCTCCCCCGCATTTAGACCGATGCGCACCCTTATCGGCTCCTCCGCCCCCTCGTTGTGCGCGGCGAACGCCCTCTGCATGGCGATGGCGCACTCCAGGGCCCGCGTGGCCGATGAGAAGGAGGCCATGAAGCCGTCGCCCATCGTCTTCACCTCGGAGCCGCCGTGGGCGTTCAGCGCCTCCCGCACGATGCACTCGTGCGCCCGCAGCACATCCCGCGCCCCGGCATCCCCCAGCCGCTGCGTCAGCGCCGTCGAGCCCTCCACGTCGGTGAACAGGATAGTGCAGAGACCGCCCGCCGCGGTCAGCTCGGCCGCCGCTGCGCCCTCCTCACCCTCGCCCAGGAACTCGTCGATGGCGGCCAGCACCGCCTCCATATCCCCCAGGTACGGGGCTCCCGACTCTCCCTCGAGAAGGGCCAGACGCGCCTCCGGTATCCGGGAGGCAAGACCCCTGGCGACATCTACATCCAGGGTATACCGCCGGCGGGAGAGCACCAGGGTGGGCGACCTCAGCTGGGGCAGGAAGGGCGTAACGTCAACCTCATTTATCGCGGGAATGGCCACCGCCTGCAGAAACTCCGGCGTAATGCTTTCCCGTATCAGCGCTGCGTACCGGCGCGCTGGTTCCCCTTCCGACCAGCCCAGTAAGGTATGCGCTACGGTCTCGGTGTAGAACGTCCAGTCCTGGCCCATAAGGGCGCGAACCGCCTGAACTTGTGGCGACCGTAGCCAATCTGACGCCCGCGCGTAGGCGCCCCACAGGAGGAGGTGCGATACCCGCTCCGGGTGACGGGCCGCGTAGGCGATGGCCGCTGGCCCCGAGTGCTGGGGCCCGATCAGAGCGAACCTCTCCAGGCCCAAACGGTCTACTACCGCCCCCACGTCCAGGACCAGCGCGTCAACCGTGAAATCGGTCACGTTGCGTTCCGACAAGCCGCCGCCTCTGTAGTCATACCGGATGAGCTTCCTCTTCTGAGCCAGGCGCTCGTACCACCGGCGACACTCAGGGATCTGCCACTCCAGCTGGATATGGCTGAATATAAGCGGCATGTGCAACAGCGCGGGGCCTTCCCCCAGCGTCCAGAATGCGATGCTCACCCCGTCGGCGGTCTGCGCGTACTGGATGCGCGGCTCCATGGCTACCACACCACCTCGTACACCCGCTGGCGGCCCTTGATGCCCTTGAGCTGCTTGCGGCCGGCGTCGTGGAACTCCACCCCGGCCAGCGAGCCACCGACGGTGCGCACAACCTCCGACACCAGGATCTGCCCGCCCTGGGCCCTGGCGGCGATGCGGGCGGCCAGGGTGACGGCCGTGCCGAAGTAGTCGCCCGCCTCCTCGATGGACTCGCCGGTGTTGAGGCCGATGCGCACGCGGATGGGTTGCTCGGCCGTCTCGTTGTAGGCGGCGAAGGCCTTCTGGATGGCCACGGCGCAGGAGAGGGCCCTGGCGGCGGAGGCGAAGGCGACCATGAAGCCGTCGCCCATGGACTTGACCTCGTGGCCGCCGTGGCGGGCGACCTGCTCGCGGAGGATGCGGTTGTGCTCGGCGAGGAGGGCGTGGTATGCCTTGTCGCCCAAGCGCTGGGCCAGGGCCGTAGAGCCCTCGATGTCGGTGAACAGGATGGTGACGGTGCCCCGCTGGTCGGAGTGGCGGGCCAGGCTGGGGGCATCGGCCAGAGCCGATGGCAGGATCTGCTCGATGCTGGAGCGCATGGTTCTCCTCGCCCTGGGTGGAGGGGTCAGGCCCGGCGCCACCTTCTCCTGGGCCTGCATCTTGACGGCGAGGACCTTCTCAGCCCTCTGAGTCAGGCCCATGTCCTGATAGAGCTGGAGGGCTTCGCTGAGCATGGCGGTGGCGGCCTCGGCGTCGCCGGGGGCTTCTCTGGCCAGGCGCATCTTGGCGTAGGCCAGGAGGGTGGCGGCCAGCTCCAGGCGGTAGCCCAGCCGCCGGGCCAGGCTGAGGGCTTTCTCGAAGTAGGTGGTGGCGTCGTCCCAGCGCCCGCTGACGGCGTCCAGCATGGCGATGACGCGAGGAACGAGCCAGGGGGGGACGAACTCTACGCCTCGTCCGTTTAGTTCGCGCAGACGTTGGTAGCAGGCGTCCAGGCCCTCTGTCTCGCCGAGTTCGGCAAGGGCCTCGCCACAGGCGAGCAGGTTGTATGAACTTCCCAGGCTGAGCGGCTCCTCGAATGGCCAGCGGGGGCGGTCGGCGAGGAGCTTCCGTGCTGAGGCCATATCCCCTTTCTCAAGGCAGAGGCGGACTCTCCAGGGCCACGGGCCGGCCAGCCACGTACCTCTCCCGGCTGCTTCGTAGGCGGCTTGCAGGGCCTCCAGGCGCGCCTCGGCCTCGTCGTAGCGTCGCGTCAGCATCATGAGCACCGCGGAGTGCTCTAGGATCTGCGGCACAGTCGCCAAGGCCCGCATCTCGGAGGCCCGCGTGAGCACCTCCTCGCCGATGCGCTCCGATTCCAGCAGGTCTCCGGCCAGAAGGCGCTGCCATGCGACCTCCAGGGCGGCCGTGTAGGCGGTCTGGAATGCCAGGCGCTGCTCTGAGACCCGGCGCAGCTCTGCCCACTCAGGGCCGGCGGCGGACACTTGGCCCTCCATGGAGGCTGACTTCAGGCTCGCGAGTCTGGAATAGCAAGCCAGGGCTAATTCGCCCGCCGCCTCGTATGCTGCGGCAGCGCGGTCGCCTGCCTCCCGGGCCTTCTGGGAGAAGCATGCAAAGCAGTAGAGCCAGGCGATGCCAGTGAACAGATGGCCGAGTGTTCCGGGGTCGGTAACCTGCTCCGCCAGCGCCTCGGCCTCGGCCACCTCCCTGAACGCCGTGTCGAAGCGGTGGAGACACAGCGAGCTGTGGGCGTGATAAGCGAGTAGGACTGCCCGTTCCGCCCGGTCTGCCGGGCCGACGAGCTCCAGCCCCTTTTCGGCGAAGCGCAGGCCGCGCTCCAGTTGCCCCTGCCAGCCAACGAATGCAGCGAGCCCGATGTAGGCCAGGGCCGCCCCGGCCACGTCGCCCGCCGCTTCGAACTCCCGCGCCGCCTCTTCGAAGCTCTGGATCCTCCCCTCAAAGTCGCCTGCACGCCCCCGAGCCCGTGCCAGATCCCACAAAAGGTTCGCCTTTTCCCCCTGGGGCACGCGCACGGCATCCGCCAGCTCGAGGGCAGAGCGATAGAGGAGCACGGCCTCGGCGGGCGCGTAGGCGGCCAGCGCCTGCTGGGCAGCCTTCACCGTCCAGCGGTAGGCCGTCTCGGCGGGGGCGCCCTCGCCGGCCTCGCGGTAGTGATAGGCCAGCTCAGCCGCATAGTTCTCCAGGTGGTCGGGGTAGGCCTCTTCCAGGGCGTGGGCGGCCCGCAGGTGCAGGCGCTCCCGCCGGGGGGCGCTGAGGCGGCCGTACAGGTTCTCCCGCAAAAGGGTGCTGGTGAACTGATAGTAGGTGCGCCTCTCCTGGCGCTGCTCCCTCACCACCTGGGCAGCCAGGGCCTCCTCCACCGCCCGCAGGACGACCTCTTCGTCCAGCTCAGCGACCCGCTGAGCCAGGGAGAGGCTGAAGCGGCGGCCGAGCACGGCGCCCACCTGGAGCAGGCGGCGGCACTCCTCCGACAGGCCGGCCAGCCTGCGCTCCATCACCTCCCGCACGCTCTCGGGCAGGCCGATGTCGGAGATGGGGGCCTTGCTGGTCCAGCGCCCCTCCTCCTGATAGAGGACATCCGTCTCGATGAGGTGCTTGAGGGTCTCCTGGACGAAGAAGGGATTGCCCTCGGTCTCCCGGTGGAGGGCCAGGACCAGGGGTTGGGGGACGTCGTGCTCAGCCAGCACGGTGATGAGCTCCTTGACCTCAGACTGCCGCAGGCCCTTGAGGGGGAGCTCCCAGAAGCCGGACTCCCTTCTAAGGTGGGGCAGGCACTCCCGGAGGGGATGGCCAGCTTCCAGTTCGGCCTCTCGGCAGGAGATGGCCACGAGCATCCTGCTGCCGGCCAGCCGTCGGGCCAGGTGCTGCAGCAGGGAGCAAGAGCCCTTGTCGGCCCACTGGAGGTCCTCCAGCACCAGCACCAGGGGAGCAGATGTAGATGCGTTCTTGAGCAACTCGGTGACCTCCTGGAAGAGGCGGTAGGCCTCGGCCTCCGCCGCCACGGGAGGGGGCTCGGGAAGGTCGGGCAGCTTGGCCTTCAGCTCAGGCGCCAGGGGGGCGAGAACCGAGCTTCCCTCGGTCACCGCCTGGCGTAGGGTCTCCACTGACGTACGGGAGACGTAGTCCCGCAGGGCCTCGGCAACGGGGCCGTAGGGGAGCCTGGCTTCCCCCTCGTAGGCGGCGCCCCAGAGGACCTGGGCGCCCCGCAGCCTGGCGTAGGTGGCGAACTCCTGGAGAAGGCGGGTCTTGCCGATGCCGGCATCGCCCACCACCATGACCACCGACCCCAAGCCGGAGAAGGCGCCGGCCAGCCTCCCCTTGAGTTGCTCCATCTCCCTTGCTCGTCCCACGAAGGTGCCCCAGGCCACGCGGCCGATGGAAGGAACGGCGGCAGGAGCCTCGGCGGCAGCCACCACTTCGTCCTGGTCGACCTGCTCGCGCAGGGTTTGCAGGGCTGTCAGGACCTCGTCGGCCGAGGAGGGCCTGTCCTGGGGGTTCTTGGCCAGGAGCTTGAGGATGAGGGCGTTGAGAGCAGGAGGTAGCGATGGGTTGTGGAAGGAGGGTGCCACCGGCGGCGTATTCAGGTGCTGGGAGATGATGGCCACCGGGTCGTGGCCGGCGAAGGGGGGCCGGCCGCAGACCATCTCGTAGAGGGTAGCGCCGAGGCCGTAGAGGTCGCTTCTGGTGTCGACCTTGCCGCCCAGGGCCTGCTCTGGGGGCATGTAGGCTACGGTGCCCACCATCATGCCGGCCTGGGTGAGGCGGGAGAGGTCGATGGCCACCGCCAGGCCGAAGTCGCCCAGCCTGGCATGGCCATCCGCGGTAAGCCAGATGTTGCCCGGCTTGACGTCGCGGTGGATGATGCCCCGGTCGTGGGCATGCTGCAAGGCCTGGCAGACCTCGGCGGCTATCTGGAGGGACTGGTCGATGGGAAGCCGCTGGTCAGGGGCCT
>Ga0315294_10001934_pt1 | contig 22702 bp, 23 predicted proteins | sample YL17G13_40_MG_FD_203626 | JGI IMG/M metagenome (GOLD analysis project Ga0315294, IMG submission 203626) | Sediment microbial communities from Yellowstone Lake, YNP, Wyoming, USA - YL17G13_40 | ecosystem: Environmental > Aquatic > Freshwater > Lake > Sediment | place: USA: Wyoming | collected...
GCTGGCCGTTCTGCGCCACGATCTCCAAGCGGCCCCGGAAGTGCTGCCCGTCCACCTCCAGGATCGCGCCGTCGGCCGCCCAGGCGACCAGGCTGGGCACGACCCGGCCGGTCTCGCGCAGCAGGACGCCGCTCTTGTGCGGCGCGAGCCGAAGGGTCCCCCGGTGGCCCCGCAGGCCCAGCACCTGTCTCCCCGAGGCATCGGTCACGGTCAGCCCGCCGGAGCTGCCGATGGTGAGTCTCGGCCGGCCCTCCACCACCAGGACCCGGACCGGATCTGCCGCGGCCGCCGGCGGGGCGGCAGAGAGCGCGAGACACGCCAAGCCGACCGCCAGGGCGAAGGCCAGCCAGGATGGTCGAGGGGAGCGCTCCGTCATCGCCGGCCGAAGAGCGAGAACAGCAGGGTGAGCAGGAGGCTGACCACGATACTGGTAGTCAAGGGGAAATAGAAGTTCCAGTGCTCCCGCCGGATGACGATGTCTCCCGGGAGTCGCCCGAGGAACGGCACCTTCCCGGCGAGGAGCAGCAGTCCGCCCACGAGGGCCAGGACCACCCCCATCACGATCAGCATCTTTCCCAGCGAGTCGAACATCGCTCACTCACAAATGACCAATTGTGGTACCGGCATTGGCCATTGGTCATTGGGAATTGGTCATTTTCCCCCCGGACCAGAGGTCTCCCTGCCCGCCGGTCGGCGGGACCAGGCCGAAATGGGCGTACGCCAACTGGGTGGCCACCCGTCCCCGCGGGGTTCGCGCCAGGAACCCGAGCTGGATGAGGAACGGCTCGTAGACGTCCTCGATGGTGTCCCGCTCTTCACTCACGGCCACCGCCAGCGTCTCGATCCCCACCGGGCCGCCCGCGAACTTCTCGATGATGGTCGTGAGGATGCGCCGGTCCATCTCGTCGAAGCCGCGCTCGTCCACGTTGAGGCGGTTGAGGGCATCGTGCGCCACCTGCCGGTCGATCCTCCCGTCGCCCAGGACCTGGGCGAAGTCGCGGACGCGCCGGAGCAATCGGTTGGCGATGCGCGGGGTCCCGCGGGACCGCCGCGCCAGCTCGTAGGCCCCGTCTTCGGTGATGGGGACGCTCAGGATCTTGGCCGAGCGGGTGACGATCCGGAGCAGGTCCGCCTCGGCGTAGAAATCCAGCCGCTGGACCACGCCGAACCGGTCGCGCAGCGGCGAGGTGAGCAGGCCGGCCCGGGTGGTGGCGCCGATCAGGGTGAAGTGGGGGAGGGTCAGCTTGTAGGTCTGCGCGCTGGGCCCCTGACCGATGATGAGATCGAGCCGGTAATCCTCCATGGCCGGGTAGAGGGTCTCCTCCACCGTCGGGTTCAGGCGGTGGATCTCGTCCACGAAGAAGACGTCCCGCTCGCGCAGGCTGGACAGGATGGCCGCCAGGTCTTTGGCGCGCTCGATCACCGGGCCGGAGGTGGGCCGGATGTTCACGCCCAGCTCGGACGCGATGATGTAAGCCAGGGTCGTCTTCCCCAGCCCCGGCGGGCCGTAGAAGAGCACGTGGTCCAACGCCTCGTTCCGGGTGCGGGCCCCCTGGATGAAGACCTGGAGGTTGTCCTTCACCTGCTGCTGGCCGACGTACTCGTCCCAGCGGGTCGGGCGTAACGTCTGCTCGACCTGCTGGTCGTCGGCGGTCTGCTGCCGGGCGGTGATCCGATCCGGCTTAGTGCTCATAGCCCATAGCTCATCGCGCGTAGCTCATGGCTCATGGCAAGAACGGTGCATCCTTGGCTATGAGCCATCAGGCGCGTTGATCGCCCATGGCGCGCAACGCCGCCTTGATCAGTGCCTCGAAGGCCGCGGTGGCGCCCAGCTCCTTGCGGGCGGCCTCGGCGGCCTGCAGGGCCTCTTTCCGGTTGCACCCCAGGTTGACCAGGGCCGAGGTCACGTCCTCCACGATGCGGTCGAGGGCGACCGGCCCCGCCGCCGGCAGCTGCCGGAAGAGCTGCACGCCGGCGACCTTCTCGCGCAGCTCCACGACCAGCCGCTCCGCCAGCTTCTTGCCGACGCCGGGCACGGCGCGGAGCCGCGTGACGTTCCCTTCCGAGAGGGCGAGCACCAGCTCCTCCACGGCGATCCCGGAGAGGATGTTGATGGCCAGGCGCGGGCCGATGCCGCTCACCCCTTGCAGCAGCTCGAACAGGGTCTGCTCGTCCCGCGTGTGGAACCCGAAGAGCTGGATGGCATCCTCGCGGACGTGCGTGGTGGTGTGCAGGGATACCTCGTCCGGGACCTCGGGCAACTGGTAGAACGTGGACAGGGGGATGGAGAGGAGATAGCCCACCCCGTTCACGTCCACCACGATGCGATGCGGTTCCTTGCTGGCCAGGCGTCCGCGGATCCGGGCGATCATCTCAGTGCGCTCGCAGCCGGCCGCGCAGTCGAGCGGCCTGGTGGTGACAGATGGCGACCGCCAGGGCGTCGGCGGCGTCCGCCGGCTCCGGGGCCGCGGGGAGGTTCAGGAGGAGGCGCACCATCTCCTGTACTTGGCCCTTCTCCGCGCGGCCGTAGCCGGTCACGGCCTGCTTGACCTCCAGGGCCGAGTACTCATGGATCTCGATTCCCTCCTCCGCCAGGGCCAGGAGGGCGACGCCTCGGGCCTGCCCCAACCGCAACGCGCTCTGGACGTTCCGGGCAAAGAAGACCGCCTCCACGGCGGCACAGTCGGGACGAATCCGGCCGAGGAGGGCCCGGAGCTCTTGGTGGATGCGGAGGAGACGCTGGGGGAAGGGGAGGCTGGCGCGGGAGGTGATGGCGCCGAAGGCGACGGCGCGCAGGCCACCCACGTGTTCCTCCACAATGCCGTAACCGGTGGCCGTGCTGCCCGGGTCGATGCCTAGGACGCGCATGCGGCCCATCCGATGCCGGAGGCGAGGGGTCGGGGATTACCGCCTTGCTTCCGCCTGTGCTGGTGTCCGGCCTCGGGCATCGTTCGACCAGACTTAGGCGGTCAAGGCCGCCATGATCTCCTCGGGGATGTCGAAATTCGCGTAGACATGCTGCACGTCGTCGTGGTCTTCCAGCTCCTCCATCATCTTGAGCATCTGCTCGGCCTGCTTGCCGTCCAGCTTCACCGTGGTCTTGGGCAGCTTGGTGATCTCGGCCGAGAGGGGCTGGATGCCGGCCTTGACGATCGCCTCGCGCACCTTCTCGAAGTCCCGCGGGGCGGTGGTGACGGCGAAGACGCCCTCCTCCTGCTGGAGGTCGTCGGCGCCCGCCTCCAGGGCGACGGACATCAGCTTCTCCTCGTCGACCTTGCCGGCGTCCACCGAGATGTAGCCCTTCTTCCCAAAGAGGAAGGCCACGCAGCCGGCCTCGCCCAGGTTCCCCCCGTGGCGCGAGAAGATTTTGCGGATCTCGCCGACGGTCCGGTTCTTGTTGTCCGTCAGCACCTCGGCGAGGACGGCCGAGCCGCCGGGCCCGTAGCCCTCGTAGACAATCTCTTCGTAAGTGACCCCTTCCAACTCGCCCGTGCCCTTCTTGATGGCGCGATCGATGTTGTCGGCGGGCATGTTGACGGCCTTGGCGGCCAGGATGGCCGTCCGGAGCCGGGGGTTCCCGTTGGGATCTCCGCCCCCCACGCGGGCGGCCACCGTCATCTCGCGGATGAACTTGGTGAAGACGCGCCCGCGCTGGGCGTCCACCTTGGCCTTCTTATGTTTGATGCTTGCCCACTTACTGTGTCCAGACATATTGCACCCCCTCGAGAGTGGAGAGAAGCTACCATAGCCGTCCGAAGGTTGCCAAGAGAAAACCTTGGCCTGGAGTTCCGGACGGCCGGCCAGGTGTGTCCGAATGACCTTGACAAGGCTCGGGGGCCTCGGCTAGGCTAGCCGCGCAATCGGTCAAGGATGGAGATCGAATCCTCGCCAGGGCGGAGAGCCTGAGAAAGTCCTAACGAGGGGCGATTCGCGGGATCGCCTTTTGTTGGGACTTTCTTGTTTTCGGGAGGACGTATGGGACACGCGGGGGCGCGGTTTTTCGAGGCCTTGAGGGGGCGGCCGGTCGTGGCCGGTCTCCGGCACTCGCTGGATGTGGAGCGGGCGATCGCCCACGGGGTGGGCGTCCTGTTCATCCTGGGGGAGGACATCTTCGCCCTGAAGGAGAGCGTGGCGAAGGCCCATGCGCACGGACGCTTGATCCTGGCCCACGTGGACCTGATCAAGGGGATCGGCCGCGACGAGGCCGGCGTACGGTTCCTGGCCCAGGAGTTCCACGTGGACGGCATCCTCACCACCCGGACCAACCTGATCGGGCCGGCCAAGCGCGAGGGGCTGGTCGCGGTCCAGCGGCTGTTCGTCCTGGACTCGGAGTCGCTGGAGGCGGGACTCCCCGCGGTGGAGCGGGCCGCGCCGGACGCGGTGGAGGTGCTGCCGGGCGTGGTCCTGCCCCTCATCGCCCCGCGCCTCAAGCAGGCGGGCCTCCCGCCGCTCATCGCCGGCGGGCTCATCCGGACGGCGCGCCAGGTGGCGGAGATCCTGGAAGCCGGCGCGGTAGCGATCTCCACGGGCGCCGAGGAGTTGTGGGGGTTGCGGGCTGGGAAGGAGTGCGAGGCACGATGAAAGGCGGACTCTCGGACATCGACGGGCGCTCCTTCGATCTGGTGATCATCGGCGGCGGCATGGCCGGGGCCGGGATCGCCCGGGACGCCGCCTTGCGCGGATATCGGACGCTGCTCCTGGAGCGGAAGGATTTCGCCTTCGGCACGACCAGCCGCTCGTCGAAGCTGATCCACGGCGGCCTTCGCTATCTGGAACTCTTCGACTTCGGCCTCGTCCGGGAGTCGTTGCGCGAGCGGGAGCGCCTCGCCCGCCTGGCCCCCCACCTGGTGCGACCCTTGCCGTTCCTGGTTCCGGTGTACCGCGGGGCCAAGCGCGGCATGCTCATGATCCGCATGGGGATGAAGCTCTACGACCTGTTGACCCCCGGGAAGCGGACCGAGCACTACCGGACCATCTCCCGCGACGAGACCATGCGCCTGGAGCGGCACCTCACGCCGCAGGACCTCAAGGGCTCCGGCTACTACTTCGACGACCTGCTGCTCCTCCCCGAGCGGCTGTGCCTGGAGAACGTCCTCTCGGCCCAGCGCTGGGGGGCGGCGGTCTTCAACTACACCGAGGTGACGGGAATCAAGTGCCACGAGCCACGCCACCCAGCCGATGGGCTGGGTACCCGGAGCCACGAGCCCAGAGCCGAGAGGCGCGAGTGGGAGGTGGAGGCCCGGGATGTCCTGGCCGGGACCACGGTGCGCGTGACGGCCCAGGTCGTCGTCAATGCCACAGGCCCGTGGGCCGACCAGGTCCGCCGGCTGGCCGGGGTGGACGAGGGGCGGCGCTCCATCCGGACGACGAAGGGGATTCACCTCCTCTTGCCGCGGATCACCGAGCACGCGGTCTACATCGCGGCCAAGCAGGACGAGCGGATGTTCTTCGTCATCCCCTGGCAACGGTTCACGCTGGTCGGCACGACCGACACCGATTTCCACGGAGACCTGGATCGTCTGGCAGCCACCCGCGACGAGGTGCAGTACCTCATGCTGGAGACGCAACGGGTCTTCCCGAGCGCCCAGATGCGGGAGGAGGACGTGGCGTACTCCTACGCCGGCGTCCGCCCGCTCTCCTTCGAGGAGGGCAAGTCCGCCTCCGCCGTCTCCCGGGCTCACAAGGTGGTTCCCGAGGGGGCCGGCGGCACCTTCCTGACGATCACCGGCACCAAGCTCACCTGCTTCCGCAGCCTGGCGGAGGAGGCGGTGGACCGGGTGGGGGGGCTCCTCGGCCGCCCGGCCGCCTGCCGGACCCATCGGCTGGCCCTGGATGGCTCGGACGGGGAGGAGACGATCGAGGTGCGCCTCTGGGCGGACGTGCCGGACTTGGCTCGTCGGAGCGGCCTCCTGCCCGACCAGGTCCAGACCCTGCTGGAGACGTATGGCCGCCGCTACCCGGCGGTGCTCGGCGTCGCCGGTCGCACCCCGGAGATGAAAGAGCGGTTGTGCCCGCAGAATCCGGACATCCGGGCCCAACTGGTCTATGCCGTGGAGCACGAGCGGACCGAGCGACTCGCCGACTTCCTCCTGCGCCGGACCGGGATCGGGAACAGCCCGTGCCTGGGGAAGGATTGCTGCGAGCGGATCGCCGGGTGGATGGGGGAACTGAAGGGCTGGGGTAGGGAGCGAATCGACCAGGAGGTCAAGGACTACCTGGATGAAATCGCCCTCGGGCAGCGTTTCCGCGAAGAGCAGGGAGCCGCAGCCACACGGGGAGATGCGACTGCCGCCAGGGTTTTGGGCGGCTGGGCAGTCTAGCCTGTGCTATAGTGTGGCGCATGCGGTTTTTCGGCCTGCGTGCCCGTCGGATGGTCGTGGTCGGCGCATTCTCCGGCCTCGTGGGATGCGCGCTGATGCACGGAGGTTCCATGGCCGCTGAAAAGACGGACGCCGTCCCGTCGCACCTCTCGCTGCAGGGCCACCGCGGCGCGGCCGCTCTCGCGCCCGAGAACACGCTGGCCAGCTTCCGAAAGGCCATCGAACTCGGCGCGGACGCCGTGGAGATGGACCTGCAGACCACCAGGGACGGCGTCGTGGTCATCATCCACGACGACACGGTGGACCGCACCACCGACGGCCGGGGGCGCGTCACCGACCTCAGCCTGGCCGAGATCAAGCGGCTGGATGCGGGGGCCAAGTTCGCCCCGACTTTTCGGGGCGAGCGGATTCCCACGCTGCGGGAGGTCATCGACCTCGTCAAGGCCAGCGGGAACGACCGGTTTCGGCTGAACCTGGAGATCAAGTTCGCCGAGGGGCGGGAGGGGCAGCCCGCGGACCTCGAGGAGCGGATCCTCCAGGTCCTGCGCGAGACCGACTTCCTGAGCCGGGTGACCGTCCAATCCTTCCACCATCCGTCTCCAGCCAAGATGAAGACGCTGGCGCCATCCATCCCCACCGGCCTGCTGGTCGGGCAGCGTCGGCAGCCGAACGACCCCGTGGCCGCGGTGCGGCAGTACCACGCGGACTACTATGCGCCCCACTACTCCCTGGTGACGGCCGAGTTGCTGGGGGCCCTGCACCGGGCGGGCATCCCGGTGGTCACCTGGACCGTGAACGAGCCGGCCGACATGCGCCGGCTCATCGAGATGGGAGTCGGCACCGTGCCGGGGGACGGGATCATCTCGGACTACCCGGATCGGTTGGTGAACCTGCGAAAGGTTCGTCGGCAGCCCTGACCCCGAACGGTGTAACGGTGTAGTTGAACCGCAAAGAGCGCCTGTCTGCGTGTGGAACGCACAGGCAGGCAAAGCCCGCAAAGAAAGACTCATCGCATTCGGAATACCCTGCATCTCTTTGCGGTCTTTGCCTGCCTGCCGCGACGCGTGCGGCGCAGGCAGGCGAGCTTTGCGGTGAAATGATTCGGCTGATCGGAACTCGAAGGTGAAACCCGCGACGGAGGAGGATGCCATGAAGAAAACGGTTCCGTTCCGGAAGGTGGCGTTGCTCGCCATCGGGCTCGTGGTGCTCGCGACCCTCTTGCCGGTGCCCTCCGGGGCCCAGCAGAAGGTCCAGGTGGACTTCTGGCACGGCCTGACCCAGCCGCTGGGCGGCATCCTGGAGAAGGTCGCGGCCGACTTCAACGCCTCGCAGTCCAAGTACCAGGTGAACGCCACGTTCAAGGGGAGCTATCCCGAGACCATGGTGGCGGCCATCGCCGCCTTCCGCGCCGGGAACGCGCCGCACATCGTGCAGATGTTCGAGGTGGGCACCGCCACCATGATGGCGGCCCGCACCGCCATCAAGCCGGTGCACGAGCTGGCCAAGGAGACCGGCGTCACCATCGACCCCAAGAACTACGTCGGCGGCGTGCGGGGGTATTACAGCACCCCGGACGGCAAGCTGGTCTCCATGCCCTTCAACAGCTCGACCCCCATCACCTGGTACAACAAGGACGCCTTCAAGAAGGCGGGCCTGGACCCCGAGAAGCCGCCCAAGACCTGGGAAGAGACCCGCGAGGCCGCCAAGAAGATCCGAGCGGCCAACGCCGCGGCCTGCGGCTACACCATGGCCTGGCCCACCTGGACCCAGTTCGAGAACTTCAGCGCCATCCACAACATCCCGCTGGCCACCAAGGCCAACGGCATGAAGGGGATGGACGCCGAGCTCCGGATCAACAGCCCGCTCCACGTCAAGCTCGTGCAGATGCTGATGGACATGCACAAGGAGGGCACCTTCAAGTACGGCGGGCGTGACGGCTCCGCCGACGCACTCTTCCCGTCGGGCGAGTGCGCCATCTTCCACGGCTCTTCCGGCATGCGCGCCCGCGTCCTCCGCGAGGCGAAGTTCCAGTGGGGCGTGACCATGCTGCCGTACTACAAGGGCGTGCCGGGCGCACCGAAGAACTCCATCATCGGGGGCGCCAGCTTCTGGGTGATGACCTCGCCCAAGCGCACGGCGGAGGAGTACAAGGCGGTGGCGGAGTTCTTCAGCTACATCAGCCGGCCGGAAGTGGACGCCAAGTGGCACATGGACACCGGCTACGTGCCCATCACCCTGGCCGGATTCGCGCTCGCCTCCGGGCAGGGGTATTACATCAAGAATCCCGGGGCGGACATCCCGTTCCGCCAGCTCACGCTCACCGAGCCCACCGAGAACTCGATGGGCCTGCGGCTGGGCAACATGCCGGAGATTCGTGTCGTCATTCAGGAGGAGATGGAGAAGGCGTTCCAGGGCCAGCAGACCGCCAAGCAGGCGATGGACAACGCCGTGCAGCGCGGCAACACCGTCCTGCGGAACTTCGAGCGGACCAACCGCCCGTAGTGGAGGCGTGGCGGGCGAGCCGCCAATCCGCCTTCGGCGGACAAGGGGAGGAACGAAACCACAGATTACGCAGATTACGCAGATGTCACGGATGGGGTCCGCCCTGAAAAAATCTGTGTAATCTGTGTAATCTGTGGTTCCCTTGATTCCGAGGTGGCTTGGCGGTTGCTCGCTACGGATCAGGACAGGAGATTCTCCTTGCGCAGGAGCCACTGATGCGCCGGCGCGTCATCTTTCCCAACAAGGTCCTCCCGTATCTGCTCCTCGCACCCCAGCTCGCCATCACGGTGGTCTTCTTCTTCTGGCCGGCCGCCCAGGCGATCTATTATTCTGTGCTCCTCCAGGATCCCTTCGGCCTCCGCACCCAGTTCGTTTGGCTGGAGAACTTCCGCACGATCCTCACCGACCCCCTGTACCTCGGCTCCATCCGCGTCACGGTCGTCTTCTCCAGCGCCGTGGCCGCGCTTGCCATGGGGGTGGCGCTGCTCTTCGCGGTGATGGCGGACATGGGCATCCGGGGCGCCCGGATCTATCGGACGCTCTTGATGTGGCCGTACGCCGTGGCGCCCGCCGTGGCCGCGAGCCTGTGGCTCTTCATTTTTCACCCCTCCATCGGGTTCCTCGGCCGCAGCCTGAACGACATGGGGATTCTCTGGGACTACAAGCTGAATGGGACTCAAGCGCTCCTCCTGGTCATCCTCGCCTCGGCCTGGAAGGAGGTGAGCTACAACTTCCTGTTCTTTCTGGCCGGCCTGCAGGCGATCCCGAGGTCCGTGATCGAGGCGGCCTCCATGGACGCCGGTCCCGCGCGGCGCTTCTGGAGCATTGTGTTCCCGCTCCTGTCGCCGACCACCTTCTTCCTGCTGGTGGTGAACGTGGTGTATGCCTTTTTCGACACGTTCGGCGTGATCCACGCGCTGACCGGCGGCGGCCCGGCCAAGGCCACCGAGACCTTGATCTACAAGGTGTACACGGACGGCGTCATGAACCTCGACCTGGGCGGCTCCTCGGCCCAATCGGTGATCCTCATGGTGGTCGTGATCACGCTCACCGCGCTCCAGTTCCGCTTCATCGAGCGAAAGGTGCACTACTGATGGCCACGCCCAAGCGCCGCGAGAGCTGGATCCCCCACTTCGTCCTGATTATGGGCGTGGTGGTGTTCGCGTTCCCCATCTACTTCGCCCTGATCGGCTCGACCCACGACGCGGCCACGATCGCCACCGGCCGGATGCCGCTCCTGCCGGGCGGCCACCTGCTCGACAACTACTGGCAGGCGCTGACCAGCGGCTCGGGCTTTCGCGTCTCGGCGACCCCCGTCCGCACCCTGATGATCAACAGTCTGATCATGGCGCTGGTCATCGCCGTCGGGAAGATCGCCATCTCCATCATCTCCGCCTACGCCGTGACGTTCTTCAACTTCCCCCTGCGCATGTTTTTCTTCTGGATGATCTTCGTCACCCTGATGCTGCCGGTGGAGGTGCGCATCATCCCGACCTACAAGGTGGTGACCGACCTGGGGATGGTCAACACGTTCTCCGGCCTCACCATCCCCCTCATCGCCTCGGCCACGGCGACGCTCCTCTTCCGCCAGGTGTTCCTCACCATCCCGGACGAGCTGGTGGAGGCGGCCAAGATCGACGGGGCCGGCCCCTTGCGCTTCTTCTGGCAGATGGTCCTGCCGCTGTCGCGCACCAACATCGCCGCCCTGTTCGTGATCCTGTTCATCTACGGCTGGAACCAGTACCTGTGGCCGCTGCTCATCACCACCAACCGGAACATGGAGACGATCGTCATCGGCATCGTGAAGATGATCGGCACCAGCGACGCCCAGACCGACTGGAACCTGATCATGGCCACCGCCGTCCTGGCCATGCTGCCGCCGGTGGCGGTGGTGGTCTTCATGCAGCACTGGTTCGTGAAGGGGCTGGTCGAAACGGAGAAGTAGGCAACCGGGCAATCCGGCGATCAGACGATCCAAGCAACCACGGCTGGCCATTCCCCGCAGTCCGATCGCCTGCTTGCCTGCGTGCCGAGGAGTCCGATGGACACCTACATTCTGGCGCTGGATCAGGGGACGACCAGCTCCCGGGCCATCCTGTTCGACCGGAAGGCGCGGATCGTCTCGGCCGCCCAGCGGGAGTTCCGGCAGATCTACCCACAGCCGGGCTGGGTGGAGCACGACCCGCTGGAGCTCTGGGACAGCCAGCTCGGTGTGGCGCGCGCGGCCATCGCCGCGGCGGGGATCGCCGCGTCGCAGGTGGCCGCCATCGGCATCACCAACCAGCGCGAGACGACCGTGGTCTGGGACCGGGCCACGGGCGCGCCGCTCTACAATGCCATCGTCTGGCAATGCCGGCGGTCGGCGCCGCTGTGCGACGCGCTGAAGCAGCAAGGGTGGGAGCCCACCGTGCGCGAGCGGACGGGCCTGGTGATCGACGCCTACTTCTCCGGCACCAAGATCCAATGGCTGCTCACGCACGTGCCGGGGCTGCGCGGGCGGGCGGAGCGGGGCGAGGTGTGCTTCGGCACGGTGGATACCTGGCTGCTGTGGAAGCTCTCCGGCGGCCGGGTCTGGATGACCGATTACAGCAACGCCTCCCGCACCATGCTCTTCGACATCCAGCGGCTGGCGTGGGACCCCGACCTCTGCCGGGCCCTGGAGGTCCCGCCGGCGATGCTCCCCGAGGTGCGGCCCTCCAGCGGGGTCTACGGCTGCGCGGCGGCCGACCGGTTCGGGGCGGAGATCCCCATCGCCGGGATCGCCGGGGACCAGCAGGCCTCGCTCTTCGGCCAGGCCTGTTTCCGCCCCGGGATGGCCAAGAACACGTACGGGACCGGCTGCTTCCTGCTGGTGCACACGGGCGAGCGCCCGGTGGCCTCCCGGACGGGGCTCCTGACCACGATCGCGGCCAGCCCCGCGGAGGGGCGGGTCGAGTATGCCCTGGAGGGGAGCATCTTCATCGCCGGGGCCGCCATCCAGTGGCTGCGCGACGGCCTGCAACTGATCGCCCACTCCGCCGAGTCGGAAGCGCTCGCCGCCTCCGTGCCGGACAACGGCGGCGTCTACTTCGTGCCGGCCTTCGTGGGACTGGGCGCGCCCCACTGGGACATGTACGCGCGGGGCACCGTCCTGGGGATCACGCGGGGGACGACCAGGGCGCACCTCGCCCGGGCGGCGCTGGAGGCCATCGCCTACCAGAGCCGGGAGGTGCTGGGTGCGGCCGTCTCCGAGGCGGGGGTCGAACTCGAGGAGTTACGGGTGGACGGCGGGGCCACGGCCAACGACTTCCTGCTCCAGTTCCAGGCAGACATCCTGGGACGACCGGTGGTCCGGCCGGTGGTGAAGGAGACGACGGCCCTGGGGGCGGCCTATCTGGCCGGCCTGGCCGTGGGCTACTGGACCGACCGGGCGGAGATCGCGCAGTACTGGGCGGCCGAGCGGCGCTTCCTCCCCGCCATGGACGCGGTCAGGCGGGAGGATCTCTTCGCCACCTGGCGCCGTGCCGTGGCGCGGGCGGCCGGCTGGGCGCTCCCCCCCGGCGGGCCAGGGAAGGCTTGACACCTTCTGGGGTTCCACATAGACTGCCGGCAATTATTGATCCGATCACCCGTCGGTTTCGCAGAGGGCAGAGATCAGGAGAGAGCCCCGGCGAAGGGCGGTACGTGCGAGCTGTCCTTTGCCGGGGCGTTGCCTTTCCGGGGGTGGGGATGTGGGCCCGGGTCAGGGCCGCGGACGCAGGCGCCGGGCAAGGACACCATGGACGCCCTGACCACCCTGATCCTGGCGATCCCGGGCACGGCCATCGGCATCGCCTATATCCGGGCCTTCCACTACCCGCTGCCGGGAATCGGGGTGCCGCTCACCAGCATGTGGATCATCCTGCCCATCGTGCTGGCGGTGCGGCACCTGCCCTACACGGTGCGGGGAACCTATGCCTCGCTGCTCCTGGTCCACCAGTCGCTGAAGGAGGCGGCCGCCCTCGGGTTCATCCTGATCGTGGTGGCCGCCCTGAGCCTCCTGGTCATCAATCGGGTGGCGGGCGCCCGGATGGGTGGGATGTTCGGCTAGGTGATGCGAGGGCGGCCCCCGTGCCGTCGGGCCCATGGCAATCAGTGCAAAGAAGCCCTCGGGGAAGTTGATCGTCCGGGTGGATTACCATACCCACTACCATTTCTACATGACGGTGGCCATCCGGGAACTCCGGCTCAGCGCGCCGATCAACCTCGAGGGCAAGACCTTCGAGGTCCCCGCCGGGACCTATACGGTGGTCCTCGAGGGCCTGATGGGCGACCCGGACTACCAGGGGGCGTATTCCTCCGGATTTCGGGCGGCGTATGGACGGTTCGACCGCCGGGAGCGGGTCGAGGTGCGGACGGGCGAGGAGACCGTCTGTACCTTCGCGTTCCCCAAAGAGCTCGCGGCGGTGCGGGTCTGCGTCGTCCTCGATGGGAGCCCCGTGGTGGGGGCGGACGTCCTGATCCGCGAGGCGGATCCCAACTTCCGGGCGACCCGCGGCGCCGACGGCGCCCTCTTCTATCTGGAGCCGGGCACGTATCCGGTGGTGGTCGCCTACCGCGACCTGCTCATGAAGGAGATCCTTCGCGTCGACGGCCGGGACGAAACCGTCACGCTGGACCTGTCGAGGCAGGTGGCGCTCCGCCCCGCCCTGGTGGTGGTGCGGTACGGCAACGGCCGAACCCTGAAGGGCACGACCGAGGACCTGACCCCCGGGGCGTCGCGGTTCACGCTCACAGAGTCCGATGGGGGGCGGGTGGTGGTCGAGGGATTTGCCGGGGTGAAGGCGGTCTTCTTCGTCAAGTCGCTGCTCGGGGACAGCGGGTACGACGAGCAGAAAGATTTTGCCATCGCCCGCCAGTTCGGGCGGAAGACGGTGGTGACCTTCGAGGATAACGAGGAGTTCCGGGGGTACACGCTGCCGGGGCAGACCGGGCAGCCGCAGTTCTTCCTGTTTCCGGTGGATCCCCAGAGTAACAACGCCAAGATCTACGTGGTGCGGGAGGCCACGACCGAGATCCGCTTCGCGTGAGGCAGGGCGGTGGATCGCCGGTCCCGGCGCGCCACCGGGAAAGCGCTGTGAAGGAGAAGAACATGCCGCCGAGGAACGAGCACGGGCAGTCAAAGACCCCCGAGAAGCGCGGCGGGGGCCACGACTTCTTCGGGTACGGCAAGGAGATCCGGGCGGCCCTGGAGCGCCACTTGCCGAAACGGCCCGTCCGCGCGCTGGACGTGGGGACCGGGTTCGGCCGGAATGCGGTGTTCCTGGCCCGGCACCTGCCGGCGGGCAGCCACGTCTGGTCGGTGGACCCCTCCGAGGAGTCCCTCAAGCGGGGCGCGGCGGCGCTGCAGGAGGCCGGACTCACCAGCCTGGTCACGCTGGGCCCCGGCTCCGCCGAGCGGTTGCCGTTCCGGGACGACGAGTTCGACCTGACGATGGGGGTGATGCTCTTCCATCACCTGGTGGAGGTGCCGCCGGCCCTCCGGGAGATGGCCCGGGTCACGAAGCCCGATGGGAAACTCCTGGTGGTGGACTGGGGACCGACCGCCCACCTCCTCCCCTTCGCCGTCCCCCATCGGGCCGAGGACTTCTTCACGCCACGCGCGATCGAGACGATGCTGGAGGAGACGGGTCTCCTCCCCGCCGTGGAGCAGCACCCGATGTGGTTCGTGGTCGAAGGGAACAGGGTTTGACCCCCCGCCCCGGGCGCGGGGCGGCGGGGCAGGAGGGGCGTTGATGAGGCGATCCAAGCCGCGCCAAGTACTCAAGGGACGAGTGGCAGTCGTCACGGGGGCTTCCAGCGGGATCGGCCGGGCGATCGCCCTGGGATTTGCCGACGCCGGGGCGGACCTGATCCTCGTCGCCCGCCGCGTCCGGCCGCTGGTGGAGCTGACCCATGCCGTCGAGGCGAAGGGGCGCCGCGCCCTCCTGGTCGTCGCCGACGTGGCGGTCGAGCGGGCGGTGAAGAGGATCCTGCACCAGGCCGACATCGTCTTTCCCCGGATCGACATCCTGGTGAACAACGCGGGGATGTGCCTGCCGGAGCAGCCGACCCACGAGACGTCCCTGGCCGACTGGGATCGGACGCTGGCGGTGAACCTGCGCGGACCGTTCATGCTGAGCCGCCTGATCGTGCCCCGGATGCTGGAGGCCGGCTACGGTCGCATCATCAACCTGACCAGCAGCTACAAGGCGGAGCCGCGCTACGGGGCGTACAGCGCCTCCAAGGCGGCGCTCAGCGCTCTCACGCAGGTCATGGGGCAGGAGCTTCGCGGCAGCGGGATCCTCGTCAACGCGCTGGATCCGGGGTGGGTCCAGAGCGAGATGGCCCCGGACGCTCCGAATCCTCCCGAGTGCGTGGTACCGCTGGCCGTCCGGCTGGCCAGCCTGCCCGCGCGCGGGCCATCGGGGCGGGAATTCGCCGTCCCCTTCAAGGAGTGAGGCATGGCTGAGGCAGAAAACACCCTGGCGGTCTTCATCGATTTCGAGAATCTGGCCCAGGGGTTCAAGCACGGCAAGGAGGACTTCGACATCACCCGGATCCTGGAACGGCTGGTGGAGAAGGGCAAGGTCATCGTCAAGGTGGCCTACGCGGACTGGAGTCGCTTCGCGAAATACAAACAGCAGCTCCACGAGGCGGCCATCGAGTTGATCGAGATTCCCAAGCGGTCCATGACCGGCAAGAACTCGGCCGACATCCGCCTGTGCGTGGACGCCCTGGATCTCTGCTACGCGAAGGAGCACATCGACACCTTCGTGATCGTGTCGGGCGACAGCGACTTCTCGCCCCTCGTCTCGAAGCTGAAGGAGAACGGGAAACGGGTGATCGGGCTGGGCATGAAGGGCTCCACCTCCACCCTGCTCAGCGGCAACTGCGACGAGTTCATCTTCTACGAGAGCCTGGGGATGCCGGATCAGATCACGCCGCCGGGGGCCCGGGAGATCCCCAAGGAGAAGCGCGAGGTCTTCGAGCTCCTCTTCGACACCATCACGGGCCTGATGCGGGAGAACAAGGAGATCCTCTGGTCCTCCATGGTCAAGGACACCATGAAGCGCAAGCGGCCCGCCTTTGCCGAGCGGGCCTACGGCTATCGGACGTTCAGCGACCTCCTGGAGGACGCCCAGAAGCACGGGTTCATCACCCTGCGCACCGATCCGACCAGCGGCACGTATGTCGTGGTGGGATTCACCAAGACGCGCTGACGCGCTGGCCGGGCGGTCGAGGTTCGTCCCTGCCGACCTGTGACGGTTTGGACTTGAATCGTCTCGAGGGGGCTTGCTAGTGCTTACTTGCATAAACCATTGACATATTCCAATATCGTCCCCCCGGCGAAAGCCGGGGTCCAGAACCCCCTATAACCTGGATTCCGGCTTCCGCCGGAATGACGGCAGCAGCACTGGCAACAGGGCATATGCTTACGCAATCAAGCACTAGCATCGTCCGGGAGGTTGGACCCTTGCGAAAGGAGTGTCAGATGAAGCGATGGGTGTGGATGGGGGCGCTCGTGGTGGTCTTCGCCGTGGCGACTGTCGCCGCGGCGCAGGAGAACGTGATGGTACTGTACGGCAGCCCGGACCGGGACTGGGTGGCGGCGATCGCCGCCAAGTTCGAGAAGGACACGGGTATCAAGACACCGTGGATCCGGGCCAGCAGCAACGAGATGTACGCCAAGATCGAGGCGGAGAAGGCGAACCCGCAGGGGGACGTGTGGTTCGGAGGCACCGGCGACCCGCACTTCGCGGCGGCCGAGGCTGGACTGACGGAGCCGTACTGCCCGGGCAACTTTTCGGAGCTGCGCGAGTGGATGCGCGATCCCATCGGCAACTGCCGGGCCATCGGCCTCTACGCCGGCCCGCTGGGCTGGGCGGTGAACGAGGGGGTGCTCAAAAAGCTGGGCAAGCCCATGCCGCAGACCTGGGATGACCTCACCAAGCCCGAGTACAAGGGGCTGATCGCCATCTCGAATCCCACCACCGCCGGCACGGCCTACACGGCCCTCGTGACCTTGCTGCTCCTGAAGGGCGAGGACAAGGGCTGGGACTACCTGGGCAAGTTGCACAAGAACATCGCGCAGTACACCAAGTCGGGGTCGGCGGCGGGGCAATTGGCCGGGCAGGGCGAGGTGGCCATCGGGATCGTCTTCCTGCACGATTCCGTGATGTTCGCCGAAGAGGGATTCCCCGTGAAGCCGGTCGCCCCCGCGGACGGGACCGGCTATGAGATCGGCGGGATCAGCCTGATCAAGGGCGCACCCCACATGGCCAATGCCAAGAAGTTTATCGACTGGGCGCTGACCCCCGGCACGCAGGCGATTGCCAAGGACTTCCGCTCCTTCCAGCTCCAGTCCAACAAGAGCACCCCGCTTCCGGCTGTGGTCAAGAAGCACGGGATGGATTTCGAGAGCGTGAAGACCATCAAGTACGACTTCCTGTGGGCCTCCAAGAACCGGGAGCGGATCATCAAGCGCTGGTCGGAGCAGATTTTCACGCAAGCGCGCTAAGCACGGTTCATGGCTCCTGGCTTCTGGCTCACGGCGACTTACATCCGCCATCGGCTAGGAGCCAGGAGTTGTGCGTGGAGCTCGGGTGAACGCTGTCCGCAATCCGGCATGTCTGGTGGGTGGACTCGTTCTTCTGGCGACGACGACCGTCGTGCCCTTCGTCTCTCGTCAGGGGCAAGTCCTGCCGTTCGGGAGAGCCGATCTCGCACTCACGCCGCTCACCCTGGCGGGCCAGTTTCCTGGCTTCTGGCTCTTGATCGGGCTGGCGGTGGCGTGGGTCGCGCTGGGATTGCTTTGGCAGGACCGCCCGGATCGCCCGGCGCTCTGGGGTGGACTCCTCGGGTGTCTCCTGACACTCTGGCTGACCGTAGCGGCCGGCGCCAAGCCCTACGCCTTCGGACTAGGCGGCATCCTAGCCCTGACGATTTGCCTGCTGGTGCTCGCCTATGGTCTGTCGCGGGGGGGCTACATCCGGGCGGACACCTTCGTCGCGGCGAGCATCCTGCTCCTGGGGTTCTTCGTCCTGCTCTTCGTCATCTACCCCATCCTCGCGGTTCTCCAGCACAGCGTGATGGATAGCCGCGGCGCGTTCCAGCCGGGCCTGTTCCTGGACACCCTGCGAGGCTACAAGTCCTTCTGGCGCGTGCTGCGCAACAGCCTGGGGCTGGCCGTGTTCGTCGGGGTCGCCTCGACGCTGATCGGGCTGGCCTTTGCCCTGGCAGCCACGCGGTCCCGGTCGCGCCTCACCGTCCTGCTGCGGGCCTTCTCCTTATTGCCTATGATCACGCCCCCCTTCGTGGTCGGCCTGGCGATCATCCTGCTCTTCGGCCTGCAGGGGCTCATCACGGGCACGCTGCTGGGACTCAAGACGCGAGGGATCTTCGGCTTCCCCGGCGTGGCCCTGGCCCAAACGCTCTCCTTCGCTCCGGTGGCCTTCCTGGTCATCGCCAGCGTAGTCGAGTCGGTCAATCCGGCCCTGGAGGAGGCGAGCCTGACGCTCAGGGCGGGACGGTGGGAGACGTTCTGGAAGGTCACGCTGCCCCTCCTCAGGCCGGGGGTGGCGAACGCGTTTCTCCTCACGATCGTGGAGTCGCTGGCGGATTTCGGCAACCCGATCATCTTGGGAGGCGAATTCGAGGTCCTCTCCACGGAGATCTACTTTGCCATCATCGGCCGGTTCGACAAGACGCTGGCCGCCTCCCTGGGAATCGTCCTGCTGGCCGCCAGCCTGGCGGCGTTCCTCCTGCAGCAGTACTGGCTTGGGGAGCGGTCCTACGTCACGGTCACGGGGAAACCCCCATCCGGGCAGCCGATGCCGCTTCCCCGTGGGCTGGAGATCGGCCTCCTGGGCTTCTGCGTCGCCTGGTGCGTCTTCACCTTGGCCCTCTACGTCTTCGTCGTCTATGGCGGGTTCGTGGAGATTTGGGGAATCAACAATGCGTTCACGCTCCGACACTACCGCCAACTCCTGCGGGACGGCATGGATGCCCTGAACACGACACTGATTCTGGCAGGGGTGTCCGCACCCCTCACCGCCGTGGTGGGCATCCTGACCGCCTACCTGGTGGTGCGACACCGATTCCCGGGCCGCGGCGTGCTGGAGTTCACCTCCATGCTGTCCTTCGCGGTACCGGGGACCGTCATCGGCATCGGCTACATTCTGGCCTTCAACCAGCCGCCCCTCTACCTGACCGGCGGTGCGGCCATCCTCGTCATCTCGTTCGTCTTCCGGAACATGCCGGTGGGGATTCGGAGCGGCGTCGCGGCGCTGGCGCAGATCGACAAGGCGCTGGAGGAGGCCTCGGTGACGCTGCGGGCGTCGTTTGCCACGACCCTGCGGCGCATCGTGCTGCCGCTGATCCGGCCGGCCATCATCTCGGCGCTGGTCTTCAGCTTCGTCCGGGCGGTGACCGCCATCAGCGCGGTGGTGTTCCTGGTGAGTGCCAAGTGGCAGCTTTCCACGAAGGTCATTCTGGATCAGGCGGAGAACGGCCGCTACGGCCTGGCGACCGCATACAGCACGGTCCTGATCGTGATCATGGCGGCGGCGATCGTGTTGATGTACTTGCTGGTCGGCAAGACGGCCGTACGCGGCGGCGTTGAAGGCGGAGGTCTCGCATGATGGCGCAGGCGAATCCTCAGGCGGCGCGGGTCACGCTGGAGGGCGTGACCAAGCGGTTCGGTCAGACGATGGCGGTGGACAACATCAGCCTCACGATCGAGCCGGGATCGCTGGTCACTCTCCTCGGGCCGTCCGGCTGCGGGAAGACGACGACGCTTCGCATCGTGGCGGGGCTGGAGACCGCGACGGGCGGCAAGGTCTTCATCGGCGATGCCGAGGTCACGCACCTGCCGCCCAACGCTCGCGACGTCACCATGATGTTCCAGTCCTACGCCCTCTTCCCGCATCTGTCCGTGTTCGAGAACGTGGCTTACGGGCTGCGGGTCCTGAAGCGGCCGGAGGCGGAGGTGCGGAAGCAAGTCGAGGAGGAGCTCCAGCTCGTCGGGATGCCCGGGATGGGCGAGCGCAGCCCCAGCGCGCTGTCCGGCGGCCAGCAGCAGCGCGTGGCACTGGCCCGGTCGCTGGTGATGCAGCCCAAGGTGCTACTCTTCGACGAGCCGCTGTCCAACCTGGATGCCAAGCTCCGCAAGCGGATGCGGGAGGAGATCCGGCTGCTCCAGCAGCGGCTGGGGATCACCGCCATCTACGTGACCCACGACCAGGCCGAGGCGCTGGCGATCTCGGATAAGATCGTGGTCATAGACAAGGGCCGCATCTCGCAAATCGGCACACCGCACGAGCTCTACCGCCGGCCCGGGAATCGGTTCGTGGCCGAGTTCATCGGGGAGGCCAACTTCCTCCCGGCGCGGCTGGAGGCGATGGAGGACGGCCACGCGAAGATTGCCATCGGTCCGCAGCAGATGCAGGTGGTCAGCCCGCCGCTTCAGGCCGGGGCCGTGACGGTGCTGGCCCGGCCCGAGGCCATCCGGATCCGGACCCACGGTGAGGGCCTGGCCGGCACCATTCAGAAGGTCTCCTACCTCGGCTCCTCCGCCGACTACACGGTCGAGACGGAGCTGGGACCCGTCCTGATCACCGACTACGAGATGCAGGGCGGCGTGCTCGCCGCCGGCACCGCCGTCCGCCTGGAGTTCCTGCCGCACGGCGTGTACCCGCTGCCGGCGGCGTGATCGGGGCGTGGTCCGTGCAACTCCTGCTTGACCCTGGAGGGCCTGCGTGATACCAGAAGTGACAGATGACGGTCGCCATGGAGCCCGCCGCGGAAGGAGCGTTGGGATGCGAGATGCCTGGCCTGAACGATTCAGGCGGTCATGATGCCGGGGAGCGAGGAATGAGGCGATGACGAAGCGGTCTGCATCGAAGGATACCGTCGAGTTCCCTGTGGCTGTGTGGGAATCGGCTGAGACAAAAGAGGAGCTGGAGGACTGGCTGCTGGCGCAAGACCCGAAGGCCGTCAGGCAGCTTCGGCGCATCCGGCGGACCGAGGATCTGGCCGGCCGCGGGAAGACCCTCTCTGACGTCGCGTGCCGATGGAATACAAAGTTGTAGTCCTTCCAACGGCCGAGACGGATCTGGGACGGTTGCCGGATGCGGTTCGCACGGCAATCCTCCGCCGGCTCGAATGGCTCCGCCTCGGTGCCCACACGATCGTCCATCATCGCCTCCACGGAATGCCTCCGGACCTAGCTGGTTTGTGCCGGATCCGGTACGGCGACTATCGGATCCTCTATTGGCATTACCGCGGTGACCGCGTGCTGAAGGTCTACCGCGTCCAGCATCGGTCCGAGGTCTACCGCGGTCTCTGATCGCCAGCGTTCGGAGGGGACGCAGCGCAGTTATCCAAGTTATGCGGACCGGGGTGGGGTGTTAGGTCTCCCGGTCGAAGCCAACGCCACCCGTGCGTCTCGCCGGTGGTGGCCCCCAGGATCCCTCACGAACGCCCCACACAAGAAGACTGGCTCAGATCGCCGGCGGGCCTGGCCAGCCCGCCCCGGAGCAGCCCGCCGATTGCGGCGGGTGTTTCCTTGACGGGCAGGGAAAGCTCCCGGAGAATCCGTCTGGGGGGATGATTGGTGGCGAGTACCCGTGTGAGAGGTGTGGGAAGATGACAGCACATGAGGCGACCGTTGAGGTGTTCTGGACTGCGTTCAGAGCCTTGCGGAAGGCGGATCGAGAGGCCCTGATTCAGCGGCTTCTGGGCGATCCCGAGGTGCGGGAGGATGTGATAGACATCGTCACCGCCCTTCAGCGACAGCACGAAAAGGCAATCCCGTACGAGCGGGTGCGTGCCGATTTGAAGAAGGCCGGCCGACTGTGACCTATCGCGTTCTTATCAAGCTCTCTGCGAGGAAGGAACTGGAAGGCCTCCCTGACTCTCTGCTCCGACGGATTGACGCCGCCGTTGCAGCGCTTTCCGAGGACCCACGGCCGCGCGGGCGTGTGAAGGTGCGAGGAATGGAGTTGTATCGAATTAGAGTTGGAGACTACCGAGTGCTCTACCGTCTGGATGATCAAGCCGGCATCGTCGAAGTGACAGCCATCGGTCATCGCAGAGAAGTCTATCGGTAGTTCCACCGAATCTGGGAATAGGGCAGCGGTCTGCGCCACCCTGCATCGGGTTTTTGCTTGACGGGGTGGGGTGGCTCACGCAGAATACGCCGCATTGTTGCGCGTTTCTTGTTTTCCCGGAGTTCGGATCGCATGACGGCCATCCAATTCGGAACCGACGGCTGGCGCGGGGTGATCGCGGACGACTTCACCTTTGCCAACGTGCGATTGGCGGCACAGGCGATCGCCCGGCGGGTCCTCGTGGAGGCGAAGGGCCAGGGAGCCCCGCACGTCCTGGTGGGGTACGACACGCGCTTCCTCTCGCGGGAGTTCGCCCAGGCGGCGGCCGAGGCGATGGCGGCGGAGGGGGTGCGGGTGAGCCTCGCCTCCGCCTTTGCGCCGACGCCGGCCTTCTCGTATGCGGTGGTGCATCTGAAAACGGCCGGCGCGGTCGTGATCACGGCCAGCCACAATCCGCCGCAGTACGGCGGCATGAAGTTCAAGTCGAGCTACGGCGGCTCCGCCCCCGTCTCCTTCACGCGTGGTGTCGAGGAAGAAATCCAGCGGATCAGAGCCGAGAGCCGGGGCGAATGCGGAATGCGGAATGCGGAATGCGGAATTGGGACGTTTGACGCGCGCGGACCGTGGTTGGATCGGCTGGAAGAGCTGGTGGACATTGCCCGGATCGGCAGGAGCGGGATCCGGATCGTCCTGGATGTGATGTACGGGGCGGGGCAGGGGCTTCTGTCGTCGCGATTGCGGCGCGCGGGATGCGACGTGCAGGAGCTCCAT
>Ga0315294_10001937_pt1 | contig 22687 bp, 20 predicted proteins | sample YL17G13_40_MG_FD_203626 | JGI IMG/M metagenome (GOLD analysis project Ga0315294, IMG submission 203626) | Sediment microbial communities from Yellowstone Lake, YNP, Wyoming, USA - YL17G13_40 | ecosystem: Environmental > Aquatic > Freshwater > Lake > Sediment | place: USA: Wyoming | collected...
AGAAGGGTCATACCCTGCGTCTGGGGGCGCCCGATTTCCGCCCTGTGCCCCGGGGGTGCGCATCAGGGCGTTGGGGGTAAAGCTGTCGCCGTCGCCACGTTACTCTTCGTGGCAGGCAGGGGCAGGCGCCGACCCGTCTATAGGCGCAGCGAAGGCGGCGCCGACAGCGAGAAAGAATGGTGCAAGATCTTGGGGCGTTCCACGGATTCCACGGGCCGCATGTTCAATCCGGCAATCTCACCGTTGTCCCACAGGTCGATCAGCGCCTGCGCCATCCCGGGGTCGAATTGCGTGCCGGCCAGCGCCTTGATTTCCTGTATCGCGTGGAATGCGACGGTGCCCGGCCTGTAAGGCCTATGGGAGGTCATGGCGTGGAAAGCGTCCGCCACCGCCACGATGCGCGCAAGGACGGGGATCTGTTCGCCGCTCAGCCGGTTCGGATAGCCGCCGCCGTCCCAGCGTTCATGGTGGTTGCGGATCATGGACAAGACCGGGGCGCCTGGATTCAGGGGCCGCATGATCTCCTCGCCTATGACCGTGTGCTGACGGCATATCTCCAGTTCCTCATCCGTCAGCGGCCCTTCCTTCAGCAGCACCGAATCCGCGATGCCGATCTTGCCCAGGTCGTGCAGGGGGCCGTACGCCCGCAGCGCTTCGATGGCCTCAGGCTCCAGGCCGACCTTCTCCGCCAGCAGACACGCCAACCGCGTGACCGCTTCGCCGTGGGCGGCGCTGTACGGATCGCGCGCGGCAAGCGACCGCGCCAGGACATGCAGGGTCCTGAAGTAGGACTGCCTCAGCTCCTCGTGCAGCTCCGCGCTCTCGATGGCTTTGCCGGCCATGTTCGCCAGGGTGGTCAGGAGGTTGAGATCCTCGGCGCTGAAGTCGTCCTGGCGCATGGCCGCGAGCGCCCCTTCAACGATGTTCGACACCTTCATGGGAGCGGAGATGGAGGCGCGCATCTCCGTCCACGCTTCGAGCTGCTTCGCGACGTCGGGCGGGCTCCCGAGCAAGCGCATCGCCGGACTGCTTTCCTCGGCGGCGGCCATCGCGACCGCCTCGGGCATCTCGCGCTGGGCATTCAGATCCGCCAGGGGCCCCTTGCTGCGGGCATAGAGGCAGTTGCCCTTGGACTTATCCAGGAGGATCAGCGACGCGGCATCCGCCTCGACCTGCGCCATCAGGGCTTCGACCACTAGGTCGGAGATGCGCTCGATGTCCAAAGCCCCGGCCAGGTCGGTGCTGGTTTCGCACAGCTTGTTCAGGCGCTGGACGCGCACGTCCAGGGCTTGCGCCGTCTCGTGGAGCTGGCGGATGAGGGCGCGGTTCTCGGCGCGGTGTTCGCGTTCCCTGTCGGCGAAGTAGGCAACGGTGCAGGTGAGGAAGGCCAGCAGGCCGATGAGCAGCAGCGGCTCATCGTAGCCGGAGGTGAGGGCGTCGTTGCCGTACGCAACGAGGACGACGAACGCCAGCCCCAACGCTGCGATAAGCGCGAGCGCGAGCCACAGGATATCTTTCCTGCGCTTGTCCGGGGCGCAGTCCGCGCCGGCGACGAAAGATCCGACGCTGGCGAGAACGTTGCGTGTAGTGCCCAAGTCCGTCCCCCTCCGGCCAGGACCAGCCATGTGTGAATCCAGTCTCGTTGGCTGCTCATCGTGGAGGCGAGCGCCGCAAGCACATTATTCCACCTCCGCAGCACTTTTCCCCAATCCTCTCCCGTGCTCGGCAGGCGCCTGGCGCGGGGGCGCGGATCGAGCGCGTAAACCGGCACGGAATATGGAAGATTTAGGGTGAGAAATGAACAATCGCATGTCAGGCTCCCCGTCGGGGAGCGAGCCATGGCGGAGCCTGTGGCGCAGCCGCTTTGACTGGGGTCTGCGCGTCGCGGTGTTTGCGGCCTGCGTGGTGACGCTGGGCTTGCAGGCGTGGTCGTGGCTTACCATACCACAACTTACGGCCTCGGAACTGCTATTGTTTGCCGCCATGACCTTACTGGCGGTGCTGTTCCTGCTCTACTGCCTGCGCGAGGTTTACGTGGAGCGCATTGAGCTGGAGCTGTCGCGCACGCGCGAGCTGGAGGAGCTTAACAGCTCTATCATCCGCACCCTGGCGCTCGCCATCAACTCCAAGGATCGCATGAGCCAGGGCCACATCGAGCGGGTGCAGCAATCGGCGCTCGCCATTGCGCGCGAGATGAACGTGCAGCCCTCGGAGCTGGAGGAGCTGCGCATCGCGGCTCTGCTGCATGACGTCGGCAAGCTGGCCGTACCCGAGCACATCCTCAACAAGCCGGACCGCCTGACCGAGGTGGAGCAGCGCAAGGTGCATAGTCACACCCGCGTCGGCCGGCGCATGCTGGAGCCGATCAAGTTCCGGGGCGACGTGGTGCGCATCGTGGAGCATCATCACGAGTGCTTCGACGGCAGCGGTTACCCGGACGGCTTGCAGGGGGTTGAGATACCGCTTGGGGCGCGCATCCTCGCCGTCGCCAACGTCTACGACGCCCTGGTGTCGCAGCGCCCCTACCGGCCGGCCATGCCCCCGGACCAGGCGCTCGCCCACATCGAGAGCAAGTCCGGCACCGACTTCGATCCCGAGGTCGTCGCCGCTTTCATGAGGATCGCCGCCGCCGGGGCGCTGGAACGCACCTACAAGTTCACCATTGCAGCTCCCGCCGCTGCACAGGCCGCAGGCCCCGATTCCATTCACGACGACATCGCCCGCGCCCGCGAGGAGCTGGTCGCCCTGTACGACATCGTGCAGACCATGAGCACCACGCTCAACGTGCAGGAGGCGCTGGGCCTGGTGGCGAGCAAGACCGAGAACATCGTCGGCTACTCGACATGCATCGTCTTCTTCGTTGACCAGGAGCGCAAGGCCATCCGCGCCGAGTTCGTCCGCGGCGAGCGCGAGAAGGAGCTCGCGGGGATGACTATCCCCATGGGCGAGGGCGTCAGCGGCCGGGTCGCCTCCGGCGGCATGCCCGTGCGCTCCGAGGACGCCGGGCGCGATCTGGAATGGGCGCAACCCGGCCCGAGCGGCGGCGTGCTGCACTCCGTGCTGGCGGTTCCGCTGATGCGGGAGCGCGAGGTCATAGGGGTGCTGAGCGTCTATCACACGGCGAAGCAGGCGTTTACCGAGGACCACCAGCGACTGCTCGCCATTGTCGCAAGGCAAGCGTCGCTGGCCATCGAGAACGCGCGTCAGTTCGCGCGCACCAGGGAGTCGGCGCTGACCGACAGCCTCACCGGCCTGCCCAACGCGCGCTCGCTGTACACCCTCTTGGAGCAGGAGATCAGCCGCTCGCGCCGGCAGAAGGAGCCGCTGTCGCTGCTCGCCCTCGACCTCGACGACTTCAAGTCGATCAACGACACCTTCGGCCACCAGGCCGGGGACCGGGCGCTGCGCGATGTCGCCACCATCTTCGTGCGCGCCCTGCGCGAATACGACACCGTCGCGCGCCACGCCGGCGACGAGTTTTTCGTAGTTCTGCCCTCCACCGGCCGCGAGCAGGCGCTCGCCATCGCCGGCAGAACCCAGGCCGCCGTCGCTTCTCACCACCTCGACTTCCAGGACGGCACGCTCATCCGCCTGCGCGTCAGCATCGGCGTGGCGACCTTCCCCGCCGACGGTCAGGACATGCATTCCCTGATCGCCGCCGCCGACGCCGCCATGTACGAGGACAAGCGCGCCAACCAACAGCGTATAGCGGTCCTGCCGCGCCCAGGCTAGGCGCCCCGGCAGGATGCTTTACGATAGGGGCGCTCGCCTCGGCGGGCGCCCCGACCATTTCCGCTGCCAGGCGCTGCCGCCGCTCCGAACCCGTAGGGCAGGAGCTTGCCTCCTGCCTAACACCGACGCCGGCAAGTCGTAACCGCGCGGCAGGCCGCGACCCGTCGCGCGCCGAAGAACCTCCTCGGCACAATCCCGTGTGGTAAGCGAGGTCGGTGCAACGATGGCGCAACGCAAGTCCGGCTCCTCGGGCAAGCGCTTCCTGGCGCTCGACCTGGGCGCCGAGAGCGGGCGCGGCGTCCTGGGGACCCTTGACGCAGGCAAGCTGGAGCTGCGGGAAATCGGTCGCTTCGCCAACGGCCCGGTGAGGGTGCTCGGCAGCCTGCACTGGGACGCGCTCGATATCTGGCGGCAGATCGAGCACATCCTGGGCGCGTGCGCGGCCGACGGCGCCCTCGACGGCATCGGCGTTGACACCTGGGGCGTCGATTTCGCCCTGCTCGGCAGCGACGGCGAGTTGCTCGCCAATCCCTATCACTACCGCGACGCGCGCACCACCGGCATGTTCGAGGCCGCGTTCTCGCTCGTGCCGCGACAGGAGATCTTCCGCCGCACCGGCATCCAGTTCATGGAGATCAATACCCTCTACCAGCTGCTGGCGATGGCGCGGGCGCAGTCCCCGGCGCTGGCCGCCGCCAGGCGTCTGCTCATGATGCCGGACCTCTTTCACTACTGGCTCACCGGTGAGGCGGCGGGGGAGTTCACTATCAGCACCACCTCCCAGTGCTATGACCCGCGGGCGGGCGACTGGGCGCGCGACATGCTCGAGCGCATGGGCATCCCCGCAACCATCTTGCCTGACATCATCCAGCCGGGCGCGGTGCTCGGGCCCCTGGCGCAGGCGGTCGCCGAGGAGACGGGGGCAAGCGGCACCGTCATCGCCCCCGCCAGCCACGACACCGCCTCGGCGGTGGCGGCGGTGCCCGCGGCGGGCGACGACTGGTGCTACATCAGCTCCGGCACCTGGTCGCTGATGGGGGTGGAGACGCCGGACCCGGTGATCACCGACGCGGCGCTGAGATACAACTTCACCAACGAAGGCGGGGTTGCCGGCACCTATCGCTTCCTCAAGAACATCGGCGGGCTGTGGCTGGTGCAGGAGAGCCGCCGCACCTGGGAGCGCGAGGGCCGGGCGATGAGCTACGACCAGCTCGCGGCCCTGGCGGGCGCCGCTAAGCCCCTGGTGTCGATCGTCGAGCCGGATCATCCCTCCTTTCTGCACCCCGGCGACATGCCGGCGCGCATCCGCCGGTTCTGCCGCGACACTGGTCAGCCTGAGCCGAGCGACATCGGGCCGCTGGTGCGCTGCGTGCTGGAGAGTTCGTAGGGGCAAGGCATGCCTTGCCCCTACTCCCGGTGGGTGCTCGAGCGCTTGGAGGAGATGCTGGGGCGGCGCATCGCGCGCGTGCACATCGTCGGCGGGGGGACGCGGAACAAGCTCGTAGGGGCAAGGCATGCCTTGCCCCTACTCCCGGTGGGTGCTCGAGCGCCTGGAGGAGATGCTGGGGCGGCGCATCGCGCGCGTGCACATCGTCGGCGGAGGGACGCGGAACAAGCTCGTAGGGGCAAGGCATGCCTTGCCCCTACTGCACGCCGACGCAATGCAGCGGCCGGTCATAACCGGCCCGGTGGAAGCCACCGCCATCGGCAACATCATGACCCAGGCCATCGCCGCCGGCGAGGTGGGAACGCTCGCCGAGGCGCGCCAGATCATCGCCGCCAGCTTCCCCGCCGAAACCTACGAGCCGGGCCCGGCCGCGGGCTGGAGTGAGGCGTACCAGCAATATTACCGCCTGCTTGCAGAGTAGGGGCGCACGGCGTGCGCCCGCGCCCATGGGCAAACAGGCACATGGCCAATGCAGGAGGCATCCAAGGTGTCCATTTCCCATCACCTGCCCGAAGAAGCCACGGACGAGCGTAGTTCCACTTGGTTTCGTCGCCTGAGCACATTCCAGCAACAGGAGACCCGCCGCCAGGTTCGGTTTAGGCGCAAGCACTGGCCGCGAGTGCCCGACGGCGAGTGGGCCGGCGGACGCGCGCATACGTTTCCGCACATCCTGCCCGAGGGTAACGGCCACAACAACCTTCATCCGGCGATCCAACACGCGGCGCTGGCATACTGCGCCACTGACGGCATCGCCCTGCACCGCGACTTCGCCAATCTCCGCAGCTCGCAAGCCTGCTGCTTCAACTTCCTGTTTCCGCAGCGTCTGAAGCCCGCGAAGGCGGTTATCGCGTTGGCTCCGCTGCTGCCGGGTGTGACGACCGTTGACCTGATCGAGTTCGAATACACCGGGCCCGACGGGGAGGGCGCCACGGAGTGGTTAGGCGAGCCGCCCGGCGGCGGTCGCGGCCAAAACCGCACGAGCGCAGATGCAGCGATATGGTGGCAGGATGGCCACCGGCAGCGACGGGTGACTCTGGTCGAGTGGAAGTACACCGAACGGCAGTTCGGAACCTGCGGCGGATTCGCGTCGAGGGGCAACGACCACAAGGACAAGTGCATGCGATGGCCCTGTGAAGGCTTCGCACCGCTCGAAGATTGCTACCTGGCGCGCGGGGATACATCGCGCAACCAGCGGAAGTACTGGAGTCATCTGGATCAAGCCGGGATAATGTTGCACCGCTACCACGGCCACGCCTGCCCATTCATCGGGCCGTTCTATCAGCTCATGCGCCTGCACCTGCTCGCGGCCTACTCGGCCCAGGCGGGCGTGGCAGATCGAGCCGACGTGGCCGTCGTCTATTTCGAGGGGAATGACAGCCTGAAAACGACGCCGCCCGAGTTGCGCCACTTGGGTGAGCATGTGGAATCGGCTTGGCGGGGGCTGCTTCGCCGTGGCGACGACTTCCGAGCATGCTCTGCGGAAGACCTGGCGGCGGCAACCAAGTCCGTTGATCCGCCGTTGTGGAGCTATCTCACCGAGCGCTATGGCGTCTGAAGGCTCGAGTTAACCTGCGTCATCGGCGTCCGTCGGCGGTTCCGCAATTGACGTTGGTGAAGTAGTAGGCGACCTTCACAGCACCTTCGACAACACGAGGCCCCGACTCTCAAAGCCCCGTGATCGGTAGGAACCGTGGGCCTGCGTTCGATGGAAGTCCGTAGGGCAGGAGCTTGCCTCCTGCCCAAGGCTTGCGCGCGGCAGAAGACGAGTGGCTAAGCCCGTTTGGCGGGCCGCCACCCCGGCCGCCGCAGGCGGCTTAGGGGCTTCTGCCCTACCAACTCCTACCGCAGGCTCCCAGCGCCGACCTGACGCGGAGCCGCGCGGGGCCCTCACAGGTACCCCAACTCCTGCAAGCGCTGCCGGATGATCTGCTTGTCCTCGGGGCTGAGCGGACTGGTGACCGGCAGGTCCGACAAGGGATGGGTCGGCACGCCCCACGCGATGCGCGTCCACAGGCGCTCGTGCACATAATACAGCACCACCTTCCACATGCCCTCGACGGCGCCCACCAACAGCGACGTGTCGAAGCGGCGCGTGAATGCATACACGACCACCATGGTTGTCAAGCTGGCGAGCACCCGCCAGGTTATGGCCTTCACGATGCTGCGTTGATAGCGTTCTCTCATCACACCCCTCACCTTCGCGCGCGTGTCAGCCGGGGCGCGAGCAGCGCCCCCGATCATTCTCCGGACAGCATCTCCCGTGCCTGCTTGATGTCCCGCTGGATCTGAGCCGCCAGCGCCTCCGCGTCGGGAAATCTTCGTTCGTCGCGCAGGCGAGTGACGACCTCCAAGGTGACCTCGCGGCCGTACAGGTCGCCTTGCGCGTCGGAATCAATAATATGGGCCTCCACGCAGCGGTCGCCCGCTGAACCGCCGAAAGTGGGCCGCACGCCGATGTTCGCCACGGCGGGCAGCGCCGCCTCCGGGCGGTGCGCCGCCTGCGGCCCCCCGACGCGCGCCCGCAGGCGGCGCACCGCCCGCACCGCGTAGACGCCGTCCGGCGGCAGCAGCTTCGTCGGCTCGACGCACAGGTTGGCGGTGGGGATGCCGAGGGCGCGGCCGCGCTGGTTTCCGCGTACGACAGGGCCGCCGATCGTGTAGTAATGGCCGAGCAGGGTCGTGGCGCGCTCGATGTCGCCGGACGAGATGAGCTCGCGCACCCTGGTGCTGGAGACGGTCTCGCCGTCAATGGTGACGCGCTTGACGGCCGTCGCGCAGAACCCGAGCCGCCGCCCCAGCTCAGCCAGGACGTGGATGTCGCCCGCCCCGGCGCGGCCAAAGCGAAAGCCTTCCCCGGCGACGACGCAGCGCGCGCCAAACCGCTCGAGCAGCGCCCCACGCACGAACTCCTCCGGCGTCTGGCCGGCGAGCGCGCGGTCGAACCTCGCAATCAGCAGAACCTCGATCCCGTACCGGGCGATGAGCGCCGCCCGCTCGGGGATGGTGGTCAGCACGCCCGGCGCCTGCTGCGGCCGCAGCACCTGCTCGGGATGAGGGTCGAAGGTGAGCGCCGTCGCCGCCACCTCTAAGTCCGCGGCCTGTGCGACGGCCTCGCGCAGCACCGCCTGATGCCCCACATGAACGCCGTCGAACACGCCGACAGCGACGCAGGTGGCAGGCAGCTCAACCCGAGCGATGTCTCGCAGGATCTTCATCTTCGTTCGCAGCGCCTGGGCTTCACTCGGCCACGACGACCCGCGGACGCAACTGCTCGCCCTCGACCTCGCCCAGGCCGATGAAACTGCCCGCCCGGTCGTACATGCGTATCCACCCGGACGCGCCGCGCAGCTGCGCCGGCACGAGCACGACGCTGCCGTGGCGGAGCAGGTTCGCCTCTCGCGCTTCCAGCGTCAGCGCGGGCAGCGCCTGCAGCGGCGTGTCCAACGCACTTAGCATGTCCTGCAGGCGGCCTTGCTCAAGCGCGCGCTGTGCCTCCTCGACGGTCAGGCTGTCGGCGATATCGAACGCGCCCGCGCGCGTGCGCACCAGAAACGACAGGCAGCCGCCGCAGCCGACGGCATCGCCGAGGTCGGCGGCCAGGGAGCGGATGTACGTGCCCTTGGAGCACTCGATGGCGATGCGCGCCCGAGGGTGGCGCCCCGGCATGAAATCGAGCACTCGCGCCGACATGATGCGCACCCTGCGTGTTCGGCACGGCGGCGTGCGTCCCTGCCGCGCAAGCTGGTAGAGACGTACGCCGCCAGCATGCACCGCCGAGTACGCCGGAGCCCGCTGCTCGATCTCGCCCTCGAAGGCCGCCAGCGCCTGCGCCACCTGCGGCTCGGTGAGATCGGAGGCGTCGCACTCGCCGGTCACGGCGCCCTCGGCGTCCAGGGTGTCGGTGGTGATGCCGAAGGTGACCTCGCCGACGTAGACCTTGTCGCCCTCCATCGCCCAGCGGCTGAAACGTCTGGCCTTACCCACGCACAGCACGAGCACACCCGCGGCCGCCCGATCGAGGGTGCCCGCGTGGCCGACCGCAGTCCCTGCACTTCGGCGCAGCCACGCCGCCGCGTCGTGCGACGTCATGCCCGGCGGTTTGAGGAGGTTGAGGAATCCATCGGCGGCCACTGGCTACTCCGGCGAGAGCGCTTGGCTGAGGGCCGGCAGTACGCGCTCCTGCGCTTGCTCGGGAGGGCCCGGTAGGGTGCAGCCGGCGGCGTTGACGTGCCCGCCGCCGCCGAAGTGCAGGGCGACCTCGCCGACATCGGTCGCCCCCTGGGAGCGCATGCTGACCTTGACCGAGCCGTCGGGCAGCTCGGTGAACAGCGCGGCGGCCTGCGCCGCTCGCACCGCGCGCAGGTGGTCGATGATGCCCTCGGTTTCGTCGGCCGTGCTGCCGGCGCTGCGGAAATCCTCCTGAGCCAGGGTCGAGAACACGATGCGGCCGTCGGCGGCCTGGCGCATGCGCCCGAGCGCGAGCCCGAGCAGCTTGCTGGCGGAAAACGACTTGCTCTCGTAAACCTCGCGGTAGATGTCCGCCGGGCGGGCGCCGGCGCGCACCAGGTCGGCGGCGATGCGCAGGGCGCGCGGCGTGGTGTTGGAGTAGCAGAACCTGCCGGTGTCGGTGAGGATGGCGGTATAGAGACACGCGGCGATGTCGGGGATGATGGGCACCCCCATGACCGCCAGCAGGCGGAATACCATCTGGCCCGTGGCGGCGGCCCCGGGGTCCACCCATTGCAGGTCGCCGAACGCCTTCTCGGTGGCGTGGTGGTCGATGTCGATGATGGTGCAGACGCGCTCCAGCTCGGGCGCGAACTTGCCGACGCGCCCCATGCCGTCGGCATCAACCGAGATCGCCAGCATCGTCGGCAGGGCGGGCAGTTCGGCGGCGACGCGCTCGGCGCCCGGCAGGAAGCGATACATGGCGGGCACGGGGTCGGCGCACAGGCGGAAGGCGCGCAGCCCCAACTGCTCCAGGCCGAGGGCGAGGCCGAGCATCGACCCCAGGGCGTCGCCGTCGGGGTTGACGTGGGTCAGCACCAGGCAGGTGTCATGCTGCCGGATCGCGTCCGCTATCGCCTGAATCTTGCGGGGATGACGGTGCTTCACGTTTCACCTGGTCGAGGAGTTGGGAGACGTGGATGCCGCGCGCCAGCGACTCATCGTGGCGAAACTCGATCTCCGGCACGTAGCGCAGGCGCACGTGCTTGCCCAGCTCGGCGCGGATGAACCCGGTCGCCCGCTCGAGCACGCCGAGGCTGGCACGGGCCTCGTCGTCGCCGCCGTAGACGCTGACGAAGACGCGCGCTTGGCGCAGGTCGGGGGTGACCTCGACGTCGGTTATGCTGGTCAAGCCGATACGGGGGTCATTGATCTCGCGCTCGATGATGCGGCTGATTTCCTCGCGCAGGACGTGCGCGACGCGGCCCTGGCGCTGGGTGGTCATGGCACACCTCACAACATCTCGATGTCGTAGCTCAGCACCATTGCGCGCGGCTCGGATTCAACCACGTCGATCACCTTCTCCAGCAGCGCGTGCACAAACGCCTGGTCGTTGGCGACGGCGCACAGGGCGATGGTGGCGAGACGCGGCGAATCCAGGTGGTCAACCTCGGCGACGGCCACATTGAAGCGCGCCCGCAGGCGATCGAGCAGAGCCTTGATCACCTGGCGCTTATCCTTGAGTGTGCGGCCGTCGGTGACTTCGAGTTCGACCGTGCCGGTGCCGATGAACCACATGGCGGGGTCTCGTAGTCCGTCGTCCATAGCCCGCGGTTCCCACGGACCACGGACCGTGCTCACACTACCTCGCGGCGCACCTCGCGCATGGTGTAGGCATCGATCACGTCGCCGGGCTCGAAAGCGCTGAAGCCCTCCACGCCGGCGCCGCACTCGAACCCCTCGCCGATCTCGCGCACATCGTCCTTGAGGTGGCGCAGGGAGGTCAGCTTGCCCTCGTGGATGACGTTCCCGCCGCGCACCACGCGCACCTGCGCATCGCGCCGCAGCGCGCCCTCGGTGACGTAGCAGCCCGCGATGGGGCCCACTCGCGAGATATTGAACACCGCCCGCACCTCCGCGCGCCCCAGCAGCACCATCTCGTACTCCGGCTCGAGCATGCCGGTCATCGCCGCCTTGACGTCATCCAGCAGGTCATAGATGACCTGGTATATGCGCACGTCCACGCCCTGCTCGCGCGCGGTTTCGCGCGCCCCCGCCTCGATGCTGACGTGGAAGCCGATGATAACCGCCTGCGACGCCTGCGCCAGCATGACGTCCGAATCGTAGATGTCGCCCACCCCCGCGTGGATGACGCGCACGCGCACCTCGGGGTGCTCGATGCTCGCCAGCGATCCGGAGACGGCCTCCACCGAGCCCTGGACGTCGGCCTTGAGCACGACGTTGAGTTCCTTGACCTCGCCCGTCTTGATGCGCTCGTATAGGTCCTCCAGGCTCACCCGCGTGCCGGCCTGCATGCGGTCGGCGCGGCGCTGCTCCTGGCGCGACGTCGTCACCTGCTTGGCGGCTCGCTCGTCGCCCACCACCTCCAGCAGGTCGCCGGCCTCGGGGACGCTGTCCAGGCCCATGATCACCACCGGCATCGCCGGCGGCGCCTCCTCGACGTTGGCGCCCGTATCGTCCAGCATCGCCCGCACCTTGCCCGACGCCAGCCCGGCTACCACCGCATCCCCCGTGCGCAGGGTGCCGCTGCGCACCAGCGCGGTGACCAGCGGACCCACGCGCTTGTCGAGCTGCGCCTCGATAACCGTGGCGCTGGCGGGGGCGGTGGGGTCGGCCTTGAGCTCCTGCATTTCGGCCACCAGCAATATCATCTCCAGCAGCTGCGGAATGCCGGTGCCGTTGAGCGCGGACAGCTCCGCGAAGACAGTCTCCCCGCCCCACTCCTCGGGGGTGAGCCCGTGCTCCGCCAGTTGCTGGCGCACGCGATCGGGGTTGGCCTGGGGGCGATCGATCTTGTTGACGGCGACGATGATGGGCACCCCGGCCGCGCGCGCGTGGTTGATGGCCTCTATGGTCTGCGGCATGACCCCGTCGTCGGCGGCGACCACCAGCATCGCGATGTCGGTGACGTTCGCCCCGCGGGCGCGCATGGCGGTGAACGCCTCGTGGCCGGGGGTGTCGACGAAGGTGATGCGCCGCCGGTTGACATCGACCGCGTAGGCCCCGATGTGCTGGGTGATGCCGCCCACCTCCTGCTCGGTGACGCGCGTGTTGCGGATGGCGTCGAGCAGGGTCGTCTTGCCGTGATCCACGTGCCCCAGGACGGTGACCACCGGCGGCCGCGGCCGCAGATTGCCGCCCGGCACCCGCGCCTCGGCGGCTGCAGCCGCCTCCTCGGAGGGGGCCTCCACCGCGACGTCGCGCCCGAGCTCGGCGCCGATGCGGGCGAGCAGGTCCGGCTCGACGAGCTTGTTGAGGTTGGCGACGATGCCCATGTCGAGCAGCACGCTCAACACGCGCGCGGGTTCGGTCTGCAGCAGGGCCGCGAAATCTTTAATCGCCATCGGCGTGGAAACGCTCACCGGCTGGCGGGAGGGCTTGGGCTTGGCCGCCTCCTGCTCCGTCTTCGGCTTGACGCGCGGGCGCCGGCGGATGGTTGGCAGGCGGCGCGGCGGCACGCGCAGGCGCACCGGCGCCTTGAGGGCCCCTGCGGGCGCCTCCTTGGGGCGCCGATCCTCGGTGACCTTGAGCAGCGGCGCCACGACCTTGCTGACCTTGGGCGCAGCCGGCTTGGCTGGCGCCCCTTCCCTGGGCGCGGCCCGGTGCGCGCCCGGTTTGGCCGGCGCCTTCCCGGCCATCGCTTCCTTCGAGATCTTGCGCACGGTGGGCTTGGCTTCAGCCGCGGGCGCCTCCGCCGGCGCTGCGGGCGCCGGTTCCGCTGCGGCCGGCGCGGCCACCTCCAGCAGCGCGCGAATCTTGTCGCCCTGCCCGACCCGCTCCGCAATCCGCACCGCGTCAGCATCCTTGAGGTTGCTGCTCACCGTGCGCGCGCGAATGCCCAGCTCATCCAGTGTCGCCTTGAGCTTCGGCAGGGCGATCCCCAACTCTCTTGATAACTCGATAACCTTCATGCTTGCTCACAGCGGCGAGCCGGCCTGCGCCGACCGCCGCCTTCAATCCTGCGCGCGGTCCCCCGTCGCCGCGCCCACGGCTTGCCGCATTTGCTCTGCCACCTGCGCAGGCACGGGCGGTCCCAGGGCGCGCCGCAGCCCTTGCTTGCGCAGCGCGGCCTCCACGCATTCCGCGCGCCTGCACACGTACGCGCCACGCCCCGGCGCTTTCCCGGTGGGGTCAACCCCCATTTCGCCGTTCGCTGTGCGCACCACCCGCATCAACTCGGCTTTGGGCCGCGCCGTGCGACAGGCCACGCATCTGCGCAGCGCAATGTGCCGCGCCATCACCGCCTCCTGCGCCGACTTCAACTCTCCCGCTCGTCGGCGGCAACGGCGGCCGCCGAGTCCGGTTGCTCGCCGCCTACCTGCTCGGAGGATTCCGCGGCCTGTGGCTCGGCCGCCTGAGGTTGCCGCGATTCTTCTTCCGCAGGCGCTGGCTCCTCGGCGGCGTCGGCCGCCGTCTGCGCCGCCGGCGGCTGCTCCTCCTCGGCGCCGCTTAGCGCAGCGGCTTGCGGTTCGGACGCCCCGGCCGCTTCGCCCCCTCCCTGCTCGAGTCCAACCAGGAATTCGGCGGGCGGCTCCGCCACCTCCTCGGCGCCGATGAGCCCCTCCTCGTCGTCGCCGCCCTCGATGGTGACGCCGCGCTCGCGAGCCTCCTGCTGGGCGTACATCGCCTCTTCTATTTCGGCAATCTGCGCCTCGCTGCGGATGTCGATGCGCCAGCCCGTGAGGCGCGCGGCCAGCCGGACGTTCTGACCCTCCTTGCCGATGGCGAGCGACAACTGGTTGTCGGGGACGATGACGGTGGCCGTCTTGTGGTCCTCGTCCACGCGCACCTCGTTGACGCGCGCGGGGCTCAGGGCGCTGGCCAGGTAGCGCGCCATGTCGTCGCTCCAGCGCACGATGTCAATCTTCTCGCCGCGCAGCTCGTCCACCACCGCCTGCACGCGGCTGCCGCGGTGGCCGACACACGCGCCCACCGGGTCCACGTTCTCCTGGCGCGAGAACACCGCGACCTTGGAACGCAGCCCCGCCTCGCGCGCGATGGCCTTGATCTCCACCACGCCGTCGTGGATCTCCGGCACCTCCAGCTCGAACAGCCGCCGCACCAGCCCGGGGTGGCTGCGCGACAGCAAAACGTGCGGCGTCTTCGTCGTGCGCTTGACCTCGACCACGTAGAGCTTGAGCCGCTCCCCGAAGCGGTACGAGTCGCACGACATCTGCTCCGACGCGGGCAGCAGCGCCTCCACCTTGCCGACGCTGATGAACATCGAGCGCCCCGAGCGCCGCTGCACGACGCCGGTCACGACCTCCCCGGCGCGATCCGCGAACTCGGAGAAGATGATCTCGCGCTCCGCCTCGCGGATGCGCTGCACCACCACTTGCTTCGCGGTCTGCGCGGCGATGCGGCCGAAGTTCTCGGGCGTCACCTCGATGTCCAGGCTCTCGCCGACCTGGATGCCCTCGTCGAGCTTGCGCGCCTCCTCGATCGACATCTGGGTGTGCGGATCCTCGACCTGTTCCACCACCTGCCTGCGGGCGTAGATGCTGGCGCGCGAGTCGTCCCAGTCGATCTCGACGTGGATCTCGCCCGCCGAGCCGTAGTGCTTGCGGTATGCCGAAACCAGGGCCGCCTCGAGGATGTCCTCGAGCGTCTCCAGCGGTATGTCCTTTTCTTTCTCTATATCTCGCAGGGCCTGTACGAAATCGACATTCATCGCCCTACGCTCCTTAACACCAAAGAGTGGGAGAACTCCCACTCTTCGGCCGTGCGATTACACCGAAATGCTGGACGAGTATAGCACATAACCGGGGTCTTGGCAACGTTGGCGAACCGTCGTTCCCCCTGCCCATTTCTGCCGGCGGGTTGCTTACGGCTCCAGCGGGGGCACACTGGCGACGCGCCCGCTCTCCAGCGATTCGATGGCGGCCTGGATGACGTTCTGCGCGGCGAGGCCGTCGAGCCCCGAGCCGTCGAGCTCGTCCGGCTCGACATCCATTGCGACCTGCTCCAGGAAGCGGTGCAGCCGGCGCCGGAAGGTGTCGGGAAAGCCGGTCATGCCGCCGCAGATGGGGTTGGTGACGACGATCTTCTCGTCGCAGCGATGGGAGTAGAGCGTCAGCTCCTTGTACATGTCCACCAGGACGAATCGCCCCTCGGTACCGGCGACCTCGCAGCGCTCCATCGGGTGGCCGCGGATGATGTCGTAGCTGCCGGTGAGGTGGCCGATGGCGCCGCTGCGAAACTTCACGTTGAGCTGCGCGGTGGACCAGATCTCGCGCCCGGGCGCCTTGACCGCAAAGCACTGCACCTGCGCGATGTCGCCGCAGTAATAGCGCATGATGTCGATGGTGTGGGGGTGGAGCGCCTTGAGGTGGAAGTAGGGGGAGCTTTCCGCGGGATTGCCGATCCACATCGACATATTCACGAACAGCGGCGTGCCCACGCGCCCCTCGTCCACCCATCGCTTCGCCCGCGCCGCCGCCGGGGTGAAGCGGTGGTTAAGGTTGGTGCCGAGGCACACGTTCATCTCGCGCGCCTTGAGCACCATCTCCCGCGCCGGCGCCACCTCGTTGCTCAGCGGCTTCTCGCACAGCACGTGGCACCCGCGCTCCAGCGCCCGCATCGTCGGCGCGTAGTGATCGCTGCCGTATTCGTGCCCGCCGGTCGCCACGCTCACCACGTCCGGGCGCAGCGCGTCGAGCATCTCCCCGGCGTCGCGAAAGCCGGGCACGCCCAGCCGCGCGGCCGCCGCGTCGGCCCGCTCGGCGATGATGTCGCACACGCCGATAAGCTCGGCCAAGGGGTCGGCTTGGTAGATGTCGGCGTGGCGGTTGCCGATGGGCCCCATGCCGATGACACATACCCTAAGCATTGCAGAGTCCCACTATGACTTGCCGCGGACTGACGCGGACACGCGGCTGCGTTTCGACGTTCATCCCGTAGGGGCACAGCCCCTAAGCCCTGCGGGCCGGGGTGGCGGTCGCAGAGCGACTTAGCCACATGCCGTGCCCCTACAAGCTCGCCACCCCCACGACCTCGCCGCTCTCCAGCGACATGCGCGCCGCCTCGACCGCCAGGTGAGCGAGCAGGGCCTGCGCGCCCGAGCCCTCGATCTCGTCCGGCGCGACGCCCGCTTCGAGTTGCTCCAGCAGGCGCTCGAGGCGGCAGCGGTGCGTATCCTCGTAGCCGCCGAGCCCGCCGAAGATGGAATTGGTGATGATCGTTTTTTCCTCGCTTGCGTGGGGGTAGAGGGCGATCTCCTCATAGATGTTGTCGATAACCAGGCGCGCGGTGGTGCCGGCGACTTCGCAGCGCGCGAGCGGATGCCGGGTCGCCATGTCGCGGCTCACGGTGAGATTGCCGACCACGCCGGCAGCCGTTTCGAGGTTGATCTGCGCCGAGGACCAGGTTTCCCGCTGGGGCGTCTTGACCGCGAAGCACTGCAGCCGCGCGATGTCGCCGCACAGCCAGCGTATGAGGTCGAGCCCGTGGTGGGCCAGGCGCCACAAGGATTCCGCGTCGTCGGATGACGCCTCATTCGGCCCCGACCACAAGGTGGTATTGATGAACAGCGGCGTGCCGAGCCGGCCCTCTTCGAGCCACTGCTTCGCTTTCAGCGCCGCCGGAGTGAAGCGCAGGTTGAAGTTCACCGCCAGGCACAGGGAGTGCGCGCGAGCGGCCGCAACCATGTCGCGCGCCTGTCTCACTTCCTGCGCCAGCGGCGCCTCGCACAAGACATGACACCCGGCCTGCAGGGCCTGCCTGACAGGCGCGACAGCATCTCCCTCCACGCAGACGCTCACCAGGTCGGGCCGCAGGGCGTCGAGCATCTCGCCGAGATCCGCGAACGCCGCCACCCCCAGGCGCGCAGCCGCGGCGTGCAGGCGCTGAGGGTTGACATCGCACATACCCACCACTTCCGCCAACTCGTCGCCGCGGTACACGTCCGCGTGCAGACTGCCCGCGACCTCCAAACCGATCACACAAACGCGAATCATCAATGAACTCTTCTCACCGCCGAGCACGCTGGGCGCGCACAGAGGTCCTGGTCGGTGCAGGGGCCGAAGTCTGTCTCTCTCTGTGTCATCTGCCCAATCTGCGGACAAGCAAGGCCTATCCGGACTTCTGTACCCTCCGCGTCCTCTGTGGTTAAGCCCTCCCTCCGCCTACCGATTCTGCAGCTTCTTGGCGGTGGCGATGGAGCCGATGTACTTGTCGGTTCCGATCTCGTAGGCGAGGATGGGGTCGGGCTTGCCCGTCTCCTTGATGCGCCGCTCGACCCAGGCCATCATGCGCGCCCGCAGGAACTCCACCACCTGCGGCTGTCGCTTGGCGACGTTGTTCAGCTCCAGCGGATCCACCATCAGGTTATACAGCTCAACCGGCGGCTTGCCATGGAAGTCGGGCTCGAGCGCCTCGATCAGCTTCCATTCCGGAGTGCGCCAGCCCCGCTTGCGCATCCACGTGCACTCGCTGATGTAGAACTCGCAGCGATACTCCTTGACTTCGCCGCGCATCATGGGCGCCAGGCTGTGGCCGTCGAAGGGAATCTTGCGCGCCTTGCCCAGCCTCAGCAGGTCCACCACCGTCGGCACGATGTCCTCCAGCAGCGCCTGCCCGCGGATGCGTACGCCCTGCGGCAGCGCCTCCGGCCAGCACAGCACCAGCGGCACCATCAGCGTCGGCTCGTAGGTGCCGTGGTGGTCGAAACAACAGTCGTGCTCGGTCAGCGTCTCGCCGTGGTCGGAGGTGAGGATGACGAGCGTGTCGTCGGCGATGCCCAGCTCGCGCATGCGCGCGAAGATACGCGCGATGCACGCGTCCATGTACGCGATCTCGCCATCGTATTGGGCGACGACGTGATTGATGTCGCGAATGCCCGGCGGCATCCACGAAAGATGGAAATCGCGGAAGGGCTTGAAATCGCGCACCGGCCCCATGGTGTCGCGCAGTGACGAATCGGTCGGGTCGCCGGCATAGAACATGGTGTCGAACGGCGCCGGCGGCAGGTATGGCGAGTGCGGCTCCATGTGGCGCAGGAACAACAGAAACGGCTGGCCGCCCTTGGCGAATTCCTCCAGCATGGGCAAAGCCACCTCGTTGAGGTTCTCGGCCTTGCGCGCGGGGCGGTCCTCCCATGACACCCACGCCTCGTAGCCGGCGTACTTGTCGAAGCCGCGGTAGAAATCCCCGCCAAAGCCGATGCAACCCGATGCGTAGTCGTAGTCGCGCAGGATCTCGGGCATGGTCGGCTGCTCGGGGTCGAGCGGCCCCTTGGGCGACAGCCCTACCTGGCCGGTGCCCATCACGTCTCGCCCGGTGAGCATGCTCGAATACCCCGGGGTGGTCGGGACGTAGGGGCTGAACATGTTCTCGAACAGCACCCCGCGCACCGCGAGCTGGTCGAGGTGCGGCGAGGTGACGCGGTGATAGCCGTAACAGCTCAGGTGATCGCGGCGCAGGCTGTCAACGGCGATCATCAGGATGTTGGGGTGGCGGCGTGGCATTGGTTTGCCTCTCCTCTGAAGGATATTGCTGGCGGGACTCGTCATCCTGAGCCCCCTTTGCTGCGCTCAGAGCGGCTAGGCCTACGGCCGCCGTGGCGGTCGCGCGCGACCTAGCCACTTGCCCTGAGCAGAGCGAAGGGATCCCCTACCTATGTGCGACAAGCGATAGGGGATTCCTTCGACTGCGCTCAGGACAAGTCTTCACTCGCGGAGTCTACCCTGAGCGTAGCCGAAGGGCTCGTTCAGAATGACATCAAGGCGATCCGCGTTCCCTTCGACTTTGCTCAGGGCAGGCATCCGCGCTAATCGGCGGCTAGACTATCCCCTCCCGCACGCCTTGACGCAGGCGTCCAGGTAGCCGCGGCTCTCGGCGGCAATGATGGCGCAGCGCGCAAGCTCGTACTGCCCGGCACCGATTATCTCCAGGTCCACCGGTCCCGTGTATCCCGCGTCCAGCAACACCTTGACGTACCCCATCAGGTCAATTTCGCCGCGCCCGCACGCCTGCAGCTCCGGCGTCCCCGGACCGGGGCCGCGGCTGGGGCAGTCGCGGATGTGGATGTGCCGCACGCGGCCCATCACCTGCGGCAGCGCCTCCACCGGGTTCTCGCCCGCGCGGTAAATGTGGCTCGGGTCCATGTCAATCCCGAAGCCCGGCGAATCAATCTCGGACATCGCGCGCAGGGTCGTCGGCGTGTTGTAGATGCACGCGCCGACGTGGGCCTTGACGCACAGCACGACGCCGTGGTCGGCGGCTCGCTGCGCCATCTTCGTCATCGTGGCGATCGAGCGCCGCAGGTCCTCCTCGACGTCGGACTTGCCTCCGGGGCCGATATTGACCACCGGGATGCCTAGCGCCGCCGCCGCCCCGAAGCACGTGGTCAGGCGCTCCTCGTCGAGCGCCGCCTCCTCAATCGCCAGCAGCTTGAGGCCGTGCTTGTCCGCAAGTTCCCGGATGCGCGGCGCGTCCTCGCGCCACGTGTCGAGGTTGAGGTGCTCGCACATGCCCTTGATGGCCGACAGTTCGATGCCGTCATAGCCACCGGCGGCGATATGCGCCATGGCGGCGTCGAGATCGAAGCCGCCGAAAAGAACCGAATTCACGCCCAGGGGAAACATGTCGCCTCCTGCCAGTCGCCGCGCCGGGCCACTCGAACGCTTTAGCCCGTACGCGATTGTCATTCCGAGCGCAAGGTGCTGTCATTCCGAGCGCAAGGCGCTGTCATTCCGAGCGCAAGGCGCTGTCATTCCGAGCACAAGGCGCTGTCATTCCGAGCTAAGCGAGGAATCTTGCCCTCGCTTGACCGTTACCAAGACCCCTCGCGCAGTTTACCCTGGCACCGCGAAGGGCTCGGGGTGACAGCGTTACTCCGCGCCCCCTGCATGTTTCGCGGTTTAATCAGTCAAGTCACGCCAGGTCCACCACCGTGTGGGTCTGCCACGACTTGATGGCGGCCTCGATGATCTCCTGCGCGGCCAGCGCGTCCGCTCCCGAGCCGTCCACCTGCTCGGGCTTGACGCCCCCGGTGAGCTGCTCCAGCCAGCGGTGGAGGCGGGACTTGAACGTCTCGCCGAAGCTCATCATCCCGCCGAGATAGTAGTACACTTCCTTCTCCTGCGAGGTGCGCGGGTACCAGGTCAGGATCTCGCACGCGTCCTCCAGCACGAACCGCCCCTTGGAGCCGGTCACCTCGCAGCGCTCCAGCCCGAAGCTGCCCCCCGCGTCATAGCTGCCGGTCAAGTGGCCGACGACCTCGTTGTCGAACAACATGTTTATCTGCGCGTTGGACCAGACGGTGCGCCCCTCGCCCTTCATCAGGAACGCCTGCACGCTCTTGACCGGGCCGCAGAAATAGCGCATGACGTCAATTGAATGCGGGTGCAGCGCCCGCAGGTGGAACCAGGGCGAGGTCTCGTTGGGGTTGTTGATCCACATCGTCATGTTGAGGATGTGCAGCTTGCCCAGGCGCCCGCCGTCCACCCACTCCTTCGCGCGCAGGGCGGCGGGAGTGAAGCGGTGGTTGAGGTTGATAGCGTAGGGCAGGTTCTTTTGCTTCGCCAGCGCCACCATCTCGCGCCCCTTCTCGATCTCGTTGGAGATGGGCTTCTCGCCGAGCACGGGGATGCCGGCGCCGAGCAGCTCCATGGTGGGGACGTAGTGGTCGCCGCCGTTCTCCACCCCCGCGGTGCACATGCTGGCGGCGTCGATGCGGATGCCGGAGGCGAGCATGTCCTTGACGCTGTAAAACGCCGGCGCGCGATACCTCTCAGCAGCGGCGTCGGCGCGCTGCTTGATGATGTCGCACACGGCGACGATCTCCGCCAGCGGGTTCTCCTGGTAGACACGGGCGTGGGTGTTGCCGATGCCGCCCATGCCGACGATCGCGATCTTCAATGCCACGGGTGCTCTCCATTCTCCGCGGGAAGCCGCGGACCGGGGGACGGTGCCGCGCGCGCAGGCCGCGCTCCCGCGGCGACTCCGCCAGGGTTTCTCCGGGCGCGCCGCCGACACCTGCCGGCAGGGCGCGCCGGCGCCGCGGCGAAAACCCCCGGCATGACGCGCGAACCTCAAGGGCCGCAGCCAGCCCGCTTGAACCGTCGCATCGCCTGCGCGCTGATCCTGCTCGCGGCCTGTGCCGCGGCCCTGCTCGCCTCGGGTTGCTCGTGGGTATCGGCTTACCGGTCGCGCGTCGTCGCCGAGGAGGCCTTCGCAAACGGCGCTCGGGCGGCCGAGCGCAACGACCTCGCACTGGCCGATGAGAAGTTCGCCGAGGCGCTGCGATTGGAGCCGGGCTCCGCCGGCCTGCGCGCGCGCATCGGCATGGCATACATGGCCATGCGGCCGGCGCAGCCGGCCCGCGCGCTGCCTTACCTGCTGCGCAGCCTTCGCCTCGAGCCGAATCAGCCCGCCCCGGTTTACCTCGACGCCGTGCTCGCCGCGGCGCGTCTCGGCCGCGACGACTGGGCGCGCCAGGTGCTGGCGCGCGCGCGGATGCGGTTCCGCAATGACCCCATGGCGCTCAACGACATCGGCTATCTCCTAGCTGATGCCGACAAGCTTACCGCGGAGGCGCTTCCTTTGCTGCAGCGCGCAGTTGAGTTGGAGCCCCAAAGCGGCATCATCATCGACAGCCTGGGGTGGGCGCACTACCGCCTGGGCGACATGCAACGGGCGGCGGACCTCCTCGAGCAGGCATCCGACCTCGCCCCCGACAACGCCGAGATCGAATACCATCTGGGCGCGGTCTACACCGCCCTCGGCCGCACCGACGCCGCGCGCGCCCAGTTCCGCCGCGCGCTCGAGCTGAGCCCTGAGTTGGCCCCCGCTCGCCAGGCGCTGGAGGAGCTGGAGGGCGACGGGGGCCGACGGTGAGGCGAGCTCGCCCGTGACACCGGTGATCCGAGAGGCAACGCGCGAAGACGCGCCCCTCCTGGCTGCTGTGATCCGCGACTCGTTTCGCGATGTCGCCAGCCGTTTCGATCTCACCCCCCACAACTGTCCAACCCATCCCTCGAACTGTGTGCCGGAGTGGATCGCATCGGCGTTCGCAAACGGCGTGCGGTACTTCATCCTGGAACGCTCAGGCGAGCCCGTCGGCTGTGTTGCGTTGGAGCGAGCGGGCCCCGTCATCTGTCGCCTCGAAAGGCTGGCCGTGCTGCCCAAGCACCGCAGGCACGGTTTCGGAGATGCCCTCGTTCGACACGTTCTGCACGAGGCCAGGCGCATGGGAGCGGCGACGGTGGAGCTTGCTATCATTGCCGATCACTCAGAATTGAAGGCGTGGTACGAGCAGCGCGGCTTCGCCGTCACCGGCTCACAGCGCTTCGACCATCTTCCGTTCGAGGTCGCCTTCAT
>Ga0315294_10001938_pt1 | contig 22687 bp, 21 predicted proteins | sample YL17G13_40_MG_FD_203626 | JGI IMG/M metagenome (GOLD analysis project Ga0315294, IMG submission 203626) | Sediment microbial communities from Yellowstone Lake, YNP, Wyoming, USA - YL17G13_40 | ecosystem: Environmental > Aquatic > Freshwater > Lake > Sediment | place: USA: Wyoming | collected...
GTACTGGATCGTGTCGTAAATCGCGAGCCCGGCCGTGACCACCCCGCCCGGCGAGTTGATGTAGAGGTTGATCGGCTTCTCGGAATCCTCGCCGTCCAGGAACAGCAGTTGCGCGACGATCAGGTTCGCGACGTCGTCGTCCACGGGCGTCCCGACGAAAACGATGCGGTCCTTGAGCAGGCGGGAGTAGATGTCGTAGGCCCGCTCGCCCCTGCTAGTTTGCTCCACCACCATCGGAATCAGCCCCATGTGCCTCGCCCCCTTTCCGTCGTTTCTGTTCTGCAGTATCACTTCAGATTGCCCGCCTACAGACAAATGGCCCGCTCGGTCACGCTCGCGGCCCCGATCACGAGATCCAGCGTGCGGTCCTGGCGGAGCCGGGAGCGCAGGCGCTCCCAGCGCCCGTCCCGCTTCAAGGCCGTGACCGTGGCGTCGGTCACCTCGCCCTCGCGGCCGCCCTTCCGGATCTCGCGGTCGAGATCCTCGTCGGAGACTTCGATCCCCTCCTTGCGCGCGATCGCCTCCAACACGAACGCCTCGCGCACCGCGCGCATTGCCGCCGGACGGAAGAGCCCCCGGAAACCCTCCGGGTTGACGCGCAGTTGGTCGAGCCGCTGAACCCCTCCGTGCGCGAGCTGTTCGGCTCCGCGCACCGCCATCAACCTGGTCTCCTCCTCGACGAGGCTCGGCGCCACCTGGGCGGGCGCGAACCGGAGCAGGCGGTCGACGACCACGGCCCGCAGGCGCTCCCCGACCTCGTGCTCCTTCTCCGCGGCCAGCTTAGAGCGGACCTCGGCGCGCAGGGCCTCCATCGAGGAGTATCCCCCGACGGTCTTCGCGAACTCCTCCCCCGGGTCGGGAAGCTTGCCCAGCTTGAGCTCCTTCACCGCGACAGACAGCCGGGCCGTCTTCCCCGCCACCGCGCTGTTCGCATGATCGGCGGGGTAGACGAGATCCATGGCGAAGACGTCCCCGGCGCGGTGCCCGACCAGCGCGTTCTCGAGGTCGCGCATGGCCTCGCCGGAACCGATGAAGACGACGACATCCTTGACGGAGCCACCCTCGAAAGGCGCCCCATCCACGGTCCCCTCGTAGTCGATCACGGCCAGGTCCCCCCAGCGGGCGGGCCGGTCCACGGGAGCGTACGTCGCGTACCGCCGTCGCAGGTTCTCGACGACGGCGTCGACGTCCTCGGGACGGACCTCGACGGGCTCCCGGACGAACGAAAGACCCCGATACTCGCCCAGCACGATCTGGGGAGCCAGCTCGATCGTGAGCAGGAAGGTCATGCCCTGCGCGGAACGCTGGACGCTCGAGACCGAGGGGTTGACCACCGGCTCGAGCTTGGTCTGATCGAGAACCGTGCGGGCCGCGTGCCCGACGGCGTGCTCGAGCGCGTCCTCCTCGATCTGCTTGCCGAAACGCCGCTCCAGCTCGGGCTGGGGCACCTTGCCTTTCCGGAAGCCCGGGATGGTCACCTGCTCCGAGACGCGGGCGTGCGCCCACTCGCGGGCGTGCGTCCACTCGTGCTCGTCGAGCTCCACCCGGAAGACCCGCTTGCAGGGCGCCTCTTCGGACAGTCCGTATTTCATTGCCGTCAATTATAGCCCATAGGCGAGGCCGAGAATCTCGGCCAGATGGAGGACCCGCGGCGCGTGCGCGAGACCCCGGAGCGACGAGAGCATCTGGAGGTAGCACCCGGGATTCGCGGTCACGACCGCGTCCGCTCCCGACCGCGCCGCGTGCGCCGCCTTGCGCGCCCCGAGCTCCCCCGCGAGCACGGGCTCGAGGATGTTGTACACGCCCGCACTGCCGCAGCAGAGCTCCTGCTCGGGCAGCTCGACGAGGTCAAGCCCCGGGATCGCCTCGAGCAGGGCGCGCGGCTCGGCGTGGATCTTCTGCGCGTGGCCGAGATGGCACGCCTCCTGGTACGCCACCCGGAGCTTGACCTCGCGGACGGGTGGCCGGCCCGGCAGGAGCGACGCCGCCACCTCGCTGAAGTCCCGGACCCTCGCCGCGAACGCCGCCGCCGCGGGATCGTCCGGCAGGATCCGCCCGTAGTCCTTGAGTGTCGCGCCGCACCCGGCCGCGTTGGCGACGATCGCGTCGAGTTCGAGCCCCGCGAAGGACCGGATCATCCGGCGGGCCAGCTTGCCTGCCAGCGCCCGTTCCCCCTCGTGTAAGGCCAGCGCGCCGCAGCAGGATTGCCGGCGGGGCACCACGACCTCGGCGCCCAGCTCGCGCAAGATCTCGATCATGAGCCGGTTGAGGTCCGGGAAGAAGCCCTCCATCACGCATCCGAGCGTGAACCCGACCCGGAGCCGCCGCTCACCGCGGGCCGGCAGGATCCCGCGGAGCCCGTCCCCGAAGGGCGCCGGGATCACGGCGGGTAGGAGCGACGTCGACCTCCGCATCCACGGCACCGGCACCATCCCCGCGAGCCGGAGTGCCGCGCCGCGGAGTCCCAGCCCCTGCGCGATCCACAGGGGCGCCAGCATGAGCCGGAGCGCCCGGGCCCGCGGCAGGACGGTCCGGAAGAACCACCGCCAAACCGGGTCGCGGACGCGACCCCCGGTGACCTTGTCACCGTCCGGATCCCGCCTGGTCTCCGATCCCGCTTGCTCGAGGCCCGGCGCGCCTCCCGCGGTCTGCCAGGCCCGCAGGTCCTCGATCAGGTCGCGGTACCGGACGCCCGAGGGACACGCGGTCTCGCACGCGAAGCACGCGAGACACCGGTCCAGATGCACGAACAACCGCGGCGTCGGAGCGGCCCGCCCCTCCTGCATCGCGCGGATGAAGTAGATGCGGCCGCGGGGCGAGTCCGGCTCCTCGCCGCGCAGGGCGTAGGTCGGACAGGTCGTCAAGCAGAACCCGCAGTGAATGCACGCGCGCAGGCTGGCGCCGTCCACGATCGCGCGCGGCTGCGCGGCGGGAGCCGGCGCGCCCATCTAAGGTCTCCCCGCGCTCAGGCAGCCGGCGGGGTCGATTGCGCTCCGCAGTCCCTCCGCGAGCGCGCGCACCCGCGCCGAGAGCCCCGGCTCGGCCGCGGCACCCTGGAGGGGCCCGCGTTCCTGCGCCGCCCACCCGCCCAGTCCCGCCGCCAGCGCGTGCATTCTGCGCAGGAAATCGGCCGCCTCGGGCGGCGCGAGGTTGCGGCCCGGGGCCACCCGGATCACGCCGCTCGCCGCATTCGCGGCGAGCGGGCCCTCGACCGCCGCCAGCACGGCGCCGAGACGGCTCCGGGGCACCGAGATGCGCGCGACGAAGCCCGCCCGTTCCCACGGGAACCTGGTCCAGTCGGAGAGGAAGACCCGGACCGACGCACCCCGGACCTCGCTCACCTGGCCGCCGCCGCGCAGGACCCCGAGAAGGCGGTCGCGCCCGGCGGCGACGCTCTCGCGGAATCCCTCGATCCCGGCCGCGACCGTGTACTCTCCCCACTTCCCCCTGAGCTCGACGAACGCCGGGAAGAGCCCGGCCGCCGTCACGGCCGCCGCCGCGGCCGCCGCCGCCTCCGGGGTTCCGAACGAGGCGGTCGCGGCGAAGGAGTCCTCGGGGAGCGGCATCACTTTCAGCGTCGCCTCGGTGATGACGCCGAGGCGGCCGGCCGATCCCACGAACAGCCGCGTGAGATCGTACCCGGCCACGTTCTTGACCACGCGGCCCCCGGGACGCGCGACGGATCCGTCCGCGAGGACGGCCTCGAGCCCCAGTACGTGGTCGCGCGGCATCCCCTTCGAGAACCGGCGCGGCCCCGCGAGGCCGGAAGCCAGGATGCCGCCGACCGTCTGCCGCTCGGGCCAGGGATGGTCCCACGGGATCTCCTGCCCGGCCGTGGCCAGCACGGACTGGAGCGCGGCCAACGTCATCCCGGCCTGGACCCGGACCACGAGCTCGTGAGGCTCGTGGAAGACCAGCCGCGCCATCCCGGACGTCCGCAGAAGCAGTTCCGGGGCGTGGCGGGGACCGCCGCAGTCGAGGAAGCACCCACCGCCGCACGCGAGCACGGTTCCGCCCGTCGCGGCCACGGCTCTCAGTTCTTCCGCTACCTCCGCGGCCGAAGCCGGGGTGGCGACCCGAGCCGAGCGGATCGCGGCCGGATCAACCGGCACGGGGGTCCTCCGCCCCGGGCTTCCAACCGCCCGTTGGGACAACCTTGCCCGGGTTCGCGAGCCCCTTGGGGTCGAAGAGCTCCTTCACGCGGACCATGAGATCCAGGTCCGCCGCGCCGAACATCTCCGGAAGGAGGGCGGTCTTCTGGAGCCCGATCCCGTGCTCGCCGGTTACCGTGCCACCCAGCGCGATCGCCCGGCGCATGATCCCGACGACGGCCGACTGCATCCGGGCCACCTGCCCCGGGTCGGCGTCGTCGAAGAGCACGAGCGGATGCATGTTTCCGTCTCCCGCGTGCGCCAGGTTCGCGATCGCGACGCCGGACTCGCGCTCGATCTCCCCGATCGCGGCCGCCATCTCGGGCAGGCGGCTCCTCGGCACCACGATGTCCTGCATGCAGTAGAAGGGCGAGATCCGGCCGACGGCGGCGGCCGCGCGCTTGCGGCCGGACCAGAGCGCCGCGCGCTCGGCCTCGGTGCGCGCGACCCGGACCTCTCCCGCGCCCTCCGTCCGGCAGAGCCGCTCGACCTCGCCAGCCACCCGGTCCAGCCCCTCGCGCGGCCCGTCCACCTCCACGATCAGGATCGCCCCGGCATCCACAGGAAGCCCGACGTGGAAGGCATCCTCGACCGCCCGGACGATCAGGCGGTCCATCATCTCGAGCGCCGCCGGCACGATCCCGGCCCCGATAACGGCGGAAACGGCCCGGCTGGCGCTCCCGAAGTCCGGGAACGCCGCCAGGAGGGTCTTCCAGGCGGGCCAGGGCCGGGTCAGTCGCACCGTCACCGTGGTCACGATCCCGAGCGTCCCCTCGGAACCCACGAAGAGCCCCCGCAGGTCAAGGCCGGGAGCATCCTCGGCCTTCCCTCCGAATGACACGCACTCCCCGTCCGGCAGGACGACCTCGAGTCCGAGCACGTGGTTCGTCGTGACCCCGGACTTGAGCGTGTGGGGACCGCCCGAGTTGTTGGCGACGTTGCCCCCGATCGTGCAGGCCTGCTGGCTGCCGGGGTCCGGCGCGAAGAGAAGCCCGTGCGGCTCGGCCGCCCGCGTCAGCTGAAGGTTCACGACGCCGGCCTCGACCACGGCGTACCCGTCGGCAGGCTCAAGCTCCAGGATCCGGCGCAGGCGCGACAGCACGATCAGGGCGCCGCCCCGGTCGGCGCACGCCCCCCCTGCCAGTCCCGTTCCGGCCCCCCGCGGCAGGAAAGGAACACCGGCGGCCGCCAGAGCCCGCACGACCGGAGCCACTTCGGACGCGGCGCGCGGGATCACGATGAGATCTGGACTGCCCTTGGCGAACGAGAGCGCGTCGCTTTCGTAGGCCAACCGCGCCTCGGCAGAAGTCAGGACACCGTCCGGCCCCGTGATTCCGCGAAGCGTCTGGAGGAGCGAATCGCTGACGGACATCCGGCGGGGTATTCTATCAGCCCCGCCGGATGGCGGTTACCGGACCTCTACTTTGGGGGCGGGACCGGAGGGAGGCTCTTCCTCGAGCGGGCGCATGAGCGCCCTCGCGGCCGCGGCCTCGGCGCGGTTCGCGGACATGTTGACGATCTCGCCGACCAGGTACCCAACCAGCGCCGTCGTAACGCCGATCGTGAAGCCCCGGTAGTCCTTGTAGGCGTTGCCGATCCTGCGGGGCTCGGTCTTGTTACGGCCGTTCTCCCAGCCGACCGTCGCTATGATCGCCCCGCTCAGGACGGTCACGTCCCGGATGAGGGTGGCCGCCAGCCGCGTGTTGGCCGCGCGGCGCATGTAGACGCCGTAGTTGTAGAACGCGCCCGCCAGCTCCTTGGCCTGGGCGCCCTCGCCCGGTCCAGGCATCTGGACCGTCGGATGCACGGCGGCCGCCGCAGTGGCCGCCGTCGTGGCGGCTTTCCCGATGCCGTCCAGGGACTTCTGCATAATATCGAGGCGCCCCTCGATCGTGTCGAGGCGCATCCAGAGCTGGCTGGCCGTCACCTTCACCGGCGCCGCCGGCCGCTTCTTCGGGGCCGCCGCCGTGCTCGCGGTCGCATCGGCCGCCTCGGCCGCCGCCTGGATCGAAACAGCCAGTGTCAGGACCGCACCGAGCATCATGGCTTTCATCATCTTCCCCTCCCGGGTCACAAGGATTCCCCCCCTGCTCTCTATTGTACCGGGTCAGGAAAACCTTGACACTGGCGGAGGGTTGGCCGAAGATAGGGCCTCACCATATGCTTCCTGCTGCGAAACAAAACGCCGCCCGCGTGCTCGCGGAACTCCCGCGCTGGCTTGCCGCCACGGTCGAGCACAGCGAGTCGTTCCGGTTCGAGGCGCTGACCCTCCTCGAGGCCGCCAACACGCGGCTGGCTGCGATCGAGGCCGCGCCCCCGGCGGACGGCGCGGGAGCCGCCATCGCGGTCGGGGCTCCCCTGCACGGCGTCGTCAAGGCGCTGCTGGCCGCCCGCGGGGTCAAGGCGTATTCGATGCGCGCGTCGCTGGAACTCCTGGGCCGGCTCTACGCGGGCGACCTTCCGCCGACCCAGCTCGAAACAGTGGTCGCCGTCCAGCGGCTCAAGCTCCAGGGTCTGCCGGCGATCACGGCGGCGCGCGTGTTTGTCGACGCCGCGGCCCGGATCCTGACTCGCGGGAATTAGCGGCCCCGGACGTAGACCCCCAGATCGCCGAACCGGCCTGCTAGCCGGTAATGCGCGGCGACGTAGGCCGCCTCCTCCGGCCGCTCGGTCGCGAACGGCACATCGAACCCCCGGTCCGCAACGAGCGCGACCGCCGGCCGCTCGCGGTCCAGCTCCTCGAGGAGCCGGCGCCGGTCCGCGGGCCGGGCCGCGAGGACGCCCGAGGGGAACCCGCGCAGGCCCGCCCGATCGGCCAGGAAAGGCACATGCGCCCAAGCCGTTGCCGCGACGTACACGCGGCCACCCGGCGGACACGAGCGCCGTACCAAGTCCACGGCGCCGCGCAGGAGACCGGCCTCCTCCGCCGGAATCCGCACTCCGCCCAGCCGGGGCCACCCGGAGTCCGTCCGCATCCCCGCGAGATCCCCGAGGCAGGCGAACGGCTTGGCCGTGAAGTCCTCGGCATGCGGGGCCAGCGCGACCGCCCCGACGGCGAGGGCCGCACCGGCCGCGACGACGGCGGCCCGGCCGCGAAGCGCATCGAGCACGACCGCGGCAAGCACGGCCGCGGCCGCGACTGCGTTCTCCTGCTGGCCCAACGGGCGCACCACTGCGGGAAGGACGCCGAGCCCGGTGAAGACGACCCATCCGGCGACGAGCGACCCCCGGCGCCACGGCGCGGTCGGAGGCCGGATCAGCCACCACGCGGCCGCTCCCGACGCGAGCAGTCCCGGTCCCCAGATGGTTCCGAGCTCGAGCAGATTCACGCGGTCGAACCAGAGGTCGCGGAGCGAGACCCACCACGGCACCGCCGGCAGGGGCCAGGCTCCCTGTCCGAGCAGACGGGACATCCCGTAGCCGCCGCCGACCAGGGCGGTCGCCGAGGCGGCGACCGCACGTCCGAACATGACAAGGAGAAGCCCGGCCGCCGTCGCCGCCGCCCCCGCGAGCCATGCGCCAGCCGCCCCCCGCCCCGGCCACGTGCCGCGCCGCCGCCGGTCGTCGAAGACCATGACCGCCAGCCCGGCCGCCGCCGCAACCCCGTACTCCGGCGAGAACAGCCACGCGACGGCCGTCCCCGCCCCCGAGGCCGCCAGCCACCCGGCCCGGCGCGCCGTCAGCCCGCGCCACCCCAGCGCCAGCGCCGCCATCGGCAGGGCCACCCGCAGAGCGTTCGGCACCCCGTACTGCACCCCGCTCACGGACGTCAACGAGAGCAGGAGACAGGCTCCCGTGACCACGGCCAGCGGGGATGCCGCCAGCGCCCGCAGGACGAGGAGCTGGATCGCAAGACCGCCCGCCTGCGCCGCGAGGAAGTGCCACCGGAACGCGGCCACCGTCAGTCCGAACCCGCGCATCCACCACCAGACCGAGTGCACGTACAGGGGACCGTACTCGATGGCCGTGCCGGCTCCGGGGGTGTCACCCGCGAGGAAGCTCTGCACGTACAGCAGTTTGGCGCCCTCGTGCACCCCGTCGATCGGCCGCCGGAGCAGGCAGGAGTCGAAGACCCAGACCGCCGCCAGCCCGGCCGCGACGGCGACGTGCCGGATCCCGGGTACCGGGGCCGCCGGCGGGTCCGCGGCGGGACGCGCAGGTTCCCACCACCGCCGGTCCCGCCACGGGAGGAAGATGGCCGCGACGGCGGCAACGGCCGACGCCGCGACGAGTGAGGGGAAACTCGCGCACGCGAGAACGGTGGCCGCCGCCGCGCACGCGAGCCCGGCCTCCAGCCACCAGCCTTGGTGTCCGCGGCGCCTCCGGCCCGCCGCCAGCCGCCGGTGGATCGCGACGGCGAGCCACGCCCCCGCCGGCCCCGCCGCGCACGCGAGGCCGTACCGGACGTAGTCCTGGGCCTTCGGGTACCCCATCGCCACGCACGCGTTGTAGAGCCCCGCGGTGGCCGGGCCGGGCCGGAACGACAGAAGCCCCGCGCGCCCGAGCTCGAGCACGGCCATCCAGCCGGCCCAGGCCCCGAGCGCCGGCACGAGCGCCCGCGGCCGCCCCTCTCCCGCCGTCCTCATGTCCCCCACGATACCGGAACCCACCCTCTTGCGTGTCGCCAGCCCTCCGGCGTATCCTGAATGTGTTCGGAACGTCTCGAAAGGAGGACCCCCCATATGAACACGGTCGCGACGCTCCCGGGCGCGGGTCCCTCCTTGCTTTCCCGCTAGGCTAGGCCCGCACCCTCTCGATCTCAACCGTCACCGATCCATGGAGGGTGCCAGATCATGCCGAAGTCAGTACGCGTCCGGAGGTGGTTCACGACCTCCGGCGAAGAAGCCACGGAACTCAGGGAGAAGTGGGTCCCGGGGCTGGAGGCCAACGAGGAAGAACCCGGGTGGGACCCCGAGTGCAACCCCTCGGCCGTCGTCGAGATCGCGCGCGAGCGCGTCCGGCTCGAGGTGCTGGGGCCGCTCAAGAGCGGCAAGGAGGCCACGGTCTACGTCTGCCGCGCCGCAGGGACCTCGGGCACCCGGCTCGCGGCCGCCAAGCTCTTCCGCGACCTGACCACGCGGGGATTCCGCAACGACGCCGTCTACCGGGCCGGGCGCGTCTTCGGACGCGAGCGCCTGAACCGGGCGTACGTCAAAGGACTGCTGGACCCCGGCCTGCGCCTTTCGCTCTGGGTCGGCGCCGAGTTCGAAGCCCTGCGCCGGCTCCACGCGTCCGGGGCGGACGTGCCGCGTCCCCTGCTCTGCTCGAGCCGGTGGATGCTCATGGACTTCATCGGGAACGAGGAGGGGCCGGCCCCGATGCTCGCCCGGGTCCGGCTGACCCCGGAGGAGGCGGCGCCGGCCTATGAGCGGATCATGCGCAACATGCGGCTGTTCCTCGCCTGCGACATCATCCACGGGGACCTGTCGGCGTACAACGTCCTGTGGTGGAACGGCGTGCCCCGGATCATCGACTTCCCGCAGGCCGTGGACCCGCGGACGAACCCGAACGCGTTCGACCTGCTGATGCGGGACGCCCGGATCATCGGCACCTACTTCGCCCGCTACGGCGTCGGCTCGGACTCCGTCCTGCGGGCGATGAACGACTGGGAGGACTATCTCCGGGGCCGGCTGGTCAGCCCCACACCCCCGGAATCGTGAGCTTGCACGAGGGGCAGGCGCCGTTGGCGATCCGGTTGGCGAGGATCGTGAATCCGTGGCGCTCGACGAGGACGGCGCCACAGCCGGGACAGGACGTGTGCTCCCACTTCCCCGTCTGGCCGGGAAGGTTCCCGGCGTAGACGAACCTGAGCCCCGCCGCCTTCCCCGCCTCGCAGGCGCGGAGGAGGGTCGCGGCGGGCGTCGCCTTCTGATCCGCCATCCGGTACTCGGGCCGGAAGGCGGTCACGTGCCAGGGGATGTCCTTGGAAACCGAGGCCAGGAACCCGGCCATGGCCTTGAGTTCGTCGTCGGTGTCGTTCACCTCCGGCACGATCAGGGTCACGACCTCGAGCCACTTGCCCCGGGCATGCACGGCCCGGATCGTCTCCAGCACCGCCTCGAGCCCGCCCGTCGTCATCGCCCGGTACCTTTTCGCGTCGAATCCCTTGAGGTCGATCTTCCAGAAATCCACGACGGGGGCGAGGTAGTCGAGCACCTGGGAGGTGCCATGGCCGTTCGAGACGACCGCCCCCCGGACGCCCCCCCCGCGCGCCTCGCCCATGACGGCCCGCGCCCACTCCGCCGTGATCATGGGCTCGTTGTACGTGCTCGTGAGCACGGGGGTTCCCGTCTCCCGGCACAGCCCCGCGATTTCGGCCGGCGATGTCTCCTGGATCCTGCCGCCCGCGTCCGGGTCCTTGCGGATCTGGGAAGTCTCCCAGTTCTGGCACCACAGGCACCGGAAGGAACACCCGAGCATCCCGAACGAGAGCGTCCGGCTGCCGGGCAGGACGTGGTAGAAGGGCTTCTTCTCGATCGGGTCGAGCTGTATACCTGAAACGTATCCGAAGGGCACCTGCAACGACCCGCCGCGGTTGAGCCGCACCCGGCACGCGCCCTCCTGCCCGTCGGCCATCGTGCACCGGTGCGCGCAGGCAAAGCACCGGACCTTGCCCCCCTCGAGCTTCTCGAACAGCTCTCCCGTCGCCGTCCGTTCGGCCAGCAGGTCGCGCGGGTCCCGCGTCACGGCCATCGCTCGGCCCCTACGACTTGCCTACCGGCAGTTCCCGGATCCGATGACGGGATTCCTCGACGACGACCACGGCGCCCCGCTCCAATGCGGACGCCGAATCTCCGAGGACGACGGTCAGCCGGGATATGACCTTGGCGGCTCTTGCCTTCTGAATCCTGAAGAGGATGACGCTTGGTCTCCGCTCTTGCGCATGGGCCAGAATCTCACCGAAGTCCAGGTCGAACGTGATGAGGATCCGGTCCTCGGCCACCGCCTTCGCGAAGACCACTTCGTCGGACGCGCGCTGAAGCCGGTCTTCTGCCAGGTGCTTCGCATCGTGTCCGAGGGAACGCAGCCACTCCACCACCCGCACGTCCACGCCCATGTCCGCCAGGAACTTCATCGCGGGTCGGCTCAGGTCGCGCTCACCGTTTCCTGGGTCAGCCAGGCCGCGTATTCGATGGCCTGCTGGATGTCTTCCCGTTCCAGATCGGGATATCCCTTGAGAATCTCATCGAAGGACGCGCCATCGGCGATCTGGCCCACGATGACCGATACCGGGATGCGCATGCCGCGGAGGCAGGCGCGCCCCCCCATGATCTTCGGGTCGAATGTTATCCGGTCCAGGGCCATCGTTACCTCCCCGCCTGAACAATCCGTCCTGTCATGATTCTACCGCAGGAGATGCGCCCGCGGCGCATGGGAGCCCAGCCTACCCGGCGGCAGGCTTGGGAGAGGTCTTCTTCGCGCGGGCCTCGGCTTCCTTCGCGGCCGCCTTCGGGTGAATGCGGGCGTGGTACTCGCTGGACACGAGCAGGTCCTGCAGGTTCAGGATGTCCCGCCCCTTCCGGACCGTGTCCGCGAGCTCGAACCGGTGGTCCATCTTGATCGCGTCGAAGGGGCAGAACTCGGCGCACAGCCCGCAGTTCATGCAGACGTTCGCCTCGATCGTGAACTCTTCCGGGCGGTTCCTGGTCTTGCCGTCCTCGCCCTTGGCCTGCACGATCCAGATGCACTGGGGCGGGCAGGCCTTGGCGCAGATCCCGCACGCCGTGCACCGGACTTCCCCGGTGGCCTCCTCGTAGATCAGGACGGGCAGGACCCGGAACCGCTCCGGGATGGGAAGGCGCTGCTCCGGGTACTGGACCGTGAACACGCCGGTGGCCCCCGCCCCATGGGTCTTCGTGCCCGCGAGCCCGGCGGCGCGGCGGGCGCCCTGCCAGTAGCCGTTGAGCAGGCGGCGGAGCGTGACCCCCATCCCCCGCAGCATGAAGAACCCCCACGGGCGGATCATCGGTCCGTCTCCCCGAGCACGATGTCGATCGACCCCAGGATCGCGACGACGTCGGCCACCAGGTGGCCGCGGCACATCTCCGCGAACGCGGAGAGGTTGACGAACGACGGGGCGCGGACGTGGTAGCGGTACGGCGACGCCTCGCCGTCGGAAACGAGGTAGAAGCCCAGCTCACCCTTGGGATTCTCGCACCGGCTGTAGATCTCGCCCGCCGGCGGACGCAGAAGATACAGGTTCTTCTCGATCACGGGGCCTTCCGGGATCTGCGCCAGCGCCTGGTCCAGGATCCGGAGGGATTCGCGTATCTCGCCCAGCCGGACCAGGAACCGGCTGTACGCGTCCCCGTGGGGGTCAGTCACGACGTCGAACTGAAACCGGTCGTAGATCGAGTAGGGCTCGGCCTTGCGGAGGTCCCAGGCCACGCCCGAACCGCGCAGGACCGGTCCCGACGCGCTGTGCGCGATCGCGCGATCCTTCGGCAGGACGCCGACCCCGCGCAGGCGGGACCGCACGATCTCGCTCTTCGTGAGGTAGCGATCCAGCATATCCAGCGCCCGCGGCAGGCGCTCCCGGACCAGGTCCCGGGCGGCCGGCAGGAACTCCTCCGGCAGGTCGGCGGCCACGCCCGAGAACCGCATGTAGTTGCACATCATGCGCGAGCCCGAGGCCATCTCGAAGAGATCGAGGATGAGTTCCCGTTCCTCGATGGCGTAAAGGGAGGGGGTGAACCAGGCCCCGAGGTCGTTGAGCAGGAACCCGATCGACCAGAAGTGGTTCGTGACCCGGGTGAGCTCGGCCATGATGACCCGGATGTACTCCGCCCGCTCGGGAACCTTCAGCCCCGCCAGCCGCTCGACCGCGACGGCGTACGCGAGGTTGTTGGCCATCGACGTCAGGTAGTCGAGGCGGTCCGTGTACGGGAAGTTCATGATCCACGTGTTCCGCTCGCCGATCTTCTCGTGATTACGGTGCAGGTAGCCCATGACGGGCTCGGCCTTGACGATCCGCTCCCCCTCGAGGAGCGCGCGGACCTGGAACACGCCGTGAGTCGACGGATGCTGGGGCCCCATGCTCACGAGCAGGCGCCGTGACTCCGCACTTCCGGCGTCCGCCGGAAGAGAGTCCTCCGCGGGCACCGTCGCGGGGTCGAACCCGTCGGGGTAGACCACGTTCCGGCCCCACCGCACGCGGGTCTCGCCCGGCCGGCACCGCCCTTCCTTCCACCGGCTCGAGAACATTTTGTGCGGCTCCTCGTAGTAGGCCTCCAGCCAGTCCTTGCGCAACGGGTGGCCCGCGAACCCCTCCCACGTCAGGATCCGCTTGAGGTTGGGATGGCCCGCGAACCGGACCCCGAAGAGATCCCATACCTCGCGCTCCTGGAGGTCGGCCCCCGGCCAGACGCCGGTCACCGACGGGATCTCGGAGAGCTCCCGGTCGGCCCTGATCTTGACGGCGAGCTGGGGGCCGGGCTTGTCCATGCGACAGAGGTGGCAGACCACCTCGATCGAGCCGGCGTAGTCCGCGGCGGTCAGGTTCGCGAGGTAGTCGTAACCGAGCTCGCCGCGCAGGACCCGGGCGGCCTCCAGCCAGCCCGCGCGATCGACGAGCAGCGCGCGGCCGGCCGCCTGCACCCGCCCGGCCCCTATCCGCGAGGCGAGGCGGTCTCCCGCTTCCTTGACGGCCGCGTCCGCGCCGTCAAGGGGCCCCGCCTTGGGAGCCGGCCTGAGGACCGGAGTGGACTTCACGTCAACGAGCCGCTGGGCCTCTCCCTTGCGCAGCCCCAGGTCGATCTCGGGAATCTGCCTGCGATCCACGAGGTCGGCGGCCAGCACGGGCACGGGCAGCTCGGGGCGGCGCCGCCGCTTCCAAGCGCCCACGAAGGACTCCTCGTCGATCTTCTTCTGGAGCTCCATGAGACCGTTGAGCAGGGCCTGGGGCGTCGGTGGGCAGCCGCGGACCCAGACGTCGACGGGCAGGAACTCGTCGACGCCGGACACGACGTTGTAACCCTCCTTGAACGGTCCGCCGCCGTTCGCGCACGCGCCCATCGAGAGCACGTACTTGGGCTCCGGCATCTGGTCCCAGAGGCGGACGATCATGGGGATCATCTTCTTGGTCACGGTCCCCGACACGATCATGAGGTCGGCCTGGCGCGGAGAGGGCCGGAAGAGCTCTGCGCCAAAGCGCGCGATGTCGAACCGCGAGGCCGCGGTGCAGATCATCTCGATCGCACAGCACGCCAGCCCGAACTGGAGCGGCCAGAGGGAGGACCGCCGCCCCCAGCTGGTCACGGGATCGACCGACCCGATCAGGTCGTTCCACCGCGTCACGATCACGTGGCGGCGGACCTCCTCCTCCAGGGCACTCGTCGCGGCAGCGGACGGATCGGGTGCGGCGGGCACGGCAGGCTACCGGCGGCGGCGGACCACGTAGTCCGCGAGGGCCGCCAGCGGCTCCGCGGCCGCCGGAGGAACCCCGCGCAGGGCCGCCCGCGCCCGCGCCGCGTAGGCGCCGGCCCGCTCCAGCGCGCACGCCACCCCGCCGCGGCTGCGGACGAGCTCGACGACCCGGCGGGCCCCGCCGTTGGACAGGGACGGCGGGGTCAGGAGCGAGTAGAGCCGGCGCCGCTCCGCCCCGCGCAGGATGCGGCGCAGGGACAGGACGGGCATCGTGAACCGGCCCTCGACCATGTCGCGGCCCACGGGCTTTCCGACTTCGCCGGTGTGCGCCGTGAAGTCCAGGGCGTCGTCCACGAGCTGGAAGGCCGTCCCGAACGACTCCCCGTAGCGCCGGAGCGCGGAGCGGACGGCCGGCGACGCCCCTCCCAGGATCGCGCCCGCCTCGCAGGCGGCGGACGTGAGGGCCCCGGTCTTCTTGGCCGCGATCCGGAGGTACTGCGGCTCCGTGAGATCGGCCCGGTACGCCATCCCGGTCTCCTCGATCTCGCCGTCGCACGCGGTCTTGGCCGCCCGGAGCAGGACCCGGACGACCTCGACGGGAAACCGGCGGGCCAGCTCCGAGAAATTCCACGCCAGAAGGAAATCCCCCATCAGGACCGCCCGGTGCGTTCCCCACCGCGCGTGGAGCGAGGGCTGGCCGCGCCGCAACGACGCCCCGTCCACGATGTCGTCGTGGATGAGGCTGGCCGTGTGGAGCATCTCGGCCGCGGCCGCCAGCCAGGGCGCGTCGATCCGGTGCGCCGCATCGCTGCGACGCGGAGCGTTCCCGGCCTTCGCCGCGAAGAGCACGAGGGCGCCCCGGATGCGCTTGCCCGGACGGCGAAGGAGATGACGGGCCATCGGCCTGATCATGTGGCCGCTCGCGCGCGCCACCCCGCCCATGATCGCCTCCATCCGGACCAGGTCCCCGCGGATGGGGCAGTAGAGCGTCAGGAGGCCGTCGTCACCGGGGCGCTGCCGGAGGCGCCGGCGGACGCCGGCGTCCGGCGAAACGGCGGCCTTCAGGGCCACTGCAATCCCTTGGCCTCAAGCTCCGCGATCTTCTTCCGTGCATCCTCCAGATGCCGCCCCGCCCGGCGCCCGTGCAGGGGCTTGAACGAATCCGCGATGGCCTTGTAGGACATCAGGGCATGCTCGAGGTCGTCGCGGCCGGCCTTCAGCCCCTTCTTCCACCCCAAAGCCTCGTGCTCCTGGCCCGTCGTCCAGATCCTGTCCTCGGCCTGGTCCAGCCACTTGCTGCGAGGGAGGTAGTAGAAGTCGCCCACGGTCTGCCACCAGACCACGGCCTCCTTGTACATGTCCTCCTCCATCAGGTGCTCGTACTCGTTCTCCGACATCTTCTTCTTGTCGCGGAGCTCGGTCAGCTCCTTCTTCTTGGTCTCGGGTTCGAGGTACCAGCGGTAGTACTTCTCCCCTTCCCGGAACTCGCGCTTGGCCCGGCGCACGACCTCCATCCGTGCCATCTGGAAGGCGATCAGCGCCGTAACGATCACGATCACCGTATTCTTGAACCAGTTCGACTTCGTCCATTCGGGAAGGTTCATTCCGGTATCACTCTCCTTTCAGCAGTTCGTCAGTCCAGGTAGTAGCGGAGCATGAACAGCCCCCCCGCCAGGTTCCCGACCGCCACCCGGGTCGCGGTTTCCCCGTCCGAGATGATCTGAACTATGAGCCCCACGTCCCCCTCGACGCTCAGCGACCTCGTGCCCGGCAGGAAGTACTCGGCGCCGGCGCCCGCGAAGAACGTGAGCCGCTTCACCGCGTCTCCGGCGACCCCCCGGCCGCCGCCCCACACGGCGCCGATGATCGAGCTGAGGGTTCCCTCCCCGCCCGTATTGTCGGTCCCGTAGGAGAGCCCGCCCAGCAGATGCAGGGAAGCGGGCTCCGCGGCCTTCAGGCGCTTCAGGTAGTAGCCGCCGAACTCGACGACGGTCCCGAGGTCCTTGTTCGCGGTGTCCACGCCGAAATACCCCCCCACCGCGCTCAGCGCGTCCAGCTCGTAGCGGACATCCAGCCGGTTCAGGTTGACGCCCAGGCCGAGCCGGCTCGCATTGCCCTCGGGCGCCGCCAGCGCCGTGCCGGCCAGAGCCACCGCCGCAACCAGAACCCCGATACCGCGCACCGATTTCATTGCAGGTCCTCCCCCAGGTTCAACGAGTGGCGCCATCATCCCCGTCGCGCGCCGATTGTATCAAGAAACTGAACAGCCTGCTCAGAAATCGCGACGGCCTTCCAGCGCTCGCGCCAGCGTCACCTGATCCGCGTACTCGAGATCGCCCCCGACCGGCAGGCCGCGCGCGATGCGCGTGACCCGCACGCCGAGGGGCTTGATCAGTTTCGAAAGGTACAGTGACGTGGCCTCACCCTCGAGGTCCGGATTCGTGCCGAGAATGACCTCGCTCACCTTCCCGTCCCGTAGCCGCTCCAGCAGCTCGCGTATCCGCAAGTCCTCCGGTCCGATCCCCTCGAGCGGAGAGATCACGCCATCCAGAACGTGATAGCGGCCGCGATATTCCCCGGATCGCTCGAAGGCGAGAACGTCCGAAGGCTGCTCCACCACGCACAGGAGCGCGTCGTCCCGCCTGGGATCAGCGCATATGGCGCAGGGGTCTGCCTCCGTGATCGAGAAGCACCTGGAACAGGCCCTGATGTTCTTCCGGCAGTCCACCATCGCCTCCGCCAGCGCGCCCACCTCGGCCGGCGACACCCGGAGGAGATGAAAGGCCAGCCGCTGGGCGGTCTTGCGCCCGATGCCGGGCATCTTCTCGAGCTCGGCAAGGAGACGGTCGAAGGTCGCCGAGAACCCGCTCAGGGCCGGCGCCTCGCCGCCGTCATCCGGTCCCGCTCCTTCTCCAGGCGCTTCTGATCGGGCCACCGGAAGAACGGCAGCTGATAGTAACCGAGAAGCTCCCACCCGATACGGTCGCGGAGGTAGGCGAAGTCGAATCCCAGGATGCCGCCGAGGTAGGTGTTCACCAGCCATGGCCGGTCCTCGTTGACCTGGGGCAGGGTCATGACCTCGACCTTGAAGTGCCTCTTGGCCAGGGTGAGATCGAAACCGGCGAACGCCGTCCAGACTATCTCCGGAGGCGGAGGCGTGTTCCGGATCGTGGAGAAGTTCGGGTTCCGGAGCATGGGCAGGATCACGGGGAAGGCCTTCTTGATCCCGTATAGGGCGCCCCCCGACACCGCGATCGGCCCCAGGTTGCGGCTCAGCACGGCATAAACGTCGTGGACGAACGCCTGCCGGATCGGCGTCTGGTTGGCCAGCGTCGATACCCTGACCACGCCGCCCGTGAAGGGGACCTCCAGGCCGCCCAGGTAGCCGATCGCCGCGGCGGGGCGGCCGCCCCGCTCCGACAGGAACGCCCACTTCAGGTCGGCCCCGATGAAGAGGGTCGAGATCGGCGCGATCGAAAGGCCGCGCTGGTCGTAGAGCGTCCCTATGTACCAGAGGAGGAAGACCTCGGCATTCTCGCCCGTGGGCCCCTTGAAATGCGCGGCGTACGCGGTCGGGCACATGACGAGGGAAGCCCTCCGGTGAAGCTCCTCGTAGGGCACGGGCGGCTTCGCGGGACCCGCCGCGGCAGTCCGCGTGAACCCGGGCTTCCCGGCCGGCCCGGCCTGCAGCCGGGCCGGAACCGCGGGCGCCTGCACGGTCGAGGATGCCGCCGGCGCCTGCAACACGGTGCCAGAAACTACCGCTCCGGGAATAGTCATCGTGAACTGCGGGCCTCCCGCCTGCAGCGTGGTCGCCGAAGACGCCGGGGTACTCAGGGCGCCCTTCCCGAACCACGGCGGCGGCGTCGGCTCCGCGGCCCGCGCAGCAGCCGCCGCCAACATCCCTGCCACGACGAGCCCGGGGACGCTCACTTCGGCGGCTGCGGGCGCTTGCGATCGACGACGCGAGCCTGGAAGAGATCCAGGCTCGTCTTCACCATGGGTTCCCGCTCGACCCATTCCGGGGCCGGGCCGGCCGGCCGGTCGGCTGCCGGCTTCGAACCGCCGGCGGCCGCCGCCGCCCCGGCCGGTCTGGCGCCGGGAGGAGGCGCCACGACGACGGCGCGGACCGCGAGCGAAACCGGACGGCCCGCCACGGCGGCCAACGCCGCCTCGACGGTCGACCGCATCTCTCCCGCCTCGAGTCCCTGCCGGTGGAACGCGGAAGCGGTCTCGAGGATCACGGTGTCCCCCTCCGCGCCCGGGCACCTTACCCCCCGCAGGTACGCGACCACGCTCGGCGCCTCGCCCTTGAGCCGCTCCAGGACCTCCGCCCAGCGTGCCCCGAACGCCTCCGGAGGGATCGTCTCCCCGGATGCCGCGCGCGGGATTTCGGCGGACGCGGGGATGCTACGGGGAACGGCTGGGGCGGGCGCCGCTGGTCTCGTCCCGGGAACCGCGTCCGGCGCCAGGAGCGACGCGTTCACCCGCTGGAGCGCCTCCTCGACCTCGGGCCATGACACCGCCCGCTCCCGGCGAAGCAGTCGCGCCATCGCGAGCTCGGCGGCGATCCGGGGATGCCCGATCTGCCGGCCCGCCAGCTCCTCCATGGCGCGCCGGACGTGCGCGAGCAGGGAGGCGAGCTCGTCCTCCGTGAACCAGCCGGCCCGCGCCGGATCGGCGAGAAGCCCCGCCGCCGCCATCGGCGTGACCTGCGCGCCGAGCCGGCGCATGAGGGCGTCGCGCAGTTCCTCCTGCACCTCGCCCAGGAGCTCCTCGAGCCCCCGCCCGGACTCCAGCAGGCTGTCCAGGAGGGCCAGCCCCTCCTTCACCTCGCGCGCCTTCAGGACCGCGAGGAAGCGCTCCACCCACTCGCTCTCGACCAGGCCCAGCAGTTCGCGGACCGACGTCACCGTGACCCCGCCGGACGCGAACGCGGCCGATTGCTCGAGAAGCATCTGGGCGTCCCGCATCGAGCCGCGCGCGGACCTCGCGATCACGGCCAGCGCTGCATCCTCGGCCTTGATTCCCTCCGCCTCCGCGATCCGCTTGAGCGTCGCCGTCACGGTGGCCAGTCCAAGAGGGTGGAAGTCGAACCGCTGGCACCGGGAGTGGATCGTCGCCGCGATGTCCGCGGGATCCGTCGTCGCCAGGATGAAGAGGACGTGGGCGGGCGGCTCCTCGAGCGTCTTGAGGAGCGCGTTCTCGGCGCCCGAGCTCAGCATGTGGGCCTCGTCCAGGATGATGACCTTCCGGCGGCCGCGGGCAGGAGCGAATCGCACGATTTCGCGCAGGTCGCGCACTTCCTCCACCCGCCCGCTGCTGGCGGCGTCTATCTCGATCACGTCCAGGCACCGGCCCGCCAGGATGTCCCGGCACATCGCGCACTCGCCGCACGGAGTGGGGCCCATCCCCTTTTCGCAGTTCACGGCCCGGGCCAGGATGCGCGCGCACGTCGTCTTGCCCACGCCCCGCGGTCCGGCGAACAGGTACGCGTGCGCGAGCCGGCCCTGCGCGAGCTCGTTCGTGAGCGTCCTGACCACGTGCGGCTGGCCGACCACTTCCTCGAACTTCGCGGGCCGCCACTTGAGAGCGAGCACGCGATGCTCGCTCACCTGGACCTCGAGGACGAGGTCCCCGTTGAAGCCGAAGCCGGCTTCGACGAGGCCCTCTTCCGCCGCGAGGGTACGAGCATGCGCTCGCCCACGATCCGGATGCCTTCGAGCGTGAGATCCGGAACGGACGCGCGGATGTGCCGGCAGTGCGGCGCCACGATGCCCGCCGCCCCCCCCGTGGCCACGACGGGAGGACGTTCGCCCAACTCGCGGAACATGCGCTCGAGCAGTCCGTCCACGAGGGCGGCCGTACCGAAGACTATGCCGGACCGGAGGCTGTCGAGCGTGGTCCGCCCGATCGCCTCCGCGGGGCGATGGAGCGTCGCCCGCGGCAGTTTCGCCGTCCGGCGGGCGAGCGCTTCCGCCGCCAGGTCCAGTCCCGGCGCGATGGCTCCGCCGAGGTAGACCCCGCGCCGGTCGAGCACGTCCAGGGTGACCGCGGTGCCGAAGTCCGCGACGATGACCGGCGCGCCGAACCTTTTCATGGCGGCGGCGGCGTTCACGAGCCGGTCGGCTCCGACGTCCGAGGGCGGCCGGTACCCGATTCGGAACCCGAACGGGGAGTCCGAGTCGATGAGGACCGGGGGCCGGCGGACCAGCCGGGCCGCCGCCGCCGCGAAGGCATCCTCGACCGCCGGCACGACGGAAGCGATGGCGCAGACGTCGACGCGCCGCGACGCCGGCCCCAGGACGGCCCGGAGGGCCGCCTCGTGCTCGTCCGCAGTCCTGCGCGCGTCCGTGGACAGCCGCCACGATCTCACGAGCCGGCGCCCGCGGAAGAGCCCGACGGTGACGTTCGTGTTGCCGATATCGAGGGCCAGCAGCATTGCCCGCCTATTATAGAGGAGGATTACCGGAGGATTGTGACGTCGCCGGCGCGCAGCCGCGCCACCGATCCCGCGACGAGCCGCACGAGCAGGGCTCCGTCATCGTCGAGCCCCATGACGGTGCCTTCCAGCGCCCGCGCGTGCTCGCGGACGCGGATGATCGAGCCGGCCATCGCCATGAGCCCTCCCGCTTCGGCGATCAGCGCTCCCGGCCCGTCGCGCTTGAGGTCCAGGTAGCGGCGGTCAAGCTCCTCGAGCGTCCGGCGCAGCAGGGCCGCCCGGTCGACCCGCCTTCCCAGCACGCTCCGCAGGGATGCCGCGGTCTCGCGCAGGGAGGGAGGGAAGTCCGCGGGCGAAAGATTGGCGTTCAGTCCGATCCCGACCACGGCATGGCGGATCACGCCGCCTGCGGCCCCGACCTCGGTCAGAACTCCCCCGAGCTTGCGCCCCCCCAGAACGAGGTCGTTCGGCCACTTGAGGGCGACGGGAACGTCGAGAAGCCCCCGGACGGCCCGGGCCGCCGCGACGGCTCCCAGGAACGTGAGAGCCTGGGCTTTCGCGACCGGGCAGGCAGGACGCAGGACGATCGAGCACCAGATCCCGGTCCCGGGCGGCGAGTGCCACGCGCGCCGGTGGCGCCCCCTCCCCGCCCACTGGCTTTCGGCGACCGCGACCAGCCCATCCGGGCAGTCGCGCGCCGCCAGCCACATGGCGACATCGTTGGTGGACGAAGCCCGGCGCAGGGACACGATCGTGCTCCCCACGACGCGCGCCCGCAGTCCCCGGCGAATCCTCCGCTCGATCAGCGCGTCGCCAGGGACCGGCGCCCTCCCCCACGGCACGGCCAGGGACGCCGGCATGGCCGGCGAGATGAACGGCGGCCGGACGGCCCCCGGCACGGTCAGTAGCTGATGGCTACGCCGAGGGAGCAGGCCAGGCCTTCGTAGCGGTACCGGATGGACTGCTCCGACAGGTTGTTGGACCTCGCGACCCTCGCGTTCACGCCGACGGCCACGCTCAGCCACCTGTTCAGCGGATACCATCCCGCGAGGTCCGCGCCCCAGAACGCGTCGTGCTGGCGCGAGTCGGTGTAGGTCCCGTCCGGATACTGGGTCAGCCGGCCGGCGAACGCGCGCGTGAGCAGGAATCCGCCGAGCCGCACGCGGGGCTTGAGCGCGCGGCGCACGGGCACGACCCACATCACCCAGGGCTCGAGCGTCATGCTCGAGAAGTCGTAGAAGTCCGGGATATACGCGTGGACGGGCTGGCCGGCGTTGTAGACGGTCTGGTTCGAGACGTTCACGATCCAGGTCAGTTCCAGTCCCGTCGTCACGGCCGGGAGGGCCCGCACCGTCCCCCCCGCCGTCAGCCGGTGCAGTTGGTCGGCGCGCCGCGTGCCGGACAGCGCGCCCTGGTCCGTCCGGAGATACCGGTCCGTGTAGGCGCGAAACGCCGTGGACCAGCCGAGCCGGGCCTGGATCGAGCGCGTCGGCCACCAGGCGGCGGAGGCGCCCGGCTCGACGGCGTGGAAGTCCTTGGGATGCTGTTCCCGCCCCCCGAGCTCGGCCAGGAGCGCCGGGCTCTCCGTGATCAGGTTCTGGGCGTCCTCGGTCGCCAGCGACCCGTAGTTCGGGTACCAGCGCTCGTAGAGCCGCACGGTCGCCGCCACCGGGGACCGGCGCCCGGACAGCCCGGGATCCCACGTGACCGACCCGCGCCCGCCACGGAC
>Ga0315294_10001940_pt1 | contig 22685 bp, 26 predicted proteins | sample YL17G13_40_MG_FD_203626 | JGI IMG/M metagenome (GOLD analysis project Ga0315294, IMG submission 203626) | Sediment microbial communities from Yellowstone Lake, YNP, Wyoming, USA - YL17G13_40 | ecosystem: Environmental > Aquatic > Freshwater > Lake > Sediment | place: USA: Wyoming | collected...
GTAGGCCTGTCTTTATCTTTCTTGGGGACCGGGCCTCTCCTGAAGAATACAATGCCTTTACGCTTCTTCCCTGGAGAATAGGGGAGCTGAGAGACTTGGGTCAGAAACCGGAGCGAATCGCCCAGATCGATCCTGGTCGCGATGCTCTCAAATCTCTTTTTAGAGGAAGTGAGAGCCTGAAGAACGCCTCCTTCCAGCGCTATTTCAAGATTGAAGGGAGCACAAGAAATCTCCTGACCCTGGGGAACCAGGATCCTTTGCTCGTAGAGGCTGAAACAGGAAAATCCAGGCTTTTCTTGTTCACCTCCAGTGCCGATCTTGATTGGAACGATCTTCCCCTGAAGGCCGCCTATCTCCCTCTGATCCAGGGACTGCTCAAGGAAGCCATAGGCTTGACAGGGAGCTCTCTTCCAGCAGGTCTTAGAGTTGGAGAACCTCTTAAGGAACAGGTTCGTCCCGTGCAGACCAGAGGGCCCCAGGGAGGGCCGGGTATCTATCAGTTCTCTCTTCCATCGGGCGATGTGAGACGGGGAGTGAACCCGGCCTATGAGGAATCGGACCTGGCGAAGATGGCAGAGGGTGAACTTCAAAAAAAGTTTGGAGCGATCGCTGTGAAGGTCATCGAATATCAGGAAGGAAAATTGAAGGATCTTCAAGCGGGGAGAAAAGAACTGTGGCCCTTTCTCCTCGCCTTCCTCATGGTGGTCATCGCCGTGGAGATGGGTTTGGCAAATGGAGCACCTTGGACAAAAGAAAAAATAAATATCCAATGATCAAGCACCAAAAACCAAATTCTAAACAAAGATATTTGAAATTTGCCCCTCACCCCCTCCCTCTCCCCAATGGGGAGAGGGGAAGGGTGAGGGGGACATTATTTCATGGGAGGGGGGTCATTTCAAGGAGGAATTTTTTATCTTTAGGGTTGAGTCTGGGAGCCGGGTTATTTTTTTCTGGCCCTAAACCCCTAATGAGCGCTTCGTTTCCCCATTTCTTCTTTGCCCAGCTCAGATACCGCGGGGGCGAATGGGATCCGAATCCTCAGTTTGCTGAAGCCATCATCGAGGAACTGGAGTTGAGAACCAGTATCGATGGGAAGAAGGAAAGGCGGGTGACAACCCTCTCTGACCCTGATCTCTTCTTCTATCCTTTTCTTTATTTGTCTGGAAAATATGAGTTCGAGCCTTTCACCCCACAGGAAAGGGAGACTTTGAGACGGTTCCTCAGCCATGGAGGATTTCTTTTCGCAGAGGATACTGTGGGGGCCAAAGGGTTTGGGTTTGATCAGGCTTTCCGCAGGGAGATGAAGCAGATTTTCCCTGACCATGAGTTAAGGCGGCTTGCTTCCGACCACTCTGTCTATCAGAGTTTCTACATTATAGGGAGTGTTGGAGGCCGTCAGAGAGTCAATGCTTACTTGGAAGGCATCACCATCGATAACTGGACTCCGGTCCTATACTCCCAGAACGACCTGTCCGGGGCGTGGGCACGAGACAGATTCGGCAAGTGGATCAATGAATGCATGCCAGGGGGCGAACTCCAGAGGAGCGCCGCTTTCAAACTTGGGATCAATATTATCATTTATTCTCTTACGTCAGATTACAAGAAGGATGTCATTCATCATCCCTTCATCAAGAGGCGTCAGAGCTTATGAATCTGGATCAGATAACGATTGCCCCTGTGTTTCCACTGTGGCTGATTCTTCTCCTTTTCTCCCTCGGATTTGCATCGGCCGTCGCTCAGTATCGCTTTATGCGGGGAAGATTGGGGCATTCCAGGGCGCTGGGCCTATCTCTCCTCCGCCTCGGCGCAATTTCCTTTCTTATCGCTTTTGCGCTCAATCCCTCTCTGGTTACTAAGAAGGAGCATAAGGTATTGCCGGCCATTGCGGTCCTTTTAGATACATCTCAGAACATGGGTCAAGTCGAAGGTTCGACAAAAGCGAGCCGTCTTGAAGAAGCCAAAGCGCTTCTTACGGAGGGGACAAATCCGCTGTTGAAGTCCCTCAGTGAAAGGTTCGAGGTCAGGCTTTATGGAGTAGGTGAATCACTTAGAGCCATAGAGGCTAAGGAGCTGGCAGATTTGAAGGCTGAGGGCATGAAGGGAAATCTGAGTGAGATCTTGAAGGAACTTAGCGGAAAGAACACCCTCGCTCTTCTTTTGAGCGATGGAAATCTTAAATGGAATGAGGGCCAGTCTATAAATCTTCCCATCCTTTCTGTTCCCCTGGGGAGTTCGGGAGAGTACAAAGATATCCTGATCAAGGCCGTCAAAGCTCCCTCTCTGGCCTTCAGGGGGAGAGAGGTCATGATCGACGTCACAATCAAAAGCTATGGTTACACAGGTCTCACACTTCCTGTGCTTTTGAAAGAGGGGGATAAACTCCTCACTGCTAAGAACACCCGTATCAACGCCAGCCCTGGGGAGGTCACTGTTTCTCTCTCTTTCATCCCGGATGAGGTGGGCCAGAAAAATCTTTCCATCTCGATCCCACAACAGTTTGGAGAGAGCTTGGTCTCCAATAACAGTTTCAACCTCTCCGTGAAGGTCGCCCGCGACAAGATCAGGGTTCTGATGGTCTCGGGTAACCCCAGCATGAATTACCGTTTCATGAGAACGGCCCTCAAGAACGATCCCTCCATCGATCTCCTCTCCTTCGTCATCCTGAGGACACCTTCAGATATCCTCAATGTTCCCACTCACGAACAGAGCCTGATCCCCTTTCCGGTAGAGACCCTCTTCTCTAAGGAGATCAAGAATTTCGACCTTCTGATATTCGATAATTTTAAATACCCTCTTTACCTCAGCCCCCATCATCTTGAGAGCATCAAGGAGTTTGTGAGGGGAGGGGGTGGCTTCGCCATGATCGGAGGGCCCAATCTCGTAAACGAGGGAAGATATGCAATTTCCCCTATAGGAGAAATCCTCCCTGTCAGATTCGCAGAGAAGGAGGACTATCGCAGGGATTCCAAGATAGGTGTGAGGTTGAGTCGGGCCGGAGTTGTCCATCCCATTACACGCTTGTCATCAGATACCGCGGGTGATGATGCCCAGCGTCTCAGCTTTTGGCGGGAGATGCCTCCTCTGGATGGCTTTAACCTGCTGGAGGCCAAGAGCTCTGCGACTGTCCTTCTGGAAAGCGCAGATGGAATCCCCTGGCCCCTTCTCACTGTCTCTAATTACGGGAACGGAAGAGTTCTCTTCCTGGCCACAGACTACTCCTGGAAATGGTATACGGGAATGGTTGCCAAAGGCAAGGGAAATCTGGCCTATCTCAGGCTCGTGGATAGAATGGTCCGGTGGCTCACAAAAGATCCTGGCCTGAATTCTGTTCAGACCACCCTGCCGGAGAACACAGGATCTGCCGGTCAGGAGATCGAAATAAGGATCAAACTCAGGGAAGAAGATCTCTCCCCGAATCTCCGATCCATGGTCTCGTTTTCTGTCCTAAATCCTGATGGCCTCAAGATTGAGTCAAAACTAAAGCCCACAGGCCAATCGGGTGAGTATGTGGGCTCCTTTCTTCCTCAAAAAAGCGGAATATACAAATTGAAAGTTGAAACCTCAACCGGCAATCTGGAGGAATCGATCGTCGTTGCCGGACTTCTCGACAGTCTGGATGCCGCACCCGATCACGAGCAGCTCAAGAGGGTCTCTGCCTCCACCGGAGGGAAATTCCTATCGAGGAGCGAGGACCTATTAAAAGAGGTAGAAGGTTATGCCGGAAGAGGTCAACACAGTTTCATTGAAGAGAAGCGTCTACCCCTCTGGGGCATCACGTATACTCTCGCCGCTATTCTTGCTCTCCTTGGAACAGAATGGTATCTTAGGAGAAGATGGGGACTCATATAATTGGAGGAAAATAATGAAGTTCAAAGTTCAAAGTTTAAAGTCCAGAAATAAACAGTTCAATGTTCAACGTTCAAAGTTCAAAGTATTAAGAGGATGTTTCCTGATCTTATGCCTTGCCATTCCCTATCTTCTCGTATGGTCATCGGGATGGCAGGTGCAGGCTGCCTGTCGCAATCCAAATATTGTGGAGGAGGATCCTTTCGTCGTTCCGGCAGCAGCATCAGGGTTTGTCGAAATCAAATGGTTCGGTCATTCCTTTTTTCAGATCACTTCCAGCAGTGGGACAAAGATCATCACCGATCCCTTCGGTGCTATGGGGTTCCCCATGCCCGAGGTATGGCCCAATGTCGTGACCATAGGCAGGGAGCATGGAAATCATAACAATGTGGGACTTGCTAAAGGAAATCCTATCATCCTGCGGGGTCTAAAGGAAGGAGCTAATGATTGGAATCAGATTAATACCACCTTCCGTGATGTCCTGATCTATAACGTCCCTGTCCATCAGAGAGGGTTCCCTGGATATGAAGGGAGTTTGAGGGGATCGGCATTCGTCTTTGAGATGGACGGTATGTGTATCTGCCACTCCGGGGATGTGAGCGAACCATTCAATGAGGATCAACTCGATCTCATAGGGCATGTGGATATTCTCCTTCAGGTCATCGGTGGTGTCTATACTGCTGGTCCAGAAGGAGCCAAAAAGATTGTCGAACAGTTAAAACCCAAGATCGTTGTCCCTATGCACTACTGGTATCAAATGAATGTTTTAGAGAGGTTTATTGACGGCCCATACAGGGCCCATTTCCTCAATACCAATAGCTTCACCGCCAGCAAGGATACCCTGCCACCCACTACGGAGATCATTATCTTGAAGGTCGTGAGGGAAGGCGATTTATAAGAGAGACGATTCGATTCTAACCCCGAAACGATCTGTCCTTCAAAATAAAAAATTCTTTCCAACAAAATCTCATTGCCACAATTTTAAAAGAGGCATATAATAACCTAAATTGAGCGATTCTATGCTTTGAGCATTAATGAACGTCATTCCCGCGGAAGCGGGAATCCAGGCGTCGTCCCCGCTAAAGCGGGGAAGCAGGAAGAACAAAGCCACTGGATTCCGGGTCAAGCCCGGAATGACAAACAAGCTAACATTTATGTCGTTATGTATATACAACACAAAGACAGACTTGCTTTACATTAGGCTGGATGACAAAAAGCAGCAGGTCATTAACAAGAGGGTTTCCGAGGACGTTGTTCTTGACCTTGGTGAAAACGACAGGATTGTAGGCATTGAAATTCTTGATGCCTCTAAGCACCTGAATCTGGAAGGGCTGTTGCCTGTGACCTATGAGGTTTCATCCAGGGCAGTGTAGAGATGGTTTGCGTAGGAGACTTTAAAGCTTCAGAAAAAGTGGTCAAGGCTGGTGTACAAGTGGACGTACGGGAATATATTGCAGCATAAAATATTTAGATGAAGAAAAAATCGCTTAAAGAACTTTTCAATCAGGCAAAAGAGCGTGATACCTATTGGACCACTTCTATCATTCTCGATTTTACTGAAGGACTCCACAAAATAATGGAAGCCAATGGAATAACTCGGAGCGACCTTGCTCGACGCCTCAGAGTTAGCCCCGCTTACATTACCAAAGTGCTTCGTGGCAATATCAATTTTACCATCGATTCGATGGTGCGTTTGGTAAGGGCAGCAGGGGGTGAGGTCCATATTCAGGTTGAGCAAAAGCCCCAGAATAAAAGAGCCAGCGTTTATAGAAAACAAGGAATGAAAAAAGCCGCCTAATCCAAAATCAATTGGAGGTTTCTACTTGAGCATTAAGACGGCTGGGACCATTCCCGAGGGTTTGATTGCCTTAGGTTCAGCCGCCGTGGGAGCATTGGCTGGCTTGTTAGCCACGTCCCCAATGATAAGATGGGGCCTCCTATGGCGAAGAAAATGGCCGGGGGTCAGGCAATCGTAATAAAGTATTGATTTACGGAAATGGGGGTCATCTATAAAAAGTTTCGCCTGTCCAATTTAGAGCATAGGGCGTGGCGCAAAGAGCAAAGCACATAGAGTCCAAGGATCTCAGAATTTAGATTGGAGATTTATTAAAGACACGGGTCAATCACTACGGAAAATGGGGACACTTCCCTAATTCTTAGGTGCCGCCGAGGTTGGACTATCTTTAGTAGTAAAGGCTTGAAATGCGGTTATTAAGGTACCGATTAAGAAAATTCCAGTGTTTCGTTACTGCGTCAGAGGGGAAAGGGAGATAGGAGCGAAGGATGCCGAAACTGACTAAGAAGAGATCGCAGAAGGCGGGTCTTCCACCTGGAACCCTCATCCATATTGGAGAGAAAAAGAGGGAGGAGCCCAAGATCACCATCCTGGATTACGATGAGGCCCAATTCCAAGAAAGGGAAGCAAAATCGATTGAGGAATGTTTTCCCTTCAAGGAGAAGCCGACTGTAACCTGGATCAATGTAGAAGGCCTTCACCAGGTTGAAGTTCTGGAAAGGCTTGGTGGCTGTTATGGATTACACCCCTTGGTGCTTGAAGACATCCTGAACACGGATCAGCGTCCGAAGATGGAGGATTATGGTGAATACATTTATGTCGTTCTGAAAATGCTTAATTATGATGATAAGAGTGGCCAAATCGAAGTAGAACAGATCAGTCTGGTCCTCGGTCAAAACTTTGTCCTTTCTTTTCAAGAAGGAAAGGAGGAAGATGTTTTCGGTCTTCTTCGAGAGCGGCTTCGAGGTGCTAAGGGCCGGATAAGAAAGATGGGTGCGGACTACCTGGCCTACTCTTTGATCGATTCTGTTGTGGATCACTATTTCATTATCCTTGAACGCCTGGGAGAGAGGGTGGAGTTTCTGGAAGAAGAATTGGTGACCGAGCCCACCACAAAGACCTTGCAGGAGATCTACAATTTAAAAAGGGAGATGATCTTCTTAAGAAAGGCGGTCTGGCCATTGAGGGAAGTCATCAGCGGCCTTGAGAGAGGGGAGTCATCACTGATTCAACAGAATACTCAGATTTACTTCAGGGATGTTTATGACCATACCATTCAGGTGATCGATACCATCGAGACCTTCCGGGATACGGTTTCGGGCATGCTTGACATTTATCTTTCGAGCGTGAGCAACCGATTGAATGCGGTGATGAAGGTTCTGACAATCATCGCAACGATATTCATGCCCCTGACCTTTCTTGCGGGAATCTATGGAATGAATTTCAAATATATGCCGGAACTGGAGTGGCGCTGGGGTTATCCTCTTGTCTGGATGATCATGATTGCTATTGGAATTTTTATGCTGATCTATTTTCGGAAGAAGAAATGGCTATAATAAAAATCAGGGACATTTCCCGTATATTTGATGAGAACATACAACGGTTCTATTTCTAAGGGATTGTTAGTTGTCCATGGATAACGAGACCATATAGAACACCGGATGCGCTGGCCGGAGTGCTTCCTTATTATGATTGGAGAGCGGGGAGAGAAAAAGCCGAGAATCGCTGATTCTGCTTTTGTGAGTGAGGCGGCTTATGTGGTTGGGGATGTAGAAATTGGGGAGAATTCAAGCATCTGGCCTGGAGCGGTTTTAAGGGCTGATCGATTCCGAATCCGAATCGGATCCAATTGTAATATTCAGGATAACTGTGTTGTTCATGCAGGGTTTTCTGACGTAAACCGGCGCGGGGACGCGCGGGGTCAGGCAATCGTAATAAAGTATTGATTCGTTGAATGACCATCATCCATAAAAAAGTTGGCCCCTCCTCTAATTTTAGATTTCAGATTTTAGATTTCAAATTTGAGAAACAAACACAATAAGGATTTGGGGAACGGTTGACTCTGTGATTGTTCATCCTTTCCTCTGACTACATTTTTCAGTTAGAATCCTTTGTCACCTCTGACTTCATTTTGAAGTCAAGTTCATTTAAAACTTCTGACTCATTACCTTCCTCTCTTTTATTACGATCTACAATCTTTTTTTTGCAGGGTTTTAATAATTGGTAATGTTATGTCTTATGGAATGTAGTTCTTTGAGTGAAAGTTTTAATAAATTTGGAATTTGCATTGACTTTTAAAAAAAGTAATGTTAGATTGAAATTGTAATGATATCTGTTGGAGGTAATGAAAATGCAGAAAGCCAAGGTGACCTTCAAGGGGCAGGTGACCATCCCCAAAGAGATCCGAAATGCTCTGAATATCGAAGAAGGTGAGTCCGTTGTATTTGTAGTAGAAGGAGACCATGCCATTATGAAACCTTTCAAGAAGAAATCCCTTTTAGATTTCTATGGAAGCCTTCAAGCTACACGACCCTATCCAGGGGTCAGTGCTATTAGAAAAGAAATCCGGGATAAATTGGGGAAACGATTAAACAAGAAAGGATGAGGATTAGATGAAAAAAGCCTTTATTGATGCCAATGTTGTCTTGCGATACCTAACCAAAAATCCCCCCATGATGGCGGAAGCATCCTTGAAGCTTTTCACGGCTGCCCAAAAAGGCAAGATATCTCTGAGAATGATTTCCATTACAGTTGCGGAGGTCGTGTGGGTGCTCGAGTCGTTCTATAGCTATTCGAAAAGTCAGATTGCTGAAACCTTGACCCAATTTCTCTTTTCCGATGGTCTCACTGTTGAGAGTTTGGGTTCGATCATCGAAGCCTTAGCCCTCTATCAGAAGAATAATCTGGACTTTGCAGATGCCTTTTTATCCGTAGTGAGCCTGGGAGATGATCACCCGATCATTTACTCTTTCGACCATGATTTTGATCGGGTCACCGGTATTACTCGACTGGAGCCAGGTGTGGTTCCATAGCGTTGCAAAAGTTCATTTAAGGATCTCATTTGTCTCAGTGGCTTCTTTATATTCCGGGATCACGATTCCCCTCTGAATCATGATGCTGTAAATGAGATTTGACCGATTGACTACATAGCGCTGATCTCCAGCGGGATTATATCTTCTTGGATTTGGGAGGACGGCTGCAAGCCTTGCTGCCTCCTGGGGTGTCAATTCAGAGGAAGGTTTTCCATAATAGTATTTCGAAGCTGCTTCTACACCGAATATCCCATCACCCCACTCCACCACATTGAGATAGAGCTCCAATATCCGCCTCTTTGAAAGAACCCTCTCCATTCTCCAGGTGATGATGGCTTCTCTCATCTTCCTTAAAGGGTTTTTTGCCAGCGAGAGATAGAGATTCCTCGCAAGTTGTTGACTGATGGTGCTCCCGCCGAACTTAAACTTTCCGGCTTTAATATCCTTTTCTATTGCCTTCTGTATTGCTTCATAATCAAAACCTTCGTGAATCCAGAATTTATCATCCTCTCCGATCAAGACAGCCTTGAGGAGATAGGGTGATATATTCGAAAGAGGCACCCAGATCTGATTCATCCTGACCTTTTTGCCTTCCTCCTTCCATTCCTTCTCTCGGTATTCCATCAAAGCAGTCTTCTTCGGATTTTCTTTTTTCAGTTTCGAAAGATCAGGCAGAGAAAGGAAATAGAGGAGGGGCAGGAGAACGATAAGAAGTAATACAAAGGCTGACCATTTGAAACGCTTACCTTTGACCATTGTTAAATAAATCTTTCATCACGGGTTCGTCACCCACGAATGATGAAAATCAGTAATCCCCCCTCTCCCCCCTTTAGCAAAGGGGGGTTGGGGGGATTTGGAAAGTTATTTTCTAAGCAATTCATAGGATTGAATAGAGTGCCTCTATCTTTCTGACGAAGAGTGTAAGCTGTTTGCAGGCAGAAGAGGTGAAGGAGCCCTCACCCTCTGACAAATGCGTTGTGTCGCTTCTCGGACTGAATGGTGGAGGATGGAGTGGGACCATAATTATGACCGGGGAAGACGACCGTATCTCCGGGCAATACGTAGAGCTTTTTCCGAATGGAGGCTTCCAATATATCCCATGAACTTCCCGGAAAATCCGTCCTTCCCACGGAGCCCACGAAAAGGGAGTCGCCTGTAAAAACCATTCCGTCCATGTAGAGGGACATTCCTCCTGGTGAATGACCAGGCGTATGGATCACTTTAAGGCCGATTTTGCCCACTTGGATGGCATCTCCCTCTTTGACCTGAATGTCAGCAGGGGGAGAATGTTTGGCCCTGAACATCACGAGAAGATCGGAGGGTGTTTGTATAAGATATTTTGCTTCTTCTTCATGGATGATGATCTTGGCTCCGGTCTTCTTCACCATCTCTGCATTCCCCATGATATGGTCCACATGGGCATGGGTGTTGACAATATACTTGATCTTGTTTAAACCATGGGATTTCGCTTCTGAAATCAGTCTGTCTGCATCATCCGCGGGATCTATGAAGAGACCCTCCTTTGCCTCCTCATCTCCGATCAGATAACAGAAGACTGCAAAATTTCCAACCTCATACTGTTTGACAACCATCTTCTTCCTCCTACCTCAACGGATCTCTTAATACTATAATTGATGAACTTCTCAACTTCAACTGAGATTTCAGAAAAAGTCCAGAAATCTCTGATTACACCGATTATGAAACGATTACACAGATTAGAAACGCACCGGAAATAAAGAAAAATCCGTGTAATCGCTCTTTGAGATCTGTGTAATCAGAAGAGTCTAAGGTAGTTTTTCAGAACTCTTCAACTTTTTATTTGACAATCCCTTATTCAATCATTTAATGAAAAAAGGGGTTGAGTGGTTTGAGAAAATCAGTAGGAGATCGACCGGATGAAACTTGAAAAAGACCTTTATGCCTATCTGTGGCAGAATCCATATGAAAACAACTGCAACACCTATGTCATCAAGGGAGAAAAGACCGTTCTCATCGATCCAGGTCATTCTCGTTATCTCGGCCAAGTCTTCAACCAGATGGAGAAAGACGGGATTTCTCCTGAAGAGATTAACGTCGTCATCATTACCCACTCCCATCCAGACCATTTTGAAGGACTCGAACTATTCCTTGACAAACCGGTCAAGATAGCAATGAACCGTGAGGAGGAACGTTACCTTCTGGAGAGCGGGAAACTCCTCTTTGAGATGATGAGACAACCCTTGCCCAAAATTCAAATCGACTTTTACCTGAAAGAAGGGGAACTCCACTTAGAAGAGAAGACCTTTCATGTCTACCAGACTCCAGGCCATTCCCCTGGCTCCCTTTCGATCTACTGGCCGGAGAGAAAGGTCCTCTTTACCGGTGATCTTATTTTTTATGGTGGAATCGGAAGAACAGATTTTTTAGAAGGCAATTCCAAATTATTGATGGAGAGTATTGAGAGACTGGCCGATCTGGATACGGAGATCTTGCTGCCGGGTCATGGAGATATCGTGATGGGAAGGGAGATGGTCCTTCAGAACTACGAATTCATTCGACAGAATTTTTATGCCTGTTTGTAACAACATAAACATCGTTTGGATCGTTGAGTTCGTTTAGATCGTCAATTTCGTCAAACGATCAAAACGTTCCAAACGGTCATAACGTTCTAACCATATTTGATAATTATAAGGTTCTCAGATGCTCTTTGAGCTCTTTCAATTTGACTTCATAGAGGTGATCTAAATTTCCTAATTCTTTTTCCAAATGCTGACTTCCTTCGATATTGGGTTCCACTGCGCTTCCATAGATCCCTTCTCTCCTCAAAGTCTCTTCTGACTTCGCCTTTTCCTCCTCTTTTATCTTCTCCTTTTCATTTCGACATTGGGAAAGGAGATGATAGAGTTTCTCTCTCACCTCATCGATCTCTTTACCCTTCAGGGCTTCAATCCCTCTGAAAAGCCTCTCATCTAAATCGTTCAGGGAGAAGGCATCAATCCATTGGAAAAGAAGGATCTCCCTTGCCAAGGTTCTTGTCTCTTCATCCATTCTCTCGATCTCCTTCAGAATCTCATGCAAGGATAGGTGTCCCTCCATATAGCGGTGAAAGAGACCGTTTACTTTCTGCAAGATCTCTTTTCGCTTGATCTCCTCCCTCTCCTCCTTGGAGATCACGATCTTTTTCGTTCTCTCCATAGCCAATTCTAAGGTTGATTTAATCTCGGCCATCAAACGGCCCTCCAATTTTTAGGATTCTTTATCATAACGAGCCGCGAGAACAAATACAAACACGTCAGATGTTTTGCGAATAACCAAACTCCAAGCACCAATCATCAAATAATAACCAATACCTCAATGACCAAACATATAGAAAAATGATGACCAATACAAATTAAGGTCATTGGTTATTGGGTGATTGGAATTTATTTGGAATGTGGAATTTGATTATTGGAAATTTAGCAAAAAGAAACCCCAGGATAAAAACCTGGGGTCTCTTTTTTCTTCAGCCTAACGAGTTTCTCTTTCAACCCAAAACGTTGACGTCTGTTGCCTGTGGACCTTTCGGGCCTTCGGAAATCTCGAACTCTACCTCATCGCCTTCATAAAGGACCTTAAATCCATCCTTCTTAATGGCTGAGAAATGAACGAAAACATCACTTCCATCATCTCTGGAAATGAACCCATAGCCCTTCTTCTCATTAAACCATTTCACACGACCTTTGGCCACTACAACTCACCTCCTCTCTTTCCTAAACTTCCGTAAGTTGTAATAGCCTTTGGTCCTTAATAAAAAAGGCCACAAAAGCTTTAAATGATACTTTTGTGACCTTTTCTTTTGATCCAAAAAAAATACTCCTTACAACTTACAATTACAAAAAAATATGACTCATTCTTTTTTAAAAGTCAAGTATTTTTTTAGATTTCTGAAAAATTCCCGAAATCTCTGATTACACAGATTATGACCGATTCCACAGATGTGAAATGCATTGAAAATAAATAAAAAATCTGTGTAATCATTTTTTGAAATCAGTGTAATCAAGAGAGCGTATAATAGTTTTTCAGAGCTCTCTTTATAAAACCTTGGTTTTTTATCTTTAGGGGAAACTTTCTGATTTTTTAAAAACCATTATAACTTATTGAAGTAATTTCACAAAATTAAAACATGAAGATCAATTTTTTCTTGACATAATAAATGTATTGTATTATATTGTATTTCAATTTATTAAAGAAAGGATATCTTTGGCACAGAAAAAGATTGCACGTACCATTTATATTAAAGATGAACAACTGGAGGCTTTAAAGAGATTATCCGAAAAGACCAAAGTCCCCCAGTCGGTTTATGTCAGGGAAGCTTTGGATATGCTATTGGAGAAATATTCTGAACAATTGAAATTTGAATTTAAAGAGTATTTCAAAGAATAATCTCTTCTAAAGCATCGCAGGGCTGGAGTGGGAAGGTAACGTGGCAGATCGTTTCCGATTGTTTTACTTAAAATCGACAGGATTAGAAAAATCAGACTTTAATGAATCTTTCTCATCCCATGAGAACAAAAAAATGGCGGCCCCCTCTCGGTACGAGTCGATTCCGACCTCTTCCTCCTCGGAATACAATATTCCAAAGACCTTCTCATCCGAAGCCATTCTAAAACAGGCAAAAGCGGATCTGAAACATTCCGATCCGAAGGTAAGAATTTTGGCGATAAAATATTACTTAGAAAAATCTTATCCCTCCATCCCCATGTCTCTCCTCCAGGAGATTTTGTCTGATAGAGACCCAGATGTCAGAGCTCAGGCGCTCCGTTCTCTTATTAAATTTCGAAGTTCAATCGTTTCCCCTTTTTTAAAAAAACATCTTAAGGATAGTGACCCAAAGGTTAGGATCGTAGCCCTCCGAGGGATGTTCCAATATCAGGAAAAAATTGATTTGAATATCCTTCTTCAATTCTTGAGCGATGAATCTTCTTTGGTGAGGCGGAAAGTAGCCACCCTATTGGGATGGACTCAAATGGAAAGCGCCTTACCGATCCTGATGGAGATGACAAGAGATCAGGATTCGATGGTGAGAAGGGCAGCTCTTTTCTCCCTGGCCACCCTTTATCCTGACGAGAGTGAGAGTCGCTTGATGGAGGCGATGGCCGATTCAGACCCAAGTCTTCGAAAATGGGTGAAAATGACTTTGGAGAAAATAGTGGCTAGACCGTTGAAAAGGAGAACGGCTTTTCTTACGAACCGAGGTTGAGGACAGGAAAAATATCCATGGCGACTCAATCGCTACCCCTTATTCAAAAAGCTCAGATTTTAGGAGACATGGTCTACTCGCCGATGGCCTTTGCAAAGATCCTCGGGATTTCGAAACACGAGCTCCTCGAAAAAGAGGCTAAAGGAATCCTTCCACCCGCAAAGAGGGATTCCAATCAGGAACGCTACTATAAGCCAGAGGATGTCAGCAAGTATCGGAACTATCTTGGACTTCCTTCCCCCATCAAACCCATTCGAAAACAACTCTTCCTCAACTTTAAAGGGGGGACAGGGAAGAGCACGATCTCGGCGTCTTATGGTTTTCGTCTTGCCCAGATGGGAGTCCGGACACTCTTGATCGATTTGGATCCACAGGGCCATTTGACACAATGCCTGGGCCTCAACAATCAACAGTTTCCCAAGACCCTGTTCAATGCCCTGATCGAGAAGGAGGAGATCGAGAAGATCATTATCAAAACGGATCTCCCCACCTTGGATATCATCCCTTCCAGCCTGAACCTCTCACCCGTGGAGCTCTCGCTCTTTTCAATGAGTTCAAGAGAATTTCGATTGAGGAGGCTCCTCAGTTCTGTGGAGAAAAACTACGAACTGATAGTGATGGACGCCTCCCCCAGCATCGGGCTCTTAAACCTCAATGCGATCCTTGCCTCCAATGACCTCATCATCCCTGTCTTAGCCGATTTCCTTTCCTACCATGGTCTCAAGATTCTATTCGAAACCCTCTCCACGATCGAAGAGGATTTTTCTTTTGTTTTTGAAAATATCTTCATCTTTCTGAACCGTTACAATGAGTCTCATCGAATCTGCAAACGTTCGAAGAAGGCACTGGAAACCCATTACGAAAAATACCTCATCCAAACAATGATCCGCCAGGATACAAAGATTGCAGAGGCAACCAGCCAAGGGACTCCAATCTTTCTATTCGCCCAATCGTCAAAGGGTGCGGCGGATATCCAGAGCCTGATCGATGAAATATTTGGACTGAAAGGAGCTGATCATGTCGGATGAATTCACCAACAACGTCGCACAAAAATTTCCCAACACACTGAACAGGGAGCCAATTGAAAGGCCTTGGGATGTTGCTGAACCCAGGTCCATTTCTCCTTTGAATAAACCTGTGGAAGAGTTGAAAAAGGATGATTTAACGGAGCGGATCGATATGCTTTATTCTGAGCTTCGCTCCTCTTTGACTGTTCGATCCGCCCTGGAATTTGATCTGAAGAAGGCCAATCGAATTCTGGAAGAGGTGAACCGGGTCAAAGCGGAAGTGGAGAAGATTATCGAGATGTTAAGGGTGATGGATGAATACATGAGAGAACGAATCAAATAATCTCCTTCCCTACTATTCCCAGAGGCGGGAAAGGGGGGAGGAGGGAGGGCCGAGTGGCTGAGGAGGGTACAGGATGAAGCCAAGAAGTCAGGTGATCACGGCCGATGGATTCGATAAGAATGTCGCTGAAAAGATGCCGAAGATCAGAAAGCTGGAAGAACCCTTTCTATCACCTCTGGAGGCGGAACCCCAGCCGCTGAAAGAAGATCGCCCAGAAACAGCACCGGAAATGATATTTTCGGAAAACCAGACGGAAAGGAAGGTGATCTTCGAATTTCCCAAGAAAGGGATAGAGACAGAACAGGGTCTGGATGTCCTGAAATTGATCGAAGACCTTCATGGTCAGCTTCTCGCCTCGGCCCAGACAAAGAGGGCACTGGAGATGGATCTGACTTCCTATCAGAAGACTATCCATCAATTGGCCCAAGACAATCAAGAATTGCGCCGCCAACTGGAGGACCTGAGCAAGGAGCACCAGAGACTTCAAGAGTTCCAGTCCAAATCGATCTACCTCCAAGAGGAGAATGAGGACGCCCTGGAGAGAATAAAAGAGTTTCAACTGGAATTGAGAGAGATGAGGGAAGCCTTGATGAAAGCCACCCAGGATCGGGAGGAAGCCTTAGACCGAATTCGTGATCTGGAATCCCAGATCGAGCAGAACGAGGTTCTTAAAATCAAGGGAAAGTTGAAGGAGAGAGAGGCCTCCCTTTTCTCTGAGGAGAACCGAGAACTCCAATCCAGACTGGAGGAGGCCTTGTCACACAATATGGAACTCGAAAAAAAGTACGAAACCTTGAGGAAATCCTTTAATGAGGTGAGAGAATCCCTCACCCTTTTAAGGGATTCCTGCAAAAAGAATTATTACAACCTATCCGAAACCCCCGAATAAAAAACTTTACACAATAAAAAACTTTACACATAAAAAACTTTACCATAAAAAACTTTACCATTGACACCTCTCAGAGGATAAGGTATATTTCACCGACTTCTGAAATGACACCTCTTTTCTTCCACCTGCATCATTTTAAAATGGGGGATCGTTTCGAGAGGCAACCAGATTGAAAATTAGATTAATTGATCCAGCCTATGAACACCCGTACATCAGCCACTCGAAAAAAGTGATTAAGACCATCTGGTTTGCCCGCCTCACGCTGACAACGCTGGCCGCGCTCACCCCTCCGGATATCGAAGTGAAGATCACTGATGAAAATGTAGAGCCCATCGATTTTGAAGAGGATGTGGATCTGGTCGGCGTGACCGGGATGGTGATGCATGCCCCAAGGGCTTACCAGATCGCAAAGAGGTTTCGTCAGAGAGGGATCCCTGTCGTCATGGGCGGGCCTCATGCCTCGAGTCTTCCCCTCGAAGCCAAGGAGCATGTGGATGCCGTGGTGATCGGTGAGGCAGAGAATGTTTGGGAAGGGTTAATCGAAGACCTCAAGAACAGATGTCTGAAACCTTTCTATCAGGCAGACGCCTTCTGCTCGATGGAAAGAATTCCCTTCCCAAGGCTCGATCTTCTTCGTAAAGATGCTTACATGACGATCAACTGTGCCCAAACGACCCGGGGCTGCCCTCACCAATGTGATTTTTGTCATGTCACCCATTTCTTTGGAAAGACTTACCGCTGTCGGCCGGTGAATGAGGTGATTGAAGAGGTGAAGCGGTTAGAAGGGGATTTCCTTGTTTTCATCGACGACAACATTACTGGGAACCGCCATTATGCCAAAGAGCTCTTCACCCGATTAAAGCCCCTTAAAAAGAAATGGGCCAGCCAGGCCAGTATGACCCTGACCCGGGACCCCGAACTTCTGAAATTTGCTGCGGAGAGTGGATGCGTCTCTTTATTTATCGGGGTCGAATCCCTCTCTTCGGAAAACTTGAAAGATGTGAATAAAACCTTTAATCGAGCCCACCAATTTGAGGAAGCCATGAAAGCCCTTCATGACCATGACATCATGATTCTGGCTGGATTCATTTTTGGATTGGATCATGACGATGAGGGTGTCTTTGAGAGGACCCTTCGATTCTGTGAACGAAATCGGATTGAACTACCCACTTTCTTCGTCCTCACCCCCTTGCCTGGAACACCCTTATTCGAAAGGATGGAGTCAGAGGGAAGGCTTCTGCATAAGGATTGGGCTCAATATAATGGAGCCACAGTCGTTTTTAAGCCAAGGTTGATGACTGAAGAGACGCTTCAGCGTGGATTTCATTGGGCATGCAAAGAGGCGTATTCCTGGGGTTCTATCGTTAAGAGGGTTTTTCATCCCCAACAACGATTCTTCACCCGAGTTCTCTCTAATATCGCTTATCGGAGTATTGTCCAGAAGGCACCAGAAGGCTATCTTCCAAGCCTCTCCAGGATCTTGCAGAGGATGAACGATACCATCCCTCTCCAGAATACTCTTGACTTGATTCATAATACCCTCAAACTCTATTCTGTTTATAATGAACGGCTTAAAACCCTTTTCGTCAGACTCGAGGGATCGATTGATCGGGAGGGAGCAAAGGAGTTGGTTAAGAGGCTCAGAGGGGTTTTAAATGTCGAGATCCAAAAAGTCATCCTTGATTTTAAAGATGTGGTGGGTTTTTCTTCAGATGCGATGAGCCTTCTCTATAGGAAGGGCCTTCTCCAAACAAAGGAGGGAGATTTCTGGGTGGTCATTAATGGTCCGGACCAAAATTGTTAGGTTCCTGCCTATTGCAGGCAGGAGGGAGAACCCCTATCTTAAAAACCTACGATCGGCTTTCCGCCTTCTCCTCCTCGCTTCCCGCTGTTTTCTCTTCTTCTTCACCGAAGGTTTCTCATAGGATCTTCTATTCTTCAATTCCTTCATGATGCCATCTCTGATGAGTTGACGCTTCAGGGATTTGATGGCATTCTCGATTTGGTTGTCTTGAACTTTAACCTCCAAAGGTTTCTCCTCACCCTGTTGTGGGCAGTTCTAACGGTTTCTATCCCCTCTCTCCCTGAACTCACCGTCTCTTTTCTTCTGAGGTCTGGCCTCGTTAACAATCAAGGCCCGATCCATCAATGTCTTGCCATTGAGCATCTCGATCGCCTTTTTTGCATCCTCCTGGGAGGTCATCTCCACAAAACCGAATCCTCTCGGCCGTCCCGAATATGAATTAGTAACGATTTTGACCGACTGAACCTCTCCCACTTCCGAAAAAAGTTTCTTCAAATCCTCCTCTGATGCTCCAAAGGGAATATTTCCTACATAAATCTTTAAATCCATCTTTTCCCTCCTCCATTAATTTAAGACCCTCAGGACTTCCTAAAGAGCCTTGGGGGTTCCCAAAACTTTTTATTAAGTTCAGGTATTTACATTTATTATATAAATTTCATCATCTGTCAAGCTAAATTTGCGAGATGTCTGAAAAACTACTTTACGCTCTCTTGATTACGCAGATTCCAAAAAGTGATTACACAGATTTTTCTTTATTTTCAATGCATTTCTAATCTTTGTAATCGGTACATAATCCGTGTAATCAGAGATTTCTGGGTTTTTTCAGAAATCTCTTTGTGAGCCTTTCTAATTGCCTTAGTATATCGACCATGAAAAATTCCGCAAGAAATTCTTAAAAAATTTGACCCGTTCTGCGGCGCCAATCACTGCCCCTTCAGTGCGGTGTGAAAAGCGCCGCTCAGGGTCAACCCTGAGCAAGTCGAAGGGGTTGACATTGCCTTTGGTTTAATTTATATAACGGTTAAACTTTGTGAAAAATTTATCAGAAAGGAGGGGGGAGAGTGCATAAGATCTTATATAAAAGGGAAATGGCTGAGAAAACAGTGTGCCATTTTAGAGTAGAGGCGCCCCGAATTGCACGGAAGGCAAAACCAGGCCAATTCGTTGTATTAAGGGCCAATGAAACAGGGGAGAGAATCCCGCTGACCATGGCAGGGACAGACCCCTCTGCAGGAACGATCGACCTGATCTTCCAGGTGGTGGGAAAATCGACCGCTCTCTTGAGAACCCTCAATGTGGGAGATGCCATCGCCGATATCATCGGGCCATTGGGAAAACCAACCCATGTTGAAAAACTGGGAACGGTGATCTGCGTCGGAGGTGGAACGGGCGTTGCCGTGATGTACCCGATCACTAAAGCCTATAAAGAAGCAGGGAACCATGTGATCGCCATTATTGGTTCCCGAACGAAAGACCTTCTCATCTTGGAAGATGAGATGAAGGCAGCCAGCCATGATCTGAGGGTGACGACAGATGATGGAACCTACGGCCATCATGGGTTTGTCACCGATGTGCTCCGCCAAATTCTGGATAAGCAGAAAGATGTGAAATTGATCGTCGGAATTGGCCCCGTACCGATGATGAAGTTTTTATGCAAAATGACGAAGGAATACGGGGTCAAGACGATGGTCAGTTTGAATCCCATTATGGTGGATGCAACAGGAATGTGTGGAGCGTGCCGGGTCTCGGTCGGAGGTAAGACTCGATTCTGTTGTGTGGATGGTCCGGAATTTGACGGCCATGAGGTCGACTATGATGAACTGGTGAAGCGGCAAAGGGCTTATCTCACAGATGAGAAGGTATCCATGGATCGATTTACGGCGACAGCAAGATAAACCCCGTTAGAAAGGATGGGGCTTTAAACTCCATCCTTTCTAAGATAAATATTATTTATTTTTATCATCCCCGCCATAAATGGTGGGGCTTTCTAACGGGGTAAAGGGGGTTGAGATGGCAGAAGAAAAAGAGAAAAAAGAGAAAAAAGAGAAACCAAAAGTCCCAAGACAGAAAATGCCCGAGCAGGAACCAAAGGTGAGGGCAAAGAATTTTAATGAGGTTCCCTTTGGATACACGCCCGAATTGGCCCAGCTGGAGGCGAGTCGCTGCCTTCAATGTAAAAAACCGAAATGTATTGAGGGGTGCCCGGTAGAGATCGATATTCCGGCTTTTGTTAAACTGATTTCGGATGGGGATTTTGCAGGTTCGGCTCGGAAATTGAAGGAAAGAAACAGTCTCCCTGCCGTTTGCGGACGCGTCTGTCCTCAGGAAGACCAGTGCGAAAAGGTGTGCATCGTTGGGAAGAAGGACCAACCTGTTGCCATCGGAAGATTGGAGCGATTTGCAGCGGATTGGGAGAGGGATAAAGGAGAGGTCTCCATTCCTGAAAAAGCTCTTGCCACCGGTAAGAAAGTGGCTGTCGTGGGATCTGGGCCAGCGGGCTTAACCGTAGCAGGAGACTTAATTCTAAAAGGACATGAAGTGACCATTTTCGAAGCCCTTCATAAAACCGGAGGCGTTCTGATCTACGGTATTCCAGAATTTCGTCTTCCAAAAGCGATTGTCCAGGCTGAGGTCAACTATTTAGAGCGGTTGGGAGTGAAGGTAGAATGTAACTGTGTCATCGGAAGAATTGAGACTGTCGATGAACTCCTTAAGGAATATAATGCTGTATTCTTAGGTTTGGGCGCAGGTCTTCCTCAATTTATGAACATCCCGGGAGAGAACCTCTGTGGGATCTATTCCGCAAACGAATATCTCACCCGATCCAATTTGATGAAGGCTTACCTCTTTCCTGAATATGATACTCCAATCGCCCGTGGGAAAGATGTTGCCGTTTTTGGTGCGGGGAATGTGGCAATGGATTCCGCGAGGACAGCTCTCCGATTAGGGGCGGATACCGTTCGGATCATCTACCGCCGATCGAGGGAAGAAATGCCAGCCCGTATTGAAGAGGTTCACCATGGGGAAGAGGAGGGTGTCCAATTCTACCTCCTCACCGCTCCTACAAGATTCTTCGGAGACAACAACGGTTGGGTGACTGGAATGGAATGTCTCCGGATGGAGTTAGGAGAACCCGATGAGTCAGGAAGGCGGAGGCCTGTTCCCATCAAAGGTTCGGAGTTCAAACTGGAATGTGATATGGCAGTGGTGGCTATCGGTGCGGGTGCCAATCCACTTCTTCCTACACAGACACCGGGTCTGGAACTGAATAAGAGAGGTTATATCGTCGCAGACCTCGAAACTGGAAAGACGTCCAAGCTTGGAGTCTGGGCAGGAGGAGATATCGTGACTGGATCGGCAACTGTCATCCTGGCCATGGGCGCAGGAAGAAAGGCCGCCAATTCGATTCACGAATACTTGATGAATAAATAATAACCCTCCCACCCCCTTTAATAAAGGGGGGATAGGGGGATTAGACCGAGAGGGCAGAGCCAGATGGCTCTGCCCTTTTTATTAGAGTTTAGGGGTCAATCGCCCATGAATCATGTCTTTTTCGCATGTCTTGACAAAGTACCATAATTGTGTGTATATTATTTGGCACTAATTAGTTACACAGGAGGGAAGACATTATGAAGATGAAGGCTCACCTGGTTCTTCCACGTGAGATACTGGAGGAGGTTGATAAAATTGCTGGAAAGAGGAGAAGAAGCCTCTTTATTGCAGAGGCAACCCAAGAAAAGCTGGAGAGAGATCAGTTTTTAAAAACGCTCGAAGAGACAAAAGGAGCATGGACTGACAAGAACCATCCTGAATTGAGAACCCCTAAGGATGTTGAGCGATTTGTGGAGGAGAAGAGACGGTCTTACCGTAAAAGGGTAAAGGGGATCGTCAATGAGTAGATTCCTTTTAGACTCTGATGTGATCATTTGGCATCTGCGGGGCCGAAAAGAAGTGACCGAGATGTTAAGAGACTTGCAGAGAGTTGGGTTACCGGCCTGCTCAGCCCTCTCTGTTCTTGAAGTCCAGTTGGGGGTTAAGAAGGGAGAGGAGGAAAAAACTGATCGATTTCTTAGGTCTTTAAGAATTTTTGATATCAATATGGAAATTGCAAACAAGGCGGCTCAACTGATTCGTGAGTATAAAGCAAAAGGCATAACGTTAGATTTGCCAGATGCCATCATCGCAAGTACTTGTATTGTGCATGACTTAACCCTCGTCACTTACAACACAAAGCACTATCCAATTACAGAACTTAAATTTCATCCCCTCCCCCCAATTAAAATATAGATATGAATGGGATAGTTGAATCACCCCTGCCTTGATGCTTGTCTATTACAAAATAGCCAACAAGCATAGCGAAATATTCTCCAAGCAAGGAAGGGAAGGTAACCAGAGAAGGCTAAGCAAAAGAAATATAGGAGGTGTCCCTCTTCCCTTCTTATATTTTGAATAGCCTCATCAAAGAGGAATGCTTCTATTTTTGGCGAGAGGTTTCATACAAGTTACCTCAATCCAATTAGCCTCTTTAGATTTTTAGAAAGGATCCATTCCTTCTTCTCATCCCCGATCGGCAGAGAAAGAAAATTGGGGCTTGCAAACATGTATCTATTATTCTCCAAACCTTCGTGAAAAGTAATCTATAGAACCGTTTTGAAAGAATAATGTTTTCCCTAAATCAACGAGAGGCTGTCGGCCACTGCAAGGCCGGTTTGAGTAGGATAGAGATAGCCATTCTGGATGGAGATGAGTCC
>Ga0315294_10001942_pt1 | contig 22681 bp, 20 predicted proteins | sample YL17G13_40_MG_FD_203626 | JGI IMG/M metagenome (GOLD analysis project Ga0315294, IMG submission 203626) | Sediment microbial communities from Yellowstone Lake, YNP, Wyoming, USA - YL17G13_40 | ecosystem: Environmental > Aquatic > Freshwater > Lake > Sediment | place: USA: Wyoming | collected...
GCACAGGATGCGGTGCTGAAACTTTCCGAACTGATGCGTTACCTCCTTTATGAATCTGGCAGAGGTACCACCTCTCTGCAGAAAGAGGTGGATTTTATTAAAAGTTATGTTGAACTGATGGAACTCAGGGTCGATAAGTCAATAAAAGTGAAACTGGATCTGCCTGAGAAATTCATTAATGTAACTCTTCCTCCGCTGCTTTTTATCTCGTTCATCGAAAACGCATTTAAGCATGGGGTCAGTTACCGGGAACCATCCTCCCTTTCCTTTGCATTATCTCAGAAGCCAGGTTCAATCAGTTTCAGTTCAGTAAATACCGTTCCAAAACTTAATGTTTCAAATGTCCCTGAACACCAGGGAGGACTGGGACTTGAAAATATAAGGAAGAGACTTGAAATGCTTTATGGTGACAAATACGATCTGGAAATTGAGAAAACAGATCATGAATTCAGTGTAAAACTGAACATCCCCACATGATCCAAAATTATTCTGAAGGGCAATAACAGAATTTCGGTGATTATTTCCCGGCATTGGGTGAATTTATTTTTTCCGGTTGTATCCCATAATTACTTTTGAATCATTAATGATTGAAAAAAATTAAACCAATAAAAGGCTGAAATATGAAAAAGCAGGTTAGATTATTACTGACAATTACATTGTTGACCTCATTCTTCTGGGGCTGCTCCAAGAATGACGGATTACTTGACAGCAGTTCATTAAAACTGGTCATAAACCAGAGTGCTTTGAAACTCAACAAGTCTGTTGCTGATATTACTTCAACTCAGGCCTATAACATTCTTACAGTAAGTGACGGTACTCTAAAGTCAGCAAGTACTACAGATTCCGTTTACAGGGTTTATATCGGCCTCAACAAGATTAATGGAGTTTATGAGTATAAACCAGTAACTGAATGGGACAGATGGGGCTTTTCTCTCATAAGGTATTTTAAAAGGACCGCTGACAACAAACAGATGATAGTGAAGATGCCATTGAAGAAAGTAAAGAATCCAATGTCGCTTAGACACTATTCACCTGCAGATTCTTCGCTTACAAATAATTTTTCAATAGCCGTGTCAGATTACTATAATAATTACAACAGCTACTGGGATTACGAATATTTGCTTGATTCAAAGATCAGCATAGACGGTACCGAGGCTGGCAGTCTTTACATGAAATCGCTTGTACGTCCTTTAAAGGGAAGACATTACACTTCGCAGTATGCATTTTCAGGTGGCTATACCGCAAATTACAAATTTGACTCCGGTGATACAACTATTTACAGATTTGCTATAATGGATGGTAGTGAGGTCCTATATAAAGAAGAGCGTTTCACAATTAAGAATGATACCGCAAGATTTGGCCGCGAACATCAGTATATTCTCACGATCGGAGATGTTCAGATAATAAGGAGATCAGGGACCCATTCCGTACAGATTGCAGTGAATGGTGTAATTCAGCCGAACGCAGTGGTAACAGTTATTGACAGGGAAGATGAGCAGGAAGCATCGGTAACGAATAAAAGGGAGATACAGATAACTTTTGAAGATGGAACAACAACCACCATCTCCGCTCTTATTGATAATTCAGTCGAAAATATCAGGACCATTTTCAAATCACTTCACCAGGTTTACTTTGCAGCTTCAATTGTCGACTGGATAGCATATGATATTTATTATCACAGAAATTAAGGTACAGGTTAGAGCTATTCAGGTTAGTTCACAGGTTAGAAGAAAGCCCCTGCGGTCGTGGGGGCTTTTAATTATATCATAAGAAATTGAAGTCAAAATTAATATTTTATAAAAAAAGTTTAACTTGTAAAAAATTGCCATTTACATGACAATCAAATGCATTGCCATTGATGATGAACCTTTTGCATTGCAGCAAATCGGCAACTATATTAAAAAGACACCAATGCTTGAACTGGTTGCCCTTTGCAAAAATGCATTTGATGCATTTGAATTTATTAACTCTGCGCAGGTCACCCTTATCTTTGTTGATATAAGCATGCCTGATCTTAACGGCCTTGATTTTGTCAGGTCGCTTATCGAAAAACCATATGTGGTCTTTACTACAGCTTATAGTGAGTACGCTGTTGAGGGATTCAGGGTTGATGCTGTGGACTATCTGCTGAAACCAATTGGGTATAATGATTTCCTGAAAGCAGTAAACAAGGTCAAAAACCTTATCGGACTTCAATCTTCTCATCCTGAAACGGTTAAAACAACAGGTGAACATCTGTTCGTAAAAGCGGATTACAAACTGATGAGGATAAACCTTGATGATATCAAGTATATTGAAAGTATGCACGAATATGTCAGGATACATCTAACTGATGAAAAACCTGTAATGACGCTGGTCAGCCTCAAATCAATTGAGGAGCAGCTGCCGCAGAATAAATTCATGAGGGTACACAGGTCATATATTGTCAATCTTGAAAAGGTTAAGTTTGTGGAACGCTTCAGGATTGTTTTCGAAAATAATGTCTACATCCCGGTAAGTGACCAGTATAAAGAAAAATTCCAGCAGTTTATTGATAAAAACTTCCTTATATAGCGAAGTACTGGAATATTACTCCCCCATCAAGCGGAAACTGAACTTGTAATCCCAACGAATCAGGCTTTAAGTATAAGCTTCCGTAAGAGTTTCGTATATTATGTAAGCTTATTTTTCTTTATCTTATTTTTTATTTTCTTATGAGTTTGAATGTCTGTTTTGAGTTCTACGTATTCACTTTCAGAATGGACAAATGCAGATGGAATATTGGAGCCAGGGTCCATTCAACTGAGCCATGAATGAGCCTTTGAGTGAGGTTGAAAAGGACAAAATGGAGAATAAGATTTTGGTGACTTTCAGAAATTAAGGAATAGTACTAAATCAAAAAATACATATAGACTAACCCTATCACCGATTACCTGGTGCTTACTAAATCTTTAGCAGTTGGTTTAATGAACTTAATGAATTCTTTTATGTTTTAATATATAACTAAGTAAACATTATATGAAAAAGATAATCCTATGCTTATTGCTGACCTCTCCCATTCTGGCCTTTGGCCAAATTGGAGTTAAAGCAGGCGTCAACTTTTCAAATGTTTCCAATACTTCTTCCATTAGCCACAGCAATGAGACTGGCTATAATATTGGTGTATTCCTGGCTCCGAAATCCAAAAGTATTATAAGTTCAAAAACCGAATTGATTCTTTCAAAACAAGGGTATAATTATTCGACCAATTCTCAGGGGGGGTCTGCCGACCTGTTATATATCATGCTGCCAACATATATGTGTATTAATATAACCAGGTTTTTTCAAATCCATTTTGGCGCACAAATGGCTTACCTCATTAATGCTAAAGCTGATAGTACTACTACTTCAGGAAGTACAGATCCTTTTACTGATGCAGTACAATATTACAATCGTTTTGATTATGGGCTTGGGGGTGGAGTTGAGATTCACCCATTTAAGGGATTATTGATCGGGGCTAGAATGAATATTAGTCTGGCAGATTTATATCACGATGCGGCAAGTGGTCAGATCCCATCTCTTGCAAGTGTAAATGTCAAACAAAACCTGTTTCAGTTATATGCCGGATGGCATTTTGGGAAACAACCTGCTTCATCAAAAAAGAAATAAGAAAGAAATAATAAATCTTATGCCTTGTGTTTTCTTCGCCATATTTAGCATGTTTCTTTTTGACGGCATATCATGAAAGTGTTAAATGATTTTAAGTTGGATATAGTTTGATATTTTCCTTGTAGTCATACCTTCAGATCTAACCTGCAAATGTTTCTTAGAATATGGTTTATTCCAAATAACGTTTCGGAAAAAAATTTTATATCTGCAGGGAAGTATTCTCCTTGCTCATTAGTTGCACGGAAATTAATTGCCGCGAGCAGTACATTAAAAATAAGATCATATGGTTTATTCAGGCTGATTGCTGCTTTTATGGGAGCAGCCAGCCTGTCTTCAGGGCTTAGCTTCCGGTATAGATCGCAACCAACCCTGAATACTGTATCGCCCAGGGCTTTGTTTCTGAAGCGGGAAAGCAGATCATCAATGTGATCCATTAGTTGAGAAGAAGTGAACTCTTCTGGATAAAGGGCCATAAGTATATCCGCTGACTGCAGCATGGTCAGCCTGGTTATTTTGAAAATCTCAGGGTCATCTAATACCTGATGGAGATATAATGACTCAGGGTGGTTCCGAAATCCAAGATATGCCGATGTAACATGTCCAAGGTTATGAATGAAAAGCTTCCGGTCGACCCAAGCTTTTATATTTTCTTTAGGAGCCAGGTTAATAACTTCAGGAACAGGATTTTTAAATCCGCATTTTGCCACAATTAATGTATCGTATGGCTCGGCAAACACCTGAAGTGGATCCTCTTCAAAATCTTTCAACGACATGATTGGAACCATTTTTCCGATACTTGTTTCCACCAATCCTACAAGCTTCTCAAGTGGATAATCGCGAGGCAGATACCGGCCTAGCTCTTCTGACAAATACTGATCTGCATTACGCATATTCTCTGCAATAATGAAATCGAGGGGGGCATCTCCAAGCTGCTCTCTCCTCAATATTAAGGCCTTGGCAATTATTGGTAATGCTTCAGGGATGCCCTGTTGTCCAACCGACAAAGCTGCAACGGATGAGCTGGCCAACTCACTAATCACCTGAACGGTATCAGTCAGACAAATTCCGCGTACATTTTTAATCCACAAAACTTCATCACCTGCGTCACTCTTAATTACAACCTTGTATTGCCGGTGACGATTAAGGTCATCTATCATTTTTTTGCTGATGTCCACAAATACCACCTCAAATCCAGATCGGCTGAATAACTGGCCAATGAAGGATCGTCCTATTTTCCCGGCTCCAAATACAACAGCCTTCCTGCCATTATTTCGATATCTGTTCTCTGTAGTATTCATAATATGGTCTTAATCTGGCCATCTTTTCTCCGTGATTTTTTTCAAAATATGTTCCACCCATATGAAAACAGGCATACCCGCCCGAAACTATACCCCATGAACATGCCTCAGTCAGATAAGGATTGCTGGATCCGTTTATCAGTTGATCGACGACAGATGCAATCACACCACCTGCAAAATTATCGCCGCATCCTGTTGTATCTCCACCGAGGTGCCTTTCAAGTTCATTTCGGATTACATGGGAAACAGGTAAAGAATTTACCGGTGATGCGGTGAAAAAAGAACCATCGGAATAAGCTATGATGTCAGATGATCCATTTACCATGCTTACCTCTCCGATAAGAACTCTGCCCTTCCCCTTTCTATAGAAATCTCCGCTGCCGAAATCAGTTATATCCCATCCAAGCCTGTTATCAACAATCTCACAACACTTACCATAAACCCACTTCCATTTATCAGGTGACCAGTAAGCCCATTCAGGCAGCATGAAATTCCGGACTGCAAAAAAATTCTTTGCTTCATTAATAATGATATTTACCTCACTTCTCTTCATAATTAAAGTTATACAGTGTATGGCCTCTGACTGTAAATGATTTATTAGAATCAGGATAGGTCATGAATTGCAATTTCTAAATTATTGATTTTGCTTTCTCCCGGTTGTAATACTGGTAATGAATTCTCTTCACGCAGGATATTGCGCGATTTACAGCATACATTGGAAGGTTCTATGCCAAGAACATATTCGCCATTTCCCATCATTTTCCACTGGTTCATATAAGGAAGCTGGCGGATATTGAATCTAATTTCAACACCAATGCCCAATTTTCTGTTATTAAGAGCTATGGTTGTTTCACCATCTTTATTCCCCTTCATGGAATGATAAAAAACCTGCTCTTTATATGCCGGCTGCGGCTTAATGAATTTTCTGAATTCCTTAATGCCGGGAACGGCATCTTCATCCCGTGGTATCGTCTCTGAGGGGTCAATAATCAGTTCGGCGTCCTCAGTTAGCAAAGGGTAACCAAAGTTCATGTGATACAGAATTGTAAAGGGACTTGGTCTGCTTCCGAAATTGGTAACCACATCCCTGATCCTTATAATATTTTGACCACAAACAGAAGATATTTCACGTTCCATCCGCAGTTTATTTCCAAAAATATATCCCTCTTCAATTATTCCTTTTAGTTTATAATGATAATTATTGCCTTCCCAGCCTGAGAGGTCTGAAAATTGCCTGACAGGAATAGTGGAAACTCTGCCGTGAAGGCCCAATATTTCACCATTATCTTCACACGGAGATCCCAGGTAAGTCAGCCCGCATGTTGTAAGCAGCCCGGCTGCAAAGGTGCGAAGCCAGCCAATGTTTTCCGGTTCAAAATATGAAGGGTGTGTTTCACCATTGCATGTAAGGTAAACAAGATTAATACCCTTATAGCCGGCCAGGGAAATATCCATTCCCCTGTCGGGCATGACAGTATATCTCAGACCGCTTCCTGTACTGATATCAGTTGCCCTCAAACCGCGAGCCCATCCTTCAGAAAGAGTATAATGCCGGCAATCTCCCAGCTGTGAAAGGTTTCCGATGTATTTTAATGTCTCTGATCTGTCTATATTCCAGTTTTTCATTTAGATTTCTATATGCTCTAATTTCGTTTATTTATTCCAGAATGACTTCAGTGCAGGATACAGTTTTTCGTAAGTTTTAAATTTTAAATCATAAATTCCTGCATTCTCACGATTTGGTATGAATACTTCACTTTCGATATTGTTTTGCCTCAGCAATTGTTCTACGGGTAATTTCTCAAACGTACTGCAGGCCAGCATTGCTGCTCCATAACAACCTGCCTCAGCAACATTACGAACAATAATTTTTTTATTCAGCACATCAGCTTTCAACTGGGTCCAAATTTTATTCCGGGTGCCTCCGCCTGTAGCAATGAATGTATCTATTATCATGCCGCTTTTTTCCATAAGTTTTAAATTCAGTTTCATTTCCAGCGCCACACCTTCCAGAAGTGCCCGGATAATATCACCCCTGGTTGTTGTAAGCTTAAGACCAATAATTGCTCCTTTTGCACGGGTATCAAAATAGGGTGTCCCTGTTGCTGAAAAGTATGGAAGTACAAGCAGATCGGTAGGATATAATGGCATGTCATTTAGTAATAGAGAATAGGCATTCTGGCCTGAACTCAAAGCTTCAGCTTTTTCTGATTGTCCCAATTCATCCCTGACCCATCTCAGGATATTGCCACCAGTAAGACTGTATGCAACACTTGTATATCTGCCTTTAACAGTGTAATCATAACAGCAAAGGTTATTCCGCCGCAACTCATCAGAAAAGCTTGGTTTTTCAAGTATGGGACAGAAGCATTCAACCGAACCGGTGGCATACATACACATGCCGGGATCAATTACGCCTGCGCCTAAAGCTGCACATGTCTGGTCGTGCCCTCCGGCGACTATTGTAACCTGGTTTTTAAATCCCATCCTGCGACCCTGCTCCAATGAAATAACTCCTGTTATATCGCCCGGGGCCGCTGGTGAAGCAAGTTTTCCGGCTGACACTCCTGATTTTTCTAGTATTTCATCGTTCCATTCATGCTTCAGCACATCAAAAAGCATGGTACGTCCGGCTAATGACCAGCTTATCCTTGGCTCAAGGCCTACCCTGTAATGAAAAAGATCCTCAAAACAGAGAAATAAACTTGCATTTTCCCAGACATCCGGTTGGTTTTCCTTTATCCATAAGATTTTGAAGAGTGTAAACAAAGGATGAGGAGTATGGCCGGTAATCTGATAAATCTTCTCTGTTCCAAAACTATTGCTCCAGTCTGCTGCAATATTTCTAGCTCTTGAATCAGATGAAACCATTGCATTTCCCAGGGTCTTTCCGTCGCAGCTTACAGGTGTAAATGCTTCTCCCTGACTGGAGATACACATCGATACAACAGGATCCTGGGTTTTTGAATTTACCTCAGCAATGACTTCAAAACATTTGCCAATAACCTCATCTGAGTTTATCTCAGCATAGTCAGGAAGTGGATGCAAAACAGTGTATTCCCTGAATGAAGAGGCAAGCTCTTTGCCTCTTGCATCAAAAGTCACTGCCTTGCATCCCCCGGTTCCTATGTCTAATCCCAGATAGCTCAATGGCTGAAATTTTAAATTTCGGTAATTTCATAATCCAGATAGCGTATGCATGCCTCGCGCAATGCACCACTAACTTTACCAGGTGTTACACTTACATGATGACGATAACCATTATAGCCTATCTTATACAGCTTTCCCTGCAAACCATCAATTCTGGCTACCCCGCCACAACCGAAAAAGCCCTCCTGAATGGGGTCATCTGTGATTTCACCCTCTCCCATATACAAAAAGAGTTTTCCATCCTGAGTTTTAGAACTTGCAAAGGTTATCTTGTTAGGTGCTATGCGTCCTACATTGCATCCAATTCCGCAACCGGCACCTAGTGCTTTAGCAAACATCGGGTGATCAATAACTTCCCCTTTGGCAGTCATCAGGCTTTGTGGCACAGGACCACAATGAAACATAATACATTTATCCGGATCATCCCCGTAATTATTATTCCAGTCCAGACAGGTGGCAGGTTTCCCTGAAGCAAGGTTAAGTGCGTACATTGTGATAGCGTTACAGATGTCCAGTTCGCAGGCTGCCGGGAAACCACGATCGTTTATTTCACTCAGCAGTACACAGGGTGCGACACCAAATTCCTTTTCCATCTCGATCCAGCAACGCAGTGCAAGTGAATTGAGATTATATTCGGTAATGATTTCATCTAACACAACACCAAAACGGATAATATTCTCAAATGATTTAGCAGGAACTTTATTAAAGTTTGTATAATTACGGAGCCGCTCCTCTTTTTCTTTTGCAGCTTTACTGCTCATATCCAGCTTCCTTACCCTGCTGAATACTTCCGACAAATCAAGTACTTCTGTTGTAATCCCATATTTCTGAAGAGCCAGCTCATCATACCTGACTGTTTTGAAAGCAGTTGTTCTTGCACCAATAGCACCCACTGTCATTCGCTTCATCCCTTTTACAATTTTGCAGACCATGTCGAAGGTGTCAATCTGAATTTCAAACTCTTTTGAAAACGGATGAACAGTATGAGGAGGAAAGACAGTGAAAGGCACCTGGTACTGGTAAAAAACATCCATAATGGAAAATTTGCCACAGAAAGCATCCCTGCGATATTTGAAATCCATCTTATCCAGTTCGTCGGGATAGGCAAGGATATAAATCGGGACGCCAGCATCCTGCAGTGCAGAAACGGCTCCTGTTTCATCTCCGAAATTAGGAAGGCAAAGGATCACCCCTTCAAATTTTCCACGATGTTCTTCCAGAAATTTTGCATATTTACGACCTTCTTCAGGACTTTCAACTGCACCGAAACGGGTGAGGCTGCTGTCCATCATCAGACTCTCATACCCGAGTTTCTTCAATGCATCACTTATTTCGGTACGTGCATCGGCAATTAATGATTCAGGAAAAAATCCGCGGTTGCCAAAATAAAGTGCAAAGGTTGATTTTAAATTTTTCATGTCAATATATTTTAAAATGGTTGATTATTGGGGGAACAGATGTTCATCTAATTAATTTACTTTTTATATCAACTGATTGGCCGATCCGGCTATTTCAATCTGGTTATTGAGGATATCGACCATCTCGTTGTAAACAGCCTCCTGTGCCTTCTTAACAGAGCCATGCATCAGCTTCTCATAGGGCTGCCTGATGGCAGTTGCAATGTTAATCTTGGTAATTCCTGCTTTGAAGGATTGCAAAAGGTATTCTTTTGCGATTCCGGTTCCCCCATGTAATACCAGAGGTATCCTGACAACGTCGTTTATCACTTTCAGGTGTTCGATATTCAGTCTGGCGGATGGTTTCTTTTCAACCCTTGCTGCAGCTGATATTGCGCCATGTATATTGCCAATAGCCACCGATAACCAGTCTACCTCTGTTTCCCTGACAAACCTTGATGCTTCTTCAGGTGAAGTGAAGCCTTTCCCGGAAGTAAACAATTCTTCATAAGGAGGCAAAGGTCCCGATTCATGTCCTAACACAGCACCCAGTTCAGCTTCTATTGGAATTCCTGCCTGGTGTACTAAAAATGATATTTTGCGCGATTTGTCAATATTTTCCTCAAGGGAAAGTCTTGATCCGTCGATCATTACCGAATCGTATCCGAGATCAACGGCATCTGAGATAATTTTCTCATAATCTGTTAATTGCCCGTCTTCATCAATTACCGGTACATGATCAAGGTGCAAACGGGTAAACCTTAAGTCTTTCAGCTTTTCATATTCATCACGGATCGATTTCATGCTTCCCGATTCAAACTTGATCCATTCCAGCCTTGCTACCATAATAAGCCCAAAGGTTGAAGTATCCTGCAGCGCCCTTATTACAGGCTCCATCAAAGGCAGGTAAGGAATATTAAAACCCGGAATGACTATCCCTCTCTGCCATGCCTTGTACATTTTGGTTTTCAAGTCCATTATTGAAATAGTCTTATAATAAATTATTTCACTTCCCCGGTTAGAGTTATTTTAGGTATAGTAAAATTATATCGCAAAAAACTGAAAGTGTAGCAATTGATTTGCCAAATAATGAACTATATTTACATAATTTGAATAATTTTCATTCCCCACTATCAATATTATGCAGATAGCATATGAGAAGCTGGTTGTAGACGAGAAGAGTATTTTCCATTACAAGGAATTTATTCAGCCGAGGTTTACATCTCCTTTCCATATTCATGACGAGTTTGAGCTGATTTTAATATTGAAAAGTCATGGAAAGCTTTATGTAGGCAACAATGTTACTAATTTCAGTGATGGTGATTTATTCCTTTTTGCTCCCGGACTACCTCATTGTTTTTATAACACCCGTGGATTTGAAAAAGGAAATGAAATGGCACATGCAGTCGTTTTATTCTTTAAAAGAGATTTTCTCGGTGCCGATTTCTTTAAGAGGACAGAGGTCTACCAACTTGCCAGAATTGTTGGAAAGTCAGAATTTGGAGTGCAGGTACTCAATCCTTCAAAACCGCTAATAACAAGGTTGATAAAATTGAAAGAGAAAAAGAATCTTGAAAGACTCGGAGATTTTTTACTGATACTAAATGAACTTGCTTCCAAAAAGATTATAAAACTTCTAAGTACCGAAAATTTAATAAGTGCCGCCAGTTTAAGCGAGTCTAAAGTTATAAATGATGTATATCGTTATGTGGCAGAAAACTTTCAGAAAGAGGTCACTTTCAGTACAGCTGCTTCAGTAGCCAATATGCAGAGATCAGCATTTTGCAGATACTTCAAGCGAAAGACCAAAAAGAAATTTACCGAATTCGTGAATGAAACACGGATTATGCATGCAAGAAAACTGCTGGCTGAAACCGATAAAACTGTTATTGAAGTAGCCTTTGAATGCGGGTTCAAAAATACTTCTTACTTTAACCGGCAATTCAAGATTAATTGCAATCTTTCACCATCAAAATTCAGAGACCAGTTCAGACAGAGTTAAAAGCTATTCATTCCAAATCTTATGTTTCAATGGCTAAAATGGTCTGATGATAAAAAAGACTTGATGTTTAAGATCTAATACATTTAAATTCTATTATTTACCTGATTTCCGGGTTTATGAATACTGAAGTTTCAATTTTTATCATCAGTAAGTTCTCCTCCTGGTTGCAACTTTCGAAGGTTGGGGTACAAGAAAAAGCCCTTCATATAATTACATATGAGGGGCTCACTATTTTATGAGATACAAAATAGATACTCGTGGATAAGGTTCAATGTGTGACTGTGAGCAACAGTTAAAAACATGAAGACCTTAAACCCGCCTGACCTGGAATGTATATTGAATTAAGTAATTCAAATATTTGATTTTACATATTTTTTTTAACTATCTTCCCTTATTGATAATAATAGTTTTATGGATTATACCAGGCGTTCATTTGTGAAGACTGCCGGAATAGGAAGTGCCGCTTTTATTTCTTCTCCTACCTTCAGAGTACTGACTGGAGCAATCCCTGATGTGGAAATATTGAATCCATACAACCGTGTACCCATAAGCCTTATCATTGATGATTCCACTTGTCTTGTCAATATGGCTCACTTTGGAATACCACAATTTGCAGAGGTATTTCCGGATCAGTATAAACAGGACTGGCGAAAACTTCCCCGTGATATCCCCGACAGCTTTGTAAGGGAGTTTGGCGAATGGAGTCAGGAGAATGGTATAAAAGGGAAATATAGTATTGTCCCTTTTCCAGCATGTACAGGCTGGATTAACCGGTTCATTCCCGGCTGGACAAAAAAGGAACTGGAAGAGAGCCTTGCTCTTGTACGGAATTTAATCGTTCCCAACTGGGATATCCATCCTGAAATGGTAAGTCACACACGTGTAATTGATATTAAAACCGGAAAACCTTATCCATACGCTACTTCTGACTTCATGGAAAACTGGGAGTGGAGCCAGACTAAAAGTGCAGATGAACTGGCTGCATACCAGATCTATGCACTTAATATTTTAAAGGAAGCCGGATTACCATGTGAGGGACTGACAACTCCAGGAGGCTATGGCGGAAGAAATCAGGACAATTTGGCCCTCAGCACTCTGCAGGCTGTACAGGAGGTTTATGGTGCCGGAATACCACATTATTTCCGTGATCTTTTTACTGAAAAAGGCAAGAGTGTAAAACCGCTGGTACTATACCCTTCTGACCTCAATAGTGCTGATCCAAAATGTGTAGTATCGATCATAGGTTGTACAGAGGACTGGTTTGGCGGCTGGGATGGACTGACTCCAGGAAGCGCCGATAAGCTGATTACTGAAGATCTCCTGTCGGGGCGAATGGTGGAAGTGATTGAGAGCAATGAACCAGCTATCATGGTATGTCATTGGCCAGGTATTTATTTTAACGGCAGCAGGATTGGTTTTAACATACTTAAAGAAGTGGTTAAGAGGCTTAATCAAAAATACGATCATCTGTTATGGATGAAGCTGAATGAAATTGCCAGATACTGGGCTGCCAGGGAATTAACATTCATTACTATAAGTGGAAATAAGGTTATATTGAAAGCGCCCTTTTCAGCCTGTGCATTTACAATTAGACTTAATTTCCCTATTCAAAACATAAGAATAAAAAATGAAGGTGAAGAACAACAAACACTCTTCAGAGTCAATGATAAAAAATCTATTAAATCAGACAGCTGGCATTCAGATATGTCAGCCACAATTTTATGTTTCGATCTTAAAAAGGGATCAAGTGAGATAAGTTTAACTCTTTAGTCCATCAGGAATAATGGCAGTAATGATTCATAAGATGCGGGTTATCAGCTTACCAATAATTACGTTCAAAATGTCTTTCCGCTGGTTGCAACTTTTGAAGGTCAGGGATAAGCAAACGAGATAAGAGGTCATTTTCGACCTCTTTCTTTTTTTACCTGACTTACCATAACCTCACTGTCATTTTATTGCCTTGCGGTCTTGCAGTCCCTTAGATTAGCGCTAAGGGATAATTTCCAAAACGAGTTTTTCGGAAAAGATGCAACCAGGAATCATTTTCTTGGACGAGTGGACTCTTAATAAACTGAACCTGTCTTAGAATTTGAACGCAGGCTGCATCATGTCTTGTTCTTTTTTTGAGATACCAATTGCATTTGCATGAATTCTCCATTTCGATACGACAGAAATAACCTGTTTCAAAATTTCTTCCATTTGTTTGGTATTCAGCATAAAATATTCCCCAACACTTTTTGCAAGATCGAAGTCAAGGGTATTATAATCCATATCTATATTGAGGGCAAGACCATCTTTATCAATAGATGGATTAATATCAAATGCTGGTGATAGTCTCCAGCCCTTGTTCGACAAAAGAAATCCATGGTTTCTTAAGTGGTCATCAGTATTCGAGATTGAAATATTAAAAACTATCCTCCGCCATAATTGATGCAAATCTTCTTCATTTTCAGTTCCTGAATACTTTATAAATTCTGCAATCTCAAGGTAACTGGCTTTTTTATCCCTGAGTCCTTCTTCATAATTACCTGTCATTGTCATGGCTGAAGCGAAATGTACTCTCTCCTTTTTAATCCGGTCAAACCTCTTCGTGAGAAATGTACTGTATTGTCCGGTCAAATTGGTTATTTTTGATTCTGACATGATAATACCAGCTTTAAGTGCTAATCTATAAGCAAGGTTTTCCCATGCAGCTTTATCGATTGTATCACTTTTTGAGGGAAATTTTGCAATCCATAAATTATTTGAAGTGTCAGTAAAATTGGCTTTAGGTCTGGCTCCTCCTAACGATGAACCAGGAGCAATAAGGATTAATATCCATTCCCTTATGTGCTCATCATCTTCATCTGATTCAATTATTCTTACTGCTTCTTGTAGTTCACCAAGGGTAGTCCAGGGAGGTGTCGATGTACCTGATCCTGTTTCTAAAAATGGACCATTTGGATCTAACTTAAATCTCAATGCCCCCATTCTGCTCTCATCATAGACCCCAAGTAAGTAATCAATATCGTGTAATTTTCTTGGTTCTCTTCCTTCTTCTTTTGCACTTTGCGGCTCCCTGCGCTGCATCAGGGTTCGTCCCCAGGTATCAGGCATTGAATCAAGGAACATTCCAAAATTATCCTTATTGTTAGGATATTGTGGTCCGGAATACCATCCCAGATCTGGATCTAGGAGCATTTGTTCACGTGAGGAGATCCAGTTCTTGTCATATTCAAAACTGAAAGATCTTCTTCCTTTTCCAAAACTAGCTGAAAGGATACCTATGCATTTTGAATCCTTCATTCCTACCCACTGCGCATAAACCCATATATCTGTTTTCGATTTTTCCATATTATTTTTCACCTAATAGTTTAAGGTCCTGGAGCTTTCTCCCGAATTCATCGTCGACAGCTATTTTCAAAAAGTCATCCTGCAATCCCAGGACTCGCAGGACATTGAAATAGGACCCTAATGACACTCTTGGATTTCCTTTCTCAATCAAGTTTAACGTTGCTCTATGGATTCCTGCCCTCTCAGCAACTTGAAGAGCTGTAAAACCTCTTCTCTTCCTTGCCAGTTTTATATTTTCCCCAACCTGGTCAAGGATTTTTTGATGCCTTGGAAACAGTATTTGCCTTCTGCTTTTCATCTCGAATGTCGCTTATTATCGACAAATATAAACATTTTGCTAATATTAAGCATCATATTCGTATTTTCTTAATTCATTTTGTCGGATTACTTGTAAATCAGAACAATTAGAATTTCAGGTTTATTTCCTGTTTTGAGCGGCAAATATCATTTACCTATACAAAACGAGTGTTGAAAGAAGACATAGGTATCGTTTTTTATGATATGACCACAATTTACTTCCAAAGCAGTCAACCTGACGAACTCAGGATACCTGGATTTTCAAAAGAAGGCAAACATCATCAGCCTCAAATATATTTAGATTTATTGGTAGGGTGTAATGGCTATCCCATTGGATATGACATTTTTGAGGGCAATATTTTCGAGGGCCACACCTTGATTCCTATATTGGAAAGGCTTGAATAACAATTTTCAATTGGCCATCCCATAGTTGTTGCTGATGCGGGGTTGCTAAGCAAGAGTAATATCAAGGAGCTTACGATATGCGAGTATAAATCTAATCGGGAAAGAAGTTTGAAAAAGCCTGGAAACAAATAAATGCAGGTAAACTGACAAAAGGTAATCTAAATAACAGAGGGTATAATAAATATCTCAAGATGGATGGAAATATATCTATAAGCATTGATTATCAGAAGTATGAAAATGACAGAAAGTGGGATGGGATAAATGGATATATTACAAATACCTATCTTGAAAGAGGCACAGTTGTTTCCAGGTATCGGGAATTATGGCATATTGAGAGGGCATTCAGGATATCAAAAACCGATCTGCAAATCAGACCAATATATCATAGACGCAGAAACAGGATAGAGTCGCATATCTGCATTTCGTTTAGGTCTTATCTGATGTACAAGGAATTACAGCGATTACTCATTAATAAAAACCTGAATATCTCTGTAGCAGAGGCAATCGATCAAATAAACAAAATCTACGAAATTATCATTCCAACTACCAATGGGGGACAAACAACATTTCGACCACAAGACAATCCCATACAACAGAATATTTTTGATATGATTTGCTAATCTTGAGTTTGGGTGTCTTTCGCACAAAACAGGAAAAAGTATGCCAGGAAAAATCCTGGCATACTTAATTTATTTATAATTTTAGCAACCTGAACATTATACAAGGGTGGAAATGCTGTACCAATTTCTAAGAATTACAACTCCCAGCCTTTTCGGTATTCGCGTATAAGCAACTTATTGGCTTCAGGATTATTTGTGATTTGCCTTGTAACCCTGTCAAATTCGATTCTGGTCCCTGCACGAACAGCTACAATACCCAGGTTTATCATCGTGGAGAGGGCTTCTGCTGATACAAAGTTCGCAGGTGTATTTTTCGATCCGCCCCTGCATGCTGCAATCCATTCCTCAAATTTAGGAGGCAGTGGTCCAATCCTCGGACCTGAAGGGGCGGTCTGACCACCAGCTGGTCGTCCCTGAGGCGCTCCCCTTTGACGTTCAACCGGAGGAGTATATTTTTCCCCCATATAGGCTTTCATTTTGCTTTCCGGTAATAACCTTCCGTCGAGTATCTTGCCTTTGTCACCGATATACATGATTCCTGTATTGCCCATCAGTTTCTTATCTTCCTCCAGCTCCGGAATTGCAGGGGGTCTCATTCCACCATCATGCCAATATACATCAATTGGTCCCCGGGATCCTTTTGCATTATAATGCACTCGTATGGACTCTGCAAGAGGAAACGAAAAGTCATTTACAATACCACCTGTTGCGAAATTTAAGGTTCTGCAAGCTTTGCTGCCAAATCCTTCTGCCCATGCAGGAACATCGAGGTCCCAGGCATCGCAGACTGTCCACATGGTGTAATGACCCATATCAGCAAATGATCCACCGCCGAAATCATACCATCCTCTGAACAGTGTATGGGTATAGTCGGGACTATAAGGACGGTCCGGAACAGGTCCCAGCCACATTTGCCAGTCAAAACCGGCAGGTACAGGTGGCAAATTAGCAGGCATTTCAGTATTTTGTGTCCACATTGGTCTGGCCGACCATTCGTGAACTTCTTTTAAAGTACCTATAGCGCCATCTGAAACCATTTTTTTGATTTCCTCACTGGACTGGTAGCTGTTATAGGGCATGAAGTAGGTTGCCACTCCTTTCTCCTTAGCGGTTTTGATAACCAGATCCGATTCGTATAACCTGTTTGCCAGGGGCTTATGAACAATAACATGTTTGCCTTTTTTCATGGCTGCAATGGCAATTGTTGCATGAAGGTGATCGGGTGTCATGATCTTCACTGCATCAATATCTTCTTTTGCGAGCAGTTCCCTGAAGTCGCTGTAAGCAGTAACTGCCTGAAACTTATCAGCTGCCCTCTGATTAGCATAGAAGGTTTCGATAACCTCTTTCATCACCATACGGCCACCCGGAACATATTTAATACCTTCCCTCCATTTTGGATTACTCAGATAATTCCTGATAGCATTCAACGTCCCTGTTGGTACGCTAGCTCCGTTTCCAAAGTTCAGATAATTTCTTCCGTCTGTTTCCGGGTCACAGACTGCCACTAATTGCAGGTCGGGGCAGTTCATTAGCGGACCAAGTTCAGAGAATCCCTGCATACCGCATCCGATATGTGCCATTCTGATTTTGTCACTCGGAGCGACAGAGCCGTATTGCTTCCCTAATACGTTCTTAGGGATAAAAGTGAAAGCTGCAGCTGATGCAGCAGTACCCAAAAATTTTCTTCTGGATACCATTCGTTTGTTTTGTTCTTTCATAGGTTAGTTCCTCCCTGTAGATTTCAAGTATTATATGATTTTTGCTAAGTCCAAGTTATGCATTATTCCCACATCTGCTTTTATACCTTATTCAAATTAAGTCTAAAAAGTATGAATCAGGAATGTATGCTTCCCGGAGCTTCATGAAATGCGAAGCTGATGGCATGGCAAAAACCAGAATTAAACACTCGCCTTGCAGGTTTCGGACGTCAGCGGAATATAGCAGACACTACTATTTTTTGTAATTAATAATCTCCTCAGCCTTCTTCCTCGGAGTTGCTGCTGATACTCCATCCACACTTTTATCAATATTCCCTATTCGCAGGACAACCACAGCCTTGTACCCTGAAGGGATCTGAAACAGTTCTTTCTTTAAATTGATATTTCCGACCGGACTGGCATATATGCGTGCACCAAGACCCAGGCTATGTGCAGCAACAAACATATTCTCTGTGGCCAGGCCGCAATCGAAATCAGGTGTGGTTCCGTTTTGTGATTCAATTCCTGAAACAATAACCAGTACATTTCCCGGAACTACATTATTGATTATCTCCTTAGTGGTGGAATCGTCTTTTATAACTGTGAACTTCCATGGCTGTTTGTTCATTCCACTGGGAGCCTTAATGCCGCATTTCAGTATTAAATCGAGCTGCTGATCAGTTACAGGTTCTGATGTGTATGCCCTTTCGGAGTATCCGGAAAGTATCACACTGGCAACACAATTGTCAGAGATCTGACCATACAATTTTGAAACTGCAAATAAAGCAGCAACAATTAATGATATTTTGATTTTCATGTCAAAATGGTTTAAAGGTTTAGAAACGTTAGGGCATTTAAATTAAGATAAATTTAAGACTTTTTGCCCTGTGAATCATATTGCCGGGTTATAATTATCGTTTCCCGGACAGGGATGGGAAGAAACGGGGAACCTGCTTCAAATAATCCCTGTATCCCGGGATTCTTTTTATGAGATCCTGTTCTTCAAATTTTGTCTGGGAAAAAATCCATATACAACCGAGAACACACGATAATGCGATCTGAAGAGATGGATGGAGAATAAATAATCCTATAAATTCAAGGAAAGTCCCACTGTGAATCGGATGACGGATAACGGAATAAATACCTTTATTAACAAGTGTGTCTCCGGCTGAAGGGGCGGCAGCTTTTGTTCTGATACTGACCAGTGCAATAACTATAATTACTGCTCCGGTTAATATAAGTAACCAACCAGTTATTTTTGTCATTAAGGAAACCCTGTATAGAAATCCTGCAGACTCACGGATTGCCAGCACAAATCCTGCTGCCCAGACAGGAATTCCTGTTATATCCCTTAAAACAATAGTTAATATTGTACCTCTGGCTTTCCCCCACTTTTGAGAATAAAGTGAAGTAAAAGCGCTTGCTGCATTTGATGTAAAACCTAAAATAAGAGGTATCAGAAACCAGTACATTTTAGCTCCAGTTAAGCATAAAATAAGATGTAAGTTACAAAACTTTATTCAATTTTAGTACTTTCCTGAAAGTCCCATTAATAGCAACAAGCAAGTAGCTGTATATTATATTATTACTTGATCCGTAAGCGATCTCAGTGTGAAAAAGGTGACATTAATGACCACATTTGCCTGCATTCTTACGATCACACTATGTCAGGAATTTTATAATTTTCCCGATAAGATGTTTTTAGAAATTTATTCGCATTATCATTATCAAGAAACCGTTCATTTTCTCTATCTAAGGTCAATTGCTTATTACCAGTCCGATAGGCAATGTTCCCAAAATGTACAAGACAAGCGCTCAGGTGTCCCTGCTCAACATCTCCATTTGGTTTTTTGCGCATTCTGAGAGATTCAATGAAGTTTTTCTGATGATCCGCATCAGGAAAAATGCCGCCACCCTGAGCGATAATTTTGGAATCCTCGCCTTTAACCTGCCAACCTCCACCATGCCGGCCAAGATACATTAGTCCCTCAGTACCATATATTTCTGTCCTGGTCGCATTTGTCCTCCAATCAGGGAAAAGTGTGGGATCCATTCGAATATTATTAGGAGTTTTCTTCATGTAGTTTGTAGCATTCCCACTGTCACAGGTCATTGTGAAATCTCCAAAATCGTAAGTTATGGAAATAAATTCGGGAGTTTCTTTTTTTGAACCCCAGGGCCAGTTTCCACCACAGGCATAAATTGACTTCGGATGAGGTGGATCACCTAAAACCAGACGGGCCAGATCCATTACATGACTTGCATCATCTGAAAGTGCTCCACCGCCGAATGCCCAAAAATCCAACCAGCCTCCGCGTCCATCTACATTTGTTATTGCGGGATTAAAAGGTCGATATGGAGTAGGACCCAGCCAGGCATCCCAGTCAATCCAATCAGGTACTTCCTGATCAGGTTGAGGATTCCACTTTTTTCCGCCCAGCATATTATAACATTTCACATGGACGATTTTACCTAATTTGCCACTTTTTATATAGTCCCTGGCTGAAAAACCATAAGGAGCACTTCTGTTCTGAAATCCAACTTGAACAATTCTCTTGTACTTTTCAGCAGCTTCAACCATTTTACGTCCTTCCCAGATACTAATTGTCGGATTTTTCTCCACGTATACGTCTTTTCCTGCCTGACATGCCCAGATTGTTGCAAGTGCATGCCAGTGTTCAGGAGTTGATATCCATACTGCATCTATGTCTTTATCTTCAAATATCTCTTTCATATTTTTTGTTGATCCGGGCCTGTACCCCAATTCCTTTTCAATGGTGCTGACAGAAATTTCAAGTCTGGGTGTCTTAACATCACACACAGTTTTTATCTCTACATTTGCATTTACTTTGCACGTACTTATGATCGTATCCAGCCCCCGCCCACCTGACCCGACAAGTGCAAGAAGAATTTTATCATTTGCACCAGTGAAAGAGGCCGTTGATAAACCCGATGTACTCAGAGATATCCCCAAAGTACCGTTGACTGTTGTGGAAATGAATTCACGTCTTTTCATAATTCAATTTTGTTTATTCAGCAAATAATCAACAGCATTAAACATTATCCTCCTGAATTTTTCAATTTTCCAATCTTCCCAATGCCCCAGAGAAGTATAAATTACCTTCCCATTTCCCCGATTGTTTATCCATAAGACTGGTTCAGAAGGTTTATCTGGAATCTTTCCTAAAAGTAGGACCTGTATGTCAGCAGACCTGAGAGGTCTGTTTTTATAAAGTGAATAAAGCGGGGCAAGCGGACCTGTAAAATCTTCAGGAGAAATACTTTTGAAAAGTGGATGTTTTTCCATTCCCGGTACGATTGAAAACACTATCGGGACATCAAGTGTTCCATAATGACCCTGATAATTTCCTCCTAAAACATCCTGATCGAATTCAGGCCATTGATCTAAAAAATCAGATACTTTCCCGCTTGCCGGATCAATCGCTCTAATTGTATTAGGTACAGCTTTATTTGCGTTGAATGCATGGCTTGCAGTACGAAGACCAAGAATAGGTCTTCCGCTATTTGCAAATTCCCTAATAAGGAGCATTTGTTCTGAGCTTAATGCACGACGCCTGACCTGGATCACTGCCAGGTCAGCATCCTTGAGTAACTGAAGGTTTTCTATATTATGTATTCCTTCCCCTGTATACACCGGTTTTCCTAATGCAAATTCACAATTCACACCTTTTGTAAGCAACAATTCATGAGCAAATTCAGGCAAAGTCTGGTTAGCATGGTATTCATTTTCAGCAATAATAAACGCAAGAACAGGGCGGGTGTCATCTTTAAACCTGAATTGTTTCTGCCCTGTTAGGTCACTGGAGGCCATGCTTGGACAAACATACGTTTCAATATATTCAGTCATTAAACTGGTTCCGGTAAAATGGGGAACAACAGGCCATTGTTTTGAATTATACATCGTATCCGTGAGATCACGCATTACTACCACGTTCATTCCAAGACGAATCATATTTCTTAGTCCGAATGAACGGTCAATTACACACATGTTTTCATGAACACCCATTAAGATTACATTCTTAATGCCTTTTACCTCGAAAAGACCTGCAATTTCGACCCCGGAATCACTTATTGCATCCAGATTGTTAATTTCAATTAAATCAATTTGTTTTGTCCAGGGGTTTCCTTGTTTGCAGGGTGGATCACAATCACAACCTCCGTCTTTTTGGTCTATAGGCCAGACAGCGCCTGTTTCTGAATTCAATAAATCATTACTAATCAGGCCTTTTGCCTTCTGGCTTTTATATTTTTGACAAAGTATCCGTGCCGGATGGTTTTTATAATAATCCATGCATGAGCTGGGGGAATGAACAATCAGGATTCCTTTTTCACGGGCAACGGATATCACTTTATTCATAAACGGAGCTATTTCAGCTACTCTGTCAGTAGCCCCTTTGCACCAGTGTTCATTCCACATATCACAAATAATAATGGCAGTCTCTTTCGGATTCCATTCCTGTATCTCATTCACTATAGTATAGGATCCTGTTTTATAGTCGGAAGAAATCCTTTTTTCAAGTGAGACTTTAATTTTTATCGCACTAACTTTTTTGCTGTCCTTCGCTTGAATCGAATAAGGTGCCTGAAGTATCAAACCAATTGAATACAGAAAAACAAAGAATAATTCCATGATTTATTATTTAGATAATTTCAAATTATTGTGTAATCTGTCTCAAGATCATATTTAACATGAATTTGGCATAAAATAACTTAATAAATAATCGATTTTTAGCATAGTATAATTACAAATTTAACATCATCAATTTTTCTGTTGTTTCCCTGTTAGTATTCTTTAGATAAACCACATTTGTTTAACACTAAAAGGTCCCTT